>Ga0070731_10000270_pt1 | contig 84033 bp, 73 predicted proteins | sample Coa_R1_2_FD_66448 | JGI IMG/M metagenome (GOLD analysis project Ga0070731, IMG submission 66448) | Surface soil microbial communities from Centralia Pennsylvania, which are recovering from an underground coalmine fire - Coalmine... | ecosystem: Environmental > Terrestrial > Soil > Unclassified ... | reverse complement strand
ACTAGCGTTACGAACGGAGCGAATTTCGCTGATCACTCCTTCAGGTCCTCTGAACTAAGTCAGCCTATCGGAAGTTTCCCCTCTTAGATCACCCATCAACTCATGGAGGTTGACCTATGTTTGCTCGCAACGTTGCCGTGCACCTGAAACCGAATTCCTTGGCTGAGTTCACCAGAATCTTTGACAACGAAGTGCTGCCTATTCTGCGCAAGCAGACTGGATTCCAGGACGAAATCACCTTCTCCACCGCACCGAATGGCTTGGATGTGACTGCGATCAGCCTGTGGGATACCAAAGAGCACGCCGAAGTCTATAACGGCACAGGCTACCCCGAGGTGCTCAAGAGCCTGAACAAAGTACTGGACGGGGTTCCTCGAGTACGAGTCGCGGACATAATCAGTTCCACGCTTCAGAAGACTGCCTCCGTTGCGGCATGAGTCGTCGGTCAAAGCTGGCCGGGGCGGCCACGAGGCCGCCCCGGTCGAACGTCGCATAAACCAGGAGATTCCATGACACCAATTATTCAAGTGGGCACGATCTTAATCGGGGATGGCTCGTCACGCATGGCAGGTGCCCTCGAGCTCGAGAGCACGCCGTACCTGAGGAACTGGAACATCGTGACAGCCCGAGATAGCTTCGCCCTTGATCACAAGATCCGTGCCGCCGGATGGACTTTCTTCTTCATGGCTGAAGGAATAAAAGCGATGTTCTTTGGTAGGATTGCTGCCGCCAAGGTGCGGGATGCGCTGGGGCGAATCCTGAGCAAAGTAGAATCGCAGAACTTTAATTGCCTCGAAGTAACTGCGATTGTGCCAAGGAGTTTTCTGGGCTTGCCTTACGCCACGGTTTCTGCGCACTCACGTCACATCCAACAGAGCCGCCAACTCGACAGCGCCGAAAGCAGACGGAACGAGCGCCGGGACGCGGAGTGGGCCAGGAATTGAGGAGTGAACCAAAGCTTAGCGATGTAAATCTTCCAGAAAACTTAGCGCTGCTCGAATTGCGGCCTCTTCACTCTTTTCGCTTACCCACGGGAAGTCGGCCACGCATTTCCAGCCGGTTTTGTTTTCAGAATATGCTTGAGCACTCCAGGGAGATTTCGGGTTGGAGTAGCAGTACAGGATTTCTACGCGGTAGCTAGCCCGATCAATCGTAAACTCCAGAGTTCGACGAAGCTCACATTGCGTGGTGATCTTCTTAAAATCGGCAAATGTCTTTGACATTTTCATGATTCTTCATCATGGCATGAATCGCGGTATCTCGCACCAGGTAACGATTCCAGGCCTATGTTGTTAAAGGATCGCCGGAATGTTTTCCAAAGAACATCTCTGCCCGCACTGTTCGCCACACCATTTTATTATGGGATGCTGCCGCTCGCTCTGCAGTTCCCTGTGCTGGCGAAAATCCAATGGGCCAACCACACGTGAAGCCTATTGTTCTGGTACGGATGCTGGACCTCGCGGAGGACGTATCGAAAGCCCTGTTTCAACGCGACATCAGAGAGAACAAGCGGCAGTACCTTTGCCGAGAAATTGCCCAGTTTCGCCCATCGCCACATCGAGTACAGGAACCAGTGTTCGGCTGGCCTCCGGTTAAGTAATCGAAACAGATTTATGGGATCAAACCAGAGAGAAGGTCCGCTCCGCGGTCCCGACCCAAGACGTGACGTTCAAGGTCGGAAACCTCGAGGCGCAGGTTTGCTTCGGTTCGGAGCACGCTGTGAAAAGACTTGAATTCGCTTCGCTGTGTCTTGGGTCACTGACAGGGGACAGCGTCTGGGTTCATGATTTCAGTTGTGGTCCTTTTCAACGTAGTGGTAAGCGGTGGCGAATGCGAAGCTGCGGAAAAAAAGAAGGTTCAAATATGAAAGTCACCGAGATAGAAATACATGCTGGAGATGTTGACCAACCTTACCGAACTGTGGGTGAAATCTCTGCCCAGGTCGAAGCTGCCACTCCTTGTCCCAAGACGCCGACTCTCAAAGACATCAACTTCAAATTACAGGAGAAGGCATCGCAACCGGGAGCAAAAGCGGTCATCAAAGTGGAATACAACCGAGGCATGTCGCAGGCGCATGGTGCGGCCGCTGTCTTAGAGTCTGACGAGGTGAACTGGGTTACAGAATTTCTGGAATATCTAGGGTAAGAAACTCAGTGCGAACCATTTTGGATTTCCTATTCATACATCGCGTAGTTCGGGAATGAGTGTATACCGCGACTTTACCTGTTCAACACTTTATGCTTCTCGAAAAATGACGCGAGTCAATTGCGTTGGAATTCAGATGGAAATTTCAGCTCCCTTATCTGCTCAGAATTCTTGTTGTAAATCGCTCCGCGGTTTCTTTCTCGCGGGACTGGGAGGGAGGAATGAGAAGCCTAAACAGCCACTTTGATAGTGTCTGCATCAAGTCCACCGGTTCTTACGTTCCGTCCAAGATTCTGACCAACGAAGAAGTACTGGCAAACTTGCCAACCTCTCCGCAGTGGGTCGTCGAAAACCTGGGGATTCGCGAGCGGCACATCGCTGAACCAGACGAATGCACGTCGGATCTTGCTGCCCGTGCCGGGCTGGATGCAATCGCTTCGGCGGGACTTGAACCAAACGAAATTGACTTGATCATCGTTTCGACGGCGACACCCGACCGCAAGATGCCCTCCTCGGCATGCATTGCGCAGACCAAGATGGGCATTCGCAACCGCTGCGCTGCGTTCGATGTGGCGGCGGTGTGTGCTGGGTTTGTTTACGGCATCACCATCGCCGGCCAATTCATCCAGAATGGTATGTACGAGCGGGTGCTGGTGATCGGCGCCGATACCTTATCCAAGGTCACGGACTGGAACCACCGCGACTGCGTCGTTTTTGGAGACGGTGCCGGTGCCGTGGTACTCGAGAGGAATGATCGGGAGAATGGGCTCTTTTCGAGCATTCTCCTCGCCCAGGGCGAAGGAATGGACCAATTCACAGTCTACCCTGGGGACCCCTATTTCACTATGAACGGAAAAGCGGTTTTTCAAAAGGCTACGACCGCGGTGCCTGAATGTATTCAGGAGATTCTCCGCATAAACGGGCTGGGACTCGATGACGTCTCGATGATTGTGCCTCACCAGGCCACAGCCGGCGTCCTCAAGCGCATCGCCGAAGTACTCAACATTCCCTTTTCCCGAATCCAGACGAACCTAGAATCGTACGCGAACACCGCTGGAGCCACAGTTCCGCTGCTCCTGGACCAAGTAAATCGACGCGGTCTCCTTCGCCAAGGCGATCTTCTCTTGCTCGTGTCCATTGGAGCAGGCTGGACCTGGGGCGCAAGCTTATATCGATGGTAAGTTCCGATCCACCATAACCAAAACGGGTTGTGAAAGGTTTAGCATCGCCCACTGCTGCCGGGCCTCCAGCAAGAGCGCTCCGATGGAGGTGGGCGACCCGAAAAGCTGATAGTGCGATATTCACCCGGCCTGCGAATGCTACGACATCATGCGACAACAGATTCAGAGCGGGCGGGGCGAATCAGAATAGTTGGACTCCAGGAGACGTTCGGTAGCCCTTAGGGCTAAGCGAGTCCTGGAGTCCGTAATCGCGACCACTACCACCGTACCACCGGATTGGTGCCTCTGCCACAAAAAAATGTGCGATGGAAATCTCACTATTGTGCGGTACCGCACACTCGTTTCCAGGCCGGTTAGAACGAACTGGCTTGTGGTGACCCGCAGTGGTTGCGCGTCGGCAGCACTTTAAGCGACCATTTCGGAGTCCTGCTGGAGGCCGTCGCGGATCTCGAAGTTAAGCTAGCCTCACTGTCGGAAGTGGACCGAAGCTGCACGAACCAACCGTCAAGCTCATGTTGAAAGGCGACGACCGGAGAACGTGGCGAGGAGCCGATGCGTCGAACTGGCATGCCGAAGCTGGCCTCCCAGCGCTGCACGGTGCGGACCCCTCGATGCATGTAGCTGGCGATTTCCTTCCATGAGTTCAGGACGACAAGCGATCTCCTGCTGCTATCGGTTGTAGCGCGCGGCCCGGTGCAGTGCCTGACCCACACATCAAGCTCCTGCTGGAACGCCACGACTGCGGAACGTGGGGCCGAGCCGGAGCGGTGAACGGGCATACCTAACTCACTTTCCCAGCGCTGCACGGTGCGGATGCCACGATGTAAGTAGTTGGCGATTTCCTGCCATGACCGTAGGACCAAGGACGACCTCCTGGGAATGCCCACCAGGGCACGGTTAACCGTATCGTTATAACGCGGTGTAAAAGCGTCAAATCGATCAGGTTTTTACTGTATACCGAGCTTTCATCGTGGCTAACTAAAATACAACAAAAATCGGGTGAGTGCCATTCGCAACCACACCAAAGCCGTCCTCCCCGAGTGGGCGAGCGCCATTAAAGCCGTTCGTCGCAAACTGAGGCTCAGCCAATCTGAACTAGCGGAGAAATTGGAAACTTCGGCAATGGCGATCTCCCGTTGGGAGCGTGGCGAATTTCAACGCTCCGCAGATGCTTACCTCCGGCTTGGAAGATTGGTAGGCGATCCTCTCTGCTGGTTCTTCTGGGGACGGGCGGGTCTCAGCACGGCGGATGTTATGCGGGTTCTGCCAAACGCCGTTTACGCGAAGACCGGATCCCAACCCTTCAGGTCGTTCATGCGGGAGCAGCAAGTAACTGGACCGCAGAGCAAGAGTCCTTCGTCGCCATTCCGCTTCTTCCCGTCTGCGCTGGTACTCCGGGGGAAGAGGGAGACAAGGTCGCCGACCTTGAGCAGTTGAAGCCACAAGCGATACTGGCTGCACCCAAGGATTGGTGCCCGAATCCTACATCCACCATCTGCCTTGCCGTAAAAGGCCATTCGATGTCACCGTTGATCCTGGACGGGTACCTCATCGCGGTGGATACTTCCGAGGTTTCTCACGACGATCTCGTCGGAAAAATTGTGGTCGCATGGAACCCGGAGAAGGGATTGCTGGTTTCACGGCTGATTCGATTCGATCACACCGACGTGTTGGTCTGGGATCACCGGGAGTACGTGTCGGTGTCTCTAGCTACCGAATCGCGCTGGCGCGTCGTAGGCAAGGTGCTCTGGTGGATAGGGCGAGCACGATGATTTTCCTTAGACAATCTATCCAGTGCATTCCCGCGCATCTTGCTGAAGTGACCTGAGCTTGAGGGAGCGCGAGGAATGGCGCAGTTTGCACGGGGCTTTGGCCTCGGGGAGTCTGAATTCATTGACGGCTTTATGCAACACCGAGTTTCAGAACAGTATCCTGTCCCTCTCCCTTCGACGGGCGGGCCTTGGCCATTAAAGTGGCACGAATTTTTGTGCCACAGGCATTCGACTGGATTGTCAATTCGCCGTGGAATGGGCGGATACGTTCTCGCATTCCTCTGATCCCGACTCCGGTGCCTCTACGCTGAATCTCAGCCAACCGTTCTTGCGATATGCCTTTACCCTGATCCTCGACCTCTAAAGATAGAGTGTCTCCATCACGAGCAAGCCGAATCACTGCGGTATTGCTTCCAGAATGGCGGTGTATGTTTGTCAAACACTCCTGCACGAGACGAAATATGACAAGTTCCACGTCCTGAGGAAGTCTTTCGAGATCGTTGGGAATTTTCAGATCGATACTCAACCCACTTCGTTCGGCCACACCGTCTACGTACCAGCGGAGGGCAGACGACAGTCCGTTTTCGTCTAATAGCGGCGGGTGCAAAAGGTACGATGTGGTGCGTATCTCTCTAGTTAAATGTTGAACCAACTCCTCGGCATTCTTGAGGCGTGTTGTGATCGTTGGATCGCCCTTTGCCTCCTTAATCAGTTGCGCAAGACTCATTCCCAAAGCGCTCAAAGTCTGACCAGCACTGTCATGCAATTCCCGGGCAAGACGCCGTCGTTCTTGATCCTGAATCTCCAGTAACCGCCCGGAAAGTTCTCTCAACAGCTCAGTCTGTTGGAGAACTTCAGCGTTCTGCCGCTGAAGTTCTTGTGTCCGAAATTGCACTTGGGTATCGAGTGCATCCGCCAATGTTCGATAACGCTCTTCGCTGTCCCGTAACGTTTGCTCAATTCGTTTGCGTTCGGTGATGTCCCGAGCAATTTTGGATGCTCCGATAATCTTTCCGCTGGGATCACGGACAGGTGAAATGGTGAGCGAAATATCGAACTGTGTCCCGTCTTTGCGCACACGAACCGTGTCGAAATGTTCGATCCGCTCTCCTTTTCTGATTTTCCCGATGATGAGAGTTTCTTCGTCTCTGCGATTGGGCGGGATGATGAGTGTTATGTGCTGGCCTAGTGCTTCTCCTGCTGTGTAGCCAAACAACCGCTCCGCGCTTGCGTTCCAACTCGTTATGATGCCGTCCAGCGTTTTGCTGACGATTGCATCCTCAGATGAATCGACGACTGCGGCGAGAAGGCCGATGGCTTTATCCCCCTTTAGTCGTAGGCCTGGCAACTCATCCAAGAGCGACTGGGTAACATTGTCCCGACATTCCGGGTCATTCAGAATGCAATTCGCAAGTGCCTCGTGCGTCGCCAGTAGTTTCTTGATGTCATCCTCGAACTCGATTTCGGGATGGGTTTCAGTCCAATAGTGCGCTGCCCTCACAAATGCTAAGAACAGCAACAAGTATTGGAGACGAGCCGGGCCAAACAGCCGCGTCAGTGCGTCGAGGCATGAGAGGTAGTCGGAAGTTTTCAGGAAAACGTGCGCTGCCAACACAAAGATTGCATCTTCCATCTGCGAGTCGGCCATTGGCATTTCGAGAATGGGTGCGGGGCAGGCTGCACATAGTGATAGATGCGATTGAAGTTCTTGTCCGCGTGGAAAAGGGCGTCGAAGCAGCTTTACAACGTCGCTGATACTTTGAGCACGCACAGTCGAATCGCCGGAAGGACGGCCCAGTCCGACCAAGAAACCAACATGACGTGCAACGCAGTAGCGGACGGCGCAGAAGCGCGACAGGTGGACGAAAAGGCGTTCCTTGAAAACCGAGGGCAGGGGATTATCGAGGTATGCGGCCTGTGCAAAGCCCCAAAGTTTCTCAGTAATCTCGGATGTTTCAGGTGAGAGGCGGAAAAAGTTCGGAAGCACCCCGAATCGCTCCTCGATTTGTTTTCTTAAATTCGGATCGGCCTTGTCCGTGGATGCCGAACCCGCATTCGTTGGCATTTGTGGAGTCTGCGTCCCTTTCCGCGTTCCCTGCGACAGAACAATTATATAACCCTCCACACCACCATATGGTTGCACCAACTGGGTTGCGCCTGCCCAGCTCTGGAAGCACGCTGCGTAGACATCCCGTTGCACATCGGTGAAGAGTACGGCTTGATCCGCTCGTGTCTAGGTAGCTGTTGGCAGATAACGAAGTTCAGCGACACCAAACGTCGAACAAGGAACTTGACAAACTGCGGGCCCTCATCAGCTCATCAGTCGCGATCTGGCTGATGCAACGCTGGACGGAGCGTCGGCAGATAGGCGTTTCGCGACCGCCTACAATGCAGCGCTTCAGGCTGCAAAATGGGGAACGCTGCTGATCCGTACAGTGATGACTTCGACAGTGCCGGCGAAAGCGAAATGAGATTGATTACGATGACACTTTTGTCGCTACCGAGACTGAGGTGAATGAGATTGTGACGAAAACCAAAGAATTCGTTGAGGTCATTGAGCAGTGGATTGCGAAAGAGTCGTCCGTCGCTGAAAGTGTAAGCGGCCATGTCTTGCTGCTAAAAGAGCCTCCGGCCGAAACCAGGGACTAATTGGGGACTAAATTGGGGACTACGATGCGTTCCCTGCAGTAACTTACAGCCGTTTAGGTGTCATCCGTGCGCGTGTAAGTTGTTTCGTATCAATTTCCCGTTGAACTCATAACCCAAAGGTCGGTGGTTCAAATCCACCCCCCGCAACCATCCGAATTGGTAGAGGGGCCGTATTATGAGACGGCCCCATTTCTTCTCCGAGCAGATCCCAAGTGCCTTCAGCCACATAATGCGGCCTGCTTTCCCCATACTGAGGAATCATCCGAATTTCGCCCACGTGCTTCTTGATCTCGGTCCTAGCCAAGCTGGTTTCCCCGGATAGTAGGCTTTGAAGGTCCTCCAGCCTTTTGGTCACAAACTGCCGAATGCCGCCGAGGTGGGTCTCAATGGACCCCGGTTCCTTCGATAGAAGCCGTTCCGTTATTTCCCGCATCTGGCGTTCCCGGTCGCTGATTGCTTCGACTAGAAAAGCGGACGGGCCGGTTTGGGCTGCGGTTTCGGCCAGCTTGCGCAGTTCCGCCTCGATTCTGTGCTTTCGTTCCCGCATCTCCATCAATTCGCCGGAAAGATTATCCAACGCCGCTTTCAACTGGCGACCGAACTCGGCGATGGCATACTCGACCGCCTCGGGCTTCAAAACCTGCGTCTGTAGCTCGTCGAGCAACCGTTTCTCTAGCCAATCCTGCCGTTCGAGCAAATTGTTCGTGCATGCGCCGCGATAGAAATGCTGGGAGCAGCCGTACTTGCGATATTGTCCGCCAGGACCGTTATGGGTCACGATAACCAGATTTCCTCCGCATTGTCCGCATTTGAGCAATCCGCTGAAGAGATACTTGCTGGTTGCAGACCGTAAAAGAAGGCCAGGCTTCTGGTGAGATGCGTAGGAATTCTTCAGGCGGGTCAGCCGGTTTTGTACCGTGTCCCACAATTCGGGGTCAATAATTCTGAGGTCACCGCGCTCTGTGATGCGCCACTCAGCCTGTGGCCGAGCGCGGCGGACTCGTTTATTTGTTCCGGGAACTTTTATGAACCTGGAACTATTCCAGATCACGCGGCCAATATAGAGTTCCCGATAAAGCATTTCGCGAATTGCGGTAGGGCACCATGTGGCGTTGGGTCTTCCCGCTCGTGCGCGTGGCGGCGCGACACTCTCTTGATTGAGGATCGCCGCGATTTTCTTAAGCGAGAATCCGGCTGCGGACATCTGGAAAATGCGCCGCACCACTTCGGCCTGTAGCTCGTCTACGACCAGAGTCTTGCCTCTGCCGTCCTCTGCGGGAATCGTGTTGTATCCAAAGATACGACCGCCAGCATGCCGTCCCTTCAGGACCAATCCTTCTAGTCCTCGATGCGTCTTTTTCGCAAGTTCCCGGACATACAAACTGTCCACCATTCCGTGTACGGTCACCAGAACCTGGGCCTGCTCGTCCTGAGAGTCGATACCCTGGCTAACGGCAATTAGTCGGACTCCACAAAAATTGAGGCGCTCGAAGATAGTAAGGGCATCCTTCGTATTGCGCGAAAGGCGGCTGCTATCATCGACGAGAATTACATCAAAAGGTTTGGATTGGGAAACCGCAGCTGCCATGAGATTACCAAGCCCAGGACGGTCTGCTCCGACGCCACTGAGGGCCTGATCGATGTAAACATGATCGTCCAAGAATTGGAAACCGTGCGAGATCGCGTACTCTCGGCACTTTCTCAGTTGATCTTCAATGGAGGTCGGACTCTGCAGGTCACTAGAGTAGCGGGCGTAGGCCGCGCATCGGAGTGTCATTCAGTTGCTCCTTTGCTTTCGGTAATTCCCGAAAGCGACACTACGCCAGCCTTTGAATCCATAGCAAGCTCTTTTCGATCTTCAGCATGAATTTGTTGCAGATATTCCCGTAGCAAAGCCGGGATGATTACATTGTCCAGCCAGCTTTTGAGTGCTGGGTCGAGTTTAACGGTAAGTTTCATTCAGAATGCAGATCGGTCACTGGGCAGGCTCGCGCGATACTCCTAAATTGGAATCAGGGTTCTCGGCTCGGCTCGCTCGTCGCGATCGGAACACTGGCCGAGAATTCTGGAGGAGATGCGGTCGCGCGCAATGACGCTTCGGCTTTCATTACCGTATGGCGCGCGTAATACTCAGGATTGGCCTTTTCCTCGGCACGGAAATCAGCGATGCGCTGTATAACGAGCGCTGGATCATCCCCGCGAGCAAGGGCGCGTTTTGCGTAGGCCCAATCCTGCTCGGACTGGCTCTTGTGCCCCTGCGGAATTCTTCGTCCCGCTTCATCGCCCAAGTGACGAGCGGTGTCGGGCGAACCGTCCTGAAGCCGGAAGTCGCGCGCCTGGTAAACCTGGCTCGACTCCTGACGGGCTTCGACAATGAATTCCTGTTGATACTTTTTGTTGGCAAAACCGGGCAGGCGCAAAACACGGGTGGAGTCGGTGGCTGCCGGATCGCCGCCAAACTGATTGGCCATCGCTCGCAGCATCGATTCGGCCTCCTGCCGGCCTATGCCTTCGACTTTCCAGACGACCTGGTGTTTGCCAGGAGAAGTGTCGAGAACGAAGTTCGGCGCGGGAATCTCGGATGAATTGCGAATGGCGTCCAGCGCGTCCTGCCCGCCGGAGTCGATGTCGAGGTAGAGATGGCGGATTTCGCTGATATTGGGCTTCGTCCGAGCATCGGCTCCGTTCTTGATCGGGTTCATTCCGATGAAAATATCTGCTCCTGCCGAGTTCTCGTTCCTCAGCCAGGACTGGTGTTCTGGACCGGCCACGATTTCCGCCGAGGTGATTCGTTGCACTGTGCGGCCCATTGTGCGATTCCGCGCCAGAACAGCGACGTTATCTGTAGGCTCGAAGAGCGCCAGGACATACTCCGATGCGGACAAAGATTTCGGTGGGAACGCTAATTCCGGGGTCATGGCTGCTCTCGCTTTGCCAGGTAGACAGCGCCGAAGTCGTAGAGATCGGAGTCGGGATCGTAGCTGTTGATTTCGAGGACTTCGGAAATAAACCGGCGTCCCGGCCTGCGCTCGACCTGAACAATCACATTGAGCGAGTCGCCGATGTTAGTCTTGACGGCACGGTAAGGCAGCTCCACTCCGCTCTGGAGCACGCAGCTTGTGAACCGCGCCAGACCTTGCCGCGCTGAGTTCGCATGGATGGTGGAAAGTGTTCCCGAATGACCTGTATTCAGAAGCTGCAAAAGATCGAATGCCTCTCCTCCGCGAATCTCGCCGAGGATGATGCGATCGGGGCGATGCCGGAGAGCGGCTTTCAGGAGGTCGCGGATCGCCACTGCCGGGATTCCGTTCTGCGCTTGCCGGGCCTCGAACCGGACCAGGTTCGGCTGGGCCATCTGAATCTCGGCGGTGTCTTCAATGAGCAGGATTCGCTCGTCCTCCGGGATGAACTTCCCAAGGATATTAAGCAGCGTGGTCTTGCCGGTTCCAGTCCCGCCGCTTATCAGGATGTTCTTGCGGGCGAGGACGTAATCCTCAATGCGGTTGGCCAACACGCGGTCGAGCGTTCCGGCGTTGATGAGGTCCTCCATTTCAAAGTGCCGCGCATTGAACTTGCGGATGGTCAATGTCACCCCGCGCAGGCTGCACGGCGGGATGACGGCGGCGACCCGGCTGCCATCGGGCAAGCGCGAGTCGAGAATGGGTTTCGATTCCGAGATGTCGTCACCCAAGCGCCGGGCGATATTCTTTACGGCGACCATAAGCGACTTCTCCCCGAGCGATACGCCTTTGACCTGCTGCAGGAAACCCGCTTTCTCGATGAACACCTGGTCCGCACCGTTTACCATCACTTCGCTGATCGAGTCGTCGAGGATCAAATGCTCGATAGGCTTTAGAAACGGCAGAATCATTTCAAATCCATTCATTGCCCACGCTCCATTTCATTCGTTATAGCTCGCCGTCTGCGACCTGCCGGAAATAGGATTTGTTCGGGTCGTTGAAATAGGGCTTCAGGTAACAGAACATCGGCGGCATCGGATTGAATCCGTCATATGCAACCGTCACCGATTGCGCGTTGCGCAGCTCTGTGAACGTCTTCATGTCGAAGCGGTAATCGCTCTGCGTGTTGTAACTCTTCGACGCCGTGATGTTGGCCTTGTGAGAAATGGCCTTTCCGGTGAGCAGGCTCACGCGGGCATCATGGCCGCTTTCCGAAAGGTTGTAGCTGACTTTGAGCTTGTCTTCCCGCCCGCAAAGCTCGCTTGCGGTGCGCGCGGAAAAGTCATCCGAAAGCGCCAGGAAAATCTTGGTGCGGAAGGTTTGCAGGAGTGTCCGCCAGGTGTCGCCCGGCAGGGCGGATTTGAGCGAACTTACGCTTTGCGTGGCGATGATCGAAATGCACCTGGGCTGCCGCGACAAACTGAAGAATTTCTCGTCGCCTGTGGGATCGTTCTCACCTACGGTTGCAAAGTGCTGGTATTCATCGCAGAGAAAAAGGACCTGCCTGAAATGCCGGTCTGGGTGGCTTTCGATCTCGGGAATGCGGTTGAGCGTGGCCCGCTCAAAATCGAGCTTCATCATTACGCCGAGAGCCTTGGCCAGTCCTGGGTTCATCCCGACCGGGAAATTGAGGGCGCAGACCTTGCCGTTTTCAATCAGCCAGGAAAAGGACGGCAGAGGCTTGCCGAACTGGGTGTTCACGTTTTTTGCCGGGTCGTAGCATTCCTTCCTGGGGCAAAAGACTCTCTTCACTTTCGGGTTGTCGTCGAATAGAGAAAGAAAAACGGAGATTCCCTCAACGATGGACGTGCGCAGCTTGGGTTCGATGCGTTTCCAGTCATTTTCAAACCAACGCTTGACTGCTTCCAGTTGTTCGAGCTTTTCGGGATCGGCCTGCGCAGGGTCCTGCACGCTTCGGGACTCGAAGCCGATGCTCCGGTTTTGCAGCGTCTCGCGCAGTTGCGGAGTGGCTGGAGCGAGATAGCGGTCTTCCTTCGGATCGTGAACGAATCCCAGGCCCGCGAAGTCCGCCGCCCGCGCGCCGTAGACATCCGGCTTGATAGCGACGTAATGGCGTCCCATGACGATGTCTTCCGCCTCGTGAATCCTTTCTTCGAGAAGCCTCGGCGAGATGGCGCACTGGTAGACATCGAAGAGCGTGACGTAGTCGTAGGCGACCTTATGAAGAAGGATGATGAACTTGACGAGATTCGTGTACGCCTGCTGCCAGAAGGGTTCCTTGCCACGGCCAAACAGATTGTTCAATAACGACGCGATACTGAACGCCAGCGCGTAAGCGTCAAGGTCATTGTGGAGAGGGTTGTATCGGTACTCGGAATCAAGGCTGATTTCGATGTAATCCTCGCCGCGTCGGTGCCGGTCGAGAATGCTCTGTACCTTGCGGCAGAAGTCGCCTTTCACTTCAAGAATGAGACCCCCGACGCGCTTCTCCTTATCGGCAGCCTTGTAGGCCAGAATCTGCTCGGCAAACGGGTACATGCAGCAGCTCGTCTTGCCGCTTCCGACCGCGCCGAAAATCGCAATGCCGGTGAATAATCCGCGTTCGGGAATCCTGAGCCATCGCGGGGTCTCGGAGGGCCCCGGTTTGCGGGGATTGTGGACTTCACCGACCATGAGATAAAGCTCGTTCCTCTTGCGCGGGTCGGGATACTGGGGAAGGTGGCCCGGCGAGATGCGCTGCCGCACTTTCAACGTGAAGATGTAGAGGCCCGAGAGCACGCTCGAAAACACCATAAACGGCGTTGTGAAGAGAGCGACGTTGTATAGGCATTCGAAGCTGAGAAAAGCGCGGGGAGCGCGCAGTGCGATCACGCGCAGAAAAATCTGGTCTGTGGGAAACGGCTGCGTGTAATAAAGGAAGGCTCCCGTGCCCATCGCCAGTAGCGCGGAGACGAAGCCGCGCGAGTGCAGGATGCGCTGGATCATGCCTTTGGCCTCGGGTCCGTGGATTGCGGCTTCTCAGGACTGCTGCGGCGCTGGTCCCGCCACTTGCGGTAGTCCTGGTCGCGCCAGAGGACTTTCTTCAGCGCCGCATTGAGAACGTGGTCTGGGCTGCTTTCGATGAAGCGGGCATAGTCTTCGAGCAGCTCGTTGACGGGTTCTTCGAGATGAACTTCGCGCGTCCTGATTGCCGGTGCTTTCTTGATGATAGACATTTCATTCCTCCTGAAGCCGTTCGTCTTGCTTTGCTGGGCCTCTTGTCACCGTGGAAAAACACATGGCACAGTCACCTGTGCCGTAGGGCGGGAGCGACCCCATGAACTTTTTGGGCGGCTGAAAGCCGAAAAAGTGGGGTCGCTCCCGCCCGATTTAGTGTTTTTTTCCACGGTGACTTTCCTTCTCACGGTCTTTCGATCCGTGCCTGGGTAAAGGACTTCGCAGCCTCGGGCGGTGCGGAAACTGGTGAAGGCGACGTTGCAGGCGTCATTTCTGCGCCCTGCACCCTTTCGCCGCTGGATTCACCTTCTTTCGGAACTATCCGCAGAAGGATTTGCGCGGCGAAATGGACCGAGTGGCGGCGACCGTCTGAGCCGAATTCCTGACGGATGTTTCCCTCGGTCACGCGGCCAGCCTTCCAGCCGCGATACAGGTGTTCGAACCGCTCTCCGACGAAACGCGCCTTCGCGTGATTGCGGAAGATCAGGTCCGCTTCGCTTAGGCTGCTGTACTGCCTCAGATCCCACGCCTTGCGGATTTCGAAATACCGGACGAGGTCGCCTGCGGCATCGGACTGAAGCGGAATCGCGACCAGCGAGTCGAACAATTCCTTCGCTGCCTGGAAATGCGAATCTGTCCGCGCCAGATAGAGCAACCGGAATTCGGAAAGTTGCCGGAACAGGGCCAGGTAGTCTTCGAGGTGGTGAACGAATTCGGTCATGCTCGCCTCGGAGCCCTGAACGAAGGTGAACGTCACCACAGGTGGAGTGAGAGACGCATCGCCCAAAAACATCGGGAACTTGTCCACGAAATAGCGAATCGTGGGCTGAGAATCACGCTGTCCGTGATAGGCCCTCGCGGGCAGAAAGTGGCTGGGAACCTTAAGTCGCTCGCAGAAAAACCGGACCTTTTCCGGTTCCGTTTCGAGATAACTTCGCTCGGGATTGGCGAGGACAAAATCGAGCATGGCGATGCGTTGACGGATGAACTCGATTTCATGTTCGCGGCGATTGCGAAGGTTCTCCCGCCCGATCTGACGATAGAGGCGGCGCGAAAAGATGTGATAGATCACGCCGCTCTTTGGAAAGCACTCCGTGCGGGCATGTTTCTGAGCATGGAGCTTGGCCCAAAATGTGGTGGTCCGTTTGCCCCAATGGGAGGCGGTAAAGCCGAGGAATTGACGCGCCACGAAGTAGCCCGAGTGGGTGGCAACGAGATAAAGGAATCGCGCTTCCGGCTCGGTGTAGCCGAGGGCCTTCAGAGCATCGAGATGGGACGGCGAGATGGTCATAGCGCGAGGATTCCTTCGGTGAGGTCCTGGTCGTTCAGAATGCGGCGCAGACGCGATGCGTCTTCGGGATGGCTGTAGAGTGAGAATCCCGCTCTGGCTTTTGCCGCCAATCCTCGCGGGCGGTAGTGGCGGGTTGCCAGCTCCAGGTCTACTCGGTTCGGTTCACCCTGAGCGTTCTCGTATTCAATGCGAAGGTCCGGTAAGGGAATCTTTCCGTTGACCGCTTGAAGATGGTGCTTTTCGGCAATCAATTCCTTCGCGTCGGGATCGTCTTTCTGTGGACCGAGTGCGACAAGGTCGCGGTAAAGATCGCGCTTGAGTTCATAGTCGAGAATGACGCGGAGCGGCTTGCCGCCCGCGTGTTCGATCCGGCTGGCCTCCTTCTGATAGAGGCAGTACAAATCTGCATCGTGTTTCGCCTCTCGCAGCTTCACCAAGCCGTGATAAATTTCCTGCTCGTCGGGGAGCCGGTTGGTCTTTCGGAGAAGCTTCGCTCCTTGTTTGGTCAGCGTGAGAACGCGCAGGGTCTTTTTACCCGATATTTCCAGTGTCTTTTCGCTCAGGAGCGACTGCTCTTTAATTCGCCTGATGTCCCGCTCCATCCGCGCGCAGTCTCCGCTATAGCCGTATTTCGCCAGATCACTCGGAGCAACTACGCGGAACCTGCCCAGCTCACTGAGCGTATGGACTTCGGACTCGCGGAGAAGGTATTCACGGTCGCGCACGTAATAGGCGCGCGGAGAATCTTCGTGTTCGGGTTTCAGAACGCTTCGCTCACGCGCCTCTGGCTCTTGACGGTCAGGGTGCGGAGCATCTCCCGATCCTCGGCCTGTCCGGGTCTCGGAGGGTTCAGGCTTGCGACGCCGATGAGGAGTGCGAGGGGCCGCGTCGCGCGGGTCTTGCGGATCATAGGAATAGAAGTCGCGGGACATCTCAATTCGGCTCCTCATCGTCGGACGGCGCGGGCATCTCGGCTTGCCCTACGTTGAATTGCTTATCGAGGTGGGAGAGTTTGCGGCCCGTATCTTTCAGGAAGAACCTTCGGTTGATGGCCAGAAAAGCGGCGAATACGTTGAGGAACAGGACAGACGCCGCACCAAGAAGCACGTTCCCGTAGGCATGGAAGATGACGGTCTTGTAAGGAGCCATGAACTTCAACTGATCCATGAGCCAGAAGCCGTAGGCGAGCAGCACAGCAATCGTCAGAAGGAGCGCGTTTGCGATCATGGAAATCTCCTTACACCCTCACTTGAACGCCTCGTCTTCACGGAAATAAGTGATCGTCAGACCGAGAGGGTTGATGGGAATGAGTTCGTTGGGGACCTGACTCCTGAAAATGAATACGAAGTTGGCGGTGTAGAGGTCCCGCTTTACCTCGCTGTGATCGGCGGGCGAGTAATACACCATGTCGAAGTCCACGCGGGCACGGTAGGGCGGGTTCTGCAATCCTTCAAGCGCGACGTTTTTGACATCGATATCGATCTCGGGCGCGGAGGAATTCGTGAGGAACTGCTTGATGATATCGCCCTTTTTGTAGGCGTCGAAGACGCTGTTCGCGAGGCTCGTGTCGAGGAAGTAGAGCGACTTCGAGAAATCGTTCTGAATCGTGTAGCGGTTGCGCCGGTAGTAGAGTGTGCAGAACTGCGTTAGGAAGTAGCGCACCTCGGCGTCCTGGGGCTTGTAATCGAAATTGTGATAATCGAGAGCCTCGGCTCGGCCAAGCTGGTCGATGCGGATCACCAGCGGCCTGAAATTCTGAAACGTTCGAATCGTTCTCAGGTTCACGAGAGCGAGGCCGATGGCCACAAGCGAAATGAGAACGAGTGCAATCTTCAGATAGGTATTCGTCACCATCGGATCACCGTACTGTTCGAGATAGAGCCGCTTGGCGTTTTGAAAGCTCGCATCGTTGTTCATCCGAACACCTTTTCGAGAATGGCCGCCGAGGAACCGCCCGACGTGCCGCTGAAGACATGGTTGGTGAGCGCCGGAATCTTCAAAAGCGCATAGATCGCGGCCAGGAACGTGATGAAAAGAACGGGAAAAGCTTCCATGAGTTGAACGACGGAAATCGTGCCGGTCGGCTCAAGATCGAGGATGCCAAGGATCAGGTTCCCGATGATGTACACGACCGCCGCCGCGATGACTTGATAGAACGCATACTGAATGAACGCCTTGAACCATCCCCAGAAGAGCCACTCCAGCTTGGGAACAATGAAAAAAGGTACAAAGATTGGGCCAACCAGGACACATACAGCCGTGGCAATGAATCCGTACGCGATAACAACGATTGCGATGGCCTGCGCCGCCGCGAGCAAGATCGTAATGACGACGTATTCTGCCGTTCCCAAAATGTCGCCGAACGTGGGCGCGTTCATGCGGACTTCAAAATCCGCCACTCGTTCTTCAACGGTTTGCAGTTCGGTCTGATTGATCTTGTTGGCAAGGAATTGGGACTCGTCGGTAATCAGGTTATGAAAACTTCTTCCGATGCCGGGAATGGGCGTGCTGTAGTAATTCACCATTCCGAATCCGAAGCTGATGGTCAGCAAAAGTGCCGCGAAGTTGTCGAAATGAAGGAAATGTCTGCCGCTCGCGGCGGAGAGAGCCGATTTGACGCCGTACCAGACGACGAGAATCGTCGCGAACATGCGAAACAGGTTCTGGCCCATCGCGTCGAAGAAGCCGAGATTCTGCGTGAGGAGATTGTTGATCGCCTGAAAGATGAACTGCAGATAGTCGGTTTGCATGGCTGCGGCTCCCTCGACGCGGTCGGGTGACTGGTTCTACGGCATCTGAAAACCCTGAAGCGAACTGGTGAGCGTGCCTGTGACCTGGGTCATGTTGCCGGCGAGGTTCGCTCGCCGGTCGATGTCCGCGTTGATTGTGTTAGTTGTGGCCTCGCGCTGCTGTTTAGCGATGATGGTCTGCTCTTCGAGAAGCGACACGAGGAGCTTGTTCGAGTCCTGAAGCGTGCGAAGGGTAAGCACGTTCGCCGCGTTGATCTTGTTGAGCACGGAGACTTCGGTATTTAGGTTTGGATCAGAGGAAAACGAATCCTGTTCGAGGTTGTCGATCTGGGTCTGAATGTCCTGCGAATCGCCTCGGATCGAGCCAATGGTGGCCATTGCGTTGACGTTTGCGCCGTCCGTGAGTTCGACGGAAGCGTATTGGGACTGCACGCGGTTGAGCTCGTCCGGGGTCATGCCGCCGAGTTGCGCCGAGCCGTAGGGGAGCAGCGGCGTGGTCGCCTGCTGGTAGCCGGTGTTGATCGTAGGGAGCAGGCCGGAATTGATTCCGCTGATCCAGGAGCCGGTGTTTCCGAAGGTGTTGAGCGAGGTTACATTGCGCCACTGTGAAAAGGTGGCGCGGTAACGCGCGGGCATGTTCTGAATGAACTGCGCCATCTGGAGGGCCAGGTTGTAATGCGCGAGGACTTTCGCATACGTCTGCTGGAGTTGAATAAGGTGCTGCTGGAGTTGGTAATACCTGAGCAGCGCGTTGCTGTAGTTCGTCGGGTCGTAGACGATTCCGCCGAATTGCGCCGAGGCGGTGCCGACGCATAACCCCATCACGAGCACGAACGTCAGAATTTTCCTTTTCATCGAAGTTTCCTTTCCGCCTTCACAGATTGGAAGGCATTTTGTGGTTGTTGTAATCGGGCAGGGGCAGGTCTCCCGAGAGGTAGACCTTGACCCGATGCCCTTCGCGAATGGTCACGGTCGGCAGAATGTTCAGGAAGCGGTCGAGAATCTGTTCGGACGACTGCGCCATGCTCGATGCGAACTGCTGGCGCATGAGATCGCTGCCGGAGTCGGTGAAAACGCCGCCCGTTCCTGTCTCAGCTACGGCTCCCAGAGCGCCGATGGCGAGCGATGTGCCGAAGATGCGGAGATAGTGGTTGTTTACTTTGTCGCGCAGGCCGGTGTCGCCGATCTGATCGAGGCCCTTGAACTGGTCGAGGCTGACGGAATAACCATCCGGCATGATGAGCCGATGGAAGGCAACGGCGAGGCGGCTTTGCCCGAGGGCTTCCACCTTCTTCGCTTCGCCGAGAATCTTAGTTACCGAAGGAATCAGCAGATGCTGTCGGTCGTGCGAGTAGACATCGTCGCTCAGCAGGCATTCGACGGGGCCTGCGAAGGAACCGTCGAGCCGGTTGATAAGGACAGCTTCTAGAATCGTTCCTTCAAAGACGATATAGGTCTTTCCCGCCGCCACGTTTGGGACGCCGGGCGACGTGGCGGCGGGCCTGGTCACCTCCTTCGTGTCACGGTCGGCCTCCGTGGGACTCGCGGAGGAGGAACTGCGAGCCGGAACGGAGGGCGCGACACCTTGTTGAGAGGCGGCTGGGAGTTGCGCATTCACTGGCGGCTGCATGTCTTTCAGAAGTTGAGCAACCTGCGTAGCGTCCAAACCGGAGGGCGGAGGAGCCGGAATCGCTGAACTCGGGCTTTGCGGTTCTGGTGGCGCAGCGTCCGATTCGGGCGCAGCGGCGTTCTTCCGATAACTGAGCGCGATATTGGAAGCGAACAGCGAAAGGTAGGCGCGCTTCTTGCGTTCGGCCTGAATGGTGTCTTCGCTGCGCTCATTAGGAGCGTTGCCGGATGTCTCGGATGCCTGGTTCGGCTGTGAACTGGCGGGCGCGCCGCCGAGCAGCCGGGTCTGTTGCGCGAGAGCGTTTTGCGCGACGACTTCCTGGCGTTGCAGGTCCTCAATCCGGCTTTGCAGTTCCGCAATCTGAGTTTCGTTGATCTGAAGCGGTGCGGGTGCCTGGGCGACCGAGGTATTTGATTTCGTCGGGGTCTGCGGCTTTTTCGGGCTGGTGAGCCACATGATGACTACCATCAAGACCGCGAGGCTCAGAATCAGCCACGACTGGATGTGCTTTGGCAAAAGGCCGGGCGGCTTCGGGGCCTTATCCTGAATGGGTTCGTTCATTACTTCTCTCCCTCCGCGGCCTGCGGTCCTTGACGACGCGTAAAGGTGAGCTTCTTTTTGCCGATGGCGAGGTATCCGCTGTCCATAACCTTCGGGGCGACGTATGTGCCGTTCTCGAACTGGAAGTTGATGAGATTGGGTTTGCCGTCCTTCATCTCGTAAAGAGTGGGCTTCTCTCGCGCGGCACACTGGATGTAAGTGAATGCGTCGTCGTGGTAAATCGCCGACACCAGGAACGGCTGCGCCGACGCTTTCTTGTCAATCTGGTAGTCGAAGTGGAGCTTTGCGGGATACTCGTACCGGAATTTCTCTATCTGCTCCTTGGCCTGCGCCTGCGCCGCCTGAACCTGGGCGCTCGCCTGCTCGCGGATCGTTTGTGTTTCCTTCCGGTATGCCTCGGCTTCATTCGCAGGCACGTAGTTTTGGAAAAAGCCCTGCGCGCCCACGCTTGATTGATCTTTCGGCTCGATAAAAATCTTCAGGTCTGGCTGAGTATTCGGCTCGTTGCTGATCTCCGTGAGCAGGAACGAATAGACGTGCCCGCTGGCGGTGATGAGGTTCAGATCGGTGCTGATGCCAGCCTGGGCGGGATGAATGAAGCAAAGATTATGGACGCCGTTGACGATCCAGAAGTCCTTGTCGCCGGTCGTGAAATCGAGAATGTCCTCGCTGTCCGGCAGAACGATGAGCGTGGAAAAGCGGACTTTGGCCCGCACAGGCACAATGTCGTTCTGCGAGTACTTCACCACACGCGCGCTGCCAGTGTCGGCGCGAACCGGCAGAGCGGAAGCACCGAGCGTGCAGAACAGCGCAAGAAGCGCCGCTGGTTTGAAAAAGCAAACGGACAGAATACGAAACGCAGTTTTCATTTCTTCTCTCCTTGATCGAAAGGATCGTCGGGTGATTCGGGATCGCGTGGCGTGCTCCCGGAATCCTTCCAAAACGGAAACAGAGCCATCGCCAGGTACAGAAGCGTCGTAAACGAGACGCCGATTACCGAAAAGATGTTCGCGGAGACTCGCAAGACAAAATTCGGCGGCAGGATGGGACCGGGGAGAACCGGCGTCATTGTGCACCTCCCGCCAGGACTTCGAGGCCCTTCTCGAAACCGTAAGTCTCGAAGGCTTCCTTCCGTTTACGGTTGTCGTAGGGATCGTTGGTATAGAGCCAGTAGCTCTTGGAATCGACGGTGAGGTTCGCGATCTTCGCAAGCTCCGGCGTCTTGATAAGGAATTGCTGCTTGGGAACGAGCGTTGAAATCAACTCGACTTCGTTTGCGTTCAAATGGAACTGGCGGCGGTACAGATCCCGATCCATGTCGGGGTTCGCGAGGAAAATCTTCGTGGCGCAGCTCTCGATGATTACGTCGAGAATGTCCGAGCGGCGCAACTCGTCAAGCGATTGGGTCGAGAGCACCATTGCCGCGTTGTGCTTGCGCCAGGTTTTAAGGGCCTCGACGACATATCGCTGGATGCTTGGGTTCTTGAGAAACACCCACGCCTCGTCAATGAAGAACGCCTTGAAAGCGGAAGTGATCTCCTTGTCGGCGATGACGGCATTTGCCCGGTGGAGAATGTAGAAGAGCAACGGTTCCAGAATCTCGGGATACTGGCTCATCTTCTGGAAGTCGAAGCACTGGAACCGCGAGAACGAAATCGTGTCTTCGGCGTTATCGAAGAGAAATCCGAATTGGCCGCCCTGCGTCCACTTCGCCAGCCGTTCGGATAGCCCATGCCCAAGAATGTTCGAGAGGACGCTCAGGGTTCGGAGCGCCGGATCGACGGCATAGAGATTCTCTATCTGGTGGTAGAGGTCGCGCTCGGTCGAAGGATCAAATTCCAGCGGTCCAGAGCCTTGCATCAGGACCTTCAGGAACAGCGTCAGAAAATCGAGGTTTTCCTTCGTGGGAGGCAATGAAAACGGGTTGATCCTGAAGCCTTCCGATTCGAGGCCGACTCTTACATACGACCCGCCGAACAGATGCGTGAGGCTCTCGAAGCTCCCACCCAGGTCGAAGATGAATGTGTATGGGGTGTATTTTTGAAGGTTCGTGATGAGGAAATTCAAAAGGAACGATTTACCCGCCCCGGTGCGCCCGAGAATCATGGTGTGAGCGACATCCCGGTAATGGAGGTTCAGGAAGTAGGGCGTGTGGTGATTCGTTTCGAGAACCGCCAGATATTCCTGCCGGAGATGCCGGTTGCGAGGCTCGCCACAGTGAAGCGTGAAGAGGAATGAAAGGTCGGCGTAATTCGTGTTCAGCAGATAGAGATAACGGAGATTGGAAGCGTGGTTGCCAGGGACGGCTGCGAGGAAAGCGTTCAGCAGATTGTATTTCTCTTCGTAAAGCTGGGCGTCGTGAACGCTGAAAACTTTGTAGAAATCGGCGCAAGCCCGGTCCACCTTTGCCGAATCGAGGTCGTAGATCACAACGGCAATCGAAAACTGACCGAAGTAGTTCCCGTGAAGCTCGATCTGCTGGATCGCGTCTCCAAGTTCTCGTACCTGGGATTCCTTCGAGTCGTCGGTGAGAACGTCCCGCTGCGGGGCGTCGTTCAAATTGACCTGACTAAAAAATGAGTGCTTGGTGTTGTGGAAGTGACGGCGCTTGGCCTGGATCGTCCTTCTCGTCTTGCCCGAATCCTCCTTTTTCCATTCGCTGACGACGTAATAATTCGCTTCCACTTCGAGTAGACGGTTGAAGATGAGCGGGAAAGTCTGGGCGGACGGCTCCTTGAGCGTCAAAACCCTGACGTAGTAATCGTCCAAGCGCAGACGCCCTGGATGACATTCGAGATGCGACTCGCACAGGTAATAGTCGAGGAAGGTGTCGTATTTGAGTTTGGCGTGTTCCAGTTTGTGCGGCGCGACGTTGAGGGTCTTCTTGAGGACGCGGAAGGCCTCGTATTTATCGAGCAGGCGCACGGGCAGGAAGTCGCCCACCTGCAAAATGAAGCTGTCGGTTTTCTGGAGCAGCGCGGTTTGAGCCTTGTCGATCTCGCGGTCGAGCAGCACAACTTGTCTTTTCGTCGAGAAGCTCGCAAGCAGTTCGCCGAATCCTTTCGACGGATGCCTGAACAATTCCAGAAATGTACTGCCTAGGGTGCGCGAATAGCGGAAGCCCTCGTACAACACCACGTAATAGATGGACAGGGAGAAGAGTGTGTCAGCCTTCGCCGCCAGATACGCAATTCGGTTCTTGATCGCTGTATCGACGACCGGATTGCCGTAGAGCTTGTACGGAATCGTTTCGTTGTTTCTTTTGAAGAGATACTGATAGACGCGGAAGTTTTCATCGAACAATTTGAATGCGGATTCGAGACGCTTGGTCAGGCCGTCGATGGCCGTCCCATCCAGGCATTCGTAGTCCACACCGCGTACTTCGAGGATGACGCCGAGGTCTCCCGTTTTGGTGAGGAAGACATGCTCGTCCACAAAGCCGTACAGGTTCACCAGCTCGTTGAACGAGCCGGTCTCCTCGTAGTTCTTGAAGATCCGTTTTAGCCTAAGCACGGTTCACCCTGTGGATCGAGACGGGACTGAATTTTGCCGGGTCGTACTGCGTGCGAAGCTTCGTGGAAGTGAGCAGGAACCGTAGAATCTGCGGATCGGTTTTCGTCGCCCATCGCGCGACGAAGTAGAGGAGCAGGAACATCAATACGCCGCCCAACAAGCTGTCGAGCAGGTTGAACGTTCCCGCGCCCACGCACATCGCAAAGAAGAAAAGCTTCCGCTCGGCCCCGAGAATCGTGAGGGGCCGTGAGAGCGACCGATGGACTATGTTGACTCGCCTGTTTTCCGGCATGTCTTCCTCGCGCTGGATGAAATGGTCAGGAGCCTGGAAACAGCCAGGCAAGGAAGTTCACGGCGGCAATCGCCATGCCGACGCCGAAGAGCACGCCAGCCAAGACACGCTTCGAGCCGCCTTCGCCGAACGCAAACGTCAGCCCGGATACGACAATCGCGACCAGCGAAAGCCCGCGCGCGATGGTGCTCGTAAATGCCGTTTCGAGAACATTGACCGCGTTCTCCCAGGGCGAATTGCCCGTGCCCTGGGCAAATGCGGGAGCGGCGAGAAGTAGTCCCGTCGCCGCGACGAGCAGGTATCGGGACTGTCTCTTAAGCCTTAGTGCCCTTCGCCAAAATACTTTCATGTGTGCCGATCTCCTTTCCTCAATCTGTTTCGGGCAGAGTTCTCGCCGGGCCGGTATTCGGCGCGATGGAAGCGAAGCGACCGAGCGAAGGAAGGAGAGCCGCTGTCCTGGTATTTGCCTCTGGTGAATCAAGGCACACGTGGAGCATGCGCTCCAACCAGGGGGTTTCTACCTTCGCGTCCGGTTCATCCTGCCAGCCGTCGCGACGCCCGGCGGGTCACCGTTGTGGCTCGGTGCCGTCAGGCTCTTTGGGGGAATATCCGGCGAGAACTCCCCTCATCTATACAGAGGGGTTTTTTCGGAAAAACCTCACCAACAAAATGCAACTTTTTTGAAGATTTTTCAGGCTCGGGATCGCTTCCGGGAATGAGCCTGCGGTTTACGCCTCAAGCCCTTCACTCTCACCTTCCGAAGAAAACTGCTGTAGGTCTTGTAGCAAGGGGAACATAACGTAACGTGATCGAAAATCTCGTCCACGACTTGGGCGGGACTTTCCGCCAAACGCCTTAGTACGGTGGCTTCCGGGCATCCCTGGCGAGCCGAATTGGGAAAGTCCTCGGCAAAGTGCTTCCTGCCAAGCTCAAGGAAGGTTTTGTCTGCGGATAGCTTCCGCTTGGGTCTTTTCCGTTTCCTCTTCGCGCCCGGCAAGCGTGAAGCCCCCCTCGAAGCCTGTCATCTCCGTATTCTCAGCATTTTTCTGGCGTGGTCAAGAGCTTTGCTGAAACGGGCTTCTGCCGCGTGACGTGAAATCCCAAAATACTTCCCGATCTCTTCCCAGGACCAGCCCTCCAGACGAAGCGCGACAACTTGCTGCGAGAATCGGTCACAGGTTGCCATCACTTCATTCAGGAGAATGTTTGTTTCCGTCTTACCCTCTTCCGTAAGGGAAACCAGGGTGTCATATTCTTCAAGCGAGTGTTCCAGGTTTGCCTCTCTTCGCCTGACTTCATCCACCATGTGAATGAACGTGCGGAACAAGTACCCGGCGACGTTTCGCACGACGGGCGCGCCGGTCAATTCCTTCGCCTCGATTGCGGCGGAAACCGAAGCCGCCGCTTGCTCAAGGTAGGTGACGGCTACGGCGGGATCGCCGATCAGATTTTGGGCATAGGACAGGATACGCGGGCCGATCTCTTGCGCCACGGACAAGACTGCCGGTGCAATACGCCGTCCCAGGTGGTCCACTTCGTTCAGCAAGAACGGAGGGTTGGGCTTCGTTTCTCGCTTCGAGGGCATGGGTCCCCCAGCACTTACTCGCCCCGAATCTTGGTGCATTGGATGTGACGAGATGCATGATGGTTTCTTCGGAAGGTATTGATTCGCTAGTACTTCCGTACTATCCGACCTTCGCCGTTTTCGCCTGCCGGAAGTGCAAAACCCGTATGGCACGATCCGAAGGACATTTCGTGGGCCGCAATGTCTTCTGACAAGGCAAAACACGCGGCGTCGCAAAGGGCGAGGCTCTAGAGTCGGCAGGAAGGGAACCTCGCCCGTCTGAGACACTCAAGAATGAGCGGATATCGCTCCCAAGGCGGGTGGCTGTTTTGGGGAGGACACGAGGAATCTTCGACGTTGTTTCAGAAGATTTCTTGGGAGAAACAGGAAAAGCACAGAGCTACCGACTACATGTAATAGCGGTAGTGGAGAGCTGGCTCCTCCCCCTTAGCCATTTTCAGGATGTCACCCACGCGACGCGAGAATGCGAGAGTGATGGGATCACGGCAATTGAAGGCTGCGGTATTCCAATTCAGCTTGGTGAGCTTCAAAATATCCTCTGCCGCTTCTCGAAGGGAAACGGAGCCCCAATTCTCCGTCACTTCGAGCGGTTGGGGTATCCTGAATCCAGGATAGCAGCGCAGAAACGGTACGTAGCCCATCGTGTAAATTAACCCTCGGGTTTGGCCAAAATCAATGATAGTACCGCGCAAGGCTGCCTTCTTACCGGGCCGCAAGCAAAAGATTCCTCGTCGAGTTATCGTCAGAAAACCATAGTGAGAGATTCCGTTTAACGCCTCTTCGAAGCCTTTTCGTTCGTCTTCCGTATAACGCGACGTTTTGTGTAGGACCACCTTACGAGGAGGACTCCCGACCTGATCCTCGTAAACTCGAAGCACTCGTTCGAGAAGTATCTTTGCCTGATCCTTACTCAGGTGTGGTGCCCGCTCGCCGGACTTTCGGCTATCCCACTCGAACGAATTGCCTTGCAGAACAAATCCTTCGCCTCGCTCCGTAAACGCTTGTGCGACGCTGCTCCGCAACATGCTCGATCTCGCTTCATCTTCGTGAAAAAATGAGATGCCAACAAAGCACGATCCTTCGATCACGTCAGACAATCGCCACGGAATAATCTCTGTTTTGTACAGCAGTGCTATCACAAGGTTCCATGCGCGAGTCGCGAGGTCTTGGACTCCGAGCGTACCCGCTAATGTTCTGTGCCAAATTAGTTGGGTTGGGAGCAAGTTAAGGCATTCGGCCTTAAGCCCCCTGCGAAAGCTGCGCGCGGCGTCAGTATCGATTTCTTCTTCATCCTCTGCTTTGACTTCCGGTACAATTTCGCCGAGGTCCTCGGGGTCGCTCCCCTCATCGTTTTCGGGATGTTGTCGATCATATTCCGCTATACCAACCCTACACAAATCTTCCAGTGTCTTTGACATCGCACAGATTACGACGTTGGGGCCTGAATCGAGGGCTTTGAGCGCCTTGATTTCAGTTGTGACCGCAGAGAGCAACATACCGACGCGCTGCTTGAAATCAGGATGACCTTCGATGAGCGTGACATCCTTGGGTTTTAAAGGCCGGTGCCAGATCGACTGTGTTACTAATTCGATTTGGAATGGGTCGCCGGAGTTAATACCAGGAAATGCTGGGTGGAGAACAGCGTCGGTTTTCGAGCCCGGCTCGATTCGCTGAGCTAACCGGGAGAGAAATCCAACTGCCCGATCAATCGCTTCCGCTGGACCGACAATACCTACTCGAATCTGCTGTCGGCGTGTGGCTTCGGTCTTGCTGTACGGCCCATACGCCGTGAGTCCCGTCCTTGGGTCCTCGCACTGCTGTTTTGCAGCGAAGGACAGGCTAGGTTCAGGAAGATAGAAGGACTGAAGTCGGTTATCCGCACGGGCAAGAAGCGTCTCGAAGCGTGGCGCTTCCCAGCGAATCGCCGCGACTTTCGCGCGCCCTCTAGCCGCGCGATTGCGATGTGATCGATTAGTTTTCTGCGTCGGGCGCATCTTCTTCCACCTGGCCCAATTCATCGAACGCGAGCCCAAGTTGCGGTACTTCAAGATCATCTTCCATCTCTGAACGCATCAGTTGGTCGTAGTCAATCTGATCTGCTGCGATTCCGAAACCCAAATCGCCGCAAGCGGGGGCCAGGTTGATGCGAATCGGCCTCTGTCCTGTTGGAATGTATATTTCTCCGTTGCCTCTCGCGAGAATGAGTGACCAGAATCTAAGACTCCTCAGGATTTGTCCGTTCCGCTCCTGGTTCAACCAATGTGAAAGAATTGGCCCAACTCTCGGCCCACCTCGTGGAGTCTTGCCATCGGATTCAGTGAGCATCCAGGTTGGTTCGAGACGTAAGAAGAGTCCGAATGGCAATAGGACGAAGCCAGCCCTGCTCGCTTGGTGTCGCCAACCGGATTGGAATCTCTGCTTACTGCCATTGGGCAGCCGCCTTGTGACCGTGTGCCTAGCCGTCACTTCGCGTTTAGACCATTTTTCTCCGATCTTCCAGTGAATCTTCTTTGGACGACCATCCTTTGGCGAAAAAAAATAACGATGCCTATCTTTGTCCAAACGAAGAAATCTGCGCCAAGCGTTTTCTTTCAGGCAAATATTCAGAAGTTCGACCGCCCATCTACCACGATCTGCATCTGAAAACCACGGCTCGAATTGCTCTTGGCGAACCGTTTTCGGGCGTACTGCTGTTCCGAAAGAATCTGATACATCGGAAAGGTCCGTGAACGTCCAGAGCCGGCCCTCTCGTAACAGAAAGGGAGGATGCGAAGTGTTCGTCGAGTGTTCCCCTATGTCCGATTTGTCCCGTAACGGCGTATCTGTGGAGAAGACGTGTTCGGGCAGCTCAATAACTGGGAAGAGATTGGAGATAATCCGCTCGTTGATGCGATCTGCACCGACAGAGGAGGTTATGACGACCGGCGCGGGTTCGTAAGGCAGCTTGATCTCTGGAACACTCGGCAATAGGCTACCCCTTCCTCGCGGTATTTGTTCACCCCGCAGTACTCGCACCAATTCGGCGAGAGCCTCATCGAATCGCTCGTCATCCCGAAAATCAATCCAATTCCGAGTGCGAAGCGAACCAGGTAAGGTGACATTTTCCCGAAGGAGAGGTATGACGCGGCCTCGGCTCCCGGACGGATCAGACCATACAGCAATGCTGCGTTCGAGTGTCGGCCAATCGGCATTAAGTAATGCCCGTGTCACGACCACACCTACGTAGCGACAGGCGTCCAATTCGCGCTCAATTTCAAGGACGATATTGCTTCCTTTAGCAAAGTCCCATTTGTCAAAAACCACTCCAAGTAGGCGATCTTGGTACGGCTCCGCTTCGACTCTTTGCGCCAACAATTCCACCCACGGTTTGTCGACTCCAGTGTGACAAAGAAAGAGGTCCTTGCCACGCTCGGTAGCTGTTTTCAGGCGTAGTTCCGATTGTTCGGACATTGCTGCTGATTATGGCACCGTTAGCGTCCAGATTCGACCGCCGCGCGGAAAAGTGCGGCATGAAGAAAGTGCGGATGCGGTGGCCAGCACGGCCCCGTAAAAAATTCTCATGCCGCCCGGCCGCAAAGACGATTTACCGAGATATTGAAGTAGCGTTGCTCCAATTCGATGCCGACGAAGCGACGGCCTTCGAGCTTCGCTGCAAGTAGCGTCGAACCGGAGCCGCAGAACGGATCAAGTACCAAGTCGCCGGGGCGTGAGAAGGACTGAATCAGCGGCGTGAGCACGCAAAGCGCCTTCTGCGTCGGATGCAGCCTGTTGCCGGAATACTTCCATTCGAGCACGTCGGGTATACGCTGCGTCGGCGGCTGCGGGTTGCCCTTCGCAAGCAAGTACGCGTTCTCGTGCCGATATTGCAGAAACCGCTCTGTCGAAGCGTATTGCTTCGGGAACGTCAAGTGTCCGGCCAGCCGGAAGCCTGCCTCACGCCACGCGGCGATGAACTTGTCCGCTTGGTGCCAGCCATAGAAGCTGACGCAGAACGAATCGCGGCGCAACACGCGAAAGATTTCCGCGAAGGCGGGCTTGAGCCATGCGGCATTGCCGTCATTGGCGACCTGGCGTCCGTCGCGCGAGCAATAGTGTGCGAGATACGGTGGGTCGGTCAGCACGAAATCGACGCTGCGGCTGCGGAACCCGCGTAGGACTTCGATGCAATCGCCCTGCAGTATGGTATTCGCCTGTGGCCCGCTGAGGATTTGCTTGCTCTGTTCTTGAATCATTTGAGTTCTCCTTCGTGTCGGAATTTGGTTCCTTCACCCGGAGCCGAGGAACAAATCCGACACGGAGAGAACTGGCTACGGAGGTGTTGCCGGTTCGGGATGGAGCGGATCGCAACGCGAGTGACAGGAGCGGTGTTTGCGACTGGCGCGAGAGGTTGCTAGCGGAGGCCCGGCGCGAAGCGTGGCACGTCCTTGCCACTGACCGGCAACGCCGCAGAAGCCAAATTCAGAGCAAGCAACCCGCTGGACATCAGGCAAGTAATGCGGCAATCGCGGGAGGCTGAAGAAATTCCGCCCGGAAGGAGATAGCGTGCGGCCCGGCGACGCTATTTTCAGCGCCGGGACGCCACAATCTCGTAGCGACGGAAAGGAAAGCAAAAGCAATCGGCAAGACAGGCGAGGCGGAACACAACATTTCAGGACAAAAAGCGTGACAAGAGTTATCCTGTTGGCAATCGGGCAAGCAGAGGTGATTGCATGGATTTACGCTGCCCACAATGCAACAGCGAAGACCTAAAAAAGCTCTCCCTCGCCTATCAGGAAGGAATCTCTCACGTAAATGCGCGCACTCGACTGCGCGGCGTCGTAGTCGGAAGCGACGGTCCTGATTTGGTGGTCGGCAGCGGCACCACGAAGGGAATTCAGCAGACGGCGATTTCTAGAATGGTAGCGCCGCCGAGGAAATGGTCCTACAAAAGACTCGTCGGCTGGTCAGTCCTGGTATTTTTTGCCGTGGGTTGGATTGTCTTCTATACGAATACGGTCACGACGAATTCCGAAAGCGTCCTATCAGTTCCGTTGACGCTCTATATAGTTGTTGCGCTCGGCATTTTTGCGGTAGTCCTCACATGCTTTTGGAAGCACAACGCTGGATACGGACTGAAATTGGCAAAATGGAATCGGTCATTCCTCTGCGAACGCTGTGGAACCATCAGTGAACATTAGAACTCCGGCATCGAGAATGGGATGCGGGCGCGATACAGTATCGATTTCAGGCGCATTCGAGAGAGGCACAGCGTGCAAAACCGAAAGCAGTTCCTTGCGCTTGTCCGGGAAGCTTTGGAAAGCATTCGGGAGCCTCGCTTCTATGCAACCGAACGCGGATTCCAGGGGGAACTTCTTACTGCGCTGCGCAATCGGCTTGACGGTGCCGAACTTCCCGGCGAGCCGATTGTCGAGCAGGAATACCAGAAAACGCTACCGCTTCATGGCGTGAATTTTCGGCCGGATGTCATCGTCCATATTCCGTTTGAGCGGCGGCGCGTAGAACGGCGCGACCAGGGTAATTTTGTCGCAATGGAGCTGAAACTCCGATCCACTGAAAACGAAGCAAACGCGGACTTCGCGAAGCTCGTGCAAATGCGGGAAGTGCTCGGGTATCCGCTAACAATCTTCATCAACATAGATTCAGATGAAACGCATGCCGCGCAGCGACCCGCCGCCATCGCCGATCATACAGTTTGTTTCGCTGTGCGGCTAGAACACGGCAACCCGGTCGTACGAATGGCTGGTCCCGCGCTGAAAAGCGTAGGCGGGCAGTAGCTGCACTAAAACTGGCGTTATTTCTTGATTGCGATACCTCGTTTCTCGCTCTCGACTGCTAAAGATACCCGTCCTGCCGGTCCAAAGTCGACAATTAGTCCACTGGCTCCGCGACGCAATCGGGTCATAAGACACGCAATTTCAAGGGATTGACCGCCAAGTGGACTAGTGTAAATAAAATAGTTGCTAACTAGTCCGCACGGAGGTAGGCTCAAACCATTGTGAAAACTTATCGAAAGGTGTGATGGTGGCCAGCAAAGACATAAAACCGGAAGAATTAGTCCAGATCGCCCGGCTCGCGCTCACCGGGCGTCCCCAGGATGTGCAAATGTACGTCCGGCGGCTGGCAAAGCGTTATCACGATACTTTTCCCACCGCCGCCGCCGAACTTAATAAGTTGCTGCAGGAATCGCCGACGCGGCAGTCTCCCCTCCGGCGTCAAGCAGAAGCCCCGGTCCCGGTCGATATGGAATCGCGTCTTCAGCTGCTCCGGGTGGAAACCGCACCTATCATCGACGTAGAGCCGATCTGGGACGCTACGGTACAGCGCGGTTTGGCACAGCTGATCTTCGAGCGTCAGCACAATCAGGAACTCATTGAGCAGGGATTGGCTCCCACCCGCTCGGTAATTTTCACGGGGCCGCCTGGAGTGGGCAAAACACTTGCGGCGCGATGGGTGGCTCGCGAACTTCACCGTCCGCTGTTGACGCTGGACCTCTCCGCAGTGATGAGCAGTTTTCTCGGACGGACGGGTGCGAACGTCCGTCACGTCCTGGACTATGCCAAAGGCGTTGACGGCGTTCTGTTGCTGGACGAGTTGGACGCCATCGCTAAGCGCCGTGACGATGCGACCGATGTGGGCGAGTTGAAGCGGCTCGTGACCGTGCTGCTGCAGGAAATCGATGATTGGCCGCCGTCGGGTCTTCTTATTGCGGCAACCAATCACTCGGACTTGCTCGATCCTGCCGTGTGGCGGCGCTTTGAGATGCGCGTTGAATTTCCGATGCCTGCTGAAGAATCGGTGCGGCGTGCCATCGACACATTTCTCAGAAAAACGGCAGCATCCTCGGCATGGAAGGACGTGCTTTCGGTGGCATTGCGTGGGCTTTCGTACAGCGATATAGAACGCGAAGTCATGCAGGCTCGTCGCGGTGCTGTGGTGCAGGGCGAGCCTCTGGAAAGCGCGCTAGGACGCCTTGTTCAAAATCGCGTCGAGCCCCTGTCCCGCAAGGAACGCGGCCAAATTGCCGTGTGGCTTACGGAAGCCGGCATTTCGCAGCGGCAAGTACACGAATTGACCGGCGTGAGCCGCGACACGATCCGAAAAAAGACCAAAGGGGGAGACACCGATCTGGTGAACGAGGAGTGACACGATGGCAAAACGCAGCAACTATCTGATCGGCTATGGAGAGCGCCTCGCTTCGGACATGGCGGCACCGCTCGGCGGCGCTCCCAAAAAGCATCCGTATACTTTTTCTGAAGCGCACAAGCGCCTAGCTCCGGTAATCCATGCTGCATTCGAAGAGATTTCGGAACTTCCCGATGAGCTGTGCCCTAAAGATCAGGCAGTCGCGCTTATCACCCTTCATCCGGCCTATCTTGCCAAATCCTACTATCCGGCGGAATTGCTTCACGCTTACCGGTTGGAAACCATCGGCAGCCGGTCGCGCACAGTGTCGCCACAAAAATGGACGCGTAAGAAGCCAGTCGAGTCCGCCGTAACCTCAGAGCTTTTTGTCGCCGGAACGAGAACGCATTTCAAGGAGTTTGTTTCGGGCGTTGACCGGATGCGGTCGTCTTCAGTGACGGCCGATGATCTTATCAAAATCGAAGACTTCCGCTTGCAGCCGGCCGAAGAGAAACTGAGGCCGCTCCGCTCTGACGATGAAGAACCCCTGCTCGAAGTTGTTCTTCACGCGCAGCCGCGCCGACAAGATGCCTTCATTCTGGACGGGTTCGAAGCGTATCTGAAAACGCTGGATGTAAAACCGGACCTGGACAAACGACGGTTCTTTGCCGAAGGGTTGTGCTTTCTGCCCTTGCGTGTTCCGCGCGAGGTGGCGACGGAGGTGGTGAAGTATTCGTTCCTGCGCGTCGCTCGCGAGATGCCGCACCTTCGCCAATTTCGTCCATTGGTTCGCGCGACATCGGGATTTTCTCCGTTTGCATGCCGCCTCCCAAAGGATGCGGCAGTCGATCCTGATATCCGTGTCGCAGTCTTTGACGGTGGCGTGAAATCCGATTCAAAGCTCGACCCCTGGGTCGCCCGAAAAAAGACGAAGAACCTCGGGGATGCTGTTCCTGAATTTCAGAATCACGGGACAGCCGTCACTTCGGCGTTGCTCTTCGGCCCGCTGCAGGATGGCGTCACAGCTGGACGCCCGTACGCGAGTGTCGATCACTATCGTGTGCTCGACGCTCAAACCAAAAACGACGATCAGGGCGAGTTGTATACGGTATTGGAGCGAATTCAGGCCGTTCTGGAGTCGAGGCCTCACTATGATTTTGTAAATATCAGCCTCGGCCCGGACATGCCCATTGAAGATGATGATGTTCACGCTTGGACTGCGGTGCTGGACCAGCTCTTTGCGGACGGCCTGACACTGCCAGCTATCGCCGTCGGAAACACGGGCGAAGAGGATTGGCCCTCTGGAAATGCGCGGATTCAAACTCCTTCGGACTGCGTGAACGCGCTCTCCGTCGGGGGCTGTGATCGGGTGGGGACGGGCTGGAAGCGCGCGAGCTACAGCTCCATTGGACCGGGCAGAAGTCCGGGCATCGTCAAACCGGATGGTCTTGCCTTCGGCGGCTCCGCGAAGGAGCCGTACTGGGTGTTGAATGCCGAAAAACCAGGATCGGCGATGCCCATCACGGGGACGAGCTTTGCCGCTCCGACCGCTCTGCGGACGGCGATTGGGATTCGCGCGCACTTCGGCACGGTACTTACGCCGCTTGCGATCAAAGCCCTGCTGCTTCACACCTGCGACGACGGCGGCCACGACCGGGCGGAAGTAGGCTGGGGCCGCATTCCGTCAGATGTCGATGCTATTGCGCTTACGGACGATCACTCCGCCCACATCGTCTACCAGGGCGAATTACGGCCCGCGAGCTGGGTGCGTATGCAAATACCGATTCCTAACCAGCTGAGCGGGATGGTGGAGATTTCGGCAACCTTCTGTTTCGCGACTCTCACAGATCCCCAGGACCCGCTTAACTATACGAGGAGCGGCCTGGAAGTGAGATTCCGCCCGCACGACCAGAAGCGGAAAAAGTCAAGACAGCAGCACGCGGATTCCGGGCATTTCTTCCAGGCGAAGGACATTTTTGTCGAGGAGGTCGATTTGCGGGCTGATGCCCATCGCTGGGAGACCACTCTGCATAAGTCGCGCTCGATGCGAGCAAGCGGTCTCCGCAACCCGGTGTTCGACGTTCATTACAGCGCACGCATTGGCGGGCGGAACGCAACATCCGCCGACAAAATTCCCTACGCGCTGGTCATCACCGTCACGGCGAAAAACACCAATGATTTGTACAACAAGATTCTTCAGCGGTATCCGACGATTTTGGAGCCGTTGAAGCCTGTGGTCGAGATTCCTATCCGTACTTGATCGGCCGCTTTCGTCAGTAGAACGAAAATCTGAATGGAGGGAAATATGCACGAGGAACTAAGACAGCCTGAGCCGGAAAAGGTCGTAGCGGTTGAAACGCAGATTCTTGAGGAACTCATTGACCTCGAAGAGTGGGTGAAAGCCAAAAAGCCAGCCCGCAAAGCGAAGCGCTACCGCATTCGCATTGACAAGGAGAAATTTGTCGTGATGGTACACGAGATGTCAGGAAAGGAAATCCTGGCACTCGTGGGAAAGACGCCCGAGAAGTACTTGCTATCTCAGAAGTTTCACGGCGGACGCGTCGAACCCATCGCACCGGATCAAATCGTCGAATTTCATCGCTGCGAGGTCGAGCGCTTCCAGACCCTCGCAAAGGACCCCACGGAGGGATGATTACGATGCGCAGGCAGTTTCAGCTGGCGGAGGAGGATGAGCAAAGCCTTGCATCGCTGGGCCTCGAATGGGAGGCCATCATCGATGGCAACACGAAATGGCTGATCGTTAATGGCTATCCGATTCCCGAAGGATACAACCATCGCCAGGCAACTGTGGCTTTGCGCATCTCACCTTCATATCCTGATGACCAGATCGATATGGTGTATTTTTCTCCGGCGCTGGCGCTTAAGAGCGGACGAGGAATTCGTCAGCTCACTCTGACGATGATTGACGGCAAACAATATCAGCAATGGTCTCGCCATCGAACGGCACAAAACCCTTGGCGGCCGGGTCTTGATAGCATCTCCACCCACTTGCTGCAAGTGAATAACTGGCTGGACCGCGAATTGGCGTAATGAGGGAGTCCGTGTAGATGCAAATCAAGCTCAGACTCACGCAGAAGGACCATGCCGTGCTGCGGAGTCATTTGCTTCCGGGAGATGGCCTGGAGGCAGTAGCTGTGGCGCTGTGCGGTCGGCGCCGCAGTCGGCACCGTCATGTTCTGACCGTGAAATCGGTTGTGCCCATACCTTATGACGAATGCAAGGTGCGCACCCCTGACCGCGTGACGTGGTCCACGCAGCGATTGGTTCCGCTGCTGGAGGAAGCATCGCGGCGAGACCTAGGCATATTGAAGATTCATAGCCATCCTGGTGGCTATTCGCAGTTTTCAACGGTCGATGATGAGTCTGATGCCGATCTCTTCAATTCTGTCTTTGGGTGGACGGACAGTGAATTTCCTCATGCCAGTGCGGTGATGCTTCCAGACGGCCGGATGTTCGGACGCGCCATCCTGCAGGACGCCTCCTTCCAAGAGCTTGATTCAATTATGGTGCCCGGTGATGACTTGCAATTCTGGGTTCCACAGGGCACGACAGAATCACCAGCCTTCGCCCAGCGGCACGCGCAGCTGTTCGGCTCGGGTACGATACGTCGATTGAGGAGAATGGCTGTGGCAGTGGTGGGTTGCTCCGGCACAGGCAGTCCGGTGGTCGAGCAACTCGCTCGGCTGGGAGTGGGTCGATTGGTGCTTGTCGATCCCGACCGCGTTGAAGACAAGAATCTAAACAGAATCCTGAATGCGAGCCGGGAGGACGGCTATCTGCGCAGGCACAAGGTCGAGGTAATGGCCCACGCGATTGCCCGCATGGGTTTCGATACGGAAGTCGAAATCATTCCCGAAGATCTTGCCACACCGCGCGCGGTCAAGGCGGTCGCCGAATGCGATGCGGTATTTGGTTGCATGGATGGCGTGGAAGGCCGCCATTTGCTTAATCGCCTAGCAGCTTTTTACGTCATGCCTTACTTCGACATTGGCGTAAAACTTGAAGCGGATGGAAAGGGTGGCATAGACGAAGCTTGTGGCGCGGTGCATTACGTCCGACCAGACGGCTCAAGTCTCCTGGATCGCAACGTGTACACGAACGACCAATTGAGGGCAGCAAGCCTTAGGAGGACCGATCCTAAGGCGTATCGGGAACAGGTACGCGCGGGATACATACACGGCATCCAGGAGGATCGGCCTGCGGTCATCAGCATCAATATGCAGATGGCAAGCGCAGCAGTGAACGAATTTCTTGCCCGATTGCACCCCTATAGGCTCGACGGCAATGAAGACTTCGCTGTGATCCGCACCAGCTTTATACACAGAATGGACTATTGTGAGCGTGAACAGGATGCTCCGGGACAGTTTTTCTCCCACATCGGGAAGGGTGACGTTCGTCCCCTGCTCTCCATGCCCGAGCTGAGTGAACCTGAGGAAAGCGTCTGATGTGGTTCGTACTATTGTGGGAGAAAGCTCGCAAGGCCGCGCAGGCCAATGCAAAGAAGCTGCGGCAGAAGCTTCCCCGCAAAAAACAAAAGCCGTATCGCTTTGCGCGTGTGGAGGAAATGCCAGAGACTTTGAAACCTCTCACGGTATATCTGTGTGGTGAGGGACAGTATTTATGGGCGGCGGCGATGATATGTCCATGCGGATGCAAGCAAGTTATCAATCTGAATCTCCTACAGAAAGTTCGACCGCGATGGAATGTGAAGGAACACAAGAATGGGACGGTCACGCTCACGCCATCGGTGTGGAGGCAGAACGGCTGCCGGAGTCATTTCATTCTGAGATTGGGAAAAATCGAGTGGTGCAAAGCACACTATTCAGAATTCTCGTGAGAAAGCATGGCGCATTTTCGTGTCCATGCGTTTACCGATGGTTGAAAGCGCAATCAAGGAGCGCCGCAAAGAGATGCTCGGCCTGGCGCAATGCTTCCCGCTGTACCGCGCGCAGGGTTTCCTGGCGCTTGGCGAGTTCGACAAAGTGGCCTTGTTCAGCAGCGGACACTGTCGGCACGGGAAGCTCTTCCAACATGGGCAATGTTAGGCCCTCCGTATTTGCACCACGAGCCAGATTCAGAAGGCGCTTTTCATGAAAGCTGAGAACAAACCGGGCGAATTCCGGTCGTAAGCCTTCAAAGCACTGGATAGATTTAATGTCCTGGCCGTGACAAAGCGGAATTCTTGTAATCGCCACTGGCAGGCGATGCATCAGCACTTTGCTTTTTACGACAACGAGAATCGATCCAGCAGGAACGAGATTCGTCGCGCTTTCCTTAATAGCTTGCTCCGTTATGTGTTCTTCAGTGTCCCAGATGTAATCGCCCTTCATGTCTTTTGAAGTCAACCAGGGGATTCGGCCGCGATAATACTCGGGACGCTCGCGTGCGGGCGTGCCACCTCCGGTGATCTTGACCACTTCGCCAAACGTTCGGAAGGGGCCAGACGTGAATCGAGGACCGAAAAGCTTGCGGAAAGTTGCCGGAAGGAAAGCTTCGCTAAGTTCGAGAGCGTATCGACGAGTGCGGACCAACTCGTCGGCTTGGTCCAATCGGCCAGCGATCCGCCGCTGGTCTGACAAGCGAGGAAGCGGGATGGCGATGTCCTCAACAATTTCGATATTAAGGTTTTTCTGTGTTCCTTCCGGCGCAAGCCGGGTGAGATGTTTTCGGGAAAAAAGGAAATACCAATAAAGCCACTCAAGTGTCAGTCGTTTGTCGATCTTTGGAAACGTCAAAAAGCCGTCATGAATGCAGCCGCCGATCCCCATAAAAATCGGGAGGCCAATCGTCGCACTGTTGGTAACAATAAGTTGGCCGGGTTCGACGTAGCAGCTGAGCTTTTTACCGGCGTCTGTCACCGTTTCGGCTGTTTTTGTAAGGAAGCGCCCGGACGTTCTCGTAACGTCGGAGATGAGTACCCAAGGTATGTTGCCGCCAAAATAGCGAGGGTCACCCTTAGGCCGTGGAGAGGAGCCACGAATCACCTGGCATAGGTCACCGAGTCGAGCTGTTGCATAACCAGCGGGCATCACTTCGTCATTTCCAGTAGGCGTTGTATCGCGGTTTCTGCAGAAGCCTCAAGGTTCGCCAGCCGTTCGAGTGTGATCCGAGGAGCTTCGTAGAACTTTTCTTCCTGCTCGACCTGCCGATACCGGCTGGCTGATAGATCATACTTGTTGACCTTCACCTGATCTTTGGTGACCCAAAATTGGCGGGTAAGCTGGTTGATCTCCGTTTGAAGTGGCATGATTCGGGATTGGAGTTCGGCAAGTTCGGCGTCGGCTTTCTCACGGGTTATGCGGGCCTTATCAGGCGTCCTCGAAACGACCTCCTCAAATTTCAGGCGGTGAATGATAGCGTGGTGGTCCAGACGATCTTTCTTCAGGGGGGCAATTTGCTTTTGCAGGTCGGCCAATCGCTGGACGCGCTTTTGCTGGAATTTCGCATCTCGCCTATGAGTCCAGCATTCCAGCACGTCGGGGATGTCGTTCTGCGCGACCTTCTGGCGCTTGTCATCTAGTGAATAGCCGTCGTGCTCCATGTCGTAAAACCAAATCTTTTCGGTTGTACCTCCTTTGGTGAACAGGAGAACCGCAGTGGAAACGCCGGCGTACGGTCGGAAGACGCCGGAGGGCATCGAGATGACTCCGTCGAGCCGGTTTTCCTCGATGATTTTCTTACGGATATCGACGTGGGCGTTGGTGGAGCCAAACAGCACGCCGTCGGGAACGATCACAGCAGCTCGTCCGCCATTCTCGAGCAAACGGAGAAAAAGATGTAGGAAGAGAATCTCGGTCTTCTTGGATTTGACCGGTAATGTAGGGTTCACATCCGCCGCGTCGATAGCTCCTTTAAATGGTGGGTTGGCAAGCACCACATCGTAAACGCGTTCCTCTGTGAACGCCTTTGAAAGAGTATCGGTATAACGAAAGTTAGGAGCGGAGATGCCGTGGAGCATGAGGTTCATGCTGCCAATGCGAAGCATCGTCATGCCCGAATCCGAATCGAAGCCAGTGAAAGCTTTTGTCTGACTGAATTCCCATTCGTCTTTCGTGAGCTTGCTGCCTGTCAGACAGTGGGGGTAGCCCTCTTCGTCATAAGTGATATCGCGCACGTCCGTGTGGGTTTCGAGGAGGTGCTGCCATGCGTTTACCAAAAACCCGCATGTCCCAGCCGCAGGATCGCAGATGCGCTCGCCTGGGCGCGGATCGCACATGTTGACCATCATACGGATGATGTGGCGCGGAGTACGGAACTGGCCGTTCTGCCCAGCAGTGTTGAGCTTGCTTAGAAGGTATTCGTAAAGGTCGCCCTGCACGTCCTGGTTCTGCGCCGAGATCTGCATGGCGTCGATGGCCTTGCAGGACTCTATGAGGAGGCTCGGCTTGTTGATCTTGAACTCGGCGTTCTCCATTTGTGCCGCGAAAGGGCCACCCGCCCCACCGAGCGTTTTGATGAAGGGGAATACGACTTCCTTGACATGTTTGAGGGCCGCGTCAGCCGGCAGTTGGGTCCAGTGCGACCAGCGCAATTCAGCGTTCGGGAAAATCGGCGTGAACTTCTTTCCGCGAAATTTTGCGGCGCGCTCGGCGTCCTGCTCACGCTCGTCGAGACGCTTGAGGAAAAGCAGAAAAGAAAGTTGTTCAATGGCATCGAGCGGATTGGTAAGCCCACCAGACCATAGTTTGGTCCAGAGAGCTTCGACAGCAGAGCGGAGTGTTGTATCTGTAAGCATGATTTACGCGGCGAGTGATTGCGTCAGTTGCAGAAGATCTCCAATTTGCTGCGGGGTGAAGTACCGTTCCACCGCATTCCGCCCAAAATTCGTTAACGGCGGGTCGTAAAGGTCCGCCTCGATCAGAGAGCGCTTGGCAAGGAAAACTTGCTGAACGGACCTCAAAAAGCGTATCTGTTCGGCGTTGTAGTTGTGCGCCTGGATGTGCTGCTCAAAGCTCCGCTGCACTACCTGAGGGTAGTCGGGGAGCGTGTCGAGGGCAAGCAAATGGCTGAGGAAGGCAAGGAAGTTGTCTACGCGCAAGCCATAAGCGATGCGGATATTTCGGCTGGAAAGCTGGATGTCGTCACGGCCCAGCTCGCGATGGAGCGTCCGCTCCAGATCAACAAGTTGTTCGTCCGCGACCTCTTGGCCTGCACGGAGCGCCGCTAGGGCTGGGTGTTTTTCGACGATTTCCAGAACGCGGGCATCCACTCGCCTTTTGTACTCCTCGATGAGGATTTGTTGCCCACCCTCCCCAACCGAGATGTAGCCGTGAGCGGCAATGAAATCGGGCAGATCAATCTTCAGGAAACCACTAGCACGATCACGACGGTTCTTCATCTGCGGCGCAAGGTCACGAATAATCTGCGTCAGCTGCGCTGGCGTCGCTCTAGCAAGATCAGGTGAAAGAGCAAGCGCCGCACTTGGCGATGATCGGGCAAGCTCGGCTATGTCGGGCAGCAAACTCACGTCTTCGGCAATGGATTGGAGTAGCTGGGGTGAAGGCGTAGTCTGAAGAAGTTGCAGTTTTAGACGCTCCACTTTGTGCGTGAAAGTCTCGGCTGCAACATCCACATCCGGCGCAAAACGCAGAAGCGGTGCCACTTGGAGACGCAGGAAATCCAGCTTTGTCGGAGTGATGAGTGTCCAGAAATCGTCCTCCCACGCCGAGGCGATTTGCAACCATACCTTCTTCACCGGAAAGGAATCGCGCGGAATTCGACCGATCATGGCTCGCAAGTCCGAAATCGCCTGGCGGAAAGCTTCGGCAGCATGGTCGGGGAGATGACGTTCGAGGATTTTCAGCCGGGTGTTGAAAAGCGATACGAGAACCGGCATGTCCAAAGGCAGTTTGCCATCAGCCTTCTTGTTAAAGTCGTTCTGCCAAAAATCGATGATCTTGAACTCGGTCTTTTTCCCGTCTGGGAGCCGATCCAGATATCTGCAAGCCTGCTGATTGCGGGTCCCCCGGCCGATCATCTGCCACAGCTTGATACGAGACTGGACTGGCTTCATGAAGACAAGGTTCGTGACTTCCGGTATATCGATACCGGTATCGAGCATATCCACTGAAATCGCGATGCGTGGAAGATTGTTCTTCTTGAATTTGGCAATGAGGCCATCGCCGTAGCTGCCGTCGCGCACACGTTCGGTCGTCGAGGTGACGACCTGCACGAGGCCCACATGCTGTGGGTACATTTCCTCGAAAACCTCGGCGATCCGATGAGCATGGTTTTTCGTCATGGCGAACACGATGGTTTTGCCTGGCAGCTGCCCCGACTGATCTTTGAGGCAGGCTTCCATGACTTCTTCCCACTGCTTCCGCAGTGTGTCTTTGTTGCTCACCTCAATTTCAATGTCAGTGCCCTCATAGTCCAGGCTGTCGGGGTCGATCCCTTGTTCCGCGAGCGCGTTCCTGTCTTCCTCGCTCAGATCCACGCCCTTGATGCCTTTGCGCTGAAAGCCGGTGTGCGCCTGATACAGGGTGAAATCGACGAGAAAGCCGTCTTTGACGGCTTGAGGATAATCGTAAAGGAATGTCGGCACATTTGCGTCGCAGCCAAAGAGTCTGAAAGTATCCCGGTCGATGAAGCTGGCGGGAGTGGCCGTGAGCCCGATCATGCGGGCATCAAAGTATTCAATGACTTCTGTAAACCGCTTGAAAAGTGACCGGTGGGCCTCATCGAAGATGATGACATCGAAGAAACCTGGACTAAACTTTGCGTAGCAGAGCGCTAGGGTTTGCTCAGTTGCGACAAAAAGTCGCTTCGTTTTGTCGATCTGGTAGGTGTAGATACGGTCGCGCGGCTCATTCGGCAAATGCGCCTTGAAGCCGTCGGTAAGGGCCTGATCCACAAGTGCATCGCGGTCCGCGAGAAACAGTACATTTTGTGCCTGCCTGGCGCGCAGAAGAACATCAATCACCGCCATTGAAACGCGGGTTTTGCCCGTACCGGTGGCCATCACCAGCAATGCGCGGCGCTTGTTGGCTGCGAACGCCTCGGCAAGTCTACGAATTGCTTCATGCTGGTAAGGACGATTGACGATGGAGCTGTTGATAGGGGTTGTTTCGAGCGCCTGCCGATTTTGGCGGAGGAATTTTAATCGTTCGAGGTCGGAGGGCGTGAAAAATCCCGCTACGAGGCGTGGATTTGTGAGACCGACTTCCCAGAACCAGATGTCACGGCCATTCGCCATAAAGCCGAAAGGCGCGAAAGCCTGTCTCTTGGCGATTTCATTGACGTAGTACCTCAATTGCTCGTCTGCCTCGCGGGCATGGCGAGAGCACCGCTTTGCTTCCACGACGGCAAGCACATTACCGCTGGCATCGTAGAGGCAATAGTCAGTAACACCGTTCCACGGCTCGGCGTCGTAGCCGTCTACTGGCACCTCAAACCGGACCTGCGTGCGGTCATTGATGTTCCAGTCAGCAGCCCGCAACTGCGGATCGATCTGCTGGACGCGGGTTAGGGCTTCGTTAAGGGACATCGAAAACCTGGAATTTCTGTAAAAGCGTAAGTGTCGTGTTTACAGGTGAATTGATTCCTACTTACTTTATTAAATGAATTGCTGGATGGCTACGGCTTTTGACGAGGCCTGTGACTGCCAGGCATCAGCTCTAACCTTTTGCAACCGTCCCTGACACCATTCCGCCAGCCATGCTGCGAGTAACCACGGAGAGAGCAGTTGGAGTCGATGGTCATGCGAACAAGGCAGGCGCGCTGCGAAGGTTCGAGATTCTCAATGTCGCGTTGGCGTGCTATCCGTGCCGACGCTTCGATTCGACGCCAATGCGAGACATTCTTAAAGCTGCCTTTTGCTGCTTCGCGTTTCCGACAAATCCTCTGAAGTCCTTGAGATGGTTGGCAGGGGCAGTGGTGATCGCTTATTTTTAATCAGCATCTTCCGACCAAAGGGCGTTGAATGCCGCAAAACGCTTTGCTACTTCTGCATCCTGTCCGAGTTTCAAATACGTGTTGAGATGGCTGAGTATGCCCAGAATCAAATAGTGTCCCTTCTGCAAGGCTTTGTGAGCTTCCGGTTCGGAGAGCAGTTTGTATTCCGGTCCGTCGTCGGTGATCCGAACCCGAGCATCCAGCCCCGTTGCAGTCGCGTGTGTCAGATACGTTGGATGCAAATAGCAACTCGCGTAAGCTTTGTATGCTGATTCATCTACTTCTTTTGCCATTCGAGATAAATCGACTCGGGTCCATTCGTTCTGAGTCTTAGGCTGGTCGCATTTGCTGCAACGCTCTTCCTTCTGCCGCGCCTTAGCATCCTTGAAGTCTTTCTGTATTTGCGCAAGTTCTTCTTCGGTGAAATCTTCTGCCAAACGCTCAGGCGCTACTTCCTTCCATCTGTTGATGAGCTTGCCTTTTTCGATTTTGCCGTGATCTATAAAGATTTTGGCTTCAGGTGGGTTCTTGGCTATATACATCGCCGTAACAAAACGCTCGTAGATACTCCTAACGACTTTCGTAGCGCCCAAACCCATGCCGTTGCCCGCGAGATTGAGCAATTCTGCGAAGTCGTCATAGGCGGCGCGTTCCAGTGAATAGACAGTTGCTTTGGCGTCATCCTCATCAGCTCGCGGAGCGCCGATTGCAGGGGCACTCTCGCTAATTTTTCTCTGCGCTTCTGTAAACACTGTTTCCAACGCGCGTTGCAGGTCGGGAAACTCCAACAAGAATGCTTTGTGCGCAGCTATGAAGCGTTGCTGGGCTGCTGCGTCGCCAACGGAAACGGGAAGCTTAAACATCTTTCTCCTTCGTCTTCTAGAAAGAAGCCACGCAACGACAGCGGCTGCGCCCAACGCCACCAGTGAGAGTTGGGTGTTTTTCTCCATAAATAATGGGCACAGTCTAGCCCGTGGCGAAACACGAAAAGCGGCCTATCCGGTTAGCCGAACAGGCCGTGCCTTGGGTTGTAGTGTTGCGCAGCTGTCATAAGCATTTTGAATTGTTCCCTTGACTATCGCTTCTTAGCTGCACGTCGGCGCGAACGGCCTCTTGAAGGCTTCGATTTGGTGCGGGTCCTTCGCGGTTTGGAGGGCTGTGCTTGATTCTGCCGCACGAAATTAGAAATCTCCGTGAAGAGTTTGCCGACGATTTCTGGCTGCTCTTCGTTCATCGCCCTGCACGCACGCGCAAATATCTTGCAGAGAACTAGCACGACGTTGAACAGCGCATCGTTCCCGCGCTTTTCGTCAACCCACTTTCGGCTGTGGACCCTAAAGACCTGCTCCGATTCCGTCGCGTGGGCGTCCAGAGCGTCAACTGAAACATGGACGTACTGGCTTGTCCAATAGTAAAGAGCCTCATAGTCGAACGCGTCTTTAACTGGATTTCCGTTGGCGTCTAGTTCGTCCGGGTCGCCTTCTAGGGCCATCAGCTTCGCCTGACCTCCTTCCCCGGTCCAATGCCCTTTGTGCTTGAACTCCTTCGCCGCTTCAATTACATCGGGGGAAAGCTTAATCTGGTCGGGCCGTATGTTCGGATAGAACTTCGGAATGATGCTCGTTGCCCAGTGTTCGCGGATTTTGGCGTGAAACTTCACGAATTGTTCCGCCCGCGCTTCCGTATCTTTGTTTCCGATATACCGGACGGTAAAGAAAATATCGAAAATCGTCCTCGACATCGCAAACGCTTCTGCCGGAAATCCCTTCTCTACGAGCATGCAAATTGCTCTGCTCACGTAGAGAGCCTTCGACAGCAGCGCCAAGAGCACTGCGTTTCGGGCAGAATGAGTGGCAGGCATCATTTCCCACGTATTAAGCGCGTCTTCAAGTTTCCTAAGGTAGAAGCGAATACGGCGCGGAGTGGGAGCGATGGGCATAGCTGGGCGTGAATAGCCTACCACCGTAAACGCGAAACAGGCCCGACACTCCCAAGAGCGCCGGGCTAGTTCCTTGAATCTGATCTTTTGAGGGCCACTCCACTGGTCGGTGTTCCGACCAATTCAGGAATTCTTGCACCTAAAGGCGCGGGTACTGGTAGAAGACGAGATATGAAAACTAAGCAACGCGTTGGTAAGAAACGGGTAGTGCGAATCGACAGCGATAGGGAGTTCCCCGGTCTTAAAGGAAAGGTAGTGAAGCGGGTTGAAATTGGCAAGGGCGAGGATCACGACTTGTACATCAATGTTCGTTTCCGAGACGAGACGGAATTATGCTTCTGGCTAACGTCCCGAATTGTCATAGAAGAGGCTGACCTCGGTGACTGGAAAACGGGCGATTTTGTTCAGAAGCGTGTGTTCTTTCAGAGCCCAATGGTTAAAGCCATTGTCAAGGAAGATGCTGTGTTCAATAACATTTCAAAGCAATTAGCCAAGGAACAGCGCCAGGAGGAACGCCGCTCGACGAAGGGTAAGCTATCTCGTGATGTGATGACGAAGCAAGCTATAGAGTGGATCAGGGAGACTATGGACTATATCGTCACGCCGAACGAGGCACGAAAGTTTCTTGACCGACTACCGCGTGCGACGCCTCAATTACAGCAACTGACTCAGCACATAACAAACGCGAAGAACGCGTAGGAAGAGCCCGCGGCGAAACTTGCGAGAGACCCGCTTCTAAGTATTCTACGCCCGTCTATGGGGAGCTTGAATGCGAAGCGAGAAAGAACGGCTTCAGGCGAATCACCACGCGATCCCTGACGTATTCATATAGGTCGGTGAGGACGGACCAAACCGGATGCTGTCCCCACGGGCCAATCTCGCGGATTATCAAGATGTCTGTGCCGCTCGCTTCAACGCGGGCGCTCGGCTGGATGCTCGCGGGGTCAAGATTGATTGGTATCGTGTGGACATCCCCGGCATAAAGCGGCTCCGTCGCCGTCCAGACATGGACCTTCCCATCATTCGCATGCACCCTGACCGTGAGGTCGTGACTGTACGCTAGCGTGAGAGTTACCGCGCGGTGCTTGTCGCTGTTACAGAGGACATTCAAGATGCTCAACGGGTCGTTCTCTGGCACGGCGGACATGCGGAAGCACGGCTGAAGGTCACGGATCATTTTCTGCGCCGCTGGCTCAACACCCTTGAGGTACTTCTGCCAATTCTTTTCCCACTGCTCCTCGGCGGAACAAATGGGGAATTGGGTACCTTTGCACGGTGCGTGTGAATCCGCGGTCCGTATCAGGCCGCAAACAAGGTTATCGAGCGCCGACCGGATGTTGAAGACGCACTCGCCCAAGAGGACGCCGAGGCGAATCGGCGGGATTGAACCCTCGATGTAGTGGACGATCCACGCCTCCTGTTCGTTCGACTTCAGAATAAAATTCCGCTTGGTGCTTTCGAAGAACACGCCAGCTTCGGCATGGAGGGTATCGAGGTGTTCCTTTGCCCTGACCATTTTCGCGTCAACGCTCTCCATCCATGGGAGGGAGTCAGGAAGTGACATAATTTCAGGAAGCCACACTCCCGGATTTCGGTCAAGTTCTTGCCCACTTGACGCCCGTCACATCCACGGAGAGCGCCCCATCTTCGACGTGCCCCGCGAAGACCCTGAGTGGATCGTCAGCAACCCGGAAGCAAGCGGGAGTCTCACGGACCGCCATGCGGGCTACGCTGCAGGCCGAATCAGCTCGATCTTGAACGGCAGGGCTAACCAATTCGGATGGTTGCAGGCCCCCGCAACCAACCTTTTCATAGGCTTACGAACTTCCTTCACAGCATCACTTCGGCCATTGTCCCCGACTTGTCCCCGTTTGCTTTCTGGCTGCATCTTCCCGTTCGAGCGTCACGTAGCTCAGTTGATCTTCGATTGCGCGGAGCGACGCGCCGATCCCTGCCAGACCTTCCCCCACGATCAAGACGTCCAATACTCCGGGTGTTGGCTTGTGGCCTGCATCTTTGAGCTTGCAGAAATCGGTGGGTACGGCTATTCGGCTCACGCCGGCATATTGCCTGCATTGCCTCGTTGAGTAGGGTCGGTCAGTTTTTGTCGAGAAAAATCTTCTCAGGACCCGCCTGATCGGGCTATGTTCTTGTGGTTCGGTCGCGGAGTTCCTGCCTTTGCTCGTCTTTCAATACGGGCTCCGTCCAATCTAACCGCCAGTTCGTCAAAGGCTTGAGTCGGTCCTTTCCATCTGAGCTGCTCGATGTCCGTGAAGAGCCGCATGTCGGTCACAAGTGTTGCTAGTCTTCTGAATAAGAGTGCACGATCCCAGTCACGGCAGAGCGTATCAGCAAGCGCACTTGCGTTGGTGGCATTGACCCGCCACTCGCGGCAGTCTTTGGGAATGGATTCTAAATGGAAGAATTTGGCGAGTACCGCAGCGGATGATTTTGCTCCCCAACCTGACAGTCCCGGATAGCCATCTGCTGCATCGCCTACCAGAGCCAAATAGTCGGGGATGGACTTCGGGGGAACTCCGAATTTTTGGACAACGCCGGACTCGTCCATCGTCACGCGAGTACGGCGGTTCAATTGAACGATGCGTGAGCCGGACACGCATTGTGCGAGATCCTTGTCGGGCGTGCAAATGATGATGCGAGTGACATCCGCAACTTTGGCTGCGGCGACCGCTGCCGAGGCAATTGCGTCGTCCGCCTCGAACTCCACCATTGGCCAGACCACAACCCCGGCCGAGGCAAGAACCTCCTCGAGCATTGGAAATTGCGCGAGGAGATCGGGTTCGACGCCTTCACTGGTCTTATATTCCGGCCAAAGTTCATTCCGGAAAGACTCGATGACGTGATCGGTCGCTACGGCGATATGCGTAGCGCCAGCTTTAATCATTCCAAGCACTGAGGCGAGGACACCGCGAACGGCAGCGACTTCACATCCGTTCTTATCGCGGGCTGAGGGAAGCGCGTAGTAATGGCGGAACAGCTCGTAGGTGCCATCTACAAGGTAAATTTCCAAGGCGCAGCTCGTATACTCAGGATCACGCAATAAGTGACTGTATTCTCACTTCTTCGGACGCGATTCGGGCGGCACCATCCCGGCGGCTCGGTAATAAACGGTAAGCTGGCCGTAGATCTCTCCGGAATGCTCCACAAAGGCGTAGGCGAAATCGTTGATGCGCGTTTTCTGGTTCTCGAATGGATCGACTACCAGCTCCGACATTCCCTGATCACCCTTTGACTGGATAGCCGCCGCACCATCGGCAAAGGATTTTTTCACGAATGCAGCCACGTCCGCTTTGGTTTTGAACTGTTCGCGTTTAGGATCGTCCATGGCCGGAGGTTTCTGGCCGAGCACGACGTTAGTAAAGAAATAGTTGGCATGCGCGGCATGGATCAGCCGTTCGGCAAAGCTGCGCACGGTTGGAGCAGGCTTGAAGTCGTACTTATCTTCAGGGAAGTCTTCCGCCATCGCGATCAACTTACGACCAATATCATTCCATTGGTCGAGTACGGCCTGTGAGGGGCTGGCCGCGGCCTTCGGTGGCGCCTCGTTTTTTGCCATTTCTTGAGCTTGAGTGGCGATGCTCAAAGTTGTAGCGGCCAAGATCAACGCACCAAATAAAGAAAGGTTTCTTATCATGCTATCCTCCAAGTTTTTTGCGCCTTTTGCAAGCGTAGCTTTGCAGAGTTGCTCCGCGATAAATTCCTAGTTGCTTTTCTCTGGTGGCCTAGCCGCGGTGCCGTCTTGTTTCACATAATGCGCGTACCAGGCCAGGTTGCGTTCCAGTCTATCCTTAATATGTGAGGGTGTCTTGAAGCCGTGGTATTCGCCTGGATACACTACCAATTCGGTTTGTCGTCCCAGGCTCTTCATCGCTTCATACATCTCCTCGCCGCCGATGATGGGGACATTCCAATCGATTTCTCCGCCCATAAACAACGTCGGGGTTGTGATCCTGTCAACTTTGTTGATGAAAGAAATCTTGTCCCACACCGCACGGTTGGCCCATGGCTGGCCGAGTTCGGTGTCGTAATCGAGAATATATTGGTCGTGTCCGTACAGCGCGGCGAAAAACGATGAGCCAGCTCCAGAGATCGCAGCCTTAAAGCGCGTGCTCTGTGCGATGATGAAATCGGTTGAAATTCCTCCATACGACCATCCGCCGACTCCTAGTTTTTCCGGATCCGCAACTCCTTGCGCTATCGCGAAATCCACCATTGCCATGTCATCCTGAAAGTCTTTGTTTCCCCAATCCGCGTAAATCGCTTTACAGAAGGCCTCCCCATAACCTGATGAGCCGCGCGGGTTCGGCTCGAGCACTGCGTACCCGTTTGCAGCCATCAGCTGCGAAAAATGGTTGAACTCTCCGTGGTACGCGCCTACTGGCCCGCCATGCGGGTGCAGAAGTGTGGGATACTTCTTGCCCGCTGCGTAGTCCAGGGGTCTGAAAAGATAGCCCGCGACCATGGTTCCATCTTTGCTCTTAAACTTTACGTACTCCGGTGTTACCAGCTTAAGCTTTGCCATCAAGGCATCGTTCACATGCGAGATCCGCGCCATCGGTCCGCTGGAGCCGCTAAGCGTGAAGATCTCATTCGGACGATCCATAGTGGCGACCTGCGCAGCGAGCTCGCCAGACTTGGCAATGCTGTAGCTCGAAACAACAACTCGTCCCGAGATCGTCCGAACAATCTCTCCGCCAGCCGCCGGCACGCGACACAGATTCACCATGCCATCATCGTCCGCGATGAAATAAATGAACTGACCATCCGGTGAAAAACGCGGCCACCTCGACATACGATCGAAACTCTGTGTCAGGACCTTCGCCTGGCCTCCGGCGGCTGGAGAAATGGCAACGTGCCGAGTCCCATACTGAAAAAGTTTCGGATCAAGCTTGGTCACGTAGGTGATCCACTTTCCATCGGGCGACCACGATGGTTCTTCATCCTCGCCGGGATTCGTCGTTACCTGAGTCAGGTGTGCGCCTTTGTCGGTGTTGTCAGCGGACACAACCCATATGTTTGTGTCGTAAGTGCGGTCGGGGTCGGGCGTAGATCGGTTGCTTCTAAACGCCAGCACCTTACTGTCGGGAGACCAGGCGGGTTGCGCATCATCGAAATCTCCTGACGTGACCTGGACCACGGACTTGGTTGCCACATCCAAAACATACAAATGGGTGCGGCGATGGTCGAGATACCCGATCGTATCGGTCTTAAATCGATAGCGGTCTATCACCAATGGGCGAGGTGTTTTTGGTTTTGATTTCGCGTCCTTATCTTTCGCGTCAGAGCCTGGCTTCTCCTTCTCTTTCGCCTTAGCTTCTTCCAATTCTTCCGGGGATGGATCTTGCAGGACTAAAACCATGTGCTTGCTATCCGGTGACCAAACGAAATCGTCCACATCCTGAATGGTTTCGGTCAATTGTTGAGCCTCACCGCCCATCCGGTTTAGGAGCCAAACCTGCGTCTTTCCCTCACCGCGCTTCGACAGGAAGGCAAGAGATTTTCCATCCGGACTCCAGCGCGGATGTGACGATGACTGCTTCTCGGCGGTCATAACGATGGCTTCGCCACCTTCCGAGGGCACCATCCAGATGCGAGTTTCTGTCTTGTCTTCTTTCAGTGACATGGTTGAAACGGTGTATGCGACCCATTTCCCATCGTCTGTGATCTGTGGATCGCCCACATCACGAACTGCAAAAGCATCATCAACCGTGATTGGTCTCGGAGATAGAGTGTCCGGCTGAGCACTCGCAGATAGGAAGAGAAAATACGGCGCCATCGCCAACACAAACACTGATAAAAGGTTCGACCGATTCTTCATGCCTGGTTCCCTCGTCTGCAGTTTGAAAAAATGGCCTTGCGTGAGCGGCACTAGGATACAACGATAAAGAGTCAAGTCCGACGTTAGACTGCTGTACCACGGTTGACGGACCCAGTCTCAACAGACCGGCACATCGCCTCACGTCCGCTTTCATGCGACAATGTCGAGCCTTGTTGGCCTGAGGAGAACCATGCGCAAATCACGCCGCAAATTCCTGGCGACCGCTTCACTGAGTCTGCTCGGAGCTGTGTCCGTTTCAAAAACCCGCGCCCAAACGCAGGAGCCAGCCGGCGAGCCACCGGCATTCGGCACGGGCCCAGCGGTCGGGCCTGAAGTTTCGACGCAAACATTTGCAGAAGCCGAGAAGCTCGTTCAATTCCCACTAAATGAGAGCGACCGCACCCAGGCCGCCAGCACCTGGCGCAAGAACATGGCGTTCCTTTATGAGCGACGTACCGGGCCGCGCAAAGTTGGGCTGGAGTCGACAGTTGCTCCGGCGACAAAGTGGAATCCGCTGCTGCCCGGCGAGGATTCTGGCCCCACTAAAAGTGAATTCGTTCGTAGCAATTCCGACCCCGGGCCTCTGCCTGAAAGGGACGAGGACATCGCCTTTGCTCCAGTCGCTCGGCTCAGCCGTTGGATCGAGCAGCGAAAACTTACTTCCGCACGCCTGACGAGTATTTATCTCTCGAGACTGGAACGATTCGACCCCAAATTGCGATGCGTGATCACGCTCACCCGCGACCGTGCTCTTTCGCAAGCGAAGCAGGCCGATGCCGAAATCGCAGCAGGGAACTATCGAGGTCCGCTTCACGGAATTCCGTGGGGCGCGAAAGACTTGTTGGATACGGCGAACATTCCGACGACCTATGGCGCCGAACCGTTCAGAAACCGTGTACCGAAACAAGACGCGGTGGTGGTTGAACGATTACACGAAGCAGGAGCAATACTCGTCGCCAAATTGAGCCTTGGTGCATTGGCACTCAATGATATTTGGTTCGGCGGGCAGACAATGAATCCCTGGCTGCTTGAAGAAGGCTCATCGGGATCCAGCGCGGGCCCGGGCGCGGCAACAGCGGCTGGTTTGGTCGCATTTGCAATCGGGAGCGAGACTGGGGGCAGCATCGTGGGGCCAAGCATGAGATGTGGAGTTACGGGTCTTCGTCCCACATTCGGCCGCGTCGCTCGGACCGGCGCAATGACGCTGTGCTGGTCGCTGGACAAATTAGGTCCAATGACGCGCTATGTCGAAGACGCGATCATAGTTCTGAATGCAATCTCAGGGGCTGATAACGGCGATGTGGCCAGCGTCCCCAGCACACTGGCTTTCAACGCTGGCGCTAGCGTGAAAGGCTTACGCGTAGGTTACTTTCCTGGTTGGATGGAAAACCGGCCGGCAACCGATGTCGACCGGGCGGCACTCGAAACGCTGAAAAAGATTGGCATGATGCCGATCGAAGCCTCAATCCCCGATTGGCCTTACGACTGCCTCGATCTGATCTTGTTCGCCGAAGGCGCGGCGGCATTTGAAGAGCTCACGCTCAGTGGCGGCTTGAATGAGCTCAAAGCTCAGGTTGCGGATGCCTGGCCGAACATCTTTCGTCAGGCGCGTTTTCTTTCCGCGGTTGATTTTGTACAAGCCGATCGTTTGCGCCGTAAAGTCGCGGAAGAAATGAGGCGCGTCTTTTCGCAGGTTGATCTTCTGCTTGTTCCATCACTGCGTGACGAAATGCTCACAATCACCAATTTTACTGGTCACCCGTCGCTTACGTTGCGTGCGGGATTTGTGGAAGTGAAGAAGGCGCGGAGTGATTGGGCGCCGGATCCGCATCACTCGGTCCCAACTTTTGCTACCCCGCGCCGAGTGCCGTATGGAGTCACTCTGATAGGCAGACTTTTCGACGAGGGCACTGTCGCTCAAGCGGGCATCGCGCTTGAGCAGGCTTTCGGAGTAGCCGACGAACGCCCGCCGGGATTCTAGCAACTCTGGCAGTCCAGTTTTTGCAGGACTGCTACTAGTGCATGGCGAGGCCGGGCAAAGGGGGCTTGACCGTACTACACAATCTGATTTAACAGCATAGGACAAAAGGGAGGATGGTATAAGCGTGAGCGCGCCGGCCAAGCATCGCTTGCTGATCGGCTATGGGGCGTGGTCAAGTCTTGCCCATGGGTTCACGATGACAATCCAATCGGTGCAGGCCGCGGCGCACGAGAGACACAGGCGTGATAGTCCCGGACATTGTGATCTTTGGCGCGATTGGAGTCGCGCTGCTAGCACTGCTCCCGGCAAAACAACCATCGCCTGCCGGCGCGCCTATCGGTGAGCCGCGCTTTGCCGAACGCTAACCGAAGGTTTATTGGGTTTCTTTCAGGGGAGGCCGGTCTGTAATCGAAACTTAGTGGCAGCCAGGTATTCATCAGGAAGTGGGATATGCCTTGTTGCCGGGTGTATCAGTCTTCGCATCGGGAATCGGGACGACCAGGGTACGATTGTCCAGGCCGAAAGCGAGATGTGTGTCTTCGGAGGCATTAAGGCCAAAGTCGAACTCACCACGAGCATTGGTTTTCTTGCTTGACACGGAATTGCCGCTTTGCAGCAATTCGACCGGTACGTCGCTTAGGGACTTGCTCGGCTGCATGGAATCCAGCAGTTGGCCGACTAACACCACCGATTCCGACCCCGGTTTCGGGGTGATGTGAAGATCAATGCAGACGGTGCCTGCCCTGTAAAGTAGCTGTCTGACCGAGGCGAAACTGCCACGCACACCGGCGGTCAAAGGCTGGTTCAGGCTGTCCATCACCAGGGTTGCCAGATTGATCTCCCCGCTCTTTATTAAAGCAGCCTTTCGCATTCCAAAAATTGCCTTCACGATGCGCACTGCTGATTTTGGCGGCTGTTCCTGCTTTGCGAAATTCATGATTTCCCTCCAAATAGAAACTTTCTTCGTGCATGGATGCATCCCGTATCGGGGTGCGCTTGCATGGCCTTAATTTGTCCTCCAGGCTTGACTCCCCATCACCTTCCCCAACCCAGTTAACCGGAATCCTGTCACTGACCAATAAGAGTCGCCGCGCGCGCCGGAAAATACCGGTCCTGGAAATCCACCGGTCAATGGCCTTTAGTCACCCGTTCCAACTGGTATCTCCAGTCGCAGCCATTTTCTCAAGCGTGTCCGTAAGTGGCACAGATCGCCTTCTGAGTACCCTTGTTTTATCGCTGAGTTTTTAGGCGCCGCAATTTCCGAGTACCCAAAACTGAGGGTTATTGCAAGCGCCTGCTGATAGAATCCCGCATTGAGTGATGGACGTGCGAAGGATTTTCTCTCTTGCTTAGCTATTCCAAAGGTCCCGAGTATCCGCTGTTGGAGATCACGATCGGCGAGCAACTACGCCGGATCGCTGACCGAAATGGCGATTCGCTTGCGGTCGTATCCTGTCATCAATCACACAGTTTAACGTGGACACAACTGGATGCAATGGCCGACCGCGTCGCGCGCGGTTTGTGGTCCATTGGAATTCGCAGAAGCGACCGCGTCGGGCTGTGGTCGTCGAACTGTGTCGAATGGGTAATGCTGCAAATGGGCTGCGCGCGGTCCGGGGCTATCCTGGTTAACATAAATCCCGCTTACCGCTCCCACGAACTCCGCTTCACGCTGCGCAAGTCACGCATGAAGGCCATCTTCCTTTGGCGTGCCGATGCCCGCGCCGACTATCACGCACTTCTCCAGGAAGCGACCAACGGACAATCTCTGGAACTGCAGCACGCCATCTATTTTGATTCGTCAGACTGGGAAGAGTTCCTTCATGCTCGGGGAGAGATCCCATCGGATCCTCAGCCGCATGATGTGGCAAACATTCAATACACCTCGGGAACCACGGGACTTCCGAAAGGTGTCATGCTGACGCACCACAATCAGGTCAACAACGGCCTTCTGCTAACGCGCGGAATGCGCTATACGACCAAAGATCGCATCTGCATTCCTGTCCCGCTCTACCACTGTTTCGGTTGTGTTATCGGCAACATGGCTGCGCTGACCAGTGGCGCTGCGATGGTTTTTCCGAACTGGACCTTTGATCCATGCGCCACTCTGAAAGCGGTTCAGGTCGAGAAATGCACGAGCATTTACGGAGTTCCGGCAATGTTCATCGCCGAACTAGGTCTACCGGATTTCTCCAGTTTCGATGTGTCGACTCTGCGCACAGGCATGATGGCCGGTGCTCCCTGTCCAGTGGAGATCATGAAACGCGTTGTCGGGGAGATGCATTGCTCACAACTCACGATCGGTTACGGCCAAACGGAAAGCACACCTGTCGTTACGATGTCGGAACTGGACGATCCGCTCGAAGTACGGGTTTCCACTATTGGCAAAGCTTTGCCCTGCACAGAAATGAAAATCGTGTGCACGATCAACGGATCAACTTTGCCTCTTGGAGAACAAGGCGAAGTCTGCGCACGTGGTTATATGGTCATGAAGGGATACGACGATGAAGCAGAAGCCACGGCTCGCGCCATCGATGCCGACGGCTGGCTTCATACCGGCGACCTCGGGGTCATGCGCCCGGATGGTTACATCCATCTCACCGGTCGCGCCAAAGACATGATCATTCGGGGCGGCGAAAACATTTACCCGCGCGAAATCGAAGAGTTTCTCTATACACATCCCAAGGTCGCCGAGGTTCAGGTCATCGGCCTGCCAAACGAATACCTGGGAGAAGTCGTTCTGGCTTGGATTCGGCTTCGCCCCGGTGAAACCGTGACCGATACTGAGATCCGTGATTTTTGTCGAGGTAAGATCGCCCACTTCAAAATCCCGGAGCACATACGTTTCGTGGATGCCTTTCCCACTACGGTCACTGGAAAAGTCCAGAAGTTCAAGATTCGCGAACAGGAAATTGAGGAGCGTGGTCTCCAGGCTATCGCAAACACCAAGACTGCGTAACGCCCTGAAGCCATCGAACTCCGCTATGACTCAGTATTCGGCGGGCAATTCCATCTCAAAACCTCTGGCGTTTGCTGTAAGGACGATTTCTGATGTGAATATCTGCCGGGCGACGACCAGACCAGTCGCGCGCTAGTTTTCTGGTTCAGAAATTCGTATCCACCGGCATGTCCCAGCGCTTCAGCAGCCACTCGGGGACGTAGCAGCGATTCTTGTTCTGTTTGCACCAGGCTTTCAGGACGTCCGAGTTTGCGTAGTTGCTCTCAGTCAGGTGGAGCGAGCGAGCGCGCAACTCAAATTCAGTCGGGGTGGAAGCGGGCTTTACCTCGGGCGGTTTTCCCCAGTTGGGATTCCCTCTTTTCCGGAGGTTGGCCGGTGATGGCGATAGTTGGCGGGACGGCTGCGATAGTTTCATTCCACGCTAGGTTACTGGAAAACCGAAGCGAACCAACCACACGATTGGACATTCCTGATTACTAAAGAGTGCCCCGCAGCTCGTACTCACAACTATCTCCGACAGCAGGCAATCTCGCCAACGAAGGGGCCGGGTCCGGAAAGTATCCGATTCGCTGTCTTAGGAGGCATTTCAGAATCGCGAATACCCTTACACTTAATCGCGGTGTCGCTCGCTTTCGCGAGAAGATCAGCCTGATTCAACGCCGAGCGTAAAGTAGATTGTGGCGCCTTTCTCCACAGCACCTTCGCTCCAAACTTCTCTTCCATGGCGTTGAATGATGCGTCTGACGGTTGCCAGCCCGATTCCGTTACCAGGAAACTCGGAAGCAGAGTGGAGTCGCGAAAAGGCTGGAATAAGCGATCGGCGGCGCGGTTATCGAAGCCGCTTCCATCATCCTTGACAAAGAAAGCGGAACGTCCGCGAGCAATCGTTCGCCCGAATTCGATCGGTGCGCGCTCGTGGTGCGATGTGTACTTCCACGAATTACGCAGCAGGTTTTCCATAACAATGCGCACATTAACAACCCGCACGCTTCCAACTGTTGCGAACCGCTACAACTGGCAGTAGACTGGCACCGCACGCGTTTCGTACGAAGGGGTATGTGAGCTGTAATCCCTAGAGGAAAAGTTACCTGAGTCTGACGTAAATTCGCCGATGAGACGTTTTTTTCAATTTTACTTATCTCGAGCTCAGCTTGGACCGCTGGAGCGCCGGCTGCTCGAGACGATATGGAAGCGCGGCAACGCAACCGTCCGCGAGCTGGTGGAAAGCGGCAGCACGGACCTCGCTTATACCACCCTCATGACCACGCTCGACCGCCTTTACAAGAAAAAGCTGCTGTTACGGCAGGCAGAGGGACGCGCCTTCCGCTATTCGCCGAGATTTACGCGCGATGAATTGCACCGGGAAGAAGCCAGAGAAGCGTTTCGGCTGATGCTCGCAGCAAATCCGGCCTCGTCGATGCCTCTCTCCTACTTGGTGGAGATCGTCTCGGAGCACGATGCCGAGTTGCTGGACGACTTGAGCCGCCTGATTGAGAGCAAGCGGAGGCAGTTGCGTTCGGGGCAGAAGAGTGGATCGAAGGGCAAGAACAATAAAGAAGATCGCAAAAAAGCATAAGGGCTGGCGTTTTTAAAATGTTTGCAATGCGTGGCATCGCGGTTTCGCTTTCGGTGTTCGTGCTGGTTTACTGGATGCTGTCACTGGCGGTCGTCGTCGGCTGGCGTCGCGCATGGATGCGTGCGCATCGGTTTTCGGTCCGCCGCGGCGCGGATGTCCTCTTTGCACTGCGCATGTTTCCACTCATCGCAGCCACGTTGATCACCGCCGCTTTAACTGTCCCTTCATTTCTCCTGCTGGAACCGCGAGTCACTAACGAACCGATCGGCGCAGTTTCCTTGGCCTTGGGTGTTTGCGGCCTGATTCTTGTAGTGGCCGGAATTAAGAATGCAGTGGTTGTATTTCGGAAGGCGGCGCGCACGGTTGTGGAATGGACACGTGGAGCACGGCCTGCCGGGCGTGCCAGATCAGTTCCGGTGCTAAAAATTTTGCCAACGACACCCGCGATGACGACGACGGGGATCCTTCGCCCGAGAATCTTGCTTTCGGGTGCGGTTGAGCTGCAACTCACCGAGAGCGAATTGCAAGCTGCACTGAATCACGAACTAGCGCATGTGCACCGCGCCGACAATTTGAAAAAGCTGCTCATGAGGCTCGTCCCGTTTCCCGGGATGAGGCAGTTGGAAGCGACGTGGCTCGAAAACACCGAAATGGCGGCCGATGACGCTGCCGTAACTACAAGTGGCGACGCGCTTGATCTCGCGGCGGCACTGGTCAAACTGTCCCGGACGATTCCGAAAGCCGCTACCAAAGGTTTGGCGGCTGCACTCGTGCACGGCCCTGCCTCGGCAATTTGTGCGAGAGTGGAACGCCTGCTGACTTGGAGCGAAAAACCCTGCGTGGCGGGAGCCAAACCGTCACGGTATTACTGGTTAAGCTTCGGTCTACCAGCCAGCTTCATCGTGCTCGCGATGTTCGCGCTGACTTACAACCAGCTGCTCGTGTATGTACATGAAGCCACGGAGTGGCTGGTTCGCTAAACGCCACCCCGCTGCGGAGAACCTTCAGAACGTTACGCGTACACCTATTTGCGCTGCGAACGGAATGCCCACGGTTGTACCCGGTCCGAAGAAATCTCCCAGTTCCCCTTCCGGTATCTCAAGTTGCTTCAGGCTGGTGAGAGGAAGAGCGTTCGCAATGGTGCAATTGCTGGCGTTGGCTCCCAGACAAACGCTACTGACGATGGTCTGCCCAAAAGCATTGGGTATCGTTTGCTGTTGTGGAATCGGGAGCTGCACCACGTTGACCGCATAATTGGCGCCTGGGTTATTGCGGTTGAAGAGGTTAAAAAACTCAATGAAAGGATCGACGTGCCAGCGCTCGTTTATTTTGAATGGCCGCGTCACCCGCAGGTCTGACTGGATGTAAGGCCTGCCACGGAATATATCGAGGCTCGTGTATGCAGGTTGCTGGCCGCTCAGTTGAACATAGATACGGTCAGTATTGTCGGCGTTGGTGATCGTGATCGGGCGGGCGCTCTCGATCTGATTGACTGTGGTTATTTCGAAACCGCCCGGCAGATGCACTGTGCCGGCAAGCACAAAACGGTGACGAACGTCCTCGCCTGAAGGACCGTAATCGCCTTGTCCAAAGGCATTCAGCAGCGGTGGATTCGGATATTGGTTGGGGCAGACGCCATCGACGTAATCGAATAGCTCGCCGAGCAGACATCCCCAGGTCTGCGCCTTGGAAAGCGTGTAGTTTGCGATCAGATCGAAACGGCGCATGTTGCCCTGCGCATGCAGAAGCAGCCCGTTATAGCTCGAACGGTTGTCGGATTCGAAGACATTAACGTTCGGTACCAGAGCCGTCTGATCAGCCGTATCAGAAGCTGGAAACAGGGGCGTAAAAAGGCTAGTATCGCTCGTATAGGGAAAGCCGCGGTATCCGTGATTCCCTTGCTCGTGCACGTAGTCGGCGCTGGCGAGCCAATGTTTGTTGAAAGCGTGCTGCACACCAGCGGTGGTGTGGATTGCGTAGGGAGTTTTGTAACGAGATCCGATTAGATTTCCTGTCGCTGCCGCACCGCCGAGCAGGCAACCGGAGCCGGTCAACGTACTACCGACGAGACTGCACGGTCCAGTAGCGTAACTTGAATTGTTTACCGCCTGAAACGCCGTGGCCCACCCGTTCTGCGCAAGGTCGTCATAGAACATGCCAAACCCGGCGCGCAGCACGGTGTTTCCGCTGGAGCCGGGAGAGTAGGCGATACCAAGGCGAGGAGCAATTTGCTTGCGATCGTCCTGCGGAACACCGGGAACAACCGGAATCTGCAATGCTTTCAGCGTAAGGTACGCCGGATTTTCGGCTTGGCTTCGACCAGAGCCTGTGAAGAGTCCCCAGGTTGTCTGATAACGCAAGCCGTAGTTGACGGTGAGCTGCCGCGATACTCGCCATGAATCCTCGAAATAGAATCCCAGGCGTTGAACGTTCTGTGAAAAGCTGCCATCGCTGGCGGGAGTGTACGTGCAACTCGATCCGTCCGTGTTAGTAACGCTGAAGCCGAGACACTGCGGCTTAAAGACTCCGAATGCACCCGGGTTTTGCACATAATAGGTTGGGTTGTTAGCGTATGCGGCAAGCGTTTCTGCATTCGACGCAAACGCTCCACTCAGCACCGGCTCATGAATAAAATCTATTCCGAACTTCAGAGCATGCGTGCCCACGATATGAGTCAGGTCGTAACGGAACTGGTATCGATCCTGATTGCGCAGGTCAGGAAAAAGCGTGATTGGAGTTGCGAACTGGTTATCGCCAAAGGTTTCGAAGCCGGAAATCGTGAGAGCAGTTGAACTGAAAGGGAATGCCAAGGCGAAACCCAAGTCCGACTCTCGCGTCTGCGTGAGATGCAACAGGCTGGCATCCACAACCAGGTTGCCCAGCCATGTGGGACTGAAAGTGTAAGTGTTGCTGAGCGCGACGTTCCAGTAATTGTCGTGAGTGAGCAGACCGGTCGAGGGCAATGTGGCTTGCTGCACCAAGGCGTTATTTGTGGTGTAACTGTCCTGCGAAGTACGAAGGAACCAGTTCGACCGCGACGATTGCGCCCAGTCAAAACGGATCGAACCAAGATAATCGCGGAAGGGAATGGGTACGGTGGCCGGAACGTTGATGGAAGGGACCCCCGAGATCAATCCCTCGGAAGCCAACCGCGCCAACGCCTCGAACTGCGTGATGCTCGCGGGGCTGTAGGCGATGCTGGCGTTCTCGTGCACGGCTTCGAATGAAGTGAAGAACCAGGCTTTGTTTTTTGCAATAGGGCCGCCGATTGTTCCTACATAATTCTGTCGCGAAAACGGCTGCTTGGGATTGTGAACGCAAACTCCATTAGCGCAAGTTTCCGCTGGGTTCTCGATGGGAAAGCGCGCGTTCAACGCAGCCTGGCGATCGAAAAACGCGCCGCCGCCATGCCATTCGTTTGATCCGCGTTTGGTAGTAATGACGACGGAACCGGCAGTGGTCCATCCAGTATCGGCGTCTTCGTTTGAAGTGCGCACGGCGAATTCCTGAATGCCATCGGGCGAAAAGTTTTGCAAAAATCCGCCAATCCAGTCGTCGGAATTTTCCGCACCATCAACCGAGAGTTCGTTGTTTAAACCGGAGCTTCCGCCGGTTGATACGGCGGTAATGCGCGCTTTGGTCGGATCGGATGGCTCGACGGGTTCGGTGCCAGGAACCAAATAGGCGATGTTGGCGAAACTTCGCGCGGGTAGCGGCAAGGTTTCCAAATCCTGAGTTCCCACGACGCCCCCACGCACCGCGCTGGAAGTGTCGATGCTTTCTGTCGCGATTGACGAAGATCTTTCTTGTACGTTTACGGTTTCCGTTCCGGCGGCGGGTTTCAGGATCACGGTAACGCCGCGGACAAAACTCGCTGCAATCGTCACTTCGGCTCGAGCTGGAGCAAAGCCAGATGCTTTGATCGTGAGCCGATATTTACCGGGTAGCAGATCATCAACGCGAAATTCGCCACTGACCTCGCTGGCGGATTCGCGCCGCATTGAGGAGTCGGCTGCTTGCAGTTCCACTGTCGCCGAAGGTATACGCGCGCCAGTAACGTCCTGCACCGTCCCTCGCAATGATCCACGTGGGTTCTGTGAATAAAGAGGAGAAAGAAGTACTACACAAATGAGAATCAGGCCTAGAGATGGCTTCCTCATCCGTTGGTTTCTCCGAGAACCGGTTTTCATGGGCCAGAGCGGAATGCCGCGCCAGATGCTGATTTCCAGCGATCCAAAATGAGCTCGCTGCAGGTTAAGAAAAATTACGAACTACTACCAGTCCTCGTAGATAAACATTGACACCCCATAACAGATATCGTACGATTTCGCGGCCTAATCACTCGATTTTCCTACGAAGTTCAAACTCCACCAGTCCTAACCCCCTCAGAGGAGGCGCCATGTTTGGTAGAGTACGCAGAAGAAAATCAATTTGGTTTTCGTTTATCACTTTTTTCATCCTGGTCAGCGGCGGTCTTTTCCTGATTTCCAAAGGAAGAGCGGCTGCACCGGCGGCCCAGGGAACTAGCGCTGCCAGCACACCCATTGTCAGTTCCTCAAGCTTAGGAGAATATGCGGCGACCTTTGCCGGCCCCGCCGCCACGGGCTGCGACGCCAACGGCTGCGCGTTGCTAAGCGGGCCAACTTTCGTCCCGGCAGTAGAGCCATCCCCGTCGCCTGCGGTTGCGAGTTCGAAGGCCACGCATCACGCCATGCCAGATCTTGATGAGAAGCGCTATGAACATTTGCCAAGCAGCAAGGCCGTAATTAACCCGCCAACGGTTAGCTGCGATCCGATCGGCCCCGGTTGCTACCCCATTGATTCATCCTCGGGCGGAGCGACCGGCGTAAAAGGCTTGAACGCGGTCGACAGCGCTGAGCAAGCCACCAACGTTTTAGGACAGAACCTTGAACCGCCAGATCAGGGCCTCTGTGCCGGTAATGGCTATGCAGTCGAAACTAACAATCAGGGCGAGGTTCTGGTTTTCGACGCAGCCCTGCATCGTAAATCATCGGTCATTTCATTAGACACGATTATGGGCCTCACCGCTAAAGGCTGGAGCAGCGGTGGCGACCCCTCCTGCGTCTACGATCACGACAATGGCGGACACTGGTTCTTTACCGAGATCGTGTCCTCCAGCAACGAAGCGAGCGGGTCCTTTCTCAGGTTGCTTTGCTGGAGTTGCGAATAGCTGCTATGAAGGGATTGCGGTGAGTACAGGGTCGAGTCCGTACGGCCCCTATGCGGTTTACTTTTTGAGTGCCGACTACAATCCATCCGAACCAGGCTACCCCTACCTGTTAAACGATTTCGCGAAGATTGCAACAACTCGCGATGCGTTCCTAGTGTTCTACGATGAGTTCCCGCTTGATACAACCGGGTTGGGCGGCGGTTTTTTCAATGGCGCGCAAGAACTTGCATTTAACAAGAACGCTCTTGAAAAGGGACTGTCCGTCTTTGGACGCGATGGGAAGCCAAATCCTAATTTCACGGTCGCCATCGAGAACATGGGCCTGCTCCCCACGCCAGACGGGACCTGTTTTTCCGATGATCAATTCCACTCGCCTGGCATTACATGCTGGTTCTCCGTAATTCCTGCACACCCAGCTGATTCGAGCCAGTTCGATAACACTCACGGTGGAAGCGGATTCATGCTGAACACGCTCGACTACTATGGGCACGGGGACACCCGGATCGCAGTCTTCGACTGGACTGGATTGAAAAACCTGAACAGCCCGAACTGCTCCACCTGCTCTGGTATTCAATTCGGTGGTACGCTCTTCGCTGGTGTGAACTTCTACTACGGCGAAGGATTCCTGGCTGCGCAAAAGAAAGGGCCGATCCCATTGGGTAACGAATGTGGAGCCGCCGGTCTCAGCGTCGGTTCGCCGCCGCCCGCGAAGTGCCCCGAGGGACTGATCGCGACCAACGGCGACAACTTTACCCAGGCCTCGCAGGGGAACCACCACCTCTGGGGCGCGGTTGGCACGGAGATCGGGCAAACCTACGCTTCAAGCTCGAGCACCGAGGTACACCAGGGCGTGGCGTACTGGGTTATTGGAACGAGCACTTTCGATAGCTCTGACTATTTCACTTTATCCAGCCAAGGCTATGTTTCGCCGAGGCACGAAGAGCTGGAATTTCCAGCCATGGCCAGCGGAGGGACAAGCTCCGAGGATGGCGGCAATGGGAAAGCCATCATCAGCTTCTCGCTCTCGGGAAATGGCGGGCCAACCGGCGCGGATAACGGAGGGTTCTATCCGAGCTCCGCATACGGACGGCTGACCGCCAGTTCGAACGGCCTACTGGGATCGGTAATCAACATTGCGGATCTCGGTCGATCGCCTCAGGACGGTTTCACCGAGTATGACGGTTATCCGGTGTCGCTCAGGCCGCGTTGGGGAGACTACGGTGGCGCTATCTTCATGCCGTGGTCAGGAGGCAAGGTTTTCTTCGCTTCCGAATACATCCAGTACCAGAATTGCACGGGCGCTGCATTTAGCCTGGCAAACGGCACATGCGGAGGAACCAGGAATGGTTTCTCTAACTGGGGCACTTCGGTTAATTCCGTTGTACCGTAACTAAACTCAGGGCGGGTTGGCAACAACCCGCCCGCCAACTCAAGACGGCTCAAGAAGCCAGAGTAAAAGCCACAATCGTCTCACCACTCGTGCCTAGGTTCTTCTCTGCTTCCTGCACCAAATGAGATTCCAGATCCTCTGAATCCGTCCGAAGCTCGCAAGCTGCAATCTGCTCTGTAGTTGCGCCCTGAAAGCACAGCTCGCAAACTCCCAAACCCGCGTCGGAGCGGACCGGCGGTCCAAAAATACGGCACACCATCGGGCGGGACTCGTAAAGATCGCAGCGGCCGGTCAGGGGATCGAGTGCAGGGCAAGGCTCATCGTTGGCAAAATCCTGGAATCGCTGCTCTGATTCCTTATCTTCATAAAGCACACCGGTTTGCAGGTCACCGGGAAATTCGGCGGCCACTCGCTGGATTGAAGTCCGGGCACGTTCGCGCACGACAGCCGCATGTTCAGGTTCCCGCGCCTCGAGGTCAGCCATTCCCCGCCGCAGCCGCGCAGCATCGAGCTGATTAATGGCGAATGCGCCGACACAGCATTGGGTGCATCCAGGCCGACACAAGAGCCAGGAACCACTTTTTTGTGCAGCTTCAGCAAAGGCAGCATCGACAATCTGCACGAGAACACGATCTTGCTGATGCAAGTTAGAGGAACACACAGCGGCTAGGATAACAACTTGTACCGGAACTTTTCCCGGTATTCTCTTAATTGGCCTTGAGGCACAAATGCGACGTTCTCATAGTTGGAGCCGGGGCTGCCGGACTCATGTGCGCGATTGAGGCTGGCAAACGAGGGCGACGTGTTACGGTCCTTGAACGCGCAGACCGCATCGGTAAAAAAATACTGATCTCGGGCGGTGGGCGCTGCAATTTTACTAACCTCGATTGCGGGGCGGAGAACTTCCTTTCCCGCAATCCGCATTTTGCGAAATCTTTATTGGCGCGCTATACCCCGGCGGATTTCATCGCCCTGGTCGAGAAGCACCGGATTCCTTATCACGAAAAGACACTCGGACAACTGTTCTGCGACCGGTCGGCTCGCGACATTACCAACATGCTCGAGCGTGAATGCCAAGTTCATGGAGTGGAAATCCTTGTTAACCGTGCGCCGCGGGAAATCAGGCATACGTCGGAATTTATTGTCAGCACCGAAAAGGACGAGTTTCACGCTCCCGCGCTTGTGATTGCGACCGGCGGCCTTTCCATTCCAAAGATAGGGGCAACGGATTTCGGATATGAAGTGGCACGGCAATTTGGATTGAACATGCAAGAAACCAGGCCGGCGCTTGTGCCACTGGTGTTTGTTGCCGACGATCGCGCCCGCTATTGCGATCTCGCGGGCGTATCGGCGGAGGTCATAGCCAGTTCTGAGCGTCACCAGTTTCACGAGAAGATGCTCATTACCCATCGTGGACTCAGCGGCCCCGCGATCCTGCAAGTCTCGTCGTACTGGGCACCCGGCAATCCGATTTCGATCGACCTGGTGCCCAGTCGCGGGCTGACAAACATCTTTCCAGCCGGCAAAGCCCGAAACGACACAACCGTACGCTCTGCTTTACGGAAAGTCCTTCCGGCACGTTTTGCCGATCGTTGGCTTGAACTACACGCACCAGATTCGTGGACGCAGCAGAATTTAGCTAATCTTGAACATCAGCTCCACAAATGGACCATCGTTCCAGCAGGTACCGAGGGATATGAAAAGGCCGAGGTGACAGCTGGGGGCGTGGACACCGATGAGCTATCCGCAAAAACGATGGAGAGCCGTAAAGTCCCGGGGCTGTATTTTATCGGCGAGGTCGTCGATGTGACCGGGCAACTGGGCGGTTTCAATTTTCAATGGGCTTGGTCCTCTGGAGTTGCTGCTGGGCGCGCTGTTTAATGGCCGATACCGGACCGGAAGTACGTTATTGACTGGATATCTTCAGCCATGCCACAGCAGCGCTCGCAACCGCGAGCGAGGCGCAGAGCAGCATGATCACTCGAAACCCAAACACGAATGCCTGGACGACCGCGGTTTGAATGTTCGCTGAAGTTTCCGGGTCGACACCCGGAGGAGCATGCAGATCTCCTAGTCTGGCCACATTCGACTCAAGGGTGTGAACGACATCAGTCTTCAGGTTCAGAGAGGAGAGGGAATGCCGCAACGAGTGAGCGAAAGCGATCAGCATCACAATGCCCAATACCGCGATGGCCAATACTCCTGCGACTCGAGCCACCGCATTGTTAATTCCCGATGCGATGCCGACCCGTTCCTGCTGCACGGAGTTCATCACCACGGTTGTTAAGGGCGCGATACTGATGGCCATGCCCAGCCCCAGAACGGAAAAGGCGGGAAAGAATGCAGTCCAGTAGTGCGCTCGCACACCGGGGAGCAGAAAAAGAAGGAAACCCGCCGCAGCGATGAGCGGACCGACCAGCAGCGGGAGCTTTGGACCGTACTTTGTTATGAGTCCTCCCGACCAGCGCGACAGAAAGAAGACGAGCAAAATCATCGGTAACGCCGCGGCTCCGGTCGCGGTCGCCGAGTATTTCTGTATCTGGATCAAGTTCAACGGAAATAAGAAAAAGAAGATGCCCAATGCTGCATACAGAAACAGCGTCAACAGATTTGCGCCGCTGAAGCTTGCAGACTGAAACAACTTCAAGGGCACCATCGGCGTTCTCTCTTTTTTTTCGACAAAGATAAAAAGGAGGAGCGCGCCAAAACCGAAGGCTAGAGTTGCGATTACGCGCGGATTCCTCCATCCGAGGATTGCCGACTCGAGAAATCCATACACCAGAGATGCCAGCCCGGCGGTCACAACCGTGGCACCCAGCCAGTCGACGCTTCCAGCAGTAGAACTGCGGGATTCTTTGATGTGCAACAGGGAGATTGCAAGGACGAGAGCGGCCAACGGGATGTTGATGAAGAACACCCAATGCCAGGAAGCGTGCTCGATCAGCCATCCTCCGAGAATCGGGCCCAGGGCAGTTGTTATGGTTGTGAATGCCGCCCAGGTTCCGATGGCTTTACCACGCGACTCTGCGTTGAAAGAAGAGCTGATGATTGAAAGGCTGCCCGGCACCAGGAACGCAGCGGCAATCCCTTGAAGCGAACGCCACAACACAAGGTGTCGGATGCTCGACGAAAATCCGCAGCCAGCTGAGGCGATTGCGAACCCAGCCACACCAAACAAAAACATGGCCCGTCGGCCGAAAGAATCCCCAAGCGCCCCGCCAACCAGAATCAGAGCAGAAAGAAACAAGCCATAAGCTTCAATCACCCATTGCACATCTACTACCGTGGCGCGAAGGCTGGTTTGAAGCGCAGGCAGGGCAACATTGACAGCCGTGCTGTCGATAAATGCCATGCTCGAGCCGAGAATCGTGGCTGCAAGCACCCAGGGGAGCGATCTCTCTGGACATGGTGTTTCTGCAGCGCCAGCCTTGATTACGGCCTCGTCACATGGCTGCTTCATCTCGAATCTGGATGCTTATGGATTGCGAACGGATTCCGAAGCAAATTTGAACAGGGGTACACTATCAGTCAGACCGCTAGTCTGTGGCAACTTTTCAGGTGCGACCATTCTAGGGCTTTTGGTATCTAAGGAAGCATTCAGAAGCTAATTTAGTTTTCGAGCATTTACCGCGAGCTTGACATATGGCCAAACCGATCTTATTGAGCGTCGATGATGATTCCGATGTCCTGCGGGCGATCGAACGTGACCTCCGGGCGCAGTACGGAGCGGATTATCGAGTCATTGGAAGCGATTCTCCGGAGAAAGCGCTGGAGATCCTGAAGCAACTAAAGGTTCGCAGTGATGAGGTGGCCCTGTTGCTCGCGGATCAGCGCATGCCTCGCATGGACGGGGTAGACTTTCTGCAGCAGGGAATGCAAATCTTCCCTGATGCCAAGCGGGCCCTGCTGACCGCCTACGCGGATACCAATGCTGCCATTAGTGCGATCAACGAAGCGAATATCAACTACTTTTTCATGAAGCCCTGGGATCCTCCCGAGGACAATCTGTATCCGCAGCTTGATGATCTGCTCGGTGATTGGCGGGCGTCGTACCGGCCCAGGTTTGAAGGAATACGCGTACTCGGCACCCGTTGGTCTCCACGCAGCTATGAGCTGCGCGACTTTCTAGCCAGGAACCACGTGCCGTATCAATGGATCGATGTGGAAACGAGCGGCAATGATCCCGAAACCAAGCGTCTTCTCGATGCCCTCGGGGATGAAGCGTCGAACCTGCCGGTCGTACTGTTTCCCGATGGCACTAAGCTGCTTGAAGGCGCGCCTGCGGAGATCGCTCAAAAAGTGGGGCTACGCACGCGAGCTCAGACCGACTTTTATGAGTTCGCAATCATAGGTGGAGGACCCGCAGGCCTGGCTGCCGCTGTGTATGGAGCTTCGGAAGGACTGCACACGGTGATGATTGAGCGGGAAGCGCCGGGCGGTCAGGCGGGGATGAGTTCGCGTATCGAAAATTACCTGGGATTTCCCACTGGCCTTAGCGGAGGTGATCTTGCACGCCGGGCAGTAGTGCAGGCGCAGCGCTTTGGCGTGGAAATTCTGTCGCCCCAGGAAGCGGTGAGCGTCCGCACGGAGGGCCCGTATCGGATTATCAAGCTTGCCGACGAAAGCGAAATTTCCTGTCACGCGCTGATGGTTGCAACCGGAGTGCAGTGGCGCCGATTGGAAGCGCCGGGCATTGATAAGCTGCAGGGCGCCGGTGTGTATTACGGAGGTGGCACTACGGAGGCGCTTTCGTGCAAAGGAGAAATTATTTACGTTGTTGGCGGCGCGAATTCGGCAGGACAGGCGGCCATGAACTTCGCCAAATATGCCGAAAGAGTGGTGGTCCTGGTGCGCGGTGAAGGACTGGCGGCCACGATGTCACAATATCTGATCGATCAAATCGAGAAGACATCCAACATCCAGGTCTGGACACACGCCAGCGTGGCTGAGGTCCACGGTGATAAGAGGCTTGAGGAAATCTCGGTGCTTTGTTCGGATACGGACAAAGTTGAACGCGTCTCAGCCAGTTCGATGTTCATCTTCATTGGGGCGATGCCGCGCACCGAGTGGTTGGCGGGCCTGATCGAGCGCGACGACCGCGGTTTCATCCTTACGGGACCTGATTTGATGAGAGGCGGCGAACATCCCAAGGGATGGTCGCTCAACCGCGATCCATTCCTGCTTGAAACCAATGTGCCTGGAATTTTTGCCGTTGGGGATGTGCGGCATGGTTCGGTGAAGCGTGTGGCCTCCGGCGTGGGCGAAGGTTCCGTGGCTGTGCAATTCATTCATCAGTATTTGAGCAAAGTCTAAATGGCAACGTCAGCTGAACTAATGAGATTTGCAGCGTTTGCAGAACTGCCCGCAGATCAGATCGAATGGTTTTTGAGCCAATCGAAGGAACAAAAGCTCAAGGCAGGCGAGGTCTATGCGAAGCAGGGGGATCCGCCGGAAGTGATGTTTGTTCTTCTGGAAGGCGAGTTTGAGTGGAGGGGAGACTTCAACGGGGAGGTGGTCATCATACCCGGCAAAGTGGGGGACGTAACGGGTGCCCTGCCATTCTCGCGGATGAAACAGTTTACGGTTACGGGCCGAACAAGAAGCGAGGGCCGAATCCTGCGCTTTCCCTCGTCTTTGTTTCCAGAGCTGGTGCAGAGAATGCCGGAGTTAGTGAAGCGTCTGGTTGGCGTGATGACCGACCGGGTACGTGAAGCTACGCGGCTGGAGCAGCAGCGGGACCGGTTGGCGAGCCTGGGCAAACTTTCGGCTGGCCTCGCCCATGAGCTCAATAATCCGGCTGCGGCGGCGAAGCGGGCATCCGCACAGTTGCGGGATGCACTGCACCGTATCAAAGAAGCCAGCGTCCAGCTCGGCCGGCAAACACTCACGCCTACACAAAAAGCAGAAATCGAGAAGCTCGAAACGTCTTTCACGCAGAATGACTCGCCTCCGCCGGACACGCTTACGATCAGTGACTTGGAAGACCAGATTGATTCGTTATTGCGAAGCCATGGGCAGAACGATTTGTGGCAACTCTCGGCCGAGTTGGCGCAACGAGGCATCAAGCCGGCGGCACTGGAGTCCTTGTTCGAGAACCTCGACGCAGGCACGGCACGCGCCGCCCTGGTGCGAATCGCGGCATCGGTGGAAATCGCCAGCCTTTTGAAAGAGATCGAGAGCAGCACTTCGCGAATCTCCGAGCTGGTCCGGGCAATTAAGGAATACACATACATGGATCAGTCTCCCGTGCAAAATGTCGATGTGGTGAAGAGTCTCGAAACCACTCTCACGATTATGAATCACAAGCTGAAACGCGGCGTTACCGTGCAGCGTGATTACCAGCCGGTTCCATTTTTGGTGAATTCCTTTGGCAGTGAACTGAATCAGGTCTGGACCAATCTCATTGACAATGCCATCGATGCGATGAGCGGCAAAGGAGAACTCCGAGTTCGCACCTATCGCGACAACGGCTGCGTTGTGGTTGAGATCGGTGACAATGGTCCGGGAATCTCTCCGGAAATACGAGCGCACATCTTCGAACCTTTTTTTACAACCAAGGGCGTGGGCGAAGGCACTGGATTGGGACTCGATACCGTGCAACGAATTGTCCGGAAGCACAAAGGAAACATTCAGGTGAACTCAAAGCCTGGAGATACGCGCTTTCAAATATCGCTGCCACTATCCGGAGCGTGAGCCATTCCTTCGTTTCGTAATTACATGGGCCACGATACAATCGTTCGACGCTTATGGCGCTGACTCGGGGAATTCAGCTGGTTTTGTTGATGGTGTGCTTTGTCACGGCTGGTGCCCAAGAATCGAAAACGACTACCAATCCAAGGCCTGCCACTATCAAAGAGGGAGCCTCTTTATTTCGTGCCAACTGCTCTCCCTGTCATGGGCTGAATGCGCGTGGCGGAGGACGTGGGCCGGATCTCACTTCCGGGAGATGGACACACGGGTCCAGTGACGGCGACATTTTTCGCACGATCTCCCGAGGTGTGCCCGGCACCGAGATGCCGGCGAACGCATTCGAAGATTCTGAGATTCGCGCGATCATCGCCTACCTGCGATCGCAGGCCCCGCCCAAGAACATCAAGTTGGCAGGGAATCCGGCTAACGGGAAGAAGATCTTTTTCGGCGATACGGGTTGCTCCAACTGCCACATGGTGCGGGGAGTGGGAGGAGTGCTAGGGCCGGATCTTTCGCGTGTAGGCGCGGCGCGATCAGTAGCTTACCTCACGGATTCAATCCGCGATCCCGACCAAGAACTTAGTCTAGGGATGACCGACCCGAACAATCATTATGTCGTGCCGTTAGTCTATGACACCGTCACGGTGATCAAGGCGGATGGCGAGAAAATCACCGGTGTGGCTCGTAATGAAGACACCTACTCCATCCAGATGATCACCACGGCGCAGGAACTCAAGTCATTCATGAAAAAAGATTTGAAGGAAGTATCCCACGAGCGCCGATCCTTAATGCCCGCGTATTCGGTGGACGCGCTGAATGCAGTGCAGCTCCAGGATCTGATTGCTTATCTGGAAACCCTGCGCGGGATCGAGGACAAGGAAGTGAAATGAAAACAACTTTGCTCCTGGTGCTCGTACTGGCTGCTGGCGCTCTCCATGCACAAGTGTCATACGAGCGCCTGCTGGGCGCGGCAGCAGAGCCGCAAAACTGGCTGACCTACTCCGGCCGCTACTCGGGATGGCATTACAGCACGCTTCATCAGATCAACACGTCCAACGCTTCGCACCTGACAATGCAGTGGGCGTTTCAGACCGGAGACCTTGGACAGTTCGAAACCAGTCCTCTTGTAGTCGATGGAGTGATCTACGGAACCGCACAGAACGACCGTGCCTTCGCCATTGACGCACGCACGGGTCGGCCCATTTGGCGCTACCAACGCAATCTGCCGGATAAACTTCAGCCTTGCTGCGGTATGGTCAACCGTGGCTTCGCGATTCTCGGCAACCGGCTATTCATGGCGACGCTCGACGCGCATGTCATCGCGCTCGATACAAAGACCGGAAATCTTCTGTGGGATGTAACCGCGGCAGACTATCACCAGGCTTATACCTTTACCGTAGCTCCGCTGGCGGTGAAGAACGAGGTCATCGTGGGTGTCTCCGGCGGGGAATACGGAGTGCGCGGATTCATTGAGGCATACAACGCGGAAACTGGCAAGCGGCTATGGCGCTTCAACACAGTACCCGCGCCGGGCGAACCGGGGCATGAAACGTGGAGCGGAGACACATGGAAGACGGGCGGAGCCCCTGCGTGGATCACCGGGACGTACGATCCGGAGCTCAACTTGCTGTATTGGCCTACGGGAAATCCTTCGCCGAGCGATTACGGTGGCGGGCGCAAGGGCGCTAATCTCTACAGTAATTCGATGCTCGCCCTGGATCCCGACACTGGAAAGCTGAAGTGGTATTTCCAGTTCACTCCGCACGATTTATACGATTACGACGCTACGCAGATTCCAGTCCTGATTGACACGGAATGGGAAGGGCATGCGCGCAAGGTACTTATCCAAGCTAACCGCAATGGATTTTTCTACGTTCTGGATCGGACGGACGGAAAGTTTCTTTTTGCCAAGGCGTTCGGTACTGTGACTTGGGCCACCGGAATCGACAAAGACGGCATGCCCATTGTGAACACAAGCCTCAAAGCATCTCCGGAGGGAACGCGAGTCTGCCCCGGAGCGTTGGGTCTGACTAACTGGTATTCGCCTTCCTACGATCCTGACACCAAGCTGCTCTACGTTGCGACCTCGACGGAGTGCGACATCTTCACCAGCGCACCACAGCGTTACCGTGCCGGGCACGACTTTCTGGGAAGCATCTACGTGCCCGATCCGGCGGAACGGCCAACGGGTGCGCTGAAGGCGCTTGATGTCGTGACCGGTAGCGAGAAATGGTCGTTTCCCTATTTCTCAAATCCCAATGGGGGTGCATTGTCCACTGCGGGCGGGGTGGTGTTTGCCGGGGATTCTGACGGTAACTTCATCGTGCTGGATGCGCAGACGGGACACGACTTGTGGCACGTACAGCTGGGGGCAGCGATTTATTCCACCGCGATCACGTTTGAAGTGGATCACAAACAAACTGTTGTGATCCCGGCAGGTTCGGCGCTTTTTGCCTTCGCACTGCCCGAGTAGCGATAACGCTCAGATTGCTCGCTCCGGAACAGAACCCTTTCGAGAGAAGGTTACGTTCACTTATCCGAGCAAGGGCATTTCGCGGCCACGAGCAGAAACCGTTTCAATGCTGTCGATCTTATAGTTTCGTATGAATAGGGCGTCATCGAAATTATTGACAGTAGGACATACATGATAAGGAACAAGGTAGACGAAACTTCCCAACTGAGGGGGAATGCCGTCCGGCTCAAGTGCTAGTGGCAGATGTTCCTCGCTCGGCGCTTTCGGAACGAGCCCAGGTCTGCCCATAACTGAGCAATGTGGCACCCCGACATCGACCGCCATCGTCTTATGCCCGGCATCGCAGGTAATAATTCCTTTGCAGGGATTACTGATAACTCGCGAGATCACGAGTGCGGCGGGAGCGTAGCCGGTGGGAAGTTGCTGAAGGCTCCTTGCATCGCAGTAGACAACGGTTCCGGCGGAAACCTGATGCAAGAACTTGGCGTTCTGGAATCCGGCAAAGTTCAGAGCTGGATAAAGAGTAGGCGTACCCGAGGTGATTACCTCCTGGACATCGACTCCCTTGGCTTGGAGGCTTGAGATTATTTCCAGCAGGCGACGATAACCAGAATGCGCTTCCGTCGTGAGTACTCCCAGGTCTAAGTTGTGCAGATGACCGTCATAGTAGTGCAGACCGCGAAATTCAACGCCTGAATTCTGAATGGCTTTCACGAGAGCGAGAATGCGAGGGAGATCCTGCTGCTCAATGCCTGTGCGATTCATGCCCGGATTGATATCGACGAACAAGCTCACCCGAGTACCTTGCCAGATAGCAATCTGATCAGACGATTCGACCAAGGCGGAAATCCGCACATCGGGCTCGACCTCGGCAATTTCCCGAACGCGCAGTGCATTGGCTCCGGTGAGTGGATATGCGATCAGTACATCTTTTGCACCGGCTAAGATCGCAGTTGTCAGCTCCAAGGTCGTGGCGCATTTGAATTTCGTGACACCGCATTCGGTCAGCATCTGCATAACGGCGCCGATTTTTGCGGTTTTCACATGCGGGCGCCAACGATTCGGGTTGCCACCCATCAGCCCCAGGGTGGCTGATATGTTCTGCCGAACAATGTCAGGATAAATTGCCAGGGCGGGAGTCATTACCCGGCTCAGGTCAGAGACCTCGTACTCGTGTTGACCGGGTAAAGTATCCGCCCTGATGGAGCTTGAATTCGGAACGTTGCTCGTAAGCACACTAGTTGAAAACATCATCGCAGCAAACCTCCTTTCGGAAGCGGGCAAGCATCAGCTTGGAATTCGCTTCCATTCGACCCTTGGAGCTAAAGAATAACGCGTGGGTTCGGGGTCTGACACTGCGCAACGTTACTGGACCTCTAATTAAAGAATCTGGATAGTACCTCATATCCGTAATCCCGTCGAAATATTTCGATGGCCTTAAGGGGCACAAGTCTAAACAGGGCCAACGTATTCTTGTACCTTCGTGATCTTGGTCATGATTCGCGTGTGGTAGACTTTGTCAACGCCCACCTCGTACTCTGGCACACCTGTACGTCTACCCTCTTGGCAGGAGTCGTTGATGAAGAACGTTTACGAGATCTTGGAGCAGAAACAAGCAGATCTGGACCGGGTTCGCCGCGAACTCGAGAGCCTGAAACTGGTTGCTCCTCTGCTATCCGACGAAACAACCGAGGAACCTACAAAAAAACCCACATCGGCAGAGAAATCTGCGTTCGAAAACGATTCAGAGGCGACCGGAACGGGGAGTTTGTTTTCCTCAGTCGCTGCCACACGCTCGAGCTTTTGGACACGAAAATAATTCCAATCACTTTCGCAGGATGACATAACCGGGCCAAAACCGCTTGGTTCCGGCCCGGTTCAACCTTACGAGCCACAGAACTCGTATGTTCGCACGCAAATCAGACTTCATTCGAAGTGAAGCGGTTTGTAATCGGAGAATTCCGAGGGATGGAATTCCTATCCCCGGTGAGCTCGCGAGGAAAGCTCGTTAACCTAGGCCGCCGGCAGCATTAATCTCTTAGTGGGACCATGGTTTTTTCGCCCTTACAGAAGGTGGCCACGTGCTGTAAGGTTCCTTCCGCCTGCTTGACCAGCACGACGGGGCCATAACAATAAACGGCGTGGCCGGTCTCGGCGAGATACCATTTGCCGTTTGGGTGAGCTTGCGTTGCGGTCTGTTTTTCCTGTGGCTGATTCACTGGAACAGGAAACGACGAACTGGGTAGATACAACGAAAGCAAAATCGCCAGGAGATGCATGACACTTTCCTGGCCCTGGGATTTAAATACTTAAGACAACTCTGCGCACATCCTCCAAACTGAAGTCGTTCTTGGGAAATCGCGGCGCCGAGGGTTTGCGGATCTTGCTGGTCTTTGTGTCCGCTTTATCTTCGGTCCGCGTTTTGTCCTGGGTCGACGGAGTTTGTACCTGGGAGTGCGCATTCGCCTCAGCCTGGGCCTGAGCTGCGGCGCGCTGCTTTTGGAAGATTTGCCCCTTCAAATGGCTTAGCTCTGTACTGTCGCTGAAGAGGGACTGGATCAGAGCGCGTTGGCTCTCGATAGTCCGACCTTGCACGACGATCAGCATGGTCATTAAGGAGTAGCAGATGATGAACAGAACCACCAGGACGGGCAGCATTGGATTCTTCCGCTTGGGAGCAGGTTTCGCTACCAAGATCGGCTTCAAATCCGATACAGGTTCCAGGGCGCTACTGCCAGACGTCCACGTCAGCATCTGCACCTCAATCCTTGCCCAAAAGCAGCAGGTGTGAGCGTTAATGCAGCTTGAAAGCCAACAACTGAATCTCAGGCAACATACTCTCGGCAGAGCACTTAGCTACCACGAGATCCCCTTTGCTCAGGTGTTTAGCTGCAAGCCCCTGCACATAAAGGTAACCACGATGCGTTACCAGCGTTCAGGATGACAGTGCAGCTTCGCTGGTTGCCTACTTTCCTAGAAGCAGCTTGGCAATCGTCGAAAGCTGCATGTTCGACGTGCCCTCGTAGATCTTTCCGATCTTGGAGTCGCGCCAGTACTTCTCGACGGGGTAATCTTTCGTGAACCCATATCCGCCGAAGATCTCAATCGCCAACGATGTCACCCTCTCCGCAACTTGGGAGCAGAAAAGCTTGGTCATCGCGGCTTCTTTCACGAAGGGCACACCTGCATCTTTCATGCGAGCGGCGTTATAAACCATCAGGCGGGCAGCTTCAATTTCGGTCGCCATTTGAGCGATTTGGAACTGAATGCCCTGGAATTCTGCGATGGACTTACCGAATTGCTTTCGTTCCTGGGCATATTTTGCGGCATACTCCCATGCACCTCGCGCAACGCCGGCCATCTGCGCGCCGATTCCGATACGGCCTTCATTCAGGGTCTCTATTGCGATCTTATAGCCTTTGCCGGCCTCACCAAGAACATTCGACTTCGGCACACGGCAGTCTTCAAGAATCAATTCGCAGGTTGAAGACGCCCGGATGCCTAACTTGTCTTCTTTCTTGCCGACGGTGAACCCAGGAAAACCTTTTTCGATCAGAAATGCCGTTATACCCTTGTACCCTGCCGCGGGATCAACGGTAGCAAAGAGGATGAAGATGCCGGCTTCTTTGCCGTTCGTGATCCATAGCTTGCGCCCGTTCAAAACGTAGTCGCTGCCCTTGAGTTCTGCCCTGGTCTGAAGACCAAAGGCGTCGGAACCGGAGCCAGCCTCGCTGAGCGCGTAAGCTCCACAAGTATCCGCTGCCGTACGCGGAAGATATTTTCGTTTCTGTTCGTCGCTCGCCCAACGCAGCAGGGCATTGTTCACCAGCGTGTTTTGTACGTCCACGATCACACCAGCGGACGCATCGACACGCGACAACTCCTCGACGGCCAAAATGGCTTCAAAGAACTTGCCGCCTCCGCCACCGTATTGCTCCGGCACTTCGATTCCCATGAGACCAAGTTCGAAGAACTGATGGATGAGGTCCTTATCGAAAACGGCTTTTTCGTCCATCTCCTTGACTAGCGGCCGAACTTTTTCATCGGCGAATTGGCGAATGTTGTCGCGGAACAAAATTTCGTCTTCGGTGAAACTGGTTAGAGCTGAAGGGGCAGGAGCTTGCAGTGTGGTGTCATGCATGGGAGTGCCTTTGAGTGCGATATTTGACTGAAAAATTCTAGCACCTTCTTTGCTCTGAGAGATTCGATTGCGCGAGGGGCGATGGTGAAACTTTGCATCGCTGGAAAAGCGGTATTAAATCCTTTCAATACGGTTTAAACTGTGTGGCTTAAAAGTCCCGTGTGGGAGTTCACGTTGAAAAAACCTGTCGCTGTACCTGCAATTGTGGTTGCTGCATGGATGGCCTTGTCTGCACAAACGATTCGCGTAGATGTCTCGCACGCCACCAATCATTTCATTCCAAATCGAACATTGGGGGCGGGCGTGGACCGTATTCCGGTAGAGGCGATCGATAAGGATCTTGTTCCGGACGTGCTGAACAAAGTTTTTGAGGCAGGGTGGCAGCCCGTGACGTATCGGCAGAACACTGAGCTTGCGGTTGAAGCCTGGCATTGGAATCCGCAGGGGACATGGAGCGATCCCAGCGGAAAGGGTTATTTCACTGGGTCGGCAACTCCCGCTGATCCGATCCGGTATTCCTATGGGTATCCGCTGCCGCACCGTGGAGACACGCGCAACGATGGCACCGACACCTCCGGCTTCTCGCGGCTAACGGATGGTGACCTGACCACGTATTGGAAGAGCAATCCCTACCTGACGCAGCGTTTTACCGGGGAAAGCGACTCGCTCCATCCGCAGTGGGTGGTAATCGATCTCACGCAGGTGCAGCCAGTGGACGGAATTCGCCTCAACTGGCAGGGACCCTACGCGACACACTACGTCGTCCAATACTGGACCGGAACAGAGGAGCCCATGCACTATCCCACACACGGGGTTTGGCAAACCTTTCCGCAAGGCGAGGTCACGGATGGAAAAGGTGGAATTGAAATTTTGCGGCTGAATTCCACTCCCATGCCGGTACGGTTTTTGCGAATTTGGATGACGGAATCGTCGAATACCTGTGATTCTCATGGCTCAGCCGATCCGCGCAACTGCCTCGGCTACGCTATTAATGAAATCTATATTGGGACGATCACTGCTGACGGGGATTTCCACGATATCGCCCGACACACCGCAGACCAGGAGCAGACAGCGACTTATGTTTCGTCCATCGATCCGTGGCATGAACCTTCTGATGTCGGTTCGAAGAGAAGTGCACAGGTTGGGTTTGACATCTTCTACACCAGCGGAGTTACGCGCGGCCTGCCCGCGATGATCCCTGTTGCCGTGCTTTATGACACTCCCGAAAATGCAGCGGCGGAGATTGCATATCTGAAGGCAAGGAATTATCCAATCTCCTACGTTGAAATGGGCGAGGAAGCTGACGGGCAATTCACTTTGCCGGAAGATTACGCGGCGCTGTATTTGCAGGCTGCCAGCGCGATTCACAGAGTAGACCCCAATCTGAAGCTGGGTGGACCTTCATTTACGGGAGAAAACAAAGATATCGAGACTTGGCCGGATGCGAGTGGCAAAGCTTCCTGGACTGGCAGATTCGTCGATTATTTGCGGCAGCATAATCGGTTGAATGATCTGGCTTTTTTTTCGTTCGAGCACTATCCGTACGATCCCTGCCGGGTTCCATGGGGAAGTCTATATGATGAGCCGGATCTGGTCAGTCACATCATGCAGGTCTGGCGGGAGGATGGCTTACCGGCGAATGTTCCGATGTTCATTACGGAATCGAATCTTTCATCAGCCGCGAGCGAAACCTACATGGATATTTTTGCGGGGCTGTGGCTGGCTGATTATATCGGTTCATTTCTCAATGCAGGAGGCGCGGGCGTCTACTACTTCCACTATTTGCCCTTACTGATGGAGCATGGTTGCAACAACTCGGAAGGAACATTTGGGTTGTTCACCGTTGGACCGGGCTACAAAATTGAGCAGCCCTTATCGCAGTTCTTTACCTCACAATTGATAAACCTTGAATGGGTGCAGCCGGTAGCGGGCGAGCATCAAGTGTATTCGGCAAAGAGTGATGTCGAAGACGGCGCCAGCCATGCGCTCGTAACTGCATACGCGTTGAAGCGTCCGGACGGGCAGTGGTCTTTGATGATCGTCAATCGCGATCAGCAGAACACACATAAAGTGCGAATTTCATTTGAGAATCAGAGTGCAGGAACCGAAAGCTTTTTCGCTGGGCCTGTGGACATCGCAACTTTCGGCAGCGGCCAGTATCAATGGCACGCGGCCAAGACACGGTTTATTCCTCATGCCGAGTTTCCGGGTGAATTGCCATCCATCGCTTACTTTCCCGGGAATGCCGATCCCGATGGCCCAATTGCCCATTCGAAGGAAAACGTGGGCAAGGACACGCCATTTGAATTGTCAGCCGCTTCAGTGACCGTGATTCGCGGCAAGGTGACGAATAGGTAACGCGCAGAGCCTCCGCAGCCAGGGGAGGCCGGTTCCGCATCATTTATCATCAGCATGCAGCGGCTATGGCCAACAGTGAACCAAACGCCCCCTACATCGACTTCAAACATGTTTCGAAGTCGTTTGGCGACAAGCATGTTCTCCACGATGTCAGCTTTAACGTCATGACCTCGGAAACCGTCTGCATCCTTGGTCGAAGTGGAGTGGGCAAGTCAGTTTCGTTGCAAACGATCATGGGTTTTCTCAAGCCGGATTCCGGGCGGGTAATCGTAGCCCATGAAGACATCACTGACTATAACGAAGAGCAGCTCGAGGCGATCCGCAAAAAGGTCACCATGGTTTTTCAGAATGGTGCCCTGTTCGATTCTTTGACAGTCGGAGAAAACGTGGCTTTTCCGCTGCGTGAGCATAAAGACCTGACAGAAGAACAAATTCTACAAGTCGTGGACGGACTCCTGGAGATGGTGGGAGTAAAACAAATGCGAGATTTGCTTCCATCAGACTTGTCTACCGGAATGAAGCGCTCAGTCGCGATTGCTCGCGCATTGGCAGCGCGACCCGAATGCATTCTCTACGACGAGCCCACGACGATGGTCGACCCGCTCATGGCGCAACTCTTAGGAGACTTGATCAAGCGCCTGAAGGCACAATTGCATCTGACCAGCGTGGTCGTAACGCACGATATGCGTTTGGCAAAGAAGCTGGCGGATCGGGTGGTGTTTCTGCACGAGGCAAAGGTGCTGTTTTTCGGCACGTACCCCGAGATGGAGAAATCGGACCATCCGATCGTTCAGGAATTTCTGAAGCTGGATGAATTGGATTTGGGAGCTTAGCTGAGTTCTAAATTCTGACTTCTTCCTTCTTCCTTCTAAATTCGGTCTTAGAATCCTGCTTCGACCAGTTTTTCAACCGTGAGCGTTGTAGCGGAATCGCCTTGCAGCATCTTCTCGACGTATTTGGCGATCATATCGACCTCGAGATTCACTGGATCGCCACCCTTTAGCGATTTCAGATTGGTCATTTCGATGGTATGCGGAATGATCGCTACCGTGACTTTTGTCCCTTCAATGGCGGCGACTGTGAGGCTGATCCCTTCGATGGAGAGCGAGCCTTTGAAAATGACGTAGCGAGCCAGTTCTGGAGGAATATCGATCCGCAGCCAATAGTTATCGGTGTCTGGGATTGCATCAAGAGCGATGAATCTACCGGTACCATCCACGTGGCCTTGAACGATGTGCCCGCCAAAACGGCCGTCGGCGCGCATGGGCAGCTCGAGGTTAACCAAGGCACCTTCTTTAATTCGGGAAAACGATGTGCGGTTCCAGGTTTCTTCGGCGAGATCAAAGCCGATGGAACTCGGGGTGAGCTCAACCGCGGTGAGACATACCCCGCTTACCGCAATGCTGTCGCCGGTTTTCAGTTCTGTGACGAGTCGAGATGAGGAAACGGTAAGCCGCCGGTTACCGCTTTGGTGAGTGATTGTTTCTACCCGCCCAACTTCTTCGACGATGCCTGTGAACATAGGAGGACCTCTCAGCAATTAGCACTTAGCATGGATCTTCCGCGAGCTGAAATGTTCTTAAATGGTCAAATGCTAAGTGCTAACTGCTAGGTGCGAAATGCAAACGCCTTCAGTCTACATACGGATCCCGCAAATAGCCCTCCACGGCAAAATCTTCTCCGAACCGATGCAAGCGGATGGATTTCACGCAAACCGCATCGCTGATTCGCGAGAAGCCCCGCCCTCCGGCAAAAGGAATCGAACTTGCACCTCCTAAAATCTTTGGTGCGTAGTACAGGAAAAGTTTGTCGACAATTCCCGACGTTAATGCCGCCCAGTTCACCATGGCGCCACCTTCGATCATAACGCTGGTGATTTCCATTTCCCCGAGCTCTTGGGCGACGCTCGCCAAATCAGGATGGCCTTCGGGAGTGGGCTGTGGAATTTGTTCGACGCGAACGCCACGTCGGATGAGTTGCTTCTTTTTCTTCTCCTCCGCAAAAGAACAAAGTACCAGCACATCTTCTCGAGCAGTGGCCACGAGCCGTGACTCTAGGGGAAGACGAAGACGCGAATCCAGAATAATTCGCAGCAGCGGACGACGGCGAGGGCGGCCAGTACGGTCCGTAAGCAGAGGGTCATCGGCGATGACGGTGCCCACGCCAACCAGAATGGCGTCATTCTGATGGCGGAGCTCCTGTACGTGGGCTCGCGCGATTTCATTGGTAATCCATCCTGCATGGGCCGCTGCTGCGCCAAGCGCCGTAGGATTGTGCGAGTCGCTGGGTGGTGGTGCAATCTTGCCGTCGAGAGTCATCGCGGCCTTGAGCGTAATCAGCGGAGTTTTGTGCCGGATATACTTGGCAAACGCCTCATTCAAATCTTTAGCTTCTTGTTCTAACATTCCCCAGCTCACCGCGATTTCGGCGGCCCGCAATTTTTCGAGCCCTTCTCCGCTCACCAGGGGATTGGGATCTTTCATGCTCGCGACGACTCGTCTGATACCAGCCGAAATCAGGGCATCCGTGCATGGCGGCGTGCGGCCCGCATGGGAACATGGTTCCAGATTGACATAAAGGGTTGCGCCTCGGGCTTTTCCACCCGCTTGCTCGAGAGCGAGAATTTCGGCGTGTTTCAGGCCGTCGTAGGTATGTGTGCCGCTTCCGACAACCTCGCCATGGCGGTCAACGATCAATGCGCCTACGCAGGGATTTGGCGAGGTCAGCGCGACACCTTGGCGTGCCAAATCGAGTGCATGGCGCAGGAATTGTTCGTCAGATTGAGCCGAAGTGGTCAAGCAAGGTAATTATTTCACCACAGAGGCACTGAGGCACAGAGAAGGCTGGAGAAGGCGCTAACCCCCCATCCGATTTCCGTCGTAGGAGCTAGGCGAACAGAGAGTCCACGAATTCCTTCGGATCAAACGGCAATAAATCGCCGGCCTTTTCGCCCACCCCAACATAGCGCACAGGCAGGCCTAGCTCTCGCGAGATTGCAACTACCACGCCGCCTTTGGCTGTGCCGTCCAGCTTGGTCAACACAATCCCGGTGACTCCCGCCGTGCCCGTAAATTGACGGGCTTGCTGCAATCCGTTCTGCCCGGTCGTGGCGTCCATGACAAGCAAAGTTTCGTGAGGCGCGCCCGGGATCAGGCGCTGTGCGGTGCGACGCATTTTTTCCAGTTCGGCCATAAGGTTCGTTTTCGTGTGCAGCCGACCGGCCGTGTCCACAACGACGTAATCGGTGTGCCGCGCCGATGCCGCTTGCAAGGCGTCATAGAGCACAGCTGCTGGATCGCCACCTGGTTTCGTACGGATAACTTCGGTTCCGGTGCGTTCTCCCCAGATTTCCAGTTGATCAATGGCCGCTGCCCGGAACGTATCCGCCGCGCAAAGCAAAACGGTTTTTCCTTGCGAGCGCAACACATTAGCCAGTTTCCCGATAGTGGTTGTCTTGCCGGTACCGTTTACTCCGACAACCAGGATCACCTCGGGAGCACCGTCAACGCGCTGGACTGGTGCGGTATTAGCGGTATTGAGGATCGCCAGCAATTCCTCCTTAATCAGGCGCTTGAGTTCTTCGACGTTCTTGATCTGCTTGCGATCGGCTTTGTCGCGCAGCTTCGACAGGACTTCGGCAGTGGTTGTGGTGCCCAGGTCCGCACTGATCAATGTTGCTTCAAGGTCATCGAGAGTGTTGCGGTCAATTTCTTTTCCGAAGGAGACAACTTCTTCGATGCGTTCACTCAGGTTTTCTCGGGTGCGCGTGACCGCCTCTTTCATGCGGTCGAGAAAACTGGGTTTCTGCTGCTCGTCGAGGCTGCCAAAAAGGGTTTGAATCATAAAGGGCTAATTCTTGATTATAGCGGTCGGCTTCCGAAGCGTGCTGACCCGGCCGTCCCTGTGAGGACTGCAATGACTTTGGCAGAGCGTTACAATTGGCGTCTAGAATCT
>Ga0070731_10000269_pt1 | contig 84103 bp, 51 predicted proteins | sample Coa_R1_2_FD_66448 | JGI IMG/M metagenome (GOLD analysis project Ga0070731, IMG submission 66448) | Surface soil microbial communities from Centralia Pennsylvania, which are recovering from an underground coalmine fire - Coalmine... | ecosystem: Environmental > Terrestrial > Soil > Unclassified ... | reverse complement strand
GCTGGCCGTGACCGTCGCCGGCGAATTGGTGTTCACAGTTTGATTTCCCGCAAACAAATTATTCGCGTGCAAGATTTGTCCGGCAGACGTTGCGCCGCTGGTGTTGCGCAGGAAGAGTGCATCCTTGTCGGTGTAATCGTCCTGATAGCCCGGCGCGAAGACGACCAGGCCATCGCTCGTGACCGCCAGCGCGGTCATCGCGCGGCCTTCGCGCGTGATGCTCACGTGGTTGGCGTTGAAGCCAGCGGGCAGCATCGTTTGCGGAATCAGCATCAAACCCGGCGCGCTGTAAACGACTTTCGCGCCGGTGAAGCTGGCGGACGTGCCCGCACCGCCGGCAGTGAACCAGCGCGCGCCGGCAGTGGCCGACGACGCCGCGCTTGCCGACGCGGAAGTGTTCGCCGCGCGTGCAGTAATCGACGCGTTCAACGGCGATTGCGAAGCCGCCGCTCCAACGGCGGCGACATCGTTTTGATTCAGCGCGCGCACGCTCACTGCGGGCAACGCGAGGTTGCCTCGCGCGTCGAAGGCGAGCGCGGAATTGCCGCTCCCTTGCGGTCGCGGCTCGTTGGCATTGCCGCTTACTGACGTGCGCGGCTCTGGTGTTGTGTGCGGCGCTGGGGCGAATTTCGCGCTGAGCGTTTCGCTGCGCAGGGTTTCGTTGGCCAGCGCCATGCTTGCGGTTGCAGCATCCAATCCGTCGGCGCTGAGCGCGCTCAGTTCAGCGTTCGCGTCGAGGGTTGCGGATGCGAGCTTGGCGTATGCTTCCTTCGTGCCCTGGATGCTGACGCTTTCGAGTTTGTATTCGTAGAGGCCCGGCGCGGCCCAATCGTAGAGGCGGTACGTTTTTGCGTCGGCATTTGTAATGCGCCCGGCAATCAGCGCGGAATTGACGCGCGTCCAGCCGTTGCCACTGGAGCGCCGGCTTCCAGCCGGCTGGAAGCCGGCGTTCCGGCGATACACATTGAAGCCCAGGTTCTGGTATTCGGAGATCGACGTCCAGGAGATCAGCACGCCCGAACCGTCGCTCTTGGCCGTGTAGCCCTCAACTTTAACCGGCGTAACGGCGGCAGTGTAAGAAATCTGCGCGCGGTTGGCCGCGTTCCCCGGCAAACCCGCGGGAGTACTCTGCGGGGTATCGCCGGCGACATCCGTATAAACGACGCTTGGCGCCGGAGTGGTGCCGGTCGCAAGCGCAGCGAATCCAGCAGTAATATCGTTTGTCGTCGTGTTCGCCGTAAGCACCGTGACAGTCGAGGGGAAGGTCGTGGCTGTTCCGGGAGTTCCAAGAGACAGCGTGCCACTGCCGATCGTGCATGTCGAGCCCGTCACTGTGAGGCTCTGTGTATTGGAAGCGTTCATCGCTATCTTCAATTCACCTGAACCCAAGCTCAGATTTCCGACACTGAATCGCTCGGCGGCGCCGACGTTCACTGCCAGAATCGAACTTCCCGGCCAAATCGACGCCGTGCTTGCAGTCACGGTTACTGTGCTGTTGTTGATGCTTCCGATTCCGCGCAGATTTCCAGAGCTTACCGTCGTGGCGCCCGTGTATGTGCTGATTCCATTGAGGAATAACGAACCCGTGCTGGCCATCGTCAAGCCGCCCGTGCCCGCCGCGCCCGTGCCGTCCGCAATGACACCCGCAAAGGTGCTAGTAAGGTTGCTGGGCGATCCCACCGTCAGCGTGTTGCCATTGTCATTCAGCGTGCCGGCGGCGCCGTTGAGCGCGCCAAAAGTTTGGCTGGCGCCCAAATTGACCGTGGCTCCGCTGGAGGTCGTCACTTTGGCCAGCGATCCGAGGGCATTCGCGCTGTTCGAATTCAACGTGCCCGAAGTCACATTGACCGCCGTTCCATTGACTAAACTTGTGGCGTCGGCGGACAATGTCACCGCGCCGCCCGTAAAAGTTGAGTTTATGCCAATCGCCACCGCTGACCCGCCGTCGTTTAACGCCCCCAATGTCAGCGTCCCCGTGCCTGTTCCATTCTGAGCCACATTGAATGTTGCATTTCCATTCAGCGCGGTGGCGCCGGCGATCAACCCATAATTTTGGCCGGACGCCGTGCCTGAACCCGACGCGACCGACACCTGCGCGCCGCTGTTCATCGTCAGGCTGCCTAGCGTTATGGAAGGCGACGCTGCCGGCACCTCAAGCTTAATGGCGGTGTTGGCAGTGGTTCCGGCCACTGTCACATTGTTGCCAAAGTTGGTTGAGGCCAAAGAGGTCGGCGTATACGTAAAATTACCAATAGTTTGAGTCGAAGTACTTCCGCCCGTCCCGCCCGTAAAGCCGACGTAGCAGGTTGTGCCTGTCACAGTGGTAGGAAGGTTGACTGAAGTGTACGTGGTGCTAAATGTATGCGTGGTTTCCGCCAAGCTGACTTTCAGGGTCTGCGCGTTTGGATCATACACAATGTCAACCGTGATCGGAACGGTTCCGCTCATGACTACTGGCGCGGTTGACAAATTTGTACCTAGCGCGGTGGAGCTTGTGACGAATTGAATGCCCTGCCCGCCCGGCCCGTTGGCGTAGATGTTAAATACAACCGCCGCGCTATTGGTGATTCCAACGTAGCCTTTGCTTCCGCCCCCTCCGCCCAACGCGGTAGCGCCCTGATTCTGCAAGCAGAACGTCATTCCGTCGGCCCCGGTGGGATTGGGCGTGTAGACGAAGTGAGCGGCGAATCCGCTGGCATAGTTGACGGGTATTGTATAAAACGCGCTTCCCGCCTCGTTGCCCCGATTGTCGGTCAAAGTCAACACATTGGCTGAAATCGTGGGTGTGTAGCCTGCCGCTCCTGTATTCGTGTTGATTTGCCAGCCGGTTCCCGTCCCGCCGAAACCGGAAATGATCGCGCTAAGTCCAAGATCCAGGACCGCGTTGCTGTTGATGGTCACCGCGCCCAATGAACCTGCGACGCCTTCCGCGACAGTGCCTGCGGCGACCGTTGTCGTGCCCATGTTGCTCGGGGTGGCGCTTTGATTGGAGAAGCCCTGCGAACCCGTTCCGATCTTCTGGATAGCGACGATGCCAGCGCCGGCGGCGCCATTAAGGACGTTTCCTAAGTAGACCGCCGATCCGTTGCTTTGGCCCAAGGTCAAGGTTGCAGTTCCAGCCGTGCTGCTCGTCACGCTTCCCCCGCCTCCGAGCCGGTCGAAGCTTTCGCTGCTTCCATTCAGGTCGAACGTGCCGCCGCCAAGCGCCACCAAGCCCACACCGCCAGTCGGCCCGGAAGCGCTGACTTGGCGCCCGCCCGTGCCCGTAACGATGACGGTGGCGCCGGCGGAGATATTCGAAACGCCGGCAACGGCGTGCACTGTCGCGCTGCTGGGCTGCTTGTCCAGATTGGTCACGGCGGCCTGCGCATCCAACAGCAGGAGACTGTTGTCTGTCGATCCGGTGAGATCGAGCGTTCCAGCGCCCTGTTTATGGAGTGTCGTGCCTGCGCCAATTCCGCTGAGGGAATTGGTGAACGAAAGCGTGGTTCCTCCGGTCGCCACGTTTATCGTTCCGCCATTTGCGTTGAATGTCGCGGTGCGCGCCGTAGACACAGTCGCGCCCATGTAGAGCAGGCCGCCGCCGTTGAAGGTGAAGTTCGAATTGATCCCCAGCGTGCTGCTGGTGCTGTATGGGTCGAGCGTCGCGACGCTCAAGAATCCGCCGAGGAACGTGGTCGAGCCGCTATAGGTGTTCGCCCCAGTCAGGACTTGCGTTCCCGTTCCGGTCTTGGCCAGAATCAGCGTGCCGCCAGTTCCGGCGTTGTTCTCGATCAAACCATTGAAGGTTTGGGTCTGGCTGTTGACGTTGTTGATTTGAGTGTTGTTTGCGCCGACGGTCAGGGTGGCCGTGGTGCCCACGGCGCTATTGAGCACCGTGCCAAGATTGCCCAGGTTGGTGTTGTTGCCCGCAAGCCCGTCGATGCTCTCGTTGAAGCCATTCAAATCGAGCACGCCCGCCGGCGTGAGTTGTGAATCGATCGTGACCAGCGCATTTGGAGAAAACGCGTTGTTCGCCCCCGCTTGAACCAGCGAACCGGCCAGAATCGTCAGGAAGCTGTTCTGCTCGCCCGACGCGCCGCCCGTCGGCGTCGGGACCACCAGCGACAGCGTCACTTTGGCGCTGCCCTGCGCAATCACCGACAACCCCTGCACCGTATTATTGTTCTTGCCCGTGTTGATGTCCCGCAAGTACCCGGAATAGGTCAAGGGAGAACTGTTGTTGATGGTCAGCGTGGAGAGGCGGGTGTTCACTTCGGCTTCGGCTCCCTCAATTATTCCGAAACCAGGATTGGTTTCCACAAGACCGGCCACCGTCTGGGACGATCCCATGAGCTTGAAATAGCCCCATTTGCCGTTTGTGCCGGTGAAGGTCAGCGTCGCATTGGACGGGAACTGGTTGTCGGCCTCCGCGGCCACTGTGCCCGTTTCGAGGAAGGCCGTGCCTTGGAGGCCATCGCCGATCTGGATGGTTGTCGAGGAGACGGCCAGAACGTTGCTCGATTTCTGCAGGATCAAATGCCCCGCGTTGCCAATGACCGTGGTCGTGCCGGTGAAGGTGTTCGCCACGGTGCCGCTCAAGGTTTGCGTTCCCGCGCCGTTTTTGGTGAAGGCCAGGACTCCCGTGCCGGCGTTCGTGTTGTTCGCCAGCACGTTTGAAAACGTTTGCGGCCCGACGATGTTGTTGCCTTGAGAGGCCAGCGTCGTGTTGCCGCTGCCGACCGTCAGCGTCGCGGTGCCCGAACCATTGTTCGCAATGGTATAGTTGGTGGCCGTGTTGCTCGGATTGCCCGACGCCAGATACGCCACGGTCTGATTGAGATTGTTGAGATCGAAGAGCAGGCCGCCGGCGTTGCCGCTGTTGAAGAAATTCAGTCCGCTGAGCGGGTTGATGGCATTGGCCACGCCCATTTTCAAGGTGTTCGTCACGGCGGCATTGTCCGCCACCATAACGGTCTCGCCCGCATAGGTATTGACTGCTAAAAGAACTGTCGTCGATCCACTGGCCCGGCTGAACGTGACCGCATCGGCGGCCGCGCCGCTGATCACGCCGCTGACTGTGAGCGTGCCGCCCGCGCCGCCGCTGATGCTCGCGCCGCCCGTCCCGATCGCCACGTTGCCGCCCCACGCCGCTGCAACGCCGTTGAAACCGCGCAGGGCGCCGCTGGACGCGCTGCTGATGCCGTCGCTGGTGCCGCTTCCAAAGAGCGTCACCACCTGCGGCGTGCCGCCGGATGTTCCAGCGTTTCCAGTGTTGTCGTTCACAATCAACGCCGCATTGGCAGCCACGGTGATCCCGCCCGCGCTCGTGTTTGTGCCCAGCGCCGTGGCGCTGTTGACTTGTAAATTGCCCGCGTTGACCACGGTTAATCCGGAATAGGTGTTCGCGCCGGCCAACACAGTCGTTCCGGCCCCAATCGATTGCGTCAGCCCGCCCAAGCCCGCAATCGTGCTATTGACGGTCATTGTTCCGAAATTATTGATGGTGAGCGTGGCGGGGATGTTTAACGCGCTTTTGCCCAGAATACCCAGCGTAAACGTGTCGCCGAATGCGTTCTGGATCGTTCCCGCTCCGGCCAGCGTAAGGCCCGCCTTGAATTGCGTGGTGCTGGCAACCTGATTCGTATTCGATAGAACGACTCCCGATCCGTTTAAAACGATGTCGCCGGTCACGCCCGGGTTCGACGAAACGACGCTGTAGGAGGTTGCCGCGAGGGTGCCCGTGAAGGTTATGGTCGAGAAACTGGTGCCGTTGGGGAAATTGTTAACGGTCGCCTGGTTGGTTCCCGTGTCGTCAAAGATAAGCTGCTCGGAGGCGTTGCCCGCCGGCACGGCGGTAAAGTTTGTCCCATTGTTGCTGCTCCAATTTCCCGCTGTCGTCCATTTCGTATCCACACCCGAACTGCCGGTCCAAGTGAAAATGAGCGAGGCCGGCGTTGGGGAAATGCTGATATCCAGCGATGAGCCGTTGAAAATCAGCGTTCCGGCAAAGCCCGATGGAACGCTGCCCAGCACGAAGTTGGTTCCCGTGAAACTGCCGCCCAAAATCAGCCGATAGAAGCCGGTTCCGAAGGAGCCGCCGCCGCTGATATTGATCGTGGCTCCCCCCATCGCCACGGGGCCAAAGCCCGCATTGATGTAGTCGTCGCCCGCCACCGCTGAGTTCGTTAAGGCGGAGTCGGTGGCTGCCGGCGCGCCGGTCAAGCGGAAGTTGATGGCCGAGGTCGAATTTGTGAGCGTCAGCGGCGCGGCGGCGTTGGGGAGCGTCAAAGTGCCGGGGTTAAGCAGATCGCCCGGATTGAGCGTGGCGTTGGCGGAGATTGTGACCGCGCCCGCGATGCTGCCGGTGCCGCCCAGCGTCCCGCCGCTGGCCGCGGTCACCGGAGCCGCGAGCGAACCGGGAGAATTTATCAGCAGCGTGCCGTTGTTTACCGACGATGCGCCCGTGATGGTGCTGACGCCCGTCAAAGTCAGCACGCCGGAACCGGTCTTTGTAATTCCACCGCTGATTTGCCCCGCCGTCAGGGTCGCCGCGCCCAGCGTCGCCGCCGTGCCGGGTTGTCCGCCCACCAGCGTCACCGTCGGCGCCGAGGTGTAATTCACACCCGGATTGGTGATGGTGATTCCCGTAACGGTGCCGCCGCTGACGACCGCTGAGGCCGTTGCGCCGTTTCCGCCGCCGCCCACGATTTGAACGAATGGAATGCCTTGATAGCCCGAACCCGGGGTCGCTACGGGGATGGTGGCCACACCATTGCCGGCCGGCGTGAGCAGTGCCTGCGAGATCCCGATATTCTGCCCATTGGTATCGATCACCCCGCCGCCCGAATAAACCACCGCGTTTTCAGCAGCCGTCATGTTCATGAACGCCGTCGCGTTGGTGCCCAGCGTCCCGCTCAACGCGCGCAGCGTTCCGCCGTTGAAATTAAAGGCCACATAATTCGACGGATTGCCGGTCGTTGCCCGGCCCACGTACACGCGCGGGACGACGATGGTGCCGCCGGTCATGAGGTTGACCACCGAGATCGCCGGAATTGCATTCGTCGCCGTAGTGCTCGTGCCGGTGGCCATATCCAGACCTTTGCCGACAGTGGCATCGGTGACATTCAACACACCCAAGCTGCCCACATTCAGGACCGACATCATGATCGAACTTGCGGCCGGATTGGCTTGTACCATCTGGAAGCCGTTGCCGCCGAGGACGCTGGTCACGTTGAACGAACCGTTCGCCACGTTCAACTGACCCAAACCGATGTTGCCGCGGTTGACGGTCAGGTACTGTCCGCCGTGATTGACGGTGCCACCTGTCTGGTTGAAGATGGCTTCCGACGTCGCCACGGTGGAGAATTGGATTTGGAAGTTGGAACCGGTCGCCGGCGTCGTAAAAGTTCCGCCGCTGAGGTTGTAGGTCGTGGTTTCAGCGCCCGCCACGTTGTTGTTAAAGAGAATATCGTCGCCGCCATTGACTACCGTCACCGCGCCGCCGGTTTGATTGACATACGCATTGGCGGCGGCGAGGCTTGATGTTCGGAGCAAACCGACGCTGATCGATTGCCCGGCCGAGACATTCAATCCCGCCGTGACCGCGACGTTGGCCACATTGAAAGTTCCCGTGCCCGTCACGCTTGCAAACGACGGCGCTCCCGCGTTGACATTAACCGTTCCGCCGGTATTGACGAGGATGCTGTTGCCGACGGTGATGTTGTCGCTGCGCAGGAAGTTTAAGTTTCCGGTGTTGTTTACAGTCACGCTGCTCAACGGACCCAGCACACCATTGGTGGTGGTCGTCGTGACGTTGGTGCCTGTGCCACCGACCGCCAGGACACCATTGTTAACGATCGTGGCGCCACTGTAGTCGTTGCTGGAATTGTCCAGCCCGATGTTCGGCGCGTTGGTGGTATTGTAATTGTCAACTTGAATCCCGCCCACGCCGGTGACTTTGCCCGTGATGACGAGACTCTTGTCGTTGTATGACGTCGTCAGGTTGCTGAGCGCGTTCAACGTCAGCGTGCCCGTGAGCGTATTCTGGTTCGTGTTCGAGAAGTTGTTGCCGACCAGCGCGCCGTTGCTGTTCTGCGGATTCAGCGGCAGGGCCGTGGTCAACCCGTTCAGCGTAATGTTGGTCGGAATCGTGATTCCGGTATTCGAAAACGCCAGTTGAGCGCCCTGAGCCACGTTGGCCGCGCTGATTCCCAGCGCGGTGCCGTTGAAAATGGCCAACTGACCTGCATTGACGTTCGTCGTGATGGTCGCCGCCGTGGAACTGCCGTAGGTATTGGCGGATCGCAAAATCCACACACCCGATCCGGTTTTGGTGATGGTCGTGATGTGGGAAGCATCCTGATTGCCGATCACCGCACTGATCGAATTCATGTTGGCCGTCTGTTCATCGTTGGCACTCAACACGCCCCGGTTCGAGCCGGTCAGGGTCAGCGTGCGCGTGGCGTTCGTTCCGGAGGCCATCACGATCGCTCCGGTGTTGGTGAAGTTCAGGAAGTTCGCGTCCGCCGGGCTGGACGAATCGATCGTGGCGCCGTTCTGAGTCAATGTAAACAGATGGTCTGTCGAGCCCACGGTCGTTCCAATGTATTGGAGCGTTGCGCCGTCCAGCACCAGATTGGACGCGACATTCGTGGATGCGCCGATCGAACTGACCGCGCCGCCGTTGGCGATGGTGTTGGCAATGAGCGTGCTGCCGACGATGGTGGTCGCGCCCGTGTACGAATTGAGCCCGCTCAGGGATAGCGTGCCGGCGCCCGTCTTGGTCAAACCGCCGCTGCCGCCGATCACGCCAGAAATGGTATATCCCCCGGTGTTCGTGACGTTGACGATGCCGGCCGTGGCGCTGGGCGGAACGCCCAACGTAACCGCCCGCGCCGAAACGATTGCCGTGCTGCCGGTGACTTGCAGCGTTGCATTCGCGCCGATCGCCATGCTGCTGTTGGCGCTGCCCAATTGATTGTCCGCGCCGATGCTCAGCGTACCCGCATTGACCGCGGTGCCACCGCTGTAGCTGTTGCCCGTGGCGCTGGCCAGCACCGTCAGGCCGGAGCCCGTCGCCGTGCTCACCGCGCCCGAACCGGAAATGGAACTGTTGACGGTGGTCGTCGCAGCGCCCGCCGTGTTAAAGGCAAGCGAGTTTGCGAAAATACTCAACGTGCCGGACGCGCTTCCAATCGTCAGCAACGTTCCCGAATTGACGATGCTCTCCGTGACAGCGGTGAGCGGATTAAACGCGAGATTGAGGGTCAGCGTGTTCGCGCCGGACGAACTGGAGACAACCGTGCCGCTGTTGATCAATGTCGTGACATCCGACGCGTTCGCTCCGGCAAGCGTGTATCCGCCGCCCGTAAAGGAGATCGAGGCGAACGCCGTTCCGCTTGGATAATTGTTGAGCGTCGAGAGGACTGTGGGGCCGGCTGGGAAGATCAGGATTTCGAACGCATTTCCGGCGGGCACGGCGGTGGTTGAACCGTCGCTGCTGCGGACCCAGTTCCCGGACGTTTGCCATTTGTTGTCCAACCCCAAGCCGGTCCATGTGAACGTATTGCCCTGGGTGACTACCAAATCTGCGTGGCCGCCCGGGCCGGTCGTGACGCTCACCGTGGCCGCAAAGCCCGTGGGAACCGAAGTGACCAGCAAAGTCGATCCGGCGGCGATGTTGCCGTTGATCAGCCGGTAACTTCCCGCCCCAAAGCCCGCGCCGCCGGAGATGTTGAGCGAGGCATTGCCCAGCGTCACCGCATTCGAACCCGCGTTGATGAAATCGTTGTTGTTGGCGCCGCCCGTCGAATTGTTGGGCGCGCCCGGCAGTCTCATGTTCAACACCGTGGACGAACTGAAGACCACGTTGCCCGTGCTCGTCAAGGTTGCGCCGGTCGCCGGCAAGGGAGCGTTCAGCGAGAGATTCAGCGTGTTGGGTCCGGTGGAGTCGCTTAGCCCGGCCACGGTCTGATTGATTCCGGCCAAATCGAGCACGCCGCTGCCGCTCACGGCCACCGTGGATCCAACGGGCAGGAAATTGCTGGACGGCTGCGCGGCAAAGAGCCATTTTCTGCTCAAGTACGTCTCAATCAACGCGCGGTCGCCGGCGTTCAGGTTCACGTTGAACGTGATGACCTCACCGATGTCGCCGGCATATTCGCGGCCGCCCGTCACGCCCGCGGTGGTGGTGTTGTAATACGATCCAAGGGATCCCATGTCATAGGGCGCGGCGGCATTGGTTTCGCGCAGCGCTTCGACCAGATGATAACCCGAGGCGGGCTGAAAGCCGGTTAGCGCGCCATCGACACGGATTTGCCCGCCCTGCACAAATGCAACGTCGTTTATATTTGGCGGATCCGAAGGCGGCCGGCCCCACGTCAAGTTATTATAGCGGAGGCCAAAGTCGTTGTTGTTCGGATACCGTCCGATGATTCCAGCGAAAGCCTTTGTCGGATTATTCTGGAAACTATTGACTATGAAAATGTTCTGCGTGCTCGCGTTGGCCGTGCCGGTGTTGAACATGAAGCTGGCATTGGGCGTCGCGGCGCCATTGAAACGAATGGACGCCAAGCCGTTGGTTGTTTCGTTCGACACGTAAAGCGGCTGATTAACGACCAGCCCGGAGGTGGTCATATTTCGTCCGGACAGCGACAGGTCGTTCCAAGCTGCGAGCGGCGCGTTGTTCGTGGTGGTGCTCAACGACGCCCCATTGCTCGCGTCCAGCCACAGATTCATGCCTGCGAGGGTCGTGTTGGTGATCGCAATCGGCGCATTAGCGAACTGCAGTGTTCCGGCGGAAACGGTGGTGCTGCCCGTGTAGGTGTGCTGCGTGTTCAAGAAAGTCAGCGCGCCGCTGCCCGATTTCACGAATGACAGCGCGCCGCCGCCCGGCCCGTCGCTCATCGTTCCCGCGAAAATCTGCGACGACGCGGCCGGTTCAACGACCGTCAACGTCGCGGCTGTGGTATTGGCGTTTTGAATCGACGCCTGCGTCCCGCCGGACAGGCCGGCGAATGTCTGTGAGATGCCGTTCAGCAGCAGGGTCGCATTGTCGCGGATGTTGAAGAAGGGCGAATTGGCCACATTGCCGTTGATCGACGCCGCATTCGTCAGCAGCAGCGTGCCGCATTCCAGCGAAAGCGTGCCCGAAATTGCATTGGCGGCACTGAGCCGCACCAGGCCCGATGACGGGACCGATGCAAAGCCGACCAGGAGCGAATTGACGTAAAAACTCCCGCTGCTCGTGATGGGGCTTTGAAAATCAATCGAGAATCCGCTGGCGACTGAAACTCCGTTGACACCCGTATTGCCGGTTTGGACGGTTAGAGAGCGGTTCATCACTGAACCACTCGAAAAAATCAGGAAGGAATTGCCCGCGCCGGTGGTGTCCCCAACCAAAACGGGAGTCGTCGAATTGCCCAGCGGCCCGTTGACGCCGCTGAGGATGCTTCCGTTGACGGACAACTCGCCATTTAGAATGCTCGTCGTGCCGGTGTAGGTGTTGGCCGTGACAGGCGCGAACACTTGCAAGCCAGATCCTTTTTTGACCACGCTGATGGAGCTGGCTGCGCCGTTCTGCAAAAGGCCGGTGAACGTACCGCTGCCGCCGTTGTTGCCCAAACTCAACGTCAGCGCCGAACCGCTTGAACTGGTCACTGTTCCGGCTCCCGCCAGGAAGTCGATGGTTGGCGAGTATCCGTTTAAATCAACCGTGGCGCTGCCCGCGACGGTCAGCGAAGTTGTTGCGAGGAGCGCCGATGCGCTGTTCACAATCAGCGAGCCTGAATTCACAGTCATGCCGCCGGCATACGTGCTGGTGCCGCCCAGTCGCATGACGCCCGGCCCATTCTTGGTTATCGCTCCAGTGACGTTGATATACGAAACCAGCGACCCGGTGATATCCAGGTCTATTCCGCCCGGCGTGCCGCCCGCAACCGTAAAGACAAGCGGTGTGACCTGCACGCTCAGCTTGGTTGAAATGGTCGAAACCGTTCCAGACGTATTGTTGACGGTAATCGCAGCGCCCTGAAGCGAAAAGGCGCCGGCGCCATTTCCGTCGCCTGTCGCCGCCCCGGCAATAGTGCCGCCGTTCAGCAGGATGGTGCCGCCGCTGCTGAGCGTGGTGCGATAGGCTCCAGCGCCAGTGGTCATCGTCCCGCCCGCGTTAATTGTAAAGTTGCTGATCCCATTACTGCTGTAACCAAACGAATCGCCCGCGTCGGATCGCAAAACTCCACCATTGTTGATGATGACGGGCCCGCTTCCCAGCGGCGTTCGCCCGCCATTCGCGCCATTTTCCGACGCGACGGTCCCGCCATTGATGATGAATCCGCCGAGGAAACTCGTGCCCACTAGGCCAGTATTGGCATTGGTAAACGTCACAGTTCCCTTGTTCGTCGAATTTCCAAACGTAATCGGCTGATCCGCGGCGCCGATCATCTGGCTGGTCGTTGCCGCATTGGAAAACGCCAGCGTGCCACCCGTGGCGACGAGCCACGTCTGCGCGGCCGACAACGCCACATTGTTGCAGTTGATGCTATTTGTGCCGCTGGTGTTAGATGCGGTGATCCCTTTCGCGCCGATGGTCAGTGTGAACGCGCCGGTCATCGTCATACCGCCCGCGGCGGGACTGATGGTCATGCCCGACACCGACAGAGCAGCCGTCAGCGCGGGCTGCGTCGTGACCGTGGTAAAGGTAATCGTGTCGTTAGCCGTCGGAACACCGTTGGGCGTCCAGGATGCGGCCGCGTTCATATTCGTGCCGCTATTGGCCCAAACATAATTGACGGGAGCCGCTGCCGAGAATGTCACTGTCAGCGCCGTCGCTGTTTTGGCCAGCGTCGGGGTGAGCCCCGTGGTATTTGAACCAACAACAGGCAACGTGGTGTTTGCGCCGGTGGTCGTCACCAGCGTATACGCAGTGCCCGTTGCGGGCGTGCCGCTCAGATTGATTCCGTTCGTTGCCACGAAATTTGCAGCGCCAGTCGCCGCGATGGCGTCGTTGCCCGCACCAGTAGTTCCGATCAGGCGGAAGTTAAACGCGCCGCCTCCGGCTCCGGTCAATGTTCCAGGAAGGGTCAGCGTGCCCGGCGTTGACGGCGTTCCGGGCGCAAGCGTGCCGCCGGAGTTCACCGTGACGGCCGTGGCGCCGGACGAAAGGCTGTTCGCCGCCAGGACACCTCCGTTAACCGCCGTGGCGCCCGTGTACGAATTCGAAGAGTTGATCACAACCCACGTGCCCACACCGCTCTTTGTCAGGCTAGTGGCGTTCGCGGCTTGATTCGTAATCGGAATCGAAAACGTATTCGCACCTGTATTCGTGCCCGTCAGTGTGAGCGTGCGCGTGCCGGTCGTGTCGAACGAATTGACTTGGGTGGCCGTGGAAGTGAAGCTCAGCGTCGCGGACGGAACGGAGCCGGAGGCGTCGATAAAGTTGCCGACGCCGTTCTTAAACCGCATCTGCCGGTTCGAACTCTGCGCTGTCGAACCGGTGTATTGGAGCGTTGCGCCCACGGCGCTGAACCAGATCCCTATCCCGTTGCCCGTGGCCGTTTCCTGCGCCAACAGTCGCGCGCCGATGCTGCAATTGACGCCGTAGTCCGCGATGGAGGCCACGTTGAGCGTGCCGGCATTAAGCTGCGTCAAGCCCGTGTAGCTGTTGTTGGTGCCGGTAATATACGTAATTCCGGAACCGTTTTGCTCGATCGACCCGGTTCCGCTGATCGTCTGGCCAATCGTCAATGCGTTGTCGGTCCGCGCGAAGATCAGCCCCGCCGTGCCATTCAACGTGATCGCGGTCGCCGCGGGCAATGCGCCGGAAGTGCCTCCGCTGCCAAGCTGCAACCCGGTGGTGGGAGCCGCCGTGTTGGTGCTGGCGTTTCCGACGGTCGTCGTCCCTGTGTAATTGTTAAAGTTGTTGGTCAGGACCACGATTCCGACGTTGGTGGCTTCCAAATTGATCCCCAGATTGGCATTGCCCGTAATCTGGCCCGCAAAGATGCCGGTGCCGACAAAGCACCCGAGCGATGCGTTGCTGTTCAACGTGACCGTACCGGAGACAGTCGAGCCATTATCGTCGCGGATCGCGCCGCGAAGCAATGGGTCGCCGCCCGCGCCGGCCCCGTCGCCGGCGATGTTGAAGTTATTCAGAAGATTGACCGTTCCGCCCACGCTGTCGATGTACACCTGGCCCGTGTTCTGCACGGTCACAAGCCCAAGTCCAAGGGCCGTGCTATTGCGCGGAATCACGCGCGTCAAAGCTGTAATGATCGTGCCGCCGGAATACGTGCTGGCAGCCGGCATGAAATAATTGCCGCCGCCCGTCGTCAAATTCAACGCCAGCGCGCGCGAGCCGTCGTTATACGCGCCGCTGTACGCCGTGTTTTGCGCTGTGAGCGTGAGCGTCGAAGTCCCCGCCGCGCCGGACGCCGTCACCACAGTCCCCGCCGGACCGGCGAGGCTTGACGCGGTGATGTTGTTGGTGTTCAAATCCAGCGTGCCGGCGTTGAGCGCAATCGCACCGCCGGCGCCGAATGCCGTCGAACTGCCCGCTTGCAGCGTGCCACCGTTAAGGGTCGTCGCGCCCGTATAGCTGTTCGCACCGCTCAAAATCACCGTGCTGCCCGTGCCATTAATGGTGACGCCGCTCCCCGTTCCGCTGATCGGAATCGCAACGGATGTCGTGCCCGACGAGGTGCTTACGATGAGCGCCGGATTGCCGGTAAAAACGATGCCGTTGCCGGTCAGCGTGTAACCCGCGCCCGTGACGGCAATGTTGGCAAACGTCGTTCCCGGAGTGAAATTGTTGTTGGAGGTTTTAACCGCCGCTCCGGCGGGGAACGTCAAATATTCACCCGCGTTTCCGACCGGCGCACTCGGCGTCCAGTTGGCGGCCGTCGTCCAATTCGTATCCGCGCCCAGCCCCGTCCACGTGATGCCGCCGGTGAAGGTCACGGTGATCGCCGTCCCCGTATTTGCCAGAACCGCGGGCAGTCCCGTGGAATTCAAGTTGAGCGTGGGTGTGCCGGTGACCGAAGTGCCGCTGCTGATCAGCGTGTACGTGCCGATCTTTGGCGTGCCGCTCAAGTTGATTAAATTCGTCGAGGCCAGCGCCACGTCTCCGTTGGGCACATTGATGTAATCGTTGCCAACCCCGCCCGCGCCGGGTGCGCCATTCAAGCGAAAATTCAGCGCGGTGGTCGCATTCGCGGTCAAAGGAACCGTTGCCGCGGAGAATGTCAGCGTTCCCGGCGCGACGGAATCGCCTGGGCTGATCGCCGCCCCAGTCGCCGTGATCCCGACGGGAATAGTGCCCACGCCGCCCAGCGACGTACCCGCGGGGAAAGAAATTCCCAAATTGATGGCTTCCACATTGTCCACTACCAACCCGCCGGCATTGACCGTGGTCGCGCCGGTATAACTGTTCGCGCCTAGAAGCGTGGTCGTGCCGGCGCCCGACTGCATCACCGCGCCCCCGCCGCTAATAAGGCCGGGAACGATCAAGCCGGCGTCGGATCGATTGAAGATCAGCGTCGTTGCATTGTTGACCGTCACCGCACCCGGGCCCAGTGCTCCTGCTGCACCGCCCGCGCCAATCTGCAGTTGGTTGGTTGAAACCGTGGTAGTGCCGGAATAATTATTATTTCCGGTGAATATTATCAGCGCGGACGCGGTCGTCTCCGTCGTGATCAGATTTCCCGAGCCGGTGATCTGGCCTGACAGCGTAAAGGTGCTGTTTGCAGTCGCCGAATTGTTGTCAATGGTATTGATCGTGCCGGGCGCCAGAACAATCGTGCCGGGCCACGTGTAACTTCCACCGTCGGGATAATGCTGAAACTTCCCGCCGCTAAGGATAATAGGCGGACAGACTAACGCAGACATAGTTGGCTGATAAGTGTACATTGTAGCACCCGAGGTGACTAAAACCGCGCCGGTATTTGGAGCGAACGAAACCGTCGATTCGACCGAATTAAGGGTGCCTGCCGTATAGGCCACCGAGACACCTGGAATGTTGCCGTTCGCGCCGGTTGAATTGGTGCACGCGCACGCCACGGGTATATTGAATGGAGACGATCCAACTTTGGTTAGGGTAAACCCGTTAAAATTAATCGCCGGCGTATTCTGCCGGATATCGATTTCACCTGCCGTCCCCCCGGTTCCCGCGCAGTTGATGGCCGCATTGTCGGTAAGGGTAAGTTTTGAAATGGCCTGGGTCTGGGTTATGGCGCTAATGTTTTCTATACAGCCGAATCGCCCGCTGGCCCCCGTGCCCGCAACAAAAAATGTTCTCGTTCCGAAATTAATATTGTTTGCCGTGCCATTTCCCGCCAACTGCAATGTCGCACCGTTGGTGATGATGACATTGGCCGTGCCTACGGCGCCCAGGGACGTTGTCACCGAGGCGGTCGTGATGCCAGCGTTGAGCGTGGTTGTGCCCGTATAAGTACACACCGCCGCCGTACCCATGCTCAGCGTTCCGAGTCCGGCCTTCGTGAACGGCGTGGCCGTGGAATTAATGACAGGGTCGCTGATCGTGAGGGTATCGGTAGCGCCATCGGTGCGAACTACCAATTCCGTGCTGGCGGCGGCGGTGAGCGATCCGGCGGTGGTCGTGAACGTGTACGTGCTGGCGCCGCCGCCGGTCTTGAGGATGCCGTTGGTGATGACGGCGGCGCTGGCGATGGTTGTGATGTTCGTGGCGCCGACGATCTTTACCGTCGTAAACGTTGCCGCTGCTTGAGTCGTCAAGCTTCCCGTCACTTGAAGATGCGCGGTGCTGGCCTGGCTCGTTCCGCCGGCATTCGTCACGGCGCCCGCGTCCACGCCGTAATTGATGGCGCGCACAAAACCGCCCGCGTCGTACCACACGTAATCCGCCCCGTTAAAGAACAGGCCTTGATTGAGGAATGTGTTTACAGTCTGGCCCGTCAAGACGATCTTGTTCGTGGTCCCATTGGTCCCGCCATTGATCACGAAATTAGCGGTGGCTCCAGCCGCGCGCGCCGCCAGAGACGAGAACGTGATCGCGGAATTTCCCGATGCACCGTAATTGCTCTGAATCGTGGCATCGCCGGCACTTAAGGTTAACGTACCCATGCCTTGATTCACTCCGGTATTCGCTTCATTGACAATAAACGTTCCGGATCCCGTGAACGTCAGCGGGGTTCCGGTCGTGCCGTTCAAACTGCCGGTGGTGCCGTTACCGACGGTCAGCGTGCCGTTGGCAACGGTGGTTGTGCCGGTATTGGTATTGGCCGCGGAAAGCAGCCACGCGCCCGTGCCGCTTTTGGTAATCGCCGTGGCCCCGCTGGTGCTGTCGGCGATCACGCCGGCAAATTCGGCCGTTCCAAGCGTGGAACCCTGCAACACCAGCGTCTTGGCGCCGGCAGCCGAGACCGTCAAATTGGATGTAAACTGCAGCAGCCCTGTTCCCGCCTGTTCGATGACTCCGCCTGTCGTGCCATTCATCAGGTCGATCACGCGGGTGTTCGATTCGCCCGCTCCGGTGTAACTGAGCTTGCTGGTGGCAAGGTTGTTCAAGCGGATTCGCCCCTGCCCCACGGGGCTGGCGGCGCCGGGATTGCCGATCGACGCCACCGAAACGGTTCCCGCGCTGATAATCAAATCGCCCGTAAAATTGTTCGCGGCGTTAGCCAGCACCAGAACTCCGGCTGTAGGATTAGAGTACGCTTCCAGACAGTTGCTGCCTGTAATCTGCGCGTTGATCGTCAGCGTGCCGATTTGCGTGCCAACCTTGCCGCCAACGGTCGCGGAACTCTGCGCGACGGTGAGCAGCCCGCCGCCCGTGGCATTAATGGTGCCGCCGAAAGTGGCTTGAAGCGCGCTGCTTCCATTGAGTGCATTGAGCGCCAGTCCGTTGGCCCCAATATCCACGACACCGTAGCCGCCCACCGTGTTGATATTGAGCGTGGTGAGAGTATTTCCCGTTCCATTCAGCGAAAGGGTACTGCTGGAAGTATCAGTGAGAATGAGCGCTGCTGCCGTGGCGCCCGCCGAAATTGTGCCAGCGATCGTGATCGGCCCAGCGCCCGCGATGGTGAGGGTTTGAACGCCGCCGGCTCCGCCCGAGCCTCCAGTGACATTGCCGCCAAAGGTCAACAGGCCGAGCGTGTTGTTATTAAACGCAATGTTTGCGGTACTGCCGTTGCCCAACAGCACATTATTGTTGATCGTTTGCGCGTTAACGTTGTTGTTGGTGATGCTGGTGTTGATCCCGAAGGAGTTTCCGCTCAGGGTGAACGCACCGGCGCTCGGGGCAAAGGTGATGCTGTTAAAAAGAGTGCCAGCCGCAAGATCGTTGTTGCTCGCCAGGTTTAACGAGCCGGCAAAGACCAAGTCGTCTCCCGCCGCCGGGACGCCGTTGGGACTCCAGGAAGCGGCGGCGCTCCAGTTGGTCCCCGACCCATTCCAGACTTTTTGTGCGGCATAAGCACCGAAAGTCGTAAAAAGGGTTAGCGCAATCGCGAACATCGGCAGATTCAAAACTCGAACGGAGCGGGGGCACTTCGCGGTGCAATTTGACATGGGGATGATCCTCAATGAAGGGTGGCGAAAACTCGCTTCAAATCAGAACTCTGGGACAGACGACAAAAACACTGGGGATGACAGTAAGATGACCGTAAATGGGAATTCCAACACAGCACTGCTTTATTGGCCTTCGATCCATCGGCTAAATGGCGAGGATTTCAGTCGTTGCTGTCGGAACCCCTTCCAATGCGTGCGATGCATGGTTAGTGCAATTGACGAAAGAACGGATTTCCAAAATGATTAACTATTTTCACAAAACTAGTCAACAGCTTTTTCGGAATTGTATGGAGCGCCAATGCGCTTGACGATTTTGGCCGAAGTTGCTGGCTGAAAGTTCAAGCACTTAAGCGACACACAATTATGCGTGCGTTTAAATCGGGACAGCCATCTATTAGTCCGTAGCGCACACCTTTGAAGAGGGATTAAGGTGAGAAGAATACAATGGTAGGAGTCTATTCCATTTTTGGGAAAGAAATTGTCGAAGACGATAAAATTTTTTCTAAAAATTAAAAAAACAGGAAAGAGATGCCAACGCGCGCCGCATTCAGACCATTTGCGCGGCTAATTCTGCGTTTTCAATCGCACGCGCCGTTCGTTATTTCAAAAAATAATCGTTGCGTGAAACCCCGTTGGAAACGATACTGCGCGTAATTTCGCGAACACTTTGACCGAGCACTTATGGGAAACATCGAAGAGGAATTCTTTCGAAAAGCCGCGCAACTCGGCCCGCACGCCGATCTCCCGCCAGTTCCGATGGAAATCGCTCGCCAAACCGCGCCGCCTCGTCCCCGCCGCCTGCTGCGCGTGAGCTTGCTTCTCGTGCTTGTGTTGGTGGCGCTGGCCGGAACTGCGTCGAGCGGCTACGCAATTTTACAAATCTACAAAAAAGCCGTGGCGCAGTCGCCGGATGCCGTTCCGGCCGCGCTGCCCGACACCAAACTCAAAACGCCCGACGAGAAACGCGCCGACGACGCCACGAAGGCGATGAACGCCTCGTTTAAATTGCCGCGCCCGACCATGCAGGAAATCACAGACCTGGTTTTGAAGGAACGCTTCTCCGAATTCGAAGAAAAATCGAAAGAACTCGAAGCGCAGTTCGCGCGCGACCCCGCCTACGAATTGCCGCTCTATACCCTCTACGGCGCGCTCGATCCCAGCAACGAGGAGCTTTCCGCAAAACTCGACAAGTGGGTCGCGGCCCATCCGTCGTACGTTTCCTACACGGCGCGCGGCATGTACAAAGTCAACCGCGGCTATGAAATCCGCGGCACCGATTGGGCCAGCAACACGCCGCGCGAAAAGATGGCCCAGATGTCCAAATTGCACTTCGATGCACGCTCCGATGCGATCAAGGCATTTACCAACAAACCGGCGTTCCCCATCGCCTACATCGTTGAAATTCTGGCTCTGCAGTCCGGCGGAGGAACTTCCGGGAAAAAAGGCATGTACGAACGCGGAATAAAAAATGCGCCGTCGTCCTATTACATCCGCAACGCCTACCTCCATTCCGTGCTGCCTCGCTGGGGCGGCTCCTACGCGTTGATGGACGAAGCCACCAGCAATTTGAAGAAGGAATGCGAATTGAACCCGCAATTGTGGAATCTGAAAAGCGAAGCCCCCATCGACAAAGCCGACTGCGCCCTGCGCAACAGCGACTATGCCGGCGCGCTTTCCTTTTGCACGCTGGCCCTCTCGTTCGGCGAACGCGCCGAATGCCTGCGCCTGCGCGGCCTGCTCTATTTAAACGAGAAAAACAAAAACGCCGCGCTGAAAGATTTCCTGCGCTACCAGCACTACGAGCCCAACGACGCCGAAATCAACGCCTACGTCAAGCTGTTGCAAGCGCTGTAGGCGTCTGCGATGATAACAGGGACAGGGCGTAATTTTTAAATAGGCACTCTCCCATTTTCAATGAGTAGCCCGCCGCCATATTTCAAAGTGCCCGGAACAGGATATAAACGCCCAATGTGGATTTGTTTTTTGCTTTCATATCTGGCTAAACGAATATAAGATTTGTGTTGAACGACAATCTTAAATCGAATCCAATCTGAATGCAGGTCGTGAGAATTCGCTTCTCAAATCGGAGAAGAAATTGACGATCTGCGTTTACGGCAATGCGGTCGTTCCGGGACGCAGACTCTTCAAAGTTTCCTATTAGCGTTGCGTTTTGTCGGCCGGCAACATAAACAGGATTTCATTTTGTGCGGGACGGCCCCGCATTTGTTCCCTGTGATCTTCATCGTCATTTCGCCATTTGGCGAAATGACGAAATTGTCGCTGAGAGGTGTGGGATGCGGGACTTCATGGATGTAGTCCGGGCCTTGGCCGATGAGAATCGCGTGCGTGCGCTTCTGGCACTGCGCCGGCGCGAGCTATGCGTCTGCCAGTTGATGGAACTGCTGCACCTGGCCGCGTCCACTGTTTCCAAACATCTTTCGATTCTCAAACACGCCAGGCTGGTCGAATGCCGCCGCGACGGACGTTGGTGTTATTACCGGCTTTCCGACCGCGATGATTCGCCGTTCGTGCGGTCGGCATTGGCGTGGGTTCAAGCCAGCTTTGATGACAGTTTGGATGCGCGGCAAATCGAAAAGTGTGTCAGGCGCATCGAACACATGAACCTTGAAGACTTGTGCTGCCGGGCGTCGGCGCTGCAATGTGGACCTGGTGAAACCCAAGAACCGCGAATGGAGGAAGCGACATGATGAAACTCGAAGTCTTTGACCCGCCGATGTGCTGTTCAACGGGGACATGCGGACCGTCCGTCGATCCCAAATTGGTTCAGTTCGCCGCCGATCTGGATTGGCTGAAAGCGCAAGGCGTCGAAGTCACCCGCGCCAACCTTTCCCAGCAGCCCGACGCCTTCGTTGAAAACCAATCGGTGCTGGACACCTTGCGCGAAAAGGGCGTCAACCAACTGCCCTTCTTTCTCGTCAACGGCCGCCTGGTCGGAATGGGATCGTATCCCAGTCGCAATCAGTTGGCTCAAGTGCTCAATTTGAGCGCGGAAGCGTCGTCGGACCCGCATCGCGTTGACAGTTCACCCTGTTGCGGCTCGACAGGCTGTTGTTCGTAAGAGCGTGTACGAGAAGGTTTGTACCGCCGGCTTCCAGCCGGCCAGTATCATAGATTCGTAATCGTGCCGGCTGGAAGCCGGCGGTACAGATTGAAAGGCGTTCAAAATGAATCCCGACGACAGCGTACTCATCAAGAATCCCACGCGCCATTTGTTCTTCACCGGCAAGGGCGGCGTCGGCAAAACCAGCGTCGCCTGCGCTACGGCTGTTCAATTGGCCGATATGGGGCGGCGCGTGTTGCTGGTCAGCACGGACCCCGCCTCGAATCTGGATGAAGTTCTCGACACGCCGCTCACGGCCATCCCCAAGCCGGTCGCCCTCGTGCCGAACTTGATGGCGTCCAATCTCGATCCGGTTGCTGAGGCAGCCGCCTACCGCGAGCGTGTCGTGGGGCCGTATTGCGGCATGTTGCCGGACGCCGCCGTGCGCAGCATGGAAGAGCAGTTATCCGGCGCGTGTACCGTTGAAATCGCCGCGTTCGACGCCTTCGCGAAACTGCTCGGCGATCCTGCGGCCACGTCGCAATATGACCACGTGATCTTCGACACCGCGCCCACCGGGCACACGTTGCGCCTGCTTCAATTGCCGGCCGCGTGGAGTAGTTTCATGGACAACAATGTCGGCGGCAACTCGTGCCTGGGCCCGCTGGATGGATTGCAAGCGCAGCGCCATTTGTACGCGGCCACTGTCGCCGCGTTGCGTGATCCCGAAAGCACGACCGTCGTGCTCGTCAGCCGTCCCGACCGCCTCGCGCTTCAGGAAGCCGACCGCACGCGACATGAACTTTCAGAATTGGGCGTCTCAAGAATGACGCTCGTGATCAATGGCATTTTTGAATCCCAAACGGCCGGCGATCCCATCGCGGTCGCCATGCAGCAGCGGCAAGCCGACGCACTGGCTGGAATGCCGGACCGCTTGAAGCGGCTCTCTTCGGAGCGTGTTCCGCTCGTTTCCAAAATCTTGTTGGGCGCTGAAGCCCTGCGCACGGTATTCCCCTTCAGTGGGCAACGCCGAGAAGCTCCGTCGAGCCTAGATTCGGTGACCTGTGACTCTGTTCCCAATTTACCCGGATCGCTCGCCGCGCTGGTGACCGACCTGTCCACGCTCGGCCACGGCGTGATTTTCACAATGGGCAAGGGCGGCGTGGGCAAGACCACGATTGCCGCTGCGATCGCGGTTGCGCTGGCACGACACGGCCACAAAGTTCTTTTGACCACGACCGACCCCGCGGCGCATGTCTCGACAGTTGTCGGCGAAGGCGTGCCGGGCTTGCGCGTCAGCCGCATTGATCCGGTTGAAGAAACGCGCGCGTACATGGAAGAAGTCATGTCCAACGCCGGCGCGAGCCTGGACGCCAAGGGGCGGGCACTGCTCGAAGAAGATTTGCGTTCGCCATGCACCGAAGAAATCGCGGTCTTCCGGGGTTTTGCGCGAGAAGTCGAAGCTGGCAAGGACGGCTTTGTCATCCTCGACACGGCCCCGACCGGCCATACGCTTTTGCTGCTGGATTCGACCGAAGCGTACCACCGTGAAGTCCTGCGTGCCGTGCCGGACAAAACGATTCCGGACAGCGTGCGTAATCTGCTTCCCCGGCTGAGAGATACTTCGTACACGCACATGCTGATCGTGACGCTGCCCGAAGCCACGCCGGTACATGAAGCGGCGCAGCTTCAACGCGACTTGAACCGCGCCGGAATTCATCCGTTTGCATGGATCATCAACCAGAGCCTCAGTCCGCTTAAAATCAGCGATCCTGTGCTTCAAGTCCGTCGCGCCAACGAACGCAAATACATCGGCGAAGTCCAACACGAGCACGCCAAGCGCGTGGCCATTGTGCCATGGTTGATCGACCCACCGGTGGGCGCGGACGCTCTTTGCAAAGTTGGATGTGCTGAAAAGTGAGCGGCCGCTTGTCCGCTCTTTTCTTTCAGCCTTTATTAATCGCTTAATCTTCCGGCGCGGATTCGCGAGCGGATTCTCAGAATTGATAAAACCGAGTCCTGTTTTTCGCGAAAAAATCCTCCAACTTTGCCTCGCGAATCCCGCCTTTCCCTATGAAGAACTGTGTCCGGGTGAGTGGCACCATGTTTGCGCTTAACGCAATCATTCCAGCGCGCCCGCTCGACGCCAGTCCGCGCGCGCTTGTACTTTTTGGGAGGCAGATGAATGGGCAGTTTAGCGGCCACGCAGGTTCTTTCAGGAAAACTCAACGCTCAGCACGGAACAAAAGTCAACGATTTTACGATTCAGGTCGCCACTGCCAACGGCTCGGGAAGCCAAAGCTCCAACGCGGTCTTGATACGCGCCATTTTCCAAATGGGCGTGCCGGTCGGCGGCAAGAATCTTTTCCCATCCAACATTCAGAGCATGCCGACGTGGTTCACGATTCGCGCCAGCAAAGACGGCTACAGCGGCCTGCGCAAAGACATCGACATTCTCGTCTGCATGAATCCCGAAACGGCGCTCGACGACGTCAAGAAATTGCGGCCGGGCGCGATTTGTGTTTACGACGCGCCGCTGCGGCTGAACAAGGTTCGATCCGATTTGGATTTTTACGAAGTGCCGTTCGCGAAATTGGCGCTGAGCGTGCCGAACGCCGAAGCGCGCATTCGCAAATTGCTGGCGAACATGTGCTACGTGGGGATTCTGGGCGAGCTGTTGAGCCTCGATTTTTCCGAGTGCGAAAAAGCGATTTCGAAACAATTCAAAGGAAAAGAAAAAGCGGTCAAACTTAACGTTCAAGCGCTGCAAGTTGGCGCCGAGCACGCACGCGCTAATTTTTCGAAACTCGAAAAATTCCGCGTCGAACGGATGAACGCGAACGCGGGCAAGATGATTTTGGACGGCAACACCGCGGCCGCGATGGGCTGCGTGATGGCGGGATGCACGGTCGTGGGCTGGTACCCGATCACTCCGGCGACGACGTTGTGCGAGTCCTTTATTTCGTACGCGAAAAAGCATCGCCGCGAGGACTCAGGAAAGGCAACGTTCGCGTCGATGCAATGCGAAGACGAATTGGCCAGCGTGGGCGTGGTGCTCGGCGCGGGTTGGGCGGGGGCGCGCGCGATGACGGCGACATCGGGGCCGGGGCTGAGCCTCATGGCGGAGTTCATCGGCTTCGGCTACTACGTTGAAATTCCCGCGGTGATTTTCGACGTTCAGCGCGCTGGGCCGTCCACGGGGCTGCCGACGCGAACGATGCAGGGCGACATTCAATTCGCGGCGACGCTCAGCCACGGCGACACGCAGCACATTTGTCTTTATCCAAGCAACATGCCGGAGTGCTACCAGTTCGCGCAGGATGCGTTCGATTTGGCCGAACAATTTCAGACGCCGGTGATCGTGCTGACCGATTTGGATCTGGGCATGAACAATTGGACGTCGGAGCGCTTCGCATATCCGCAGAAGCCGATTCAGCGCGGAAAAGTGCTGGACGAAACAAAGCTCGAAGCACTGCGCGTGGCCGGCAAAACATTCGAACGCTATCGCGACGTGGATGGCGACGGAATTCCGTACCGCACGCTGCCGGGGACCAACCATCCGATGGGGGCGTATTTTACGCGCGGCAGCGGGCACAACGAAAAGGCGCAGTACAGCGAGAAGCCCGAAGATTGGGTCCACAATCTGGACCGGCTCGCGAAGAAATTCGAGACCGCGCGCAATTTTGTGCCGGCGCCGGTTTTCAGCGGCGACGAAAGCGCCGAGATTGGATTGATCGCGTACGGTTCGACCGACGAGCCGATGCAGGAGACGATTGATCAGTTGGCCGCGCAGGGCATTCGCACGCAGTACATGCGCATCCGCGCGTTCCCGTTCACTCAAAGCGTGCATCGATTCATCCAGAAGAAAAAGCGCGTGTACGTGATCGAACAAAACCGCGACGGGCAGATGCTGCAATTGTTGAAGTGCGACATCGCCGCGGAGCTGGTGGTGAAATTGCGAAGCGTGCGAAGTTACGACGGATTGCCGGTGGCGGCGCGGATGGTCAGCGAGGCGGTTGTGAAACAAGAGACGAAGTGACTTTTTTTGAGAACCGAATTTTACGCGGAGTTTAAAACATGCCTGAGTTGCTTGAAGCACCTGTCCAAACGCCAGCGCCAGCGAGCGCCAAGACAAATCGCATTGGACTCACCATCGATCCCTATAAAGGGGCGGAGTCCACACTGTGTTCCGGATGCGGGCACGATTCGGTCACGGCGCAGATCATTCGCGCGTTTTATGAACTTGGCATTCCGCCGCACATGGTTGCGAAGCTTTCGGGAATCGGCTGCTCGTCGAAGACGCCGGCGTATTTTCTGGGCAAAGCGCACGGGCTGAACAGCGTTCATGGGCGCATGCCGTCGCTGGCGTCCGGCGTGCAGTTGGCCAATCGAAATCTGCATGTGATCGGAGTCTCCGGCGACGGCGACACCGCGTCGATCGGCATGGGGCAGTTTGTGCATGTGGTTCGGCGCAACGCTCGGATGATTTATTTGATTGAGAACAACGGCGTGTACGGCTTGACGAAGGGCCAATTCTCCGCGACGGCGGACATGGGTTCCGCGCAGAAGAAGGGCGACGTCAACGAGATGCTGCCGATCGACTGCTGCGGCGTCGCGATCGAATTGGGCTGCACGTTCGTGGCGCGCTCGTTCTCCGCGGACGCGAAGCAACTGCTGGCGCTGCTGAAAGCCGCCGCTCACCACAACGGCACGGCGGTGATCGACATCGTTTCCCCGTGCATGACCTTCAACAATCACGAAGGTTCCACGCGCTCGTACAAATACGCCAAAGACAATGAACTCGCGCTGCACGAGATCGATTTCATCGAGCAGTTCGAGCCGCAGTCGCCGGTCGAGATCGCCGACGGTGGAACGCACGACATTGTGCTGAATGACGGATCCATCGTGCGGCTGAAGAAACTGAACGTCGATTTCGATCCGTCGATTCGCGCGCAGGCGATCGAGACGATTGAGCGTGCGCGCCGCGAACAGCAGTTCCTGACGGGCTTGTTGTATTGCGACAAATCGCGGCGCTCGATGATCGAACAATGCAACGTCGTGGACGAACCGTTGAATACGCTGCCGCTGGGGCGGGTGCGGCCGTCGGTGTCTGCGCTGGACGAAATGTTGGACGCACTGTCTTAATCAGGAGTCAGAAGTCAGGGATCAGAGGTCAGAGATCAGAAAAAAACCGCGCAGCGGTTTCGCCGCCGTTTCCGACTCCCGACGCCTGACTCCTGACCCCTGACCCCTGACTTCCTGACCCCTGACTCCTGATTTCAGCTCGCCACCGCCAGCGCGCGATGTCGTCCCGACAACGACACGTGCCGCCGCGTATGCACGGCGATGTCCGACAACTCCTCGATCATCTTCGCGTGCGTCAGGCAGTCGATTGAATCGACGATCAAATCCGGCTCGTACGCGTAGTTCCTCAAATGTTCTCGCCGCGTGCCGCCACTTAATACCAGCACGGTTTTGTAGCCGAGTTGCACGCCGCCGATGATGTCGGTTTCCATCGTGTCGCCGATCATCACGGTTTGTTCGGAGCGCAATCCCAATTCTTTGCGCGCCGTGCGCATCATCACCGGGCTGGGTTTGCCTACGCTCAGCGCTTTGATCCCGCTGGCGGCTTCGAGCATCGCGACGATGGCGCCGCAGCCAGGACGCATGCCGTGCTGCGTCGGGCAGTTCGGATCGAGGTTGGTCGCGATCAGTTTCGCGCCGTGCAAGAGCATGCCCAGCGCGGCTTCGACCATCTCCGCGTTGAAGGTGCGCCCTTCGCCGATCACCACGTAATCGGGGTCCTTGTCCACAATGGAATAGCCGTTGATATGAAGCGCATTTAATAAGCCGCCTTCGCCGATCACGTAGGCGGTGCCGTGCGGTTTTTGCTGCGCCAGAAATCGCGCGGTCGCCATCGCGCAGGTGAAAACATGCTTCTCGTCCACTTTGATGCCCAGCCGGTGCAGCTTCACCGCCACGTCGCGGCAGGTGCGCTGGCTGTTGTTGGTCAGAAAGAGGAACGGCACTTCAGCGTCCTGCAACTCGTTGATGAAGCGCTCGGCCCCGCGGATCAGTTCGCTTCCGCGGTAAATCACGCCGTCCATGTCGATCAGGTATCCCAGCATTTTCGTGGCCTCCGTTCGTAGTCCCGCTTTAGGCGGCAAAACCGTCCAACAACTCAACGCCCGATGGGGCATTGACGATTGTCTGTAAGCGCCATGACAATTGGCAAAGCCTGTGCCGCGATTGTCCAAAAGTGTAAATGACAGTTAACTCAAATCATCGCAAAAGATTGCATCTAAACTCCCATTGTGCGTCCGAGACATTAGGACATGACCGCAGATGCTCACCTCGTTCAAATCCCGCATTTTGGGACATCGAGCGCGCCCCAACGCCCTATTAATAGGCGGCGGTGCGGCCACGGCAAGATTTCGAACGTCGAATCCCATCGAATTACTTCTATTCCTCAGAATCGCCCATATTCAGCGGCGCACTTTTTGACTCGCATTGATCAAACCTCCCCTGTAGGAATCGCGCGCGGAATTGCGTCTGCATTGTTGGTGCCGTCATGCGTTTTTTACTCAGCACACAGGACTCAGCACTCAAGATTCACGTCATGCGACGCCGCGCTCACCTCGCCTCCCTCCTTCTCGCCTGCTCCTGCCTCTCCGCCGGCGACGCGGAAAAAACCTTCCCGCTCTGGAACGGCGAGGAACGCATCGCCGACTACGCGCAGCGCGTGCATCTTCCGGCCACGCAGCGCCTCGATCTGGGCGGCGGCGTGTCGCTGGATTTGGTGTTGGTCCCCGCCGGAAAATTCGTGATGGGCACGCCGTCGGTTCACGCGCCGGAGATTCCCGCGAAGTACGCGGCCATCGCGCTCGGCGCGAGCGCCGCGCTTGCGTTAATGTTCGCCGCGTCGCTCTTGATCCGCAGCCGGTTGAGTTGGCGATTTCCGTTCAGCTTGCGCGGACTGGCCATGCTTTACGGCGCGCTGCTGCTGGGCATTCAATGGCACGCCATCCGCGCCGACTGGCGCGAATTCGCTCATTTGAAGGAACAATTCGAACTCGCCCCCGATTGGGAACGCCCCGCGCATGTGGTCGTGATTTCGACGCCGTTTTACATGAGCCCCTGCGAAATCACGCAGCGCCAGTACGAAGCCGTCATGGGCACGAACCCCAGCCAGGTCAAACACCCGCTGCATCCCGTCGATTCGGTGACGTGGAACGACGCCGCGGCGTTTTGCGAAAAAGCGCAGGCGTTGTGCGGCAGGCGCGTGCAACTTCCCACCGAAGCGCAGTGGGAATACGCCTGCCGCGCGAACACCGACACGCTCTTCAATACCGGCGAAACGATCAGCCCGGATCAGGCCAACATTGACGGCAACATGACCGCCGATGTAGGCCGCTATACTCCGAACAAATTTGGCTTGCATGATATGCATGGCAACGTGTGGGAATGGTGCAGCGATTTCTACTCCGACGATTACTACAAGGAAAGCCCCGCGCGCGACCCGCAAGGCCCGCCGAAAAGCCCATACGGAAACGCGCGCACTCTGCGCGGCGGCTCCTGCCGCGGCGACCCCGATTTTTACCGCTCCGCCTCGCGGCGCTGGGTGAGCGCGGACGACAGCGACGAGGACGTGGGTTTTCGGGTGATTCTGCGAATTCAAAATGAAAAATGAAAACTTCAAAATGCCAAATGCCAAATATCAAATCTAAAATCTCATATTTCGCGGCGGTGCCCCGACCGCAAACGAGCCGCGGCCGCAAGGGAGCGGGCTGGTCAACGACGAAGCACGCGGTATAAGATGTAGCCGCGGCATGACGCCGCGAGTTAGGAGGGGCGGCACTCCTGCCGCCCTTGAATTCAATGCGCGCCTTCGCTCTATTCTCCCTGCTTGCATTCGCCACGGCCGCCGGCGAAGCGCCCAACCCGTTCGATCCAAATCCGGCGCCCGCAGCCAACGCCAACGACGCTCGAAAAGAACTGATTCAAGCTCGCCAAAAAGCAAACGACGCGCGCGAAGCGTTGCGCCGACGCATCGCCGACCTCGAAGAAAAAATCAAAGCGCTCTCTGGCGCCGAAGCCGACAAAGCAACCGCCGATTTGGCCAAGCTCAACGCGGCGTACAAAAATGCGGTCGCGGAAGTTCAACGTCTCGATAAAAAATTGAAAGAGCCGCCGGCCGTCGCCAAAGCGCCGGACCCGCCGCCGCCCCCGCCGCCGCAAGAAGTGCCAGTCAAAACGCTCGAAATGCAGGACGGGGCGGCGCTCAACGTTCACCGCTTGCTGCTCGCCGAAGACAACGGCCGCAAAACGTACCGCGTGACGTTCTTTAACGGCTCGGTGCGCACCATCGACGGCGCGGATGTCGTTGCGGTTAAAGACAACCGCGATTTTTTCAAGCAATACAAGGAACGTTCCGCGCGTGCGGACGAAGCGAAGGCCTGGCGCGGGCTGCTCGACGAAAAAGCGCGCCTCGACGCGGAGTGCGCCCGCGCCGCCGCGCGGCTGAGCGAGTTTCAGGAAGCTGTCGCCAAGCTCAAAGCGGAGCGCGACAAATCGCCGACGCCGCAGGTGCTCGACGACTATGTGGAGAATCGAAAGAACGTTCAGATTTTGACGACTCAAGCCGACACGGCGATGAAAATTGCAGCAGCGTTTCAACAAAAGGTTGAGGCGTTCATCGAGCAGCAGATGTATTTCGCGCTGGTCGAAAAACGCAATCCGCTGAAAGCGATCACGGACCTTGAAGCATTCAAACCGCCCACTCCCAAAAGCGAAGCGCGCAAAACGGAGCCGTCAAAGCCGCCTGCGGCGGAAGTTAAGACGCCTGCGATTGCGGATGCCGCGACGGACGCGAATTCGAGCGCGAATTTGCCGCCGCGTGTGGATGCTCCGGCTGAGAAATCAAATGAAGCGCCCGCCACAGTGCCGGCGCAACCCGCTGCCAATTCTTTGGAACCGATTCCGCCGGAAAATGTGCTGCCCGTTGAACCGAAAACGGTAGTGACGAATACGCAAACTGGGCCGCAGCCATTCGAGCCGCGCATGAATAATGAACCGGCGACGCAAAACGAACCTCAGAACGAGCCGCGACCGCAAGGGAGCGGGCCGGCGCGCGCTCACGATCCCCTCATCATTCTCCTCAGCGCCGCGCTTGCGCTCGCCAGCATCGCCGCGATTTTCTTCGCGCTCTTGAGCGCCAAATCCGCGCGGCTGCTGCGCCAGTTGCAAAGCAACCAAGTCAACACCGCCCGCTTCAATTGCCCGGAGTGCGGCGAGTCGATTCCGATTGCGGCGCGCTCGTGCCGCTTTTGCCAGGCGATTCTTTCGGCGAAAGACAAAACAAAAAAATAGCCCGAAGCAAAACGCCATCCATAGGCCCTATAAGCCCCATTGGCCCTATTTGCCCTATAAGGTCCATCAAGCGCGTTCCGAGCTCGCCTATCCTAACCGCCGCTCACCGCCACTAATTTCGCCAACACCACCCGCGCCTTCCCCGAGTCGATGCTCTCCGTCGCGAGGTTGAGTCCCTCCACCCACGTCGGCGCCAGTCCCGCGATCTGCGCGGCGGCGGCGGCGTTCAACACCACGATGTCGCGCGCCGATCCGCGCGCGCCGTCGAGAGTCGCGCGGATCAGCGCGGCGCTTTGGGCCGCGTCGGCGGCAAGCAGTTCTTCGGGCTTGCCCGGCGCGACGCCTAGTTTCAGCGGATCGACGGAGACGATTTTCAAGTCGCCGTCTTTCAATCGCGCCACCGTCGTCGGACCGAACGTGGAGATTTCGTCGAGATGCCCGCGCCCGTCCGGCGCCGCGCCACAGACAACCATCGCGCTCTCCGAACCGAGCAGCATCAGCACGCGCGCAAATTTCTCGCACAAGTCCGGCTGGCACACGCCCAGCAACTGGTGCTTCGCTCCGGCTGGATTGGAGAGCGGGCCCAGCAGATTAAAAACCGTTCGCACGCCCAATTCACGCCGCACCGCGGCGGCATGGCGCATTCCGGGATGAAACGTCGGCGCGAACAGAAATCCGATCCCCGCTTCGCGCACGCAGCGTTCGACGATTTCCGGCGGCGCATCGACATTGACGCCCAGCGCCTTCAGCACATCCGCGGAACCGGTCGCGCCCGTTGCTGCGCGCCCGCCGTGTTTGGCGACGGGAATGCCCATGCCAGCCACGACCAGCGCCGCCGCCGTGGAAATGTTGAACGTTCCCGCGCAATCGCCGCCGGTGCCGCAGGTGTCGAGCGCGCCCACCGGCGCGTGTATCGGCACCGCGCGTTCGCGCATCGCGCCCGCCAGCGCCGCCAATTCTTCGACGCTCTCGCCTTTCATGTGCAGCGCGATGGCAAACGCCGCGATGCTCGCTGGCGGCATACGGCCGTCGATCAGCGCCGCCATGAAATCGCGCGACTGTTCGCGCGAAAGATCGCGGCGCTCAAGCAACGCGTCGAGGATGGGCTTAATCGAAAAAGATTCGGAGGCGGCGAACATGCACGATTCCATTCAAAGCTGGGGACAATCAAAAAGCGCGCGCATAAATCCCCTCTCCCTCCGGGAGAGGGCCGACGAGCGTACTCGCTCGCGGGGTGAGGGGAAGGCGTCCGCTGCAATTTTACTTTTTCAATTTCCTTCGCCGGCTTTTTTCTCATGCATGTCCGCTTCGTCGGCAAGGCCGCGCTCGGTGCAGAAGGCTTTGAGCTGCGCGTGCTGCTCCTTCGTCGGTTCTTTGGGCAGCGCGGCGAGGACGAGCTGGTATTGCTCCTTCGGCTGAAGCTCGCCGAGTTTGACGGTGACCCCGGGCGCGGCCGTTTTCGGAATCGGGTCGAGCGTGATCGATTCATCGCGCACGCCAGTGACGGACCATTTCGCCTGCGCCTTGAACTTGGTCTGGATCGGAAACGAAAGCGCCAGCGGGCCGGCGGCGACTTTTTCCGCGAGCAGTTTCAAAAAATTATCGTAAAGATCCTTCTGCTGCTTATAGGACTCTTCTTTGGCTTTTGCGACTTTCGCCCACTTCAAACCCGCCCATTTTCGCTCGACTTCTTTAGCGGCCTCAGTGGCGTCGGCGTACTGGTTGGCCTTCGCCAGCGCGGACGCTTTGCCGATGTCCTCCATCGCGACGGTCTGCGTTTTTTCTTCGAGATCGTCGAAGATCGGTTTGAGTTCAGCGGCGTTAGCATCGTCTTTCACGGTCGTTTTGTATTTGCCCCATTCGGCGGCGGCGGAGCGCGGGTCCATGGCGGCGGTGCGGTCTTTGAATTCCTTGATCTTGGCTTTGGCTTCGTCGTCGAGCGTGTTCAAGAGCTTGCGCGCTTCGGCGCCGTCTTCGAGATTCTGGCTGGAAAACATGATCTCTTTGAGAATTTTGCGCGCGCCGTCGTAATCGAACGACGCTCGCAGCGCCGCCGCTTTGTCGAACGCTTCCTGCGCGGGCAGCGAGAAATTCGAATTGGTTTTGATCGTCAGCGAGTTATTTTTAAGCTCCTCGATTTTAGCTTTGGCTTCCTTCGCCACGACGGGATTTCCGCCGGCGGCATTCAAAGCTTCCGTGTACTTTGCCAGGATCGCGGCGGAATCCGGCGCTGCGGCGGCTTCGAGTTTTTTGGCTTCTGCGAGCAATTTGTCGGCGCGCGCGTTGGCGCTCTCGCGTTTGCGCGCGCTGAGATCGTCGAAAAGCCTGTTGGCCTCGTCGAATTCCTTCGAGTCCTGATATTTCGTGCGGACTTCGAGCACGTCTCTATCGGCCTCGTCCAAATCGCCGCGGTCGAGCGCGGCTTTGGCCAGAAGCACCAGCGCGGCGGCTTTCGGTTCGCTGGCTTTCACGCCCTTCTCGGGCTTCCGCGCTTCCGGTTCGGTTTTGGTGCCGAGATATTTTGGCAGCGCAATGACGGCCCAAATCGCCGCTGCGAAAAGCGCCAGCCAAAAAACTGCCGCAGCGACGCGCCCAACCGGCGAATGCGCGCCGGTCGCCAGTTCGGAGAACGACGGCCGGCGCGGACGCGCGCGAACGGTCGTGGCGGCGCCGCGCGTGGTCGATTCTTTCGCCGCGGGAATTTTCACCGCGCGCAAAATCGACGAGTCCGTCGCGTCGATGCGTTCAATGCCTTTGACCTGCCCGCTCTGGATGCGCTCGATGTCCTCGATGAGTTTGGACATGTTCTGATAGCGCTTTTCGGGAAGCTTCGCCATCATCCGCTCGATGATAAAGCAGACGGGATCTGGCACGCCCGGCGCCAGTTCCTGAATCGGCGAGAGCGACGCGGACACGTGCGCTTTGAGAATCTCCTGCGCCGTCGTGCCGCTGAACGGCGTCTGGCCCGTGATCATGTGATAAAAAGTCGCGCCGAGCGAATACACGTCCGCGCGGTGATCGATCGCTTTGCCCAGCGCCTGTTCGGGCGACATATAATGGGGCGTGCCCAACACGCCGCGCTGCTCTTTCGAACCACTGGCGCCTTCTTCGAATGTCTTGGCGATGCCAAGGTCCGCGATCTTGACGATGCCTTCCTTGGTGAGCATCAAATTATCGGGCTTGATATCGCGGTGGACGATGCGGTTTTCGTGCGCGAATTCAAGCGCCTTCGCGGCCTGCATGATGATGTCGAGCGCTTTGTTGACTTCGATTTTTTTATCGCTCTTCAGAAGTTCGCGGACGGTCGGGCCGTCGATGTATTCCATCGAAAAATAATGCCGGCCGTTGGCGCGCGAAATGTCGTGGACGTGGATTACATTCGGATGATTCAACTTTCCCGCCGCGCGCGCTTCGCGGATGAAGCGGTCCACGAATTCGGCATTGTTGGAGTAGCGTTCGTTCAAAACTTTGAGCGCCACGACGCGGTCCATCGAAAGCTGGCGCGCTTTGTAGACGACGCCCATGCCGCCGGTGCCGACTTTTTCGATGATCGTGTAGCCGGGAATGTCGATCGTGATCGGCTCGGATTTTTCGTCGATCAGTTCAAATTCGGTGTCGCCGATTTTGATTCTGTCGCCGAATTTGAGTTCAGAGCCGGGTTCGGATTTGAGCGCGGGATTGTCGTTGAGGAAGGTGCCGTTGCGCGAGAGGTCCTGCAAAAAAAGAGTGCCGCCGACATCGGTGATCTGCGCGTGTTCGCGCGAGGATTTGGCGTCGGCGATGGGGATGGTGCTTTGCGAGCGGCGGCCCAGGCTGACGCGCGCGTCTTTGAGCGGATATTCGGCGCCGGTGTTGTTGCCGTTGCGGATGACGAGTTTGGCCACGTTGCGCTCCCACGCTCAACTTGGATTCATAAAACAACGATAATAGTTGGCTGAGGGCGCGCGGTCAAACGCCGGAGTAAGAAGTGGGAAGTAGGGAGTAGGGAGTGGGGAGGGTCTATATTTTGTTGGCAGCACGCCCACTCGGAGGAGAGGGGAACGGCGTCGTCTTTGCTTCGCAAAGACCGGGTGCAGGCGGGACGCATGCGCTACGGGGACGGCGAGTGCATTAGCAACTGGCCGGCGGGACGCCGGCGGTACAATCGGAAAAATGTTTTGACCTAAGGCGTTGCGGTGCGTAATCTTTGAGCGGCAATTTGGAATCGATGGGGGAGTGTATCTTGCGCTACGGAATCTTCGGCGACATTCACGGCAATCACGACGCGTTGGACGCGGTATTGGAAGTGCTCGAACAGGAAAATGTGGACACGTATCTTTGCACGGGCGATGTCGTCGGCTATGGGGCCGAACCGAGCAAATGTATCAAGACCGTCCGCGACAAATGCATCATCTGCCTGGCCGGCAATCACGATCACGCCGCGTGCGGGAAACTTGATACGGAATTTTTCAACGTCTTCGCCAAACAAGTCGCGCATTGGACGCAGACGCACCTTTCTGAAGAAGAGAAGAAGTGGCTGGCGGATTTGCCGTTCGTGTGCCACTTCGAAGATTTCACGCTCGCCCACGGCAGCGCGCACAGTCCCGAAGTGTTCAATTACATCACGACGATTTTCGACGCGGAATTGTCGTTCGAGTGCCTCGACAAGCCGGTGCTGTTTTACGGGCACACGCATATCCCGCTGGCGTTTTTCGACACGGTGCCGATGACCTACACGATGGATCAGGAGATCGTGATCAATCCGGAAGGCAAAACGCTGATCAACATCGGCTCCGTCGGCCAGCCGCGCAACGAAGACCCGCGCGCCAGTTTCGCGGTCTACGATTCGGACGAAGGCCTGGTGAAACTGCACCGCATCCCCTACGACGTGAAAGCGGCTGGGAAGAAGATTATCGACGCGGGGCTGCCGGAGGCGCTGGCGATACGCTTGGAACTTGGGAAGTAGACCCAAGCGCCCATATTAGCCTATAGGCCCCATAGGTCCTATTAGCCCTATTCGTCCTATTAAAATTGCGCCGACTCCAACGAAAAGCTGCCGATCTTCACTCACGCGAACAAAACGTGCCGCTTCAAAAACTTCTCCACCGAGGCGATGTACGCCTCGATGGTCTCGACCTTCCGCCAGCCGTGGCCTTCGCCGTTGTACACATGGTATTCGTGCTGAATATTCCGTGCTTTGAGCGATGCGACAATTGCGTCGGATTGATTTTTGGGCACGACTTCGTCGATTTCGCCTTGGAACACGACAATCGGATCGACAATTTTGTGGGCGAAAAATTCGGGCGAACGCTCGCGGTAAAGCGCCGCCGCTTCGGGCAGCGGGCCGAGCAGCGAGTCGGTGTAGCGCTCCTCGAATTTGTGCGTCTCCATCGCCAGGCCGAATTGATTCGAGACGCCGTATAAACACACGCCCGCTTTGAACAGGCCCGGGTGTGTGACTAGCGCTTGCAGCACCGTGAAACCGCCCGCGCTGCCGCCCATGATCACGAGCTTCGTCGAATCGGCCAGGCCGCTTTCGCCGAGATGTTTCGCGGCGCTGACCGAATCGTTGACGTCGTGAATGCCCCAATTGCCGCGCAGCGCATTCATGTAATCGCGCCCATAGCCGGTGCTGCCGCGGTAATTCAGATCGAGCACCGTGTAGCCGCGCGTGGCGAGAAATTGAATCTCGCCACTGTACGCCGCGCGCGCCTGGCCCGTGGGGCCGCCATGCACGCGAATGATCGCCGGTGGCAGCCCGGGAATGCCGTCGCGCTTCGTTGAATAAAGGAGCCCGTGAACTTCTGCGCCGTCCTCACCACGCCACGTGATTGGCTTTGGCGCGATCAGTTCGCTGGCTTCAATGGATTCGCTCGTGGCGCGCTTAACCACACGCGCCGGCGTGATCGCTTCCAACTCTTTGACCACGATGCGTGGCGGCTGCACGCCCGACGAAACGGCGCAGGCCAGTGCGCGCTTGATCGGATTGAGCGCGGGCTGCAGAAAATCCGTGTAGCGCTCCACATTGCTCAGCGGCACAATCATGCCCGATGCGACTTCAAGCGCATGCAGCGACGACACGCCGCGTTCGTTGCGAATAAAGATGATGTGTGTCGAATCGTTCGTCCACCCGTACATGCGCTGGCCTTGATTCCACGCCGGCGTGCCCAATTGCGCGCCGCGCTCGTCGGTGAGACAGCGCGTGGTGGATTGATTCAGATCGTAGAGATAAAAATTGAACCAGCCGCCTTCGTCGCTCAGATACGACAGCCAGTTTCCGTCGGGCGAAAATTCAGGCTGAAACGTGGCGATCTCTTTTTCGCCGGCAATGCCGCGCACATTTTTCAGCGACGGCAATTCAAGGTCCGTGAGTTCCACGTCGGCGAGATACAGTTCCGTGCTATCCCAGGGCATGTTGGGATGATCCCACGCCACCCACGCCACGCGCGTGCCATCGGCGCTCCAGCGCGGCTGCATGTAAAAATCGTGCCCTTCGGCGATTTTCTTCGGCCAGTGTTTGCCTTCGGCATCGACAATCGCCAGCCCGTCGCGGCGCTCGTGCGAATACACATACATCACAAACGCGCCGCCGGGTGAGACGGCGGGCGAGGCGCCGTGCCCGAGCGCAGGAGTGATCGCGTGCGCGGCGCCGTGCTGGAGATTTTTGCGATAGAGGCGGCCGTTTGACGCGAAGACGACGTGGCCTTGTGCGACAGTAAAATCGCCGCCGCCATAACCGACGCGCGCGCGGACGGACTGTTCGTCGGTAAGATCGCGCGGAGCGTTGCCATCGAGCGACGACGCGACGAGCACGCCGCGTTCACCGCGGCCTTCGAGCCAGACGAGCGTTTTGCCGTCAGTGTCCCAAAGCGCATCGCCGAGCCGCTGGCCGAGGGCGAGGGATTTTGGGGTGAGGGGAGAATTCCAGAGGCCGTAGGTCATGGGAAGTCCTGAATGCTGAGTCCTAAGTAAAGTGCGCAAGAAAATCAATGCGGGTGCGTGGGCCAATATAGCGGAAGGGAGGGTTTGGTTTCAAGGATGCTCCCGCGAGGGCGTATTAATCCCCGCTAATAAAAATTCCCCCACTCAATTCCTGGGTTAATCTTCCGCGACCAAACTCATCTTGGAGGATTGCTCATGAACTACCTGCGATTCGTCCCCGTGTTTTTTGTGTTGGCGATTGTCAGCGGCTGCCACGATTCCTGCTGCCCTCCGGCGGTTGAGGCGCCCACTGCGCCGCCCGCGCGTGCCGACGCCGTCGTGCCGAAGGCGGCGGACGAACCGAAGGGGCCGCTGCCGAACGGCGCCGTCGATAAGGATGGATTCAAGACCACATTTGCAATGGACGAAAAAAATCTCGCGACTGCGGGGCGGAACCGCTATTTCGTTTTGTATCCGGGCTACGAGCTCGTGCTGGAGGGGAAGGAAGACGGCGAGCCGACGCGGCTGACCATCACGGTGCTCAAGGAGACGAAGAAGATTGGGAACATCGAAACGCGCGTGGTGGAGGAAAAAGAAGTGGCGATTGCGACGGGGAAAGTGAAGGAGAATTCGCGCAATTATTTCGCGATCGACAAGACGACGCGCGGCATTTATTACTTCGGCGAAGATGTCGGCGGCGCATGGACGCACGGCGAGAACGGCGCGCGGTACGGACTGATGATGCCGGGGACGGCGAAGGCGGGCGACAAATATTATCAAGAAGTGGCGAAGAACGCGCAGGACCGCGCGGAAAATCTGAGCGTCAGCGAGACGGTGACCACGCCCGACGGAACGTTTCAGAATTGCTTGAAAATCGAGGAGACCTCGCCGCTGGAGCCGAAGAACAAAGAGCACAAGTGGTACGCGCCGGACATCGGATTATGCAAGGAAGGCGATTTGGTGTTGGTCAAGCATGGAATGAAGAAGTAGGCTCAAGGGTTCAAGGTTCAAAATTCAGGGCATTTTGCGTTCAACTTTGAACCTTGAATATTCATTTCACTTCGACCAATTCCAGCGAATAAAACGTCACTTCGCTTTGAAACGCGCCGATGCCGAGCGTTTTTCCGTCGGGCAACTTCCACGTATCGGAGCGGGAAAGTTCGCCCATGTCGGCGGTCCATTCGGTGATGAGCTTGCCGTCGAGGTACGCGCTGACGCGGTCTTTGCGGACTTCGACCAGCGTGGTGTAGCGTTTGTTATTTTTCAGGCAATCGCCGTTCTTGACACAGGCCGGATTGCCGTCGAATTTTTTTCCGGCGACCAGCGCGAGGTCGAAATTCTTATTCTGCTCGGCGCCCATCTGCCAGACGAATTGGTGTTTGCCTTGCGCGAGAATCAGCGTTGTGTCACTGTTGCCGCCTTTGCGTTCGAAGACGGCTTTGATGTCGTATTGATTTGGGAGTTTGTAATCGATGGCCATGCGCGCGCCGTTGAGTTTGCCGGAGAGAATGGCGCCTTTGTCGTCGCGTTTCCATTCGCCCGCGACAGCGCCGGTCGCGGGATCGGCCAGTGCGAGCAGATTCACCGGCGTTTTCCACGCGGGCGATTCCTTCCATTCGGTGAGTGCGACGAAAGTGTGCTTGGGCGGGTCGATCCGGTTTTTGTCGTAGGGCAGCGCTTTGGGATTGTAGGCGACGGATTTAACGCCCGCAGCCGGTCCGGCGCGGAAAACCGGCGGCGTCCAATAGGCGCTGGAACTGCTCGGCGCGGCGATGTGGCGGATTTGAATCGCGGCTTCGCGGCCTTTGAAATAATCCAAGTCGATGTCGAAGTCGCGCCATTTGCTGCCGCTGATTTCTTCAAGCAACTGCTGCTTGCCGTCCACTTCGATGGCGATTTTGCACAGGCCTTTGTCTTCGCCGCGCACTGAAAAACCGAAGTGCCCTTTGTCGCGCGCGACCGGCGGCTTGGCATTGAACGGCACTTCGCCGTCTCTGGGTGCCTGCGTTTGAAGCACATTTTTCCGGCCGTCGAAATCGTAGAGCATCGCGACGCTGGCCAGCGGGTCTTTGTTGGTGAAATTCCAATCGCGGTACCAGCCGGGCGTCTCGGATTTGTCGAGCGGCATTTTCAATTCAGCGATGGCCTTCGCGGCTTCCTTGCCCGGCGGCGTGTCGGCTGGGACTTGGCGCAGAAGATCGAGATACGCCCAGGGATCCTGCGGCGTGCGCGCATAAAAATCCCTGGCCGCCTGCAAACGCGCGGCGGCGGCGGCGTTTTGCGAACCGGGGTCGTTGCCGCGCGCGCGTTCGTTCGCCATGTCGTCAAGCAACCCGTGCGCGCGCTCGGGCGTTTTGGGAGTTTGCGCGGGTGTCAGTTCGGTCTTGTGCTCATTAATGGTGGGATTGATTGCCAGCGGCTGGCGCGCCGGCGGAGTCTCCGGCGCTTTGCCGCGAAACGCAAAAATCGCGACGATGATCGTCAGTGCCGACAAGCTTCCAGCGGCGATCCATTTGATCGGCAGGGGCGACGCGGCGGGAACGTGCGTCGCGGGAAGATGCTGCGACGACGGCGTCAGTTGCGGTTGGGAAACTCGGAATGCTCCCGTGGGCGTGCGGCGGCCGGCGCGAGCGGGCGCGTCGTGTGGCGCGGGGACAATTCTTTGCGCGGACGTGGCCGATTTCGCGGCGCGCGGACGAAACGATGGCGAACAGGCGGCGCAATAGGTGTCGCCTTGAGGATTGGTGTAAGCCTTGCCGGATTCGATATCCTCTTCCGAAACCCGGATGTCGCAATTTTCGCAGTAGACAATTCGCATATGACGGATCTCGCATCTTCCGCCAGCGCATATGCAGGCAAGATGCCTGCACCACAATACTGTGACGGCGCGCCGCGGACGCGCCCTACCTTAAATAGTGTATCGGTTTTTTTAACTACGCGCCGGGTTCTTTTTGAAAATCTCGCTGCTTCCAATATGATAACGCACATGAGCGGCTTGAATCAAGCCATCGACCAGTTCATGTCCGCACAACGCTTCGCCGTGGCCGGCGCCAGCGACGATCCGGAGAAATATGGACACAAATGTTTCGCGGCGCTGTTGAGCCGCGGCTGCAACGTCGTGCCGCTCAACCCGCGCGCGAAGGACGTGCTGGGCATGCCGGCTTATCCGAATCTCGCCGCGCTGCCGGAGAAAGTCGAGTCGCTTTCAGTCGTGACGCCGCCGCGCGTGACGGAGAAGCTGCTGGACGAGGCGGTTGCCGCGGGTGTCAAGAATGTGTGGATGCAGCCCGGCGCGGAACCGGAAGACACGGCGTCGCTGGAACGGGCGCGCGCGGCCGGAGTGAATTTGATCTATGGCGGCCCGTGTTTGTTGGTGGAATTGGCGGTGAGGAAGCGTAAGTAGAACGGAGCTCTGCTCCGTTCGGTACGCCGTGGAAATTGAACGGAGCGGGAGCTCCGTTCTACATTGCGCGATGAAGTTTGAACGGAGCAGGAGCTCCGTTCCACGATGAGTAACAAAGGTCATGCTCATGCCAGACATTGCAGACGATATGTTGAAGCTAGCTCAGGACGCTCGCGCGGCGGCGCGCATCATCGCGACCGCGCCGACGGAGCAGAAAAATAACGCGCTCCTTTACGCCACCGAAGCGCTGATGCGCGAACGCTCGGCGCTTGAAGCTGCGAACGCTGAAGATATCGCACGCGGCAAAGAGAAGGGGTTGGCCGGGCCGATGTTGGACCGGCTCAAACTGGACGCGCGCATCATCGAAAAACTTGCGGAGGGTTTGCAGCAAGTGGTGGCGCTGCCCGATCCGGTCGGGCGCGAATTGAGCCGCGAGACGCGGCCGAATGGATTGGTGCTGCGGCGCGTGCGCACGCCGATCGGCGCGATTCTGATTATTTTCGAATCTCGGCCCAACGTCACGGTCGAAGCCGCATCGCTGTGCTTGAAGAGCGGCAACGCCTGCATTTTGCGCGGCGGCAGCGAAGCGATTTCGAGCAACCGCGCGCTGGCGAAAGTGCTGCGCGCAAGTCTGGAACGCGCGGGATTGCCGCCGGCGGCGGTCACGGTCGTCGAGACGACGGATCGCGCGGCGCTGAGCGCGCTGCTGAAACTCGACTCGCTAATCGATCTGGTCATTCCGCGCGGCGGCGAGGGGCTGATCCGCATGGTCGCGGAAAATTCGCGCATCCCGACGATCAAGCATTACAAGGGCGTCTGCCACGTGTACGTGGACGATCCCGCGGATTTGAATCTGGCGCAAGTGATCGTGATGAATTCGAAGCTGCAGCGCGTTTCGACCTGCAACACGGCGGAGACGCTGCTGGTTCACGCGCGCGCATCCCAACAGTTTTTGCCGGCACTGGCGAAAGCGCTGTTGGAGAAAAATTGCGAGCTGCGCGTGTGCTCGCGCACGCGCGCGATTCTCAACGAAAACGGCATTTCCAGCCCGCAGATCAAAGACGCGGACGAACAGACGTATTACACCGAGTACCTTGACCGCATTCTCTCCGTGCGCATCGTCGATTCGCTCGAAGAAGCCGCCGACCACATCGAAAAATACGGCTCGCGCCACACCGAAGCGATCGTGACCAGCGATCCCGAACGCGGGCGGCGCTTCCAGAATCTCGTGGACAGCGCCTGCGTTTTCGTCAACGCATCGACGCGCTTGTGCGACGGTTTCGAATTCGGCCTCGGCGCGGAGATCGGGATTTCTACCGACAAACTGCATGCGCGTGGGCCGATGGGCCTCGAAGAACTGACCACATACAAATGGCTCGGGGACGGGACGGGCCAATTGCGGACATAACGGTTTTCACGCAAAGGCGCAAAGAAGCGCAAAGTACGCAAAGTACGCAAAGAAGAAATTGGGGGCGGACAGGCCGGAGCCCGTCACATTCAATCTTCTTTGCGTTCTTTGCGTCCGCTTTGCGCCTTTGCGTGAAACCGTCTTCGCGTGAATCCGAAAATGTTTGCGACGAAAACCTGCGAATCATTATAATGCGCTCAGTGTCGTATAGGTTTTGGCCACGGATTGAGCACCATGCCTAAAGCGATTTTCGGACGGCCCATCAACGCGGTCACTCCCGGTGGCACGCACATCGGCGTCAACGTCGTGACCCTCTACAAGGGAAAAGTGGTGCTCTTCGAAAAACCGGGCCTGCCGGGTGGCGTGGATGTCGGCGACCTGTGGTTTCCGTGGGATTATCTTGAATTTGGCGAGCAGCCTGACGTGTGCGCGAAGCATGTGCTCAAACAGTGGGGCAAAGTTGAGCCGAAGGAAATGAAACTGGCGGAAGTCTTTTCGATGGTCCCGCCGGGCGAAGACTGGAATTTGATTTTTCAATACGTCGCCGAATTGAAGTCCATCCCCAAAAACGGCGACAGTGTCAAGAACATCAAGATCATCGATCACGCTCAGCTTCCCCGCATGATAGGCTGGCTGCGCCGCAGCGATGTCAAACGCTTCTTGACCGAGGTCGAGATGGAGTGATTCGGAGCGCCGGCTTCCAGCCGGCAGGGATGCCGGCGCTCCACAACTTTTAGTCCGGCTTCTTCGTGTCGTCCACCGGTTTGTTGTTGATCGTGGTCGTGTCCGTCTTCTTAAGTTTGTCCTTCACTTCCTGGCCCAACTCCTTGGCCTTTTCGACGCCTTCTTGTCCCAATTCCTTCGCTTTCTCCGCGCCTTCCTTCATGTCGGCTTTCGCCTTTTCCTTGTCCACCGAGAACGAAATCCAGCCCATGTAGTAGGCGCCGCCGGCGGCCAGGGCTGCAATGATGATCAACGTCGCGAGTGCTTTTTTCATGATTCAAGCTCCTTTTTTAATCCCCTTCAATAAGCCTAGCCTGCCGCGCCGATTTCTCAACACTTATTGGTTCTGACCCTTCTCGGCCAGATCGCGGCACTTGTCCACCGCCTCGCTGCCTTTGTCGAAGGCCGTGTCCATCAATTGATGCAAATCCGCGCGCGCTTTGTCCACATTCAGCGTGTACCAGCCCTTGGCGTGCGCAAAAACCGCGAGACACAGAAAGCAGAACAACATGAATAACTTTTTCATTTTTCGCTCCATGATTTGTGTGGCGCGCACGCGAATCGACTCGATCCCGCCGCCGCAACCGTCCTGAGTATTGACGGCTAAGCGGCAGCGCGATGATTCTAAAATCAGGAGATAGGCGACTCGGCTCTTGATTTGCTTAATCGTTCAGCCGATGTTACAAGTACCAGCCGATGTTGGCCGAAATGACACGCAGTTGAGGATTGTTGACATGCCCACTTACGAATACGCCTGCACTTCCTGCGGAAACGAATTCGAGCGCTTCGAGAGCATCAAAGCCAAGCCCGATAAATTCTGCCCCAAATGCAACAAGAAAAAAGCGGAGCGCCTCATCTCCGGCGGCGGCGGTTTCATCTTCAAGGGCTCCGGGTTCTATCTCACCGATTACAAAAAGCATCCCGGCGGCACCGACAAAACCGAAGCCAAACCCGCCGCCAAATCCGACGCGCCCGCGGCCACGCCGTGCAGCGGAGGCGGATGCGCCTGCCATCCCGCGCCGAAACCAGCGAAGAAAAGCGCGTAAAAATCCTTGCCACGGAGTGCACAGAGAACACTGAGAGGAAATCCCTTTCCGTTCTCCGTGTCCCTCCGTGCCCTCCGCGTCAAAAAAAAAAGCGCTCCCGCAAGGAGCGCGTCTGACTTTCGACCTTCGACTTTTTCGACCTTCGACTATTCCTTCGCCGCCGCAGGCTCCTTCAGCGCCTCGCTCAGCGGCACCACATGCACGCGCTTCTTGGCGGTCTTGTCGAATTTCACCACGCCCTCGGCCAGAGCAAACAGCGTGTAATCGCGGCCCAAACCAACATTTTTGCCCGCGTTGAACACCGTCCCGCGCTGCCGCAAAATGATATTCCCCGGCGTCACATACTCGCCGCCGTAACATTTGATCCCCAAATACTTCGGCAAACTGGTGCGCCCGTTTTTGGATGACCCCTGTCCCTGTTTATGTGCCATGACTCAATTTCCCTTTTTCGCATTCCGGAGCCGCGCACGTCAGTAAGCGGCCAATTGAAGAACAAAGCAATTTATCGTTCAGCCGCCCAATTTCAACAACGATTTCACCGAATTTAGACCGTTTGAATTTTGAATCCTTAATTTTGAACTTTAAATTTTGAATTTTGGATTCATGCGAGCTCCCGCGCCAGCGGCTCAATCGTCCTGCGCACATCAAACTGTGATTCAATCATCTTCCGCGCATTCGCCACCCGCGCCGACACGGCAATCTGCTCCTTCATCACCCACCGAATCGCGCGCGCCAAACCGGTCACGTCGCCGGGCGCGAAAATCACCCCCGTCGGATCGCAGCCCTCTTCGCGCAACACGTCGCCCAAACTCCCCGCCTGAGTTCCGATCACCGGAACGCCCAGCGCCATCGCTTCCAACACGACGTTTGGCACACCGTCGCTGTCCCCGTCGCGCGCGGCCACGCTCGGCACAACCAGCGCGTCGGCCTCGTCAAAATACTTTCGCAACTCCGCGCCCTGCACGCTGCCGGGCATCGTCACGTGAGCGCCCAGTTTTAATTTCGCGACGCGCTTGCTCAAAGCCTTCGCCTCCGGCCCTTCGCCCAGCAGCGTCAGCGACACTGGCGCTTTTTCCAACTCCACCCCGTCCAGTGCGTCGATCAAATCGTGAAAGCCCTTCTTGCGCACAAACCGTCCCGCGGCGAGCAGCTTGAATTCGCGCGCCACGCGTTCTTTTCGCGGCTGAAACGGATACGCCTGTAGCGGCAAGCCGTGCCGCATCAGCACCGTTTTTCCGCTCGGCGCATCGTCGCGCTCATCGCTCGGCACCCAGGGATCCAACCCTTCGATGGTCTCGCGCAAATAAAAAAACGCGCGCGACTGACACGTGAAAAATCGCCGCGCGCATTTCATTTTTTCCGAAAGTAATTGAGCTTCAACAAACACATCCCGTGCGTGAGCCGACACAACCAGCGGAAGTTCCAACGCCACCGCCGCCAGCCACCCCAGCGTCGAAGGCAAACTCGCAAAATGCGCGTACACGATCGAATGCCCATGCTCGCGAATCAATTTCACCAGCGAATTCGCGCACCCAATCTGCCGAAACGCCGTGAGCCCCAATTCCTTTTCAACCCGTTTCTTCCGCGCCCGAGCCGCTGCGTCCATTCCCAACTCGCGCGCCGCCGACGGCACAAAACACGCCGGCAGCACCACGCGCCGCTCAATCAACCCGCTGAATTCCGCGTCGCTCTCGCAGCTCGCGTCGCCCGCTTTCAAACAATAAATCGAAAACGCCACCCCGCGCCGTGCCAGCTCATTCAGCTCGCGCGCAATAAACCGCTCCGACCACCGCGGAAACGTATCGACAATAATGGCGACAGACATGCTTGTAGTCCCGCCTTTAGGCGGAAAAGCGCCCCGCATCGGAACCGCCGTCCGAAATTTCAACCCGCGCATCCGCCGGCAGTTTATTCGCCGTTCGTGTGCCACTGGCTGTTCTCAGCCAGTGCCGCATCGGGATCGAGCGTCAAATTTCAAACCGAATTTTCGCCGACAGTCTTTGCGCAAGAGACCTTCACCGCGCGCCGCTTCCTACATGCGTTGCCTGAATCCCCGCAATCCCCTTCGCGTAGATTCGCGCGATTCGTTGTTCAACCGTTCGCGTGACCTACGGCTTCTTGAATTCCACTTCCAGCCGCACGCCGTCGTTCAGCGCCTGAGACACCTTTTCCATCTGCTGCGCCACGATCTCCTTCGCATTCTTCTGAGCGCGATCGAACAGCAGTTCGTGCCGCCCCTGCTCCAGCGCCGCCTCCCGCAAATGGCGCTGCGCCTCCGCGCGCACGCCCGCGCCCTTGAAAATCGAGAGCGGGCTCCAGCCAAACTCTGTGCGGATTTGAATCTTGTCGGGATCGGAATTGATGTCCACGACCTCCGTGTCCAAAATCGGCGGCGGAATTTTCACCACCAGCAGCTTGGCCTGCGCGTCATAGGTAAAATCGCCCAAGCTGAGGTCCTTCATCGGCACGTAATACTGAATTTTTGCCGGAACTTTCACCTCCGCCTTCGCCGAACCCACCGGAATGCCGACAAACGTCGAAGTGCTTTCATGCGTGACCATCGCCTCGATGTCCGCGGTCAGCACCACCAATTTCGGATTGTTGTTAAGCTGCCCGATGGTGCCGCTCAGCAGCGTTTTGTAACTCACCTGCGGCTGAAACGCCGACGAAAACCCTTCGAGCGCCTGGCGCGTCGCGCTGATTGAATACAGCGTCACAATCGCCACCGCGACCACTGCCAGCCCGCCCACAATCGCCAGATATTTTGCGCGCGTCCCTGCATGAGGGTCCACGGGCTTCTGTGCCTGCATTGCCTGCGCGGGCTGAACCGGCGCCTGCGCCTGCGGCGGTCCCGCCGGAGGAAGTTGAGGAGGTTGATTCATGTTTTGTCCGGAAGCACTCGCTGAAATCAGATTCATCTTTTCCCGCCTTCGGCTATAATAGCTGCCGTCGTTGTGAATGTCACCTAAATTGGAGCGGCGGCACTCTTGCCGCCGTTTGGAGCGAGCGCGCAGCGCTCGCCCCGCCCTTACTCAGGACTCAGGACTCAGCACTCAGCACTCAGGACTCTTCACTTGTTTAAACCCGTTGACACCCAAATCAAATTCGCCGAGAACGAAGCGCGCATTCTGCAATTCTGGAAAGAGCACCGCATCTTCGAAAAATCCCTCGCCGCCCGCGAGCCCGTCAAAGACTCCAAATGCTGGGTCTTCTATGAAGGTCCGCCCACCGCCAATGGCCGCCCGCATCCCGGACACGTGCTCACGCGCGTGGTCAAGGACTTGTTTCCGCGTTACAAAACCATGTGCGGCTATTACGTCCCGCGCAAAGCCGGCTGGGACACGCACGGCCTGCCCGTTGAAATCGAAGTCGAGAAGGAATTGAAGCTCGACGGCAAAACCGAAGTGCTCAAATACGGCGTCGAACCGTTCGTGCGAAAGTGCATGGATTCGGTTTTTAAGTACACGACCGATTGGGAACAGCTCACCGAAAAAATCGGCTTCTGGATCGACTTGAAAGACGCCTACGTCACGTACCACAAAGAGTACGTCGAAAGCGTGTGGTGGTCGCTTAAGGAGCTGTTTCAGAAGAATCTCCTTTACAGAGGCCACAAAATTCTGCCGTGGTGCCCGCACTGCCAGACCGGCCTCTCGGCCGCCGAAGTCGGTCTAGGATATGAGACGGTTGAGGACCCCTCCTGCTTCGTCACATTCCGCGACATAAATTGGGACGAGAACAGAACCAGCTTCGTCGCCTGGACGACGACTCCGTGGACGCTGCCGAGCAACGCGGGCCTTGCCGTGAAAGCGGACACGGAATACAGCTACGTGAAAGTCGGCGAAGAAACGCTGATCATGGCCAGCGCGCTGGTGAAGCAGGTGATGGGGAAGATTCCGTTTGAGGTGGCGAAGACGGAGATGGGGAGCGCGTTGGTGGGGCGGAAATATAAACCGCTGTTTGAGTTTTTAGAGTGTTACCCGATGGACCAACCGTGGGTCGTGAGTGTTCGAATTGATCCAAACACAATAGAAGTATTCACGACCGCATCAGCCACGCACGGATGGACGTGGAGCATTGCGGCCGCAGACTTTGTAACCTTGGACACTGGCTCAGGAATTGTTCACGTTGCACCCGCCTACGGTGCCGACGATTATTCCCTAGCCAAGGAGGTGGGCTGGCCTGTGATTAAGCTGGTCGGCTCTGATGGGCAATTTATTAACGGCTGCGGAGCATTCACCGGCCGCTTCTGCAAAGAAGCCGATGCCGATCTGCTCAAAGATTTGAAGCAGCGCGGACTGCTGCTCAAGCGCGAAAACTACAAGCACGAATACCCGTTCTGCTGGCGCTGCAAAAATCCGCTGATCTACTTCGCGCGCGGCGGCTGGTTCATCCGCACCACGCGCGAGATCGACGAGGTCATCGCCAACAACCAGAAAGTTGATTGGCACCCCGAGCACATCAAAGACGGCCGCTTCGGCAGCTTCCTCGCCGGCAACGTCGATTGGGCGCTTTCGCGCGAACGCTACTGGGGCACGCCGCTGCCGATCTGGCATTGCGAAGAAACCGGCGAAGAAGAAGCGATCGGTTCCTTCGATGAATTGAAAACAAAACCCGGCGTGACGAACCTCGATTTCTTCGACAAAGCCAAAGCACGCGAGCCGGGCCTCAACGATCACCTGCGCGTGCACAAACCGTGGATCGACGAAGTCACCTACACGTCGCCCAAAGGCGGCACGATGCGCCGCGTCCCCGAAGTCATCGACTGCTGGTACGACAGCGGCGCGATGCCCTTCGCGCAATGGGGCTACCCGCACGCGCCAGGCTCAAAAGAAAAATTCGCGCGCGCCTTCCCCGCCGATTTCATCAGCGAAGCGATCGACCAGACCCGCGGCTGGTTTTATTCGCTCATGGCGGAAAGCGTTCTCCTTTTCGGACCGCCGGCTTCCAGCCGGCCCGACTCCACTCCAGCCATCCCCTACAAAACGTGCCTCGTACTCGGCCACGTCTGCGATGAAAAAGGATTGAAGCTCAGCAAAAGCAACAAAGAACACCAATCGCCAAAGTACGATCCGAATTCAATTTTGAATGACGAAGGCGCCGACGCGCTGCGCTGGTTTTTCTATTCGTCCACCAATCCCTGGACGAATTCGCGCTTCTCGCGCCCGACTGTCCGCGAAGCGCAAAAAGAATTCCTGATCAAACTGCGCAACGTCTATTCGTTCTTCGTGATTTATGCGAATATCGATGGGTTTGAACCGAGCATCAAGAATCTGGCAATTCTGAGCACTTGGGCGGAAGCATTCGACGAAAATCGCGAGCAACTTCGCGAAGCCGGATTGGATGTTCGACTCACTCCGCTTCTTGACCGCTGGATTAATTCGGAACTCAATCTCGCGATTCGTTCCGTACGGCAGTGCCTGGATGCATACGACATCTTCGGCGCGGCCACGGCGCTGAGCGATTTTGTTGAATCGCTTTCGAATTGGTATGTGCGCCGTTCGCGCGAACGGTTCTGGTCGAACTGGCGTTCGGAAGACAGGAGCAACGCGCACGACCTTCAAAAGCTGTGGGGCTATGTCACGCTTCACGGATGCTTGTTGACCCTTAGCAAACTTATGGCGCCATTCGTTCCATTTATGGCCGAAGAAATCTATCAGAACCTCAGCGGTCCGAATCGCGGTTCAAAGTACTTCGAACTTCCCGAAAGCGTGCATCTTTGCGACTACCCCGAAGCGAACGAAGACGTAATCGACACGGAGCTTAGCCGCGAAGTGTCGCTCGTGCGCGAAGCCGCCAGCCTCGGCCGCGCGGCGCGCGCGAATTCGAAATTGAAAACGCGCCAGCCGCTCACGAAAGTCGTCGCGATCCTCGCCAACGCCGCGCAGGAAGCGATCATCCGCAAGCACGAAGCCGTGCTGCTCGACGAACTCAACGTGAAAACGATTGAAGTCGCGCTCCATGCCGACCAATTCGTCAGCTACGAACTGAAGCCCAATTTCAAAGCCATCGGCTCCAAATTCCGCGAATCCGTTCCGTTGATCAAAGACGCGCTCACCAAATGCAACGCCGCCGTCCTGCGCGCCGAAATCGCCGCCAACGGCAAAGCGAACCTGAAACTTTCGAACGGCCAGAGCGTCGAACTTTCGACAGACGAAGTCGAAGTAAGCCTGAAAGCCAAAGAAGGCTACGCCGCCGCCAGCGGCAAGAGCGTCGTGGTCGTGCTCGACACGCACCTCACGCCCGAACTGCTCGACGAAGGCATTTCGCGCGAACTGGTCAACCGCATCAACGGCTGGCGCAGCGAATTAAAACTCGCCTACGAGCAGCGCATCAAGATTGCGATCACTGGCAACGAAAAAATAGACGCGGTCGCGCTCAAGTATTCCGATTTCATCGCCAAAGAAACGCTGGCGCTCGAAATCAAAACCGGCGCCATCCCCGACGGTTGGGCGCGGCGCGAAGAAGCCATCGACGAAGCAAAGATTACGCTTGGAATGGAAATGGCAAAGTAACCTGTACCGCCGGCTTCCAGCCGGCCTGAATCAAATTCTGTACCGCCGGCGTCCCGCCGGCCCGAATCTCGCCGGCGGAGCCGGCGACAAAAAAGGAGCACCACCCATGGCCGATTCTTTCTTCCAGAAATCCAGCCTCAAACAACTCCGCCGCCTCAAAGCCGGCAGCCCCAACGCCGCCGAATCCTTCGGCGCCATGTCCACCTTCTTTTCCAAAGCCGTCTCCGACGGCGTCCTCCCCGCGAAGACGAAAGAACTCATCGCCATCGCCGTCGCGCACGCCACGCACTGCGCCTACTGCATCGACCACCACGTCAAAGCCGCCGCCAAAGCCGGCGCGACCGAAGCCGAAATCAACGAAGCGATCTTGGTCGCCATCGCGTTGACCGCCGGCGCATCCTTCACGCACGCGGGCATTGCGCTCGATTCGCTCGACGAAGCGAAAGCGGAAGCGCCGAAATAAGCGCCTGTGGACACCCAGCCGGCGCCGCTCTATAATGGTGGCATGGCGGACCACGATTTCCAAAAGCACCTCGACAGCGCCAACGCCACCATCGACCGGCTGGGGAAGCGGTTTGAGCAATGGGCGGAAGAGCACGCAGCAAGAATGGCGGAAGTGGACAGACGCGCCGCCGAAAACGAGCGGCGTTTCGCGAAATTGAACGAAGAGATCGCAGCTTCACGACGGGAAACCGACCACCAAATCCGAAAGGTGAACGAAGAGATCACAGCTTCACGGCGGGAGACTGATCGCCAAATCCGAAGCGTGAACGAAGAGATCGTTGCTTCACGCCGCGAGACTGATCGCCAAATCCGAAGCGTTTCGGAACAAATCGGAGCGCTCAACCACAGTATCGGCTATTTCGCGGAGGGCATGGCACTCCCATCCATGGAACGAATTCTGAAACGCCGCTTCGGCGCTCAGACTTTTGCCCCTCGTTTCAGCAGAGACAAAAACGGCCAATCCATCGAGTTGGATTTGCTCGCTTATTCAAACGGCCGCGGCAATCGCGCATTTATTGTCGAAATTAAGAACCATTTGAGGCAGGAATCGCTGGACCAACTGATCGAGCAACTGAGGGCATTCCCGGAATTCTGCCCCGAACACCGCGACAAGGAACTTTTCGGCATTCTTGCGGGCGTGAGCATTGACCGCGATTTGCCGCGGAAGGCCGCCGCCGCCGGAATCTACCTCGCCACAATTCACGACGAAACTTTCTCGCTGAAAGTCCCGCGCGGCTTCAAAGCCAAATCCTATCAGCACCCCAAACGTTCGCCGCACAAATAACATGTCTGAGACCCTCCTCGCCCGCCGCTTCGACACCGCTCAGCCCGTGCGCCTCACGCTGAGCGGCGCATCGCTCACGAAAATCGAACCCGCCGACAGCGCTCCCGACAACGTCTGGCTCGCCCCCGCCCTCTTTGATCCCCAAGTCAACGGCTACGCTGGCGTCGATTTCCAGCAGGACGTTCTCACTGAGGACGTTTTGCTCAAAGCCGCGCGCGGTCTGCACGCCGCTGGCTGCGGTCAGTTTTTTTTCACGCTTTGCACAGATGAAATTCCCAAACTCACCGCGCGCTTGAACCACGCGCGAGCTCTGCGCGCAAAATCAAAAGAGCTCCAATCCGCCATCGCCGGCTGGCACGTCGAAGGCCCCTTCCTCTCGCCCGAACCCGGCTATCACGGCGCTCACGATCCAGCGAAAATGCTTGACCCCGCTCCCGACCGCATCCGCGCCCTGCGCGCCGCCGCCGGCGACGATCCGCTGTTGCTCACGCTGGCGCCCGAACGCGCCGGCGCCATCGACGCGATCGCGCTCGCCGTCTCGCTCAACATTCGCATCAGTCTCGGCCACACCGATGCGTCATCCGAAATACTCGCCGCCGCCGTCAAAGCCGGAGCGAGCGGCTTCACACATCTGGGCAATGCCTGTCCGCAGAAAATTGACCGCCACAACAATATTCTCCTGCGCGCGATCGAAACGCCCAGCCTGCATTTCAGCATTATTCCCGACACGATTCATGTTTCGCCGCCGATGTTCCGCCTGTTTCACGCGGGCATTGCCAGCCAGAGCACGGGAACGCCGCCGCCGATTTGCTACACCACCGATGCGATGTCCGCCGCCGGCGAGGGGCCGGGGCGCTACCGCATCGGCAAAATCGAAACGGAAGTCGGCGCCGACAAAATCGTGCGCATGCCCGGCCAGACCAATTTCGCCGGCTCCGCGCTGCGCCCCATCGACGGCGTCTTTCTCGCCGCGCGGATGTTGAATTGCTCGTGGCGCGAAACGTGGGCGCGCGCGTCCGTCGGCACGCGCAAATACGCCGGACTTCCAACAAAGCAGCAGACTAACGCGGCGTTCTGTGTGCTGACGGTGGATGAAAGCAATTTTCGCACCGGGCAGATTTTTGCGAATGGGGAGAAATTCGAAATCACGCGAGGCTGAAAGCGCTGCACTCACACTGCGGGTTACTCTATTAATGGAGGCACCCTCTTTATGACCAACCGCCGCGATTTTATCAAATCCGCCGCATCGCTGGCCCTGCTGGCCGGCGCATCCGCTGCACCCGCGCATGCCGACGGCGACAAGGACAAACCCAAACCCAACGAAGACCCTGGCGCCGCCGACCGGGGCTTTTGGGCCGCCACCGCCGAAAAGCTCGCCAAGCCGGTGCTCGAATCGCTGGCCGCTGGCACGTTGAAACAAAAATTGCCGCACCGCGGAAAATCTGCCGAGAAGCGCGTGCCCTTCGCGCCGCTTGAAGCGTTCGGGCGACTGATGACCGGCCTCGCGCCGTGGCTCGAATCGCAAGGCCTCGGTGGCGCCGAAGAAAAATCGCGCGCGCATTTCGCCGAGCTTGCGCGCATGGGACTCGCGCATGCCACCGATCCGAAGTCGCCGGACGCGATGAATTTCAGCAGCGGCCAGCAGCCGCTGGTGGACACCGCGTTTCTGGCGCACGCGCTGCTGCGTGCGCCCAAGGAATTGTGGAGCAAACTTGACGCGGGAGTACAAACGCGCGTGCTGGATTCGCTCAAAGCGTCGCGCGCGATTAAGCCCGGGCAAAATAACTGGCTGCTCTTCAGTGCCATGGTCGAAGCCGCGCTGTTCCGCTTCGACGAGAAATTCGAACGCGCGCCCGTCGAAACCGCGCTGAAAACTCACGAAAAATGGTACGTCGGTGACGGTACGTACGGCGACGGCCCGCAGCTTCATTGGGACTATTACAACAGTTTCGTGATCCAGCCGATGCTGCTCGAAGTGCTCTCGGTGGTTGGCGATCAAGACCCTGCGTGGAAGGCGATGCTGCCGGTTGAGCTCAAGCGCGCCAAACGCTACGCGGCGATTCAAGAGCGGCTCATCGCGTCCGACGGATCGTATCCCGCGATTGGGCGCTCGATCACGTACCGCTGCGGCGCGTTTCAACTGCTGGCGCTGATGGCGTTGCGCCGCGAATTGCCGGATGGCGTCTCGCCTGAGCAAGTGCGCTGCGCGCTCTCCGCGGTGATGCGCCGGACTTTGGAACCGGCAGGCACATTCGACGAAGACGGCTGGCTGCAAATCGGCTTGAGCGGCCATCAGCCGTCGTTGGGCGAGGACTATATTTCGGGCGGCAGCATGTACCTCTGTTCCGCCGCGCTGCTGCCGCTGGGGCTGCCGCCGAGCGATCCCTTCTGGCGCGGGAGCGCACAGTGGACCTCGCAGCGCATCTGGTCCGGCGTGGACATGCACGCGGATCATGCATTTTAAAATTGTACCGACGGCGATTCATTGGGCATGATGCAGCGCGCGTTGCGAAACCCCTCGCCCCCGACCCTCTCCACCAAGGGGAGAGGGAAGTACGGCGGCGCTTCGCATCTCGAAGTTTTGAAACGGATTATTAGAGCAGTTCCCGCGCGCGATAATTTTTCCGAATCGTCACTTTTTTCCCTTCGCGTTCCGCAACCAGATTGTTCGGCAGATCGATCGACTTCGGCCCGCTGCCCGGATTGAAAAGCCGCCGCAGCGCTTGCGCATGCCGGTGCGTGAATTGGCTCTCCTTCAATTTCCAGAGCGTCTTCAGCACGTCAAGCGTGTCGGCGAGTTCGTCGAGCTCCGGCGGCGAGCCCATGCTAGGCACGGGCAGTTCAATCGTGCCGTGGCGCGCGGCGTCGGCGAAACTGCCCAGCCACTCGCGGCGCCACGCGCGCTTGGCCGCGTGAATGTCGGCTTCCTCAGCCAATCGCCACAACGCCTGCCGCGCGCCGGCGTGGACTTTGCCCGCGAGGATCGGCAGCACCTGGTTGCGAATCGCGTTGCGCGGAATGTCGTTGTCGAAATTGGTGAGGTCCGTGCAATAATTTTGGCGCTTCTGCTTGAGGTATTCGAGCACTTCAGGCCGCGTGCAGCCGAGCATCGGGCGGACGATTTGAATTTCAGCCAATTGTTTTCTGTGCGCCTCGTCATTACCGGCCGCAAAAGAAATCTCCGCGGCGTGCGCGGTGGGCTGTGGTTTGCCGGATGCGTCAAGCCACTGAATCCACTCATCGACGTTTGGCTCGTCGTCGAGTTTAAGCGGCCCGGTCCAGCCGATCCCGCGCAAGCCGGCCATGCCCGTGCCGCGGCAGATTCGATAGAGCACCGTTTCAATGCGGTCGTCGGCGTGATGCGCGACGGCGACGCAATTCGCTTCTGTGCGCAACGCAGCCGCTGCCAGAAATGCGCGCCGCACGATCCGCGCGCTTTCTTCGAGCGAGCGATTCAGCGCGCCGCTTAAGCTTGGCGCATCGGCGCGCGCGGCGATGAATTCAACGCCCTTTTTCTTGCAAAGCTTGCGGCAAAAACTTTCGTCGCGATCCGCATCCTTGCCGCGAATACTGTGATTGAGATGCGCGGCGGCGAGTGCGAATTTGAGGTCGCGCTTTTTTGAAAGCTCCAACATGCACAGCAACAGCGCAACCGAATCCGGCCCGCCCGAAAGCGCGACGAGCACGCGGCCACTGGGCGGGATCAGTTTGCGTTCGCGGATGGCGTTGCCGACTAGAAGCGGGAGGCGCATAAACGGCTCATTTGTCATTCGTCATTTGGCATTTGTGATTTGTCATTTTGCGCGCCGCTCCGACAGTTCACAAACATGCCACGACAAATTGAATTCAACGGGAATTGAAGTACGAACCTTCCAGAAAATTCTTCAGCAGCCGCTCGCCGTCCTGCGTCAAAAAACTTTCCGGATGATACTGCACGCCTTCGAGCGGCCATTCGACGTGGCGGATGCCCATCACTTCGCCCATGTCTTCGGAGCGCGAGGCGACTTTCAGGAACGGCGGGAGCGTTTCTTCGCGCACGATCAGCGAATGATAGCGCGTGGCTTCGAAAGGGTTGGGCATGTTTTCGTAGAGGCCAAGCCCATCGTGCGTCACGCGCGAGGTTTTGCCATGCATCAGCCGGTCGGCGCGGTTGACCGTCGCGCCGAACGCGGCGCCGATGGATTGATGGCCGAGGCACACGCCGAGGATTGGAACTTTGCCGGCGAATTCGAGGATCACCGGCACGGAGACGCCCGCTTCTTTCGGCGTGCACGGGCCGGGCGAAATGATGATTTTTTCCGGACGCATGCGTTTGATTTCGTCGAGCGTGATCTGATCGTTGCGCACGACCTTCAAGTCCGCGCCCAGCGTGCCGAGACACTGGACGAGGTTGTACGTAAACGAATCGTAGTTGTCGATGACAAGGATCAAACGCACTGCACTCCTGCTTTTAATCGCGCGCATCATACGCGGTTTACGGCGATTGGCAAGAATGGGACTGTTCACTTGCCAGTGGTTGCCACGAATTTGCGGTGTCCGCCGTCAATTTTCTTCTTTGCGCGCTCGCGTCTTTGTGAGAAAATTCAAATCGCGTTCCAATTCTCAGCACTCAGCACTCAGCACTCAGCACTCAGCACTCAGGACTACTTTCATGCTCGGACTTGTTAACTACTCCTCCACGCCTCATTCCGTTGAACTCCGCGAAGTGCCGGAACCGGAATTCGGTGAAAGCGACGTGCTCCTCGCCGTGCGCGCCGTCGGCGTTTGCGGCAGCGACTTGCATCAATACCATGGCTCGCAAAGCTGGAAAGTCAACTACCCCGTGGTGCTCGGGCATGAATTTGGCGGCGTCATCGCCAAGGCCGGCTCGCGCGTCAAAGCGTTCAAGGAAGGCGACCGCGTGGTGAGCGAAACGGCGGCGGTGCTGCCGGAGCATTCGCCGTTCGTCAAATCGGGGCTGTACAATCTCGATCCGAATCGGCTCGGATTTGGCTATGGCGTCAACGGCGCGATGACGCGATACGCGCGCGTGCCGGAACGCTGCCTGCACAAAATTCCGGATGGGCTGTCGTTTGAAAAAGCGGCCCTGACCGAACCCTGTTGTGTCGCCTACAACGCCGTCGTCAACAACGTACACATCAAACCCGGCGACAGCGTCGCGGTGATCGGCCCCGGCCCCATCGGCATTCTTTGCGCGTCGATGGCCAAACTCTGCGGCGCGAATCCACTCATCGTCATCGGCACCAAAGGCGACGCCAAACGTTTGGAATTTGCCAAGCAAGTCGGCGCAACGCACACGCTCGGCGCGAATGGCGAAGACGCGCCGGCGCTGGTCAAAACCATCGGCGACGGATATGGACTGGATGTGATCATCGACGCCGCCGGCGTAAGCGCGACGCTCAAAGTTGCGCTTGATTTGGTGTGCCCCAATGGGCAGATCAGCAAAGTCGGATGGGGCCCGCAGCCGTGCAATTTTTCACTGGATGCGCTGGTTCAGAAAGCCGTGGCGCTCAAAGGCAGTTTCAGCCACAACTGGCCCATGTGGGAAAAAGTGCTGTCGATGCTCGCCAGCGGACAACTTAACCTTGATCCGATTTTGAGCCGCATCGCGCCGTTGGCCGAATGGAAGAGCTGCTTCGACGGCATGCAGTCGGGGGATTTGGTGAAAGCGGTTCTGAAACCGTAGAAATAATTCAAAATTAAAAATTAAAAACTGGCGATGCCTGCCCCAATTTTGCATTTTGAATTTTGCATTTTGAATTGGTGTTACCACATCACCTGAAAATTAATCACAAAACTGTCGTTGCGCGTGTTGTGGAACGGCTGGCCGTTCGGGCCGCGCGGGTTTTCAACCCAGTTGTAATTCGCCTGGATTTTCGCGTTGTCGGACTTGATGTAGTAGTTAAGTCCCGCGGTGTAAACCTGCGTCGAATACACGCTCGTGAAATTCGGGTCGGGCTTGGCGACGAAAATGTTCGGCGCGCGCTCGTAGCGGAAATCGACTTCGAGGTTGCGCCAGAACTGCTTGCCGCAGGTGCAGAAGGGCGTATCGGCGAATTTGTAGCCGATCGCGGCCCAATAGCCAAAGGTGCTCACCGGCTGCGGCTGGCCGGCGGAGAGCGGGTTGCCGCTGCCGTCGTCGAGTTGGAAATCGTTGCTGGCCAGATCGATCACCGAACCGCTGGCGTTGCGGTCGCGCATCCAGGTCATCTCGCCTTTCGCCCACAATCCTTTCGCAACGCCTGGCGCGGTGTAGCTCACCCAGCCGTCGTGGCCCATTGCGGGAGTATTCACGCCCAAAAATCCGGGCGAGGTGGTCGCGCTGCTCAAGCCGGAATTTCCGTGATGGCCGTAGCGGAAAGAATAACCGAGTTCCAATTTGCCGAGGCAATCGTCCCACATCGGCCGCACCAGCACGGTGCCGATGAAATCCTTGTAGTCGTTTGTGTCGCTGCGATTGGCCGCGGAGCCCGTCGTGCCGAGCAGACTGGCGGAACCGTTATAGACGCCCATCCAATATTGCACGCGGCCTGTGTCGTATTGTCCCTGATAGACCGAGCCGCCGCCGTTGCACCACCATGAGCCGTGAATCACCGCGCCGAGATCGCGCGAAATCGAATTGCCGATGTAGGAACGCTCGACAAAAGGCAGCGCGCCATTTTCCTCGAGGAATTCTTCGTTGAACGTCGGGCGCATTTGGCCGACGGTGAAATCGTGGTGCGGCACGACGCCGTGGAAATTGATCAGCGCGTCTTGCAGCAGCCGGTTGGGCGTGCCCAATCCGCCCTGCACCGCCGCGATCGGATTCATGGTCGTCCCCGGAATCGTGTTGAAGCCGTTGACCACCGCCGTGCCGTTGGCGTTCGCGAATTCCGGCGAGACGCTCGCCAGCCGATGCTGTGCCACGCCCAGTTGCGGGAAACTGGTGGCTTCATTGGCCGGATCGATCATCACAAAGGAACTGACGTAATCGTTCACGTCCATGGTGAAGCGCAGTTCCGCGCGGCGGATGCGGAAGCTGTCGGTGTTCGAGGCTGAATTACTGTCCACAATGAAGCCCGCTGGATTGTCGAACAAGCCGCGGTTGTCATGTTGAATGGTGTAATACCACGCTTGCAGCAGGCCGCCGAATTGGAGTTTACCACTGCGCGTGATCACGTTCGCGTTGGGGCCGTATTTCGTCTCGAGCACCTTGTCGGCGGTGGCCGGCGTCGGCGCTTTGGGGAGCTTCTTCAGCGCCATGTAATTGTCGGTGAGCTTGTTGAGCTCCTCCTGCAAGGCGCCGATCTTCTTGACCTCTTCCTGCAGCGCGGCCATTTTTTTGACCTGCTCGCGCAACTGTTTGACTTCTTCTTCGGTGGCGGGTGCGTCGCCCGCCCGCGCCGGAGCGAAATCTCCCGCCGCCACAAGCAGCACTGCCGCCGCTGCAATCGTTGCCATTTTCATGGTCGTTCCCCTCTTATGTGCAGGCAAGATGCCTGCGTTACGTCTACTGCTTAAAGTTCTGTCCGACAATCCGTCCAGTTCCGTTCTTCAAAAAGTAAAAACAGCGAATGATCGAGTCGTAATTGTTGTTCAGTTTGCCTTGCTGCCCGACGACGACGGCGGCTTGGATGAAAAGCTGGGTCAGGTTGCCTTTTTGCACGGTGCCGAAATTCGGCGGCGGATCGACGCCGAAGCGATCCTTCGGATGATTGGTCACGCCGGCGGTATCGAATCCGCGCGCGGCCAGGTTGTCGCCGGAGAGCGCCAAGTTCACCAGCAAAATGTTGTTCTGAAGCTGCACGCGGAAGATGGAGACGTCTTTTTTTGTCAATGGCTTGTGGTCGCCGTCGTCGTAGATGTTGGTGAGGTGGACCTTCGCGGTGTTCGACCCTTGGAAAACGAACGTGCCCTCGACAATGACATTGCCCAGCCCCACGCTGATTTTGTTGGGCTTGGTTGGATCGCCGGAAATATCCAGCAGCGGATTGTTCACCGGCCCGACCGAGCCGCGGAACGAAACGAGATCGCGCACGCCGTCGGTGAAACCGAAACGCCCGCTGATAAACGTGTTGGTGTAGTCGCCGGGCACGGGGACAGTGGTGGGGCCTTCAGCGGTCTGCGATTCGACGGTGGTGATCGGGATCATGCGGCGCACGATCACGCGGTTGTGCGGGTCGCTCTGCGTTTCGTCGCGTACGGTGATGAGCGAGACGCCTTCGGCTTTTGTGTTCGTCAGATCGCCGCGCGAAATCAGCGAAATGGTGAACGGATTGTGCAGCAGGTCGCTGCGCGCTGGGTTGACGTTGTCGTTGTTAAACCAGCGGCTGTTGGGATTCGGCGGCGGCGTGAGTTTCACCAGCGGATAAAGCGGCGCGAGCAGACCTTCGATCACGCCGACGGTGCCGGGAAGCGTGCCATCGGGCAGCGGCGTTTGCGTAGGGTCGGGATTGAGCGAGAGCGTGAGCGCGTTGGCATCGGCAGCGACGCCATCGCCGGAGAATTTCAACTGGCTGCTTTCGACGTAGCGCGCATCGACCTGAAAAATGCCGCGCCCGCCGAGCGAAAAGAGCGTCACTTTATTAATGGGATTGCGCACGACCGTGCTGAGCTTCGAGCGCACGTCATTGTTCGGGCTTTGCAGCGTGAAACTGACGGTCCGCGTCGTTGGATCGCTGCGGTATTCCACGGGATAGCCGGTGAGCACGTATTTGACCGCGGGCTTGCTCGGCGGCGTCGAAGTGTACGCCGCATTCACGCCACGCGTGGGCAGATCGGTGATGACGCATTGAATCGTGAGATTGACCTGGTCCTGTCCGTTGTAGGCCGGCGTGAAAATGGAATTTCCGGTGTTGAAGGTCATCGTGTTCGTGGTGGTTGTCGTAAATTCCACGTAGTCGTCATCGTTCGGATCGTCGGTCCGCTTGAACGCCCAGCTATACAGAAGCGAATCGCCGTCGGGATCGAAGGCGGGCGTGAGCGCGGGATCGCCGTTGACGGTCGAGTATGCAGTGAGGACCACGTCTTCGTTAACCGACAGAACCGGATTCTGATTTGCAGGCAGTTGCACCGAATTGATGACCGGCGGCGTGTTGACTGGAATCACCAGCGTTGAAACCGTCACCGAATCCGCGCCCGCAGTGGCCGGCGCGCCGGCGACGCCGCTGACAGTCAGTACGACGGTGTAGATGCCGGCTTGGCTGAACGTGACGGCGGTCATTTTTGTCACACTGGAGCCGGTCACAGGATCTGCCGGCACGTCGTGATTGGGAACAAACGTGGCGTTATTGGTGGGCTGGCCGTTGAGCGTGGCGCTCCAATCGAAGCGCAGCGTGTCGCGCGTCGAGACGCCGTTGACCAGCCCGTTGAGCACGCCGTCGATGTCGTACGAAAACACGGTGACTTGCAGCGAGACCGGCGCACCAGTTAAGGCAACATAATTGGGGAGCATGCCCGCGGCGGGGCGCAAGTTGAGCGGATCGTTCACGGTTTTCGGGCCGTCGGTGACCAGCGGCGCTTCGTAAACTTGATTGACGACGACTTTGAACGTGCGCGTCACGGTGTCGATGCCGCCGTTGGCCGTGGTGCCGTCGTCCTGAACTTTCACGGTGATGTTGACGGTGCCGTTGGTGTGCGGCGCGGGCGTGTACATGACTTTTCCGGTGGCGCCGGGGCTGACGTATTGAATGGTAATGTTGGCATTGGGAATCACGACTTGGTTGTCGGACGTGGCCGTGACGGCCATCGACTGGCGGATTTCCTGTTGCGGCGCGTCGGTGTTGATGCCGCCGAAATTGACCGTCTGCTGCGGTGCGTTTTCGTTGATCGGCGCGGGGTCCGGAATGGCGCTCAAAGTCGGCGCGGCATCGGGCAGGACGGTCACAGTGAATGACTTGATCACAAAATTCACGCCGCCGTTGCCGGTCCCGCCGTCGTCCATGACTTTGACGGAGATCATGGCGCTGCCGGACGCATGCAGCACCGTGATGTAATTGAGCGTGGCCGTCGCGTTGGGGCTGATGTAGGTGATCGAGATATCGGAATCGCGAATTACGGCCTGATTGTTCGACGTGGCGGTCACAGTCAGCGATTGCCGCACTTCGTTCTGCAAGGCGTCGGTTTGGATTCCGGACAAACTCACCGACTGTGTGAACGTGTCTTCTGGAATCGTGGCGTCTGGGATTGCAGTCAGCGTGGGCGGCTGATTTTGTGTGACGCTGACTTGAAACGTCCGCGTAAACGAATCCGTCCCGCCGTTGGCGAGTCCGCCGTCGTCTTGCACTTTGACCGAGATCACAACCAGTCCGGAGCCGTGAAGAACGGTGATGAAGGTCAGCGAACCGCCGATGTTGGGGCTGGCGTAATTGACCAAAATATCCGAATCCTTAATGATGCTTTGGTCGCTCGATGTGGCGGTCACTGTGAGCGACTGGCGCACTTCGAACGGCCCGGCATCGGTATGGATCCCGGTCAAATTCACCGTGTGCTGCAAACTGTCCTCGGGGACCGTGATGTTTTGAATCACGGCCAGCGTGGGCGCTTGATTGCCCATCACGGTGACTTGGAAGCTTTGCGTGACCGAATTCACGCCGCCTCCGGCCGTCCCGCCGTCGTCGGTCACGGTGACGAAGATCGTGGCCGTGCCCGTGGCGTGCAGCAACGAAATGTAAGTCAGGCTGCCGTTTTGACTGGGACTGGCATACGTCACCGTGATGTCCTGATCGCGAATGATGGTCTGATCGCTGGACGTGGCCGTCACGGTCAGGTTTTGGCGCACGGCGACGGGCGTCGCGTCGGCTTTGATGCCGGAGAGATTCACCGTCTGCATGACCGCGTCTTCGGGGATGGTCACACTGGCAATGACATTCAGCGTGGGCGTGAGGTTCGGCGACACGGTCACCGTGAAAGTTTGCGTGACAGAATTGACGCCTCCGCCAAACGTGCCGCCATCGTCGGTCACCGTAACGCTGATGATGGCCTGGCCGGTGGCGTGCAGCAGCGAAATATAGGTGAGCGTTCCGGTTGGACTCGGGCTCGTGTAGACGATCGAAATATCCTGATTGCGGATCAGCGCCTGATTGTTCGACGTGGCCGTCACCGTCAGATTCTGGCGGGTCTCCATTTGAGTCGCGTCGGTTTTTATGCCCTGCAACGTGACTTGCTGCATCACGGCGTCTTCGGGAATGGTCGCATCTGAAATCGCGGTTAGCGTCGGCGGCTGATTGGGAGAGACTGTGACCTTGAACGTCTGAGTGACCGAATTGGAACCCAGGCTCGCCGTGCCGCCGTCATCGGTGACCGTCACGGAGATCGTGGCCACGCCCACGCCGTGCAAAAGCGATGTGAATGTCAAAGTTGCGGTTTGATTGGGATTGAAATACGTAATATGAATGTCCGAATCTTGAATTACGGCCTGGTTGTTTGACGTGGCGGTCACGGCGAGCGACTGGCGCAGTTCCAGGTTCGACGCATCTGGCTTGATGCCGGAGAGTCCCACCGTCTGTTGGCCGGTGTCTTCGGGAATGGTGAGGTCCGGAATCGTATTCAAGGTGGGTGCGGAATTCGGCAGCACGGTGATGTTGAATGTTTTCGTGATCGAATTAACGCCGCCGCCCGCGGTTCCGCCGTCATCGGTGACTGTGACGGAGATGGTTGCCTGTCCGATCTGATGCAGCGCGGGGCTGACGTTGATTGTGGCAGTCGCGGACGGACTTGTGTACGACACGGTCACGCTTCCGGCTGGAAGCAGATTGGCGTTGTTCGTCGCAGTCACCAGCGCGGAGACGCTCAAAACCTGCCGCGTTTCCTGCGCGGCGGCGTCGGCCGCGATGCCCGTTACCACGATCTGGCGTGGAACGACGGCGTCTTCTGGGACGGTGACGTCGTTAATGGTCGCCAGCGTGGGCGCAGAGTTGGGCGAAACAGTCACGTTGAAACTGGTCGATGCGGTGCCGCCGCCATTTTCAGTGACGGTCACCGTGATTTTCGCGGTGCCGATTTGATGCAGCACGGATTGAATTGTCAATGAGCCGTTCGTGTTCGGATTCGCATAATTTACGGTGGGATTCGGAATCAGCGCAGTGTTATTTGAGACGGCGCTGACCGATAGAGGCGCATTCCCGCCGACACCGTTGAAACCGACGACCTGTGAGGCGGCGTCCTCGGCGACCGTGACGTCCGTGATTGGGCTAATGGTGGCCGCGCCAAACGCCGGCGCAAGCATCATCGCCAATCCCAGAACCGACACAAGTTTTAACGTTCTTACGACCATTTTGTTTCCGTCCATTTTCGCTTCCAGGAAGACCCACTCGCCGGCTTCTTCCGGCTGGTCTTCTTTAGACTAAAATTTGAGCTGGAAGTTTACTACAAAGACATTGTTCTTAACTTCGGCGATGCCATGCGATGGCGAACTCGGATCGACCACGAAAAGGTAGTTGGCTTGAAGACGGGTGTTGCTGTTCATCGAGTAGTTGGCGCCGATCGTGTAGACCGTCGTGTAGAAGAGGTCCGTTTTGCGATCGGGGCGGACGAGATTCTCGGTGGCAATGTTTTGATAGGCTTCGGCGCGGAAACAGAATTCCATGCCGTTAAGCGCGTCGGCGAGGCGGCACTTTTTCTTGAGCAAGGCTTCTGAAAACGGGCTGTCGGACATTTTGTAGCCGGTCGAGGCGTACCAGCCGTGCACGGAAACCGGCTGCGGATCGGCTTGGGAGAAAAAAGACGAACCGCGGAAGTTGGTGTTGAGCAAATCGACGGAACCGATGCCGAGGGCGGTGGTTTTGGCGTCGCCGCCGAAGATGTCGTGCAGGCGGCCATATTCGCCGCGCACCCAAAGTCCGCGCACGGGCCCGTTTGGCTTAAGGTAAAGCCACGCGCCTTGCCGCGTAATGTGTGTTTTTTCGCGGTCCAGCGTATTCAGCACGCCGAAATTCGGATCGAATTCCTGCCCCGCTCCGCCGTGCACGCCGTCGGTGCGGAAGATGCCGGTTTCGAGGCCGTACCACGCTTTTGTTTTCGGATCGACGACGTTCCACGGGCGGCCCTGCAAGCGCCACGCAAAATCCTTGGCGTTGTTGTCGTCGGGCCGATTGCCCGCTTCGACGACTTCAGGATCGGTCAGCACCGTGCCGGACGGACCGTTGAAGAAGCCGAGTTGATATTTGAAGCGCTCGTCGAACCATGTCCCGTAAATGGCCGCGCCTAAATCGCGGACGTTGTTGACGCCGGCGACCATGGCGCGTTCGACGAAATCCAAACTGCCCGAATCGCGCGAGGCTTCTTCGCCGGCGGGCGGTTTGTATTGGCCGATGGCAAAGGTGTGATGCGGGCCGTTCTTTTTGTCGTCAAACATGCCGGTGTCGAAGTCGTGCACGACGATGTAGCCGTCTTGCAACAAGCTCGGATGAAACGTGCTCACGGTACCGTTTTGAAAATCGGCTGAGATAGTGGTCTTTTCATTGTGGCGCAGCAGTGTCGGAATCGGCGCAAAGAGCGTGTTGGATTCGCGCGCCGGGTCCATCATGATGAATGCGCCGACTTTGTCGGTGATTTCGATTTTGAAGCGCAATTCCGTGCGGCGCACGCGGAATGTGTCGATGCTGTTGCCCACGTTGTCTTCAGCACGGAACGACGGAATGCCGCCGGCCGCGGTGAAGACCGGTGCCCCGCGAAAGACGCCGAAGCGGTCGTTCTGCACGGATTCGTACCAGACTTGCACGAGGCCCGAAATCGTCACTCGCCCCATGCAGGATTTGACGCCGTTGTTCTCTTCCACGCCAAAGCCGACCGTGCGAAAGACCGCCTGATCCACGACATCGGCGGTCTTTTCGCCCGTGATTTCTGCGGACATTTTTTTCTTGAGTTCGTCGATGGATTTTTGAAGCGCCTCGGTTTGGTCAGAGGCGAAAAGAGCCGGGGCGAGCAGCAGAGATATGAGCGCGACAATTCGGCCTAATGTCATGATTTTTCTCATGCAGCGCCCGGCACACGTCGATAATATTTAAATTAAACCTTGCGGACAATTTAGGGGAAAGGCGAGGCAATTCAAGAAGAGAAGTGGCAAATCCGAATCTGTAATGAAGAATTCTTACTGTTAATTCGGGTTTCTTTTGGCGATTTTGCTAATACTTCGCCACCGCAACGCTCGTTCCGATGTTCAGCGCCTTCGCCGTCTCCTGCGCTTTGGCCAGCATCATGCCTACTTCGCTGGAACAGGCGATGAATTGGAAACCGGCGTCGATACGGCGTTTGGCCATCGCCGCGTCGGCCGTGTGGATGCCGGGCGCGATCCCGTTTTCTTTGCAGACGCGCACGACTTTTTGCAGCGCGTCGTTAAAGCGCGGATCGTCGCTGTCGAATGCGGGCTTTAGCCCCAGCGAATTCAGCAGATCGTTCGGCCCGATAAAGATTGCGTCGATGCCCGGCACGCGCGCGATCTCTTCCAACGACGCAATCGCCTGCACGGTCTCGGCCATGATCACGACCAGCAGTTCGTCGTTCGCTTTTTCATAATAGTCGGCCGGCGAGCAGTTGAAATTCGCCGCGTGCAGTTGCCCGCCGATGGTGCGCGCGCCGATGGGTGCGTAGCGCGCGGCATCGACCACCGCTTTGGCTTCCGCGACGGAATTGACCATCGGCACGATCACGCCAAAGGCGCCGTTATCCAGCACGCGCTTGATGTTCTCGACGCTGTTGAACGGCACGCGCGCCAGCGGCACGGGGCCTTCGAGGCACGTGACCGCAAACGTCTGCGCCATCGTTTCGTAATTGGTCGGCGTGTGTTCGAGATCGACGTTGAGCCAGTCGAAGCCGACGCGCGCCATCAGCCGCGCGGCGGTGGGGTCGGCCAGCGAGAGCCACGTCCCGACGCTGACTTCGCCGCGCTTGAGTTTGGCTCGGACTTGATTCTGTTTCATACTAAACTCCCTTTCACGCCTACCCGTTTTACTCACTGGACCACCATCCATAGTGGACTTCGTTGTGCATGGCATTTCTAGTTTCTCCTACCAATCTCTGGCGCGTTGCGAAGGCAACGCGCCAGAGACAAACTACCTCGTGTACGTGTACGTCACCTTGACCCAGTAAACCCAAGCGCCGTTTGGCACCACGACGTAATACGGCGCGCTATTGTCTACAACGTGCGTCAACGCTTGGAATATCTGCTGAGGATGGTTTTGGTCCGTAGGCGACAGCGTGGCGATGTTTACGCCAGTCGTATCGCGCTTCAAACTGACCGTCATTGAAGAGTCGCCGTAGACCGCCGCTCTAAACTCGGTGATCGTTGCGCCGTTTGGAAGGTGTATTCCAGTGCGAATACCGGTGTTGACGTAGACGAATGTAGAGCCAGCCGCGTCAGTGCTGTAACTGACATCGCCCGTAAACTCGTACATTCCAGCAATATAAGAGTCCGTGATGGTTTGCGGTTGAGTGCCATTTTGTGGAGTCGTCCAAGTCGCCCCGCCGCTTCCGTCGGCTGTCAAGACCATGCCGCTTGACGCGGCTTCGCTGGACACCTTCGCTGCGGTGACAGACTTGCTTGTGATCTTCGCGGTCGTCACGGCCCCGTCAGCCAGTTTTGCCGTGGTGACGGCACTGGCGGTGATCGTTGGATTTGGGTATGTGCCAGTCAAATCGCCGCCCGCCGGTCCACTTGGCGCTGACGGAAGGCCGCCGCCGCCAAAGCCGTCAGAGATCGTAAACTGATTTGAAAGCGAATCCAAAGGGCCAGTCGAATAAATCGGCCTTGCGCGTATGACGCACTGCGTTGAGGGTGTATTTGGGACGGCAAAGCTCAGCGTATTTGGATTGGATTTGTTTATGGTGTTATCAATCTGGCCTATGGCAGTCCACGTCACCCCGCCGTCTGTACTGAGTGATACGTTCAATTGCTTGTATTTTGGCGCTATGGACTGGTCTATGCGCACCGTTTGGGTTTGGCCTACAAGGTAGACTTCGCCGCCAGACGGGGAGATGACTGGCTTGTTGTACTGCGTGGCAGAGACAGAGAACGCAATGGCGATTGAGAATACGGCAGAGATGCGAGCAGAAATCACGGTTTCCTCCTCGCAAACGAAAGAGCGTCGGGACAACGCCGCCGCTCTCCAAGGCCCGGCCAAGGGCACAGTAGAACAGCAAAACATTGACCGACGCCCCTTTGCAGGGGCGCGGTGCAAGTTCGCTGCGTCTACTGTTTCAAGAGCCAAAGGCTCAGGTTGGCCGTTCTCGGAGATACAGTTTCTTGCGCTCGCGCGCAAATTAGATTGTGTGAACGCTCGCTCGTTTGCCCTGTTTGTGAATGCGTGAGGCGAGACGACCCCGCCAACTACTTCGCAGCATAGACAAATCAGCGCTAGAGGCAAGAGGAAAGCAGTTTTTGCGATAGTTTTAGTGATTCGAGGCGCCCACTGATCACCGATTTCTCTATGAAAAATCGGTCTAGTTTTAGGTAGATTTTTCAAATGGATCGGCGTAGGCTCTGAAATGGGTATGCGGAAGGGCCGGTTGACCGCCGGTTTCCGATTACTCGAAACATGTGTCTCGTTGGAGCGATAGTCATGTCTCATTTCATCGGGCCGGACACGGCCCTTCCGCAGTCTTACTACGTCCAGCCGCAACCGTCGTTCGCCATGCACGCATCCTATCGGGGATTCGAGCTTGGATTCGAGTTGCCGCAAATCTCGCAAAACGCCGCTGACGATTGCGCCAAAATCCTGTCCGTTGGCGGAGTCCTCGTACTGGCGTTGATCGTATCCAAAGGGTAGGCTCATTCGTCGTCCTCCTCCTCTGGATTCGGGTGTACCCAGCCAGCCTCTTCACCGACGCTGTAAAGCTCCTCGTATTCCGGGCCTTCCGACGCCGCGCTGATTCCGAGTAAGGCGGCGAACGATCTCATTGGATTGCCGCGACGGTTGTATCGGAAAACAAACTCGTTGAGGTACGCTGGCATGTGCTTGGAACTCACGCCGTGGTGCGTGCCGATAAGCCACGCCTTGAGATTCGAGAACACATTGTGGATATGAGGCATGTTCTTGGCGACTTCTTTGGAGTTCTCACCCATAACCACGTGATGCCCGTAGCCATAGTCCTTGGCGTTGCGATAGCCGCTCCAGCCGTCCGTGACCAACATACTGCCTTCCGCGACATTATCTTGGATAAAATCCATGAGGTTCTTTTCGGACGCGCTTTCAATCGCCTTCAACCTCACGCGCCCGGTGTACTTGTCGATGATTTCCACGGCGGCGACTACGATCACTTGCCCAGAGCCGCGACCGGCGCGGACTTCCTTGAGCCGTCCAGCATTGACGAAGGTTTCATCGACTTCCACGGTTCCGCTCAACAATTCTCGCTCTGGACGCACCATACCAGCGCGAAGACGGTGCAGCATCGTAAAGGCGCTCTCTTGCTTAATGCCCAGCTTGCGCGCCAGTACGACGCTCGACATTCCCGGCGTCTGCGTAGTCACGTGCCACGCCGCAATAAACCAGTCGCTTAAGGGCAGATGCGTGCGGTGCATGACAGTATCCGCCGTGACGCTGATTTGATGCCCGTTTTCGCAGACAAACAAGCCTCTGGACTCTATGAAATTCCGCTCTCCAGCACCGCACTCAGGGCACACAAAGCCGTCGGGCCAGCGCAATTGGACGAGGTATTCCCAGCACGCTTGGTCGTCATTGGCAAAGCGCCGCATGAATTCCTTGTCGGTCTTTGGGAAGTCGTCAGTGTTTCTGCTCATAACGCAACTCCAATCTCGTCCCCACGTATCGTTCCAAAACTCGTCTCAACAACAACATTAATCAGGTCGATTGAATGACAGGACGGCCATTTCGCTTCTACGATAGCCGCCGCGCGACTACTCTCTACCTCTATGCTAGTTTCAAAGTAGTAGTCTCCATCCGCGTCTCTCTTTAGGATTCCATTGCCAGCCTTTGATAGCGTTTCAAAGGGCGTATTTCTAAACCTTATTGACATTTCGAATCCATGAAGGATCAGACGCTTCTTGATAAATCTCGAATTCTCAATGAAGACCTTGAGCAGTATGCGAATTCCAGTAGGCGTATTGTATCCGTTTGCCTCGGTTCTAGTGCCAAGCGTCCTTTTGTAAAAATGCTGATGTAATTCGTACAAATAAACCGCGCCAAGTACCATGACGAACACGAATTCGGCCAGCGATCTCCACGGCTCTGGAATGGTCATAACGACCTCCTTAGCCGGATGCACGTGGTGGATTGAAGCCCATAGGGCGATGAACCCGCCCGTCCCCCAATAAGACCGAAACAGTGATGGTTCCTTCGATCTTGAGATGAATTTCGACATCTTGAGCGCCCTTCAGCCGCGCCGCCCCTTGCGGCGCGAGTCCTGGCATGATAGCCTATGGGCCTCTTGTGGTCCAGTGAGTAAAACGGGTAGGCGTGCTCCCTTTTTTCACACAGGGGCGCAAACGGGGCAAAGGCGCAAAGAACAGCAAATACAAGATTGATCAACAGTTTCGCGCACTTTGAGCGAGACGCAATGCAAAAGTCGCGCGCGATATTTGTTTTCTTCTCTGCGCTTTCGCGCCTCTGCGTGAGAAATTTAGAGGCGCGCCCGCAGATTCGGCGCATCGAACACCTTCTGATCGACCACGTTTTTCGGACGCCGCCCTTCGATCACATCCACAATCGCCTGCGCGGAGGCCATGCTGACTTTCTCGCCGGTTTCGCGCGTCCACGACGCTTGATGCGGCGTGAGCAGCAGGTTTGGCGTCGTGCGGAACGGATGGCCGTCGGGCATCGGTTCGATGGTGAACGCATCCAGTGCCGCGCCGGCGATCCAGCCTTCGCTGAGCGCTTGAATCAGGGCCGCTTCGTCGATCATCGCCCCGCGCGCCGTGTTAATCAGGTACGCGCTACGCTTCATTTTCTTGAGCTGCGGCGTGGAGATCAGATTCTTCGTCTCGGGCGTGAGCGCCGCGTGCAGCGTCACGAAATCGCTTTGTTCGAGCAGTTCATCGAGCGACACAAAGCGCACGCCCAATTTTTCCGCGTCGGGATTGCGCACGACATCGTAGCCGAGCAGTTGCATGTCGAAGCCCGCCGCGCGCCGCGCCATCGCTTGACCGATGCGCCCGCAGCCGATGATGCCCAGCGTTTTGTGCGCGATGTCATGCCCCCACGCGGGCGTCCACTTGCCGGCGAGCATGCTCGGATGGCCCGTATGAATGCGGCGGGCGAGCGCGGCAAGCATGGCGAAGGCGTAATCGGCGACGGCGTTGTTGAGCAGCCCTGGCACGTACGCGACGATGATCCCGTTAGCCGTCGCCGCGGGGACATCGATCGAATCGTACCCCACGCCCCAGCGCGAAATAAGCTTCAACGCGCGCGCCTCCGGCGACGCGAGCACCTCCGCCGTGTACTTGTCCGGACTGCAGAGCACGGCGTCGATGCCTTCGAGCAGCGGCATGAGTTCCGCAGCCGGATAGGGGCCGCGCTTGGGCGGGTGAATGAGTTTGCAGCCGGCGCGTTCCAGCAGTTTCGACGCAGCCGCGCCGACATCGGCGATGGCGCGGGCGGTGAGGAGGATGTTCCAGGGCATAGATGGGGTCTCGGAGTTTGGAGTTCATTTTTAACAGCAGATTTGTCATTTGTCATTTGGCAATTTGGCGTTTGGCGTCGGGCGGCGGGGTCGGTAAAGTTAACACGACGCAACGGACACCATGGCGCTGATAAATAGGGCCTATAGGGCCTATAAGCCCTATGGGGCCTATTTGGCTTTTCAGAGGCAATTATGAGCGAGGGCTTTCTCCCAGGGCGTGGCAACTACCGCGGGCTGATTTGTTATCAGAAGGCAGAGATCATTTACGACATGACATTCCATTTTTGCCAGCGCTTTCTTTCAAAGGGCGACCGCACCATCGACCAGATGGTACAGGCGGCGCGCTCCGGGAAGCAGAACATCGCCGAAGGCTCCAAGGCTTCGGTGACGTCCACTGAAACCGAAATTAAACTGACCAACGTTGCGCGGGCGAGTCTTGAGGAACTGCTGATCGATTATCAGGATTTTTTGCGTGCGCGGAAACTGCGGCTTTGGACAAAGGATTCCAAGGAGGCGCTGTATGTGCGGAAACTTGGGAGCCGGAACGATGCGACGTATGAGGCCTATCGCGAGATTTGTGAAACGCGGCCGGCGGAGGTGGTGGCTAATATAGCGGTATGCATCATTCACCAGACAAACTACCTGTTGGACAAATTGATCAAGCGGCTGGAGCAGGATTTTGTCAAAGAAGGCGGGATTCGAGAGCGGATGACGCGCGCGAGGCTGAAGCAGCGGGCGATGGAGCGGCAATAGGCGAATGGGGCTGATGGGGCTTATAGGGCTTATAGGGCTTATAGGGCCTATAAGCCCTATGCGTCACGCGTAGTTTTTCGGCAGTGCGTTGACGATCGCAACGGTATCCACGCTGACGCGGACGACTTGCCCAACGAGGCGGACGATGTAGTCGGGGTCGTCTTCGCGGTTGGGGTCGGATTTGATGCCGCTGCGTTTGTCTTCGGTGATTTGGTATTGGTCGATGACCCAATCGAGGGCGGAGCGGTTGCCGAGGCGGTAATTGTAGACTTCGGGCGGGATGCCGGCGAGGGTGAGGGAGTCGTTGACGATGATGTTCTTTTTGTCGGGGCTGAGGCGCATTTTTTGGACGCGGTAGGAGAGCGGAATGTCGTCGGCTTCGAGCCATTTGAGCGGGTAGGGCTCGAGTTTTTCGTAGTCGAGGTGGAGGGCGGCGAGTTTTTTGCCGGCGGCGGCGAATTCGTTAAATCGCTCATACCCCCCCCCCAGCAAACGGTATGCGCGGAAGCTCGCGTTTTAGATTTTCCGCAAACTTTTCGCGGTATCCGGCGTGATGAAGGATTGCATATACATAATGAAAAATATCCCATTTAGAGATTGTTGAATTCTTGTATTTTTTGCGGAATTTATCGAGCGCCCAATCGGTGATGTTTTCGCGACGGTTTGCGCCTTCTTCGTTGTAAATGTAAAACGGGAAGCACTGACCAGGCCGCCCTCCGATTGCGACATCGGGAATTACGGCTGTTGCCAATACTGAAAATGGAATTTGAGAGTGATTCGTGCAACATATCAAGGCATTTGATTTTTCTTTTCCGGCGGGAAACGCGCTGGGCATGATACCAAGCCTATGATTCAATGTTGAATCTAGGTACGTAGTCACTTTCGTAAAAGGCCGATATTCCGCCGACCGAATGTTCGCTCGCGAAAACTTCGAATGCACTCCGCGCCGAAGCATTTCTTTCAATTTACTACACCATTGCACAACCGATACGTCATTTGTTACGAATGAATCCAATGACGGTGGCCGCCCTCCGCGGTTATAGCGATCAACCTCCGAATTATAATTTTCCGTCAATCGTCGCGCCTTCACCTCCAGGTCTTGTGCGTCGAAACCATAGAGCCATTCGTCACGGGCTGTTTCTAATCCTCTGCTATAGGTCGAAAAAATTGCGTTCGCATCCATTCCACTTTTGGTGCGTTTGCTTCCCAGGTTCAGAAAACTTGAAAATTCATCGGCATTTTCAAGTAACAGCCAATTGTATTTTCCATCCGGCTCCAGCAGGGTCCATTCCACGCCCGCGACAGACGCCGCTTCTGCTAGATATTTACATTTTTCGTCGCGACGCCAGGTCTCTGGCACTCTATGGTACATTATTCGAGGGTCGCGATGCTTGGTGTCACGGACTGCTACAGTGATCCCGACTCCGACTTGGATCCCGAAAACGTTGTGAGTTGTACCGCTTAGCTTCGGATTTTTTCGAACGTTACCATGCAAATCAACGTGATATACTCTTGTGTAGCACTCGGCGATGCTCTTGCGCATGCCGTCAAAAGGAGCTTGATCAACGAAGCTGTTATTTGAAACGAAACAAACCACTCCGCTGCGTGGCACGAGCCGGTCCGTTGCCCAACGAAAGAACTTTACGTACATGTCTGAGAGCGCATTTTTGTTCGTCGCCAACGACTGCTTTGCGTATGTTAGCTTGACTCGATCATCGATGATTTTGTATTTGCGGTTCTGGTTGTTGTCATTTTGGTATTCTTGCCATGCGTTGTATGGCGGATTGCCGATGATGAGCGTAATTTTGGCGTCCTTCTCACGCTCGACGCGCTTAGTGTTTGATTCGGTCACGAATTCAAAATGGCCTTGCTGATGCTCCGCCATATCCAATGTATCCACAAAGCAAAGCCCTTCAAACGGCTCATACTCGCCGGTCAATTCATAGTACGCGTGTTCGATATTCAACGCGGCGATGTAGTACGGCATGAGCATGACTTCGTTGGCGAAGAGCTGCTCTTTGTAGACGCGCTTGAGATCCTTTTTGGGGATGCGGCGCATCAGGTTGACGATGAAATTGCCGGTGCCGGTGCAGGGGTCGAGGATGTTCACGCCGGGCGAGCCGAGGGTGAGGCCGAACTCCTTTTCAAGGACTTCGGCGACGCTAGCGCACATGAAATCGACGATGGGCTGGGGCGTGTAGACGATGCCGTGGGTGTCGGCGGTGCGGATGGAGTAGCCTTGGAAGAAGCGCTCGTAGACGGTGTTGAGGAAGTGCTGCTTTTCGGTGAAGTCGGCGGCGAAACGGGCGGCGTCTTCGATGGCGCGATAGAACGGGTTAAGGCCGCGCAGGTATTCCCCGCGGTTGAAGGCGCGGCTGGCGAGGGCGTCAATGACTTTTTCCACTTCGGCGGCGATGGCGTTTTTGCGGGTGAATTCGGCTTGATCGAAAATCGTGCGGAAGAGGCGCTCGGTGAGGATGTGCTGGATGAGCATTTCATCGACGGCGGCTTGGCTGATGTTGGGATTGAGCGAGGATTGGCAGAGCGTGAAGAAGGCGGTGAAGGCTTCCTGGAATTTGCGATTCGATGCGTGGGCGTCGGCGATGAGGTCTTGAAGGCCGCGCGCGAGTTCGGGGACGCGCGTGCCGAAATCTTCGACGGCGTGGGAGAACTCTTCGATTTCGGGTTCGGTGTGGCGGTAGAATTCGTTGAGCAGGTCGGCGAGCTTTTGCGGGTTTTGCAGATCGACGCGCAGGACTTCGTTTTTGTTTTGAATCAGGACGGCTTCGCGGGTGTCTTCGAAGATGATGTTGTTGAGCGGGTAGCCGCGCGATTTTTTCTTGGCGATTTCGGCGTCGAGGGAATCGGCGGAATCTTTGGCTTCCCAATAGCCGCGGGGGAGCGTGTTTTCGTCGCGGACGACGCCGTCGGGGCGGATGCGGGCATGGCCGGGAACGGTGGAATGCTTGGCGACTTCGGGGATGAAGGTCCAGCCGCGGGCGTGGGCGGTGTCGGTGAGGAGCTGCTGGAAGGCGGAGCGGACGGCCATTTCGTGATCGACGCGCTGGGCGGAGATGGATTTGAGGCGCTCGTAGTAGTGTTGGATGGCGCGGTGGGTGGGTTTAATGGGGTCGGGCATTGAATTGGTATCGGTATTTTAGCGGGTGGCTGGAGGGGGCAAGGAGGGAAAACGGTGGGAAGGGGTTTTCAAACAAAGGTGCGAGCGCGGCGTGAAATTATCTGCGACCCCTGCCGGGGTCGAGGGAGAATTTGTGGGCGTGACCGGGGGTGTCGGCTGGGTACAGCCTCGACCCCCGGCTAATCTCCTGAACCCCTGCCGGGGTTAACGGCGAAACGTGACGTGCGAGAAACGTTGGCAGCAGAAACGTTGGCAGCAGATTCGTTGCATAGGACGTTGTGGCGAGCTTCTAGTCAACAGCAAATCTGTTGTTAAAAGAAATCGCCGACAGATTTTGCAAATCGACGCACAGCACTTCGTTTTTGTTTTGAATCAGCGCCGCTTCGTCGGTGTCTTCGAGGATGATGTTGTTGAGCGGTTCATCGTGTGGAAAACTGCGCTGGCTTGGAAGCGAATATTTTAGATACTCGGTTTACGTTACCGTTGGTTTTCAATCACGCCGGCACGCAAGCAGAGCGCTTGAGCTACGCCATGATCCGCCGAATCACACTGAAGAACTTCATGTCGCACATCGAAACGGTCATTGAACCCGCCGATGGGCTAACGGTGCTCGTGGGTCCCAACAACTGCGGGAAATCGGCGGTTGTGGCCGCGCTGCAGATTTTGTGTCACAACGAAAATTCGACTTATGTCACGCGGCATGGCGAGCGCGAGTCGGCGGTGATCGTCGAGACCGACGATGGCCATACGATCGAATGGCGGCGCAAAGGCGGATCGCCGCGCTACATCGTCGATGGCAGGGAGTTCGACCGCCTGAACCGCAGCGGTTTGCCCCCTGAACTTCAAGCCGCATTGCGAATGCCAAAGGTCGCTGCGGAGGGAAACACCGAATTTGATTTGCATTTCGGGGAGCAGAAATCGCCCGTGTTTCTGCTGGACAAACCGCCGTCCCACGCGGCTCAGTTCTTCGCGTCATCCTCCGATGCCGGGAAATTGGTCGAGATGCAGAAACTGCATCAGCGCAGATGCCGCGACGCGGAACGGGATAAAGCCCGTTTTCAAGAGCAGGCCGAAAAGCTTAAGCGGGAACTTGCCGCGTTGGAGCCTGCTGGAGACATTGCGGAGCGGGTCGCTGGAGCGGAGCGCGGCCAATCGGAACTTGAACGGCTTGCGGAGACGATTCGCGGCGCGGCGGAGGTCCATTCCGCGTTGCGGCAGCGCGGCGGCGAATTCAGGCATTGCGCGGCGAAAGTCGCGGCGTTGGCGCCGTTAACGCCGCCGCCGCAACTGGATGATGTCGATTCTCTGGGCGTTTCGAATCAACAGCTCGCCACCGCCAAATTGAATCAGCGGCGCGAAACGGCGCGCGCGCGGGCATTGGCCGGGCTTGCCGAGCCGCCCAAATTGGAAAACACCGAGGCGCTTTACGAGATGCTGTGCCGGTGGAGGGCGGATTCCGGCGAAGTATTGAAGTCCAAGGCCGAGTTGGTTGCGCTGAATCGGCTTCGTGCCGCGCCCGAAATGAGCGACGTGGATTCGCTCGCAAGCCAGATTGAGCGGATGGTGGGCGCGCACGCGTCGATTGAGAAACTGGCGAAAGAAGGGCGGGTATTCGCGAAGATGAATGCAGCGCCGTCGATTGAAAACGAAGGCCCGCTCGGCCAGACGATTCAGGAATTGAGAAACGCGCAGTCCGCGCGCGGCGGGATTGCAAAGAGATGCGCGGCGCTTGACGCGCTGGCGCCAGTTCCGCACATCGACGCTACCGACGACCTCGCGCGACTCGTGAGCACGCTTAAGCAGGCAGAACTTGCCGCGCGGCGCCGGGGTGCGATTGAGAAGTGTTTTGGCGCGATGAACGCAGCGCCGGAGCCGGTGGAAGTGTTGGCGCTCGCGGCCGACATTGTGGAATTCAAAAGCGCGGCGGGAGTCTTGGCGGCGCGTGAGACGGAGTTGGCGAAAGCCGGCGACGATTTAAGCGCGGCGAAGGCGGCCATTGAGTCCTGGGCTGAAAATAATCCGACCTGTCCGACATGCGGGGGCGAAATTGACCGCACGCGGCTGCTGGCGCATTCCGACGCGTAAATGGAACGGCATCGACATGGCGGAAAATGAAAAGTATTGCGGCCTGTTGTTCATTGGCGATCCTCATTTGGAAGGCCGGCAGCCGGGCTTTCGGAAGGACGACTATGCGCAGGTCGTTTTGGAGAAGGTAGCGTGGTGCCTGAGCCACGCGCGGGAGAATCGGCTGCTGCCGGTGATGCTGGGCGATCTGTTCGACAAGCCGCGCGACAATCCGACGTGGATGCTGGGGCGGTTGATTGAATTGTTAGGCAGCGGCGAGTGCATCGGAGTGTATGGCAATCACGATTGTGCGGAGCCGGCGCTGAACGACCACGATTCGCTTTCGCTGTTGATCAAGGCCGGATGCCTGCGGATGGTCTCTGAAGAACAGCCCTGGCGCGGTAGAATGAACGGAAGAACCGTGATTGTGGGCGGATCGTCCTATCGCCGTCCGATTCCGCACACGTTCGAGCCTGGCTGCGGCCGCGAGGAGAACCCGTTGGTGATTTGGCTGGCGCATCACGACTTGATTGTCTCCGGCTATGACGCGGGGCGGATCAAGCCCTGCGAAATTGAGCGCGTGGACTTGGTGATCAACGGGCACATTCACCGCCATTTGGAAGACGTGCGAACCGGGCGGACACTCTGGCTGACACCCGGCAACATCAGCCGCCGCTCGCGCAACGACGCGGTGCGCGAGCATAAACCGTCGGCCTTGAGAATCGACGTGAGCGCCACCGGCGAGACGCTCGGTTTTGTGGAGATTCCGCACCGCCCGTTCGAGGAAGTGTTTCACGAGGCCGTGGTGGATGGAGCGGCGGTTCGGGACGCCTCGGCGTTTGTTGCGGGGCTGGCGGAATTGCAGGCGCGCCGCACGGACAGCGGCGCGGGGCTGAAAACATTTTTGGCGAACAATCTGGGCCAATTCGATAAAGCGGTGGCAGATGAAATAATGGTTCTGGCAACGGAGGTCACGGAACATGGCGAAAGCGAATCAAGAGAAATCGAACAACGGCGAGAAGCAGCCGATTGAGACGTTGAAACAGCGCTATCAGGATTTGGACAGGAAAAAAATCACGGCGGAAGCAAATCTGAAGGCGGCCGAGGAGCGGCTTGGCGAATTGAAAGCGGACGCAAAGCAAAAGTACGGCACCGACGATTTGGCGGAGCTCGAGCGAAAATTGGCGGAGATGAAGGCCGAGAACGAAAGCAAGCGCGCGAAGTATCAGGCCGACCTTGACCGGATTGAGCAGGATTTGAATGCGGTTGAACGGGAATTCAAAAGCCTCGATGCGCCAGGCGAGAAGGAGTAACAAAAGGAATGAGTGCGGAATCCCTCCCAATGCTGCCAATGCTGCCGTCGCCGGCCGATTTTCGCAGGCGCTCCGACAGGCTTGTGGAGCGCCGCGGCGATTGCCTGCGGGAGGCCAGGAAGGTCTTGGCGGATTTGGAGACGACCAGCGCCTATCTCGGCATTTCGGGGCAGGTGACCGCGGCGCTGGAGATCTTGAATCAGCAGCTTTTTGAGCATCTGCTGAATGTCGTTCAAGAAAAATTGACGATTGCGCTGCAGGAAGTGCTGGAGCAGCCGATCGTGTTTCGCGCTGAGGTCGATTTCAAACGGGGCATGTCAACCGTCGAGTTTTGCGTGGAGCGAAATGGAAAGAAGGAAGATGTTTACCATGGTCAGGGCGGATCGGTTGCGAACGTATTGAGCGTCGGGTTGCGGATGCTTGCGCTGACGACGTTGGACGATCACCGGCGCTTCCTGGTGCTGGACGAGCAGGACTGCTGGCTTCGGCCGGATTTGGTGCCGCGGCTTGTGAAGATCGTGCACGACGCAGGGAAAGCGCTGGGATTTCAAATACTGATGATCAGCCACCACGACATGGCCGCGTTCGAGCGTTATGCGGACAAAATATACCGCTTTACGCCGATTGAGGGCGGCGCGGTGCAAGTGCGCGAACTTGCGGGTGCATTCGAGACGGATGAAGCGGTGCGAGAATAGATTGGCAACACGCCTGCATTCGACTTTTTCGCCTCTTTTGCTCCTGTCTCCCGTCTCCAGTCTCCAGTCTCGCCCCCAGCGCCAACGGCGCAAACTTCAACAGCCCAGCCCGAAGCAAAGCGCAGGGCTGGGTCCGCGTGTGGGTTTCGGATCTAAAAAGCTCAAAGGCGTGGGACTGAATCGACAAAAGCGCTGATCAAATTGATTTAACATTATTTAAGTTTTTTTATATAAATGATTGACAATGTAAAGGCATGTTGTATAAGTTATCGGAAGGAAGGGATGAGTCATGGAAAACGAGTTCCTCGACAAACGAAGCCCGCGTGTACAACATATTCTGCTTCAATTGAGGAAAGGGGCTCCGCCGGAAATGGTCGGAGCAACCTTGGCCCGGAACCTCGCCAAAAGCCTTCAATCTATCATCAAGAAGAAGTCGTTCGACTTCGGACAGAACTTTCGTACTGTTTGCGATGGCAATGGCGTTATCGCGATCAACGGGTTGGCCGCACAACACGACTATGCGAGACTGTTGGCAATACAAAATTCTCAAAGCCCGCAGAACCCCGTTTCTGTAGCAACGAAGTTCCTCGAAAACGCTTCAAATGTCATATTGGACAATGTCCGAATAGATGCGCTCGGGCTGTGCCCGGAATTTTCAACCATCGAATCCTTCGAATCTTTTCGGGAGAAAGCGATACATTCAGCCGCGCCAGTGCTTCAGAACCTTGCGCGTCAGATCGCAAACAATCCAGACCGTGCACCAGTACTGCGCACGCGAAAAAACGTAAGCAACCCAGCACGCGGCGACAAAACCGAACTCCTAAATCTTTCGATCATGCGGAAAAGAAGGGAGCATCGAAATGACCCGCCAAAGATTTAGGTACTCAACCGATGGGCACAAATGGGACTCTCTGGAATTCACGCGCGACATCCATATGCCATACGGTGAAACCGACGCTTTTATTCAGGAACCGGTGAATCACCGTGCTATCGACCTGGTGCGAATTGCCGCAGCAGTGTATGCGGTCGATAGGATCTGCTTGCGTCCAGCGGACTCAAATCGCTGGCGCGAAGTCTGGACGCAAATCGATGTGTTTGAGCCGGATTTCTGGACGGCAAATGCCTCGAAATTGGAACAGATAATCGCACTCTTAAGTGGAGGAGACGCGTGGCACCTCAAATTCTCAGGGATTGCACGGCCGGATTGCATCGATGGACCTGCTCTCGACTACGGCAATTTTAATCGTGTGTGTTTATTCAGCGGCGGACTGGACTCAGTATCGGGGCTCGCTGCGAGCCTTAGAGAAAGTGATGATCGAATTTTAGCGATTACCGCCCTTCATCAGCCGAAACAATATGAACGAATCAGGTTCCAATGCAACGTTTTAAATCGGCGATATTCAGGGCGGGTAAGTAACGCGGGAATTAGAGCAAATTTAATTCACCCACCACCGTGGAACCAGCAAGAGAACAGTCAGCGCTGTCGCTCCTTTCTTTTCGCCTCACTTGCAATTGCACACGCAGTAGCGACCGGAGCCGAGAGAATTGAAGTATACGAAAGTGGGGTCGGCGCTGTAAATCTGCCATTAACCATTGGAATGATGCTTGGATCTGCAACGACAAGGAGCTGCCACCCCGGCTTTCTCCGCAAAATGAGTGAAATTGGCTCAGTGATATGTGAGCGCCCCGTCAAATTTACATTGCCTTGGATTGCACTGACGAAAGCGGAGGTCGTGCGGGGGTTAAAAGATGATCGCTTGGACGAACTCGCGGTTTCCTCCGTTTCATGTGCGCATTACCCACTTCACGAGAAGCCGGCTCGTGTATGCGGCGTTTGTCTTGCCTGCATCGGACGCCGACAAGCGTTGGCGCTTGCTGGAATCGCGGAACCGAAAGGACATTACAAGTACGATTTTCTTGATCCGGGTGGCGCAAACGAAATTCCGACAGAGCAACTGCGCCCCCTGTGTGCGGTTCTCGCACAAGCATATGAATGCTTGAGGCCCAATAATCCAAAGTTAGAGAGTCATGTCCGCGCGACGGATGTGTTGGGTAATGAGATTAGATTCGAAACGATTGCTCAAGCGTTTGAACGCTACGGTCGCGAATGGCTTGAATTGGCCGAGCGCGCAAGACGAAGCGGAATTCATTGGGGGGAATTGCTGTCAGCGCCATTAATCGCAAAGGCAGCATAGCATAACATGTCCACTCAAATCGAAGCCCCCCACCTCGTTGCCCAACGCCTCACCGACGCCCGCAAAGCCTCCGGCCGAACCCAAGAAGAGGCCTGCGCCCACTTGGGCATGAGTCGCCCTACGTTCATTGCCATTGAAAAAGGCTTGCGCACTGCCACCCCCGAAGAAATCTTGAAACTTGCCTCATTCTACGGACGCTCCGTTCACGAGCTCATTCGTCCGGGCGCGCCGACTGTCTCGTTGGAACCACACCTTCGCACCGCGTTGAGCGCGGCGCGCCCAGATTACGCGACCCTCCAAAAGGCCATCGGCGAAATGCAACGGCTCGCCGAGGACTACGCCGAACTGGAGCGCCTTCTCAATAACAAACTCGTCGAACGCTTCCCAAATGAAATAACCCTTCCAAAATCGTTGAGTGCCCGCTCGCTGCGTTCGTTCGCCGAAAATGTTGCAGTGCGCGAACGCGCCAGGCTGTTCTTGGGTGACCAGCCCATACCGAACTTGCGTCACATGCTGGAAAATGAAGTCGGTATTCGAATCTTCTTGGGAGATATTCCTTCTGGTGTCGCGGGAATGTATGCGTTCGTAGCCGATGTCCGCTATTGCGTCATGATTAACAGGCTGCACCCCATCGAGCGCCGCCGCGCCACGCTGGCCCATGAGTACGGCCATTTTTTGTGCGACCGCCACAAGCCGGGCATCGACTATCTTGAAGAACAGATGCGCCGTTCGCTCAATGAGCGCTTTGTTGAAGCTTTCGCCATGAGTTTTTTAATGCCCGAAACCGGCATCCGAAGGCAATTCCACGAAGTCTGCGATAGTTCAGGTGATTTCCAGGTCGCGGACCTGTGCCGCCTGAGCAATTTCTATTGCGTCTCTGTTCAAGCCATGGCTCTTCGCATGGAAGCGCTCGAACTCATTCCCGACGGCACGTGGGATTTTCTAAAGCAGGAACAGTTCAAAGTCGCCGACGCACGCCTTGCGCTGAATCTTGAAAGACTTGCTTCGATGGACTCGAATGAAGTCTATCCCATTAGATACAAATACCTTGCAGTCCAAGCTTACGAGCAGGGGTTGATCAGCGAAGGGCAACTCGCGCGATTTCTGCGCTGCGACCGCACGACCGCTCGCGACATTGTCGAACAATGCATTAATCGGTATGACGATGTCGATGCGTTAGGAAAACAAGCCGAGCTGATTCTCGATTTTCAACACTCGCTATTGAGGCCCGTCGAAAGACAAGCGGTATGATGCCGATTTCTCTCGATGCTTGCTGCATCATAAACATCTGCGCAACGGGAGACGCGCCCCGCATTCTGAAAATGGCAGGAATGAAATTTTACCTGTCCGCCGCCTGCTCCAAAGAATCCCTTTGCCTTCACGGACGCGACGATAAAGCCGCAAGAATTCGCGTTCCCATCGACCTTTCGCCGCTGATCCAGTCCAGATTAATTGAACTGACCGATGTAACTCCTGGTCCGGAGACCGCGGCATTCGTGGATTTCGCCAAACAGCTTGACGACGGCGAGGCGATGGCCCTGGCCCTTGCCATTTGCCGCGGTTGGACCTTCGCATCCGATGATCGCAAGGCATGTCGCATTGCGAAAGAAAAAGGAGTTCCAACGATTGGAACCCCGGGATTACTCCATACCTATTCCACGTCATTGAACCTAAGCCCGCCCGACATAGCACGCTGCCTCAAAAACATCGAGCAACGCGCAACATTCAGACCGAAACCCACGCATCCTTTAGGGCATTGGTGGAGGGCGAATTCCAACCAATAGGAATATCGGGGGCGACTCGAAATTATTGAGCCATCGCCGGGAGAATCCTACAGCGCCGGGGGTCGCGCATCCCCGCTCTTCCGAGCCACACTCTCGGAAGGGCATGGCCGAATTCCAGAACACCCGCCGCCTTTTACGATAGGGTTACACCCCATAGCGCCCGTGAGTTGGCCGGTTAACATGCTCACCATCGGGTCGTTCCCGGTAATGCACGCGGAAATGGAAACGCCACACACCGGCCTCTTTTAGGAGTCTCGCACCATGCGTAAACTGTCTTTCGTGCTCGCACTTTTTTGCAGCATCGCCCTTGCTCAAACCGTGTTCGCGGCTGACGCCACGAAGGAAGTCACCATCGCCATCATGGGCATGAC
>Ga0070731_10000265_pt1 | contig 85108 bp, 85 predicted proteins | sample Coa_R1_2_FD_66448 | JGI IMG/M metagenome (GOLD analysis project Ga0070731, IMG submission 66448) | Surface soil microbial communities from Centralia Pennsylvania, which are recovering from an underground coalmine fire - Coalmine... | ecosystem: Environmental > Terrestrial > Soil > Unclassified ... | reverse complement strand
GCATGAGCCGTAGGCTCGACGGAGGCGACCAAGGAGCGGAGGTGCCGGCTTTGCCGGCGCCGGAGCGGGAATGAGCCTCGGCCTCGTCATCGCGATCGTCGTCTCGGGATTCCTGATCGGCGCACTGGCGCGCTTCGCGCTTCCCGGGCCGGACCCGATGCCGATCTGGCTGACCACGGCGATCGGCCTCGTCGGCTCGATCGTCGGCGCAATCGTCGGCGACCGGGCGTCCGGCGGCAACGGCTACGCGGTCTCGTTCGTCTCGCTCGGTGTCGCGATCGCGCTCGTCGCCGCCTACCGCCATTTCGTCCAGCGGCGGCCGATCTTCGGCGCGGGGTCGTTCAAGTTCCCCGAGCGCGGGATCGGCGTCGAGAACTATCGCGAACGTCTGCGGCGGTTCGGCTTCGATCCCGACGCGCTGACTCCCGATCCGAAGACGGTCGAGCGCGCGCGTCTGCTCGCCGCGCTCGAAGAGCTGCACCGCGCGGGCCTCCTCGACGACGATGAGTTCGCCGCGAAGAGCGCGTCGCTGAACGAACTCAGTTCGTCCTCGACGAACTGAGTTCGCGAGTCCCCCGGGGGAACGTTCGACGCGCCACGAGCGCCCACAAACCGTCGCGCCAGATCCTCGTCTCGACGTCGAGAGCTCGTTCGTCGGCGGTGTAGACCACGCAGCCGCGCGCCTCGCCTCTTCGGTTCGGCCGCGGGCGGCCGAGCCCGGGCGCGATCGACACGACGGTACTGCGTGCGTCACCGTCCAGCACCTCGAACTCGTGGCGCTCGCACACGGCCGCCTGGTGGATGTGGCCGCCGAGGATCAGCTCCGCGCCCGAGTCGACGAGCTGGCCGAGCACACGGCTGCGCCGCGCCACGGGTCGCTTGCGCGTCCGCCACGGCGCCCCGACGAGCTGATGGTGGAGGACCACGACGCGAAGCGCCCCGGGCGCGGCTGCGTGCAGGCGATCCGCGACGCGTCCGAGCTGCGCGTCGCTCACGCCGCCCGACTGGTGGCGCCACGGCCGCACCGAGTTCACCCCGACCACGTGCAGCGTCTCCGTGGCGAACACCGGCTCGGTCGTCACCCACTGCCGCTCGAACTCCCGCCAGGTCGAGGAGAACCTCGCCGGGAGCGTGTGCGGGATGTCGTGGTTGCCCGGCACGGCGAGCACCGGGGCGCCGAGGCTCCGCAGGAATCCGGCGGCCCGCTCGTGCTGTTCGAGTCGGCCGCGGTGGGTCAGATCCCCGCTGGCCACCACCAATTCCGGCCCGACGGCGGCGACCAGAGCGGTGACGGATTCCTCGACGGCGGCGTCCTCGCGCACGCCCAGGTGGAGGTCGGAGACGTGCAGGATGCGCGTAACCACCGCCGAACCAGGCTATATGCAGCATCCGGGGAATCGAGCACTGCCCTGGCGGCTGCGAAGCGGCGCCGGACGGCGTCCTCGGTCGCGTCGGTATGCCCGCATATCGACGCTTCCTGCGTCCGTACCCGGCTTGCTTCTCGCTCGCCAGGAGCAGCGCCATTCCCCGGACGCTCCGTATAAGGTGATTCCGATGGCCGACGAGCAGTCGACCGAGATCTTCGACGACCTCTATCTCGGGCTGCGCGCCGGCGGCGCGCTGCGCAAGCAGCGTCGGGGCGAGCCTCTCACCGAGGACGAGCGCGAGGCCCTCGGCCGCTGGCAGCGGCTGTCGCCCTGGCGCAAAGGGATCGCGATCGGCGGCTTCGCGGTGGGCACGTTCGGCCTCGGCTTCACGCTCGGCGGCCTGGTGTTCGGCCGGTGGCGGACGTCCAGGTAGTCCGCGGCGACATCACGCTCGAGCGCGTCGACGCGATCGTCAACGCGGCGAACTCGTCGCTGCTCGGCGGCGGCGGGGTGGACGGCGCGATCCACCGCGCGGGCGGCCCCGCGATCCTCGCGGAGTGCAGGCGACTCGGCGGCTGCGCGCCGGGCGACGCGAAAGCAACCACGGCGGGAGATCTCCCCGCACGCTGGGTGATCCACACGGTCGGTCCCGTCTGGCGCGGGGGAGATGCGGGCGAGCGAGAGCTGCTTGCCTCGTGCCACCGGCGCACGCTCGAGGTGGCGGACGAGCTCGGCGCGCGGACGGTCGCGTTTCCGGCGATCTCGTGCGGCGTCTACGGCTATCCGGTCGAGCGCGCCGCCGAGGTTGCCGTCGCCGCCGTGCGCGACCACGGCCTCGACCTCGTCCGGTTCGTGATGTTCGACGACGCGGCCTACGACGCGTTCAGCCGGGCCGCCTCCGCTTGACGCGAGCCGGCGAGCACGACGACCCCTGCCAGCGCCGCGACGGCCGACACGCCGCCGGCGATCCAGAGCGTGCCGCGGCCGCCGATCGTCGCCACGAGCGCGCCGCCGCCGGCGAGCGCGACGAGCTCGGCGGTGTTGCGGAGCCCGTTGAAGGCGGCGAACGCGCGGCCGTGCCTGTCCGGGGACACGCGCTGGTGGATGAGCGTCCTGAACCCCGTGTTCTTCACGCCGTGGCCCATCCCGCCGATCGACCAGCACACGAGCATGAAGGGGTAGCTGAGCCAGAACGGCGCCACCAGCTTCGCCGCGCCCTGGATCGCCGCGGCGACGAGCGTCACCGTCGCCACCGCCGCGATCGGCACGCGGCGAGGAATCACGTTGGCCGCGAAGACCATCCCGACCGCCCAGGCCGTGAGCACACAGCCGAACGCGAAGTCGCCCACACCGAGCACGTTCTTCGCGTATGCGAAGTCGCCCGGGATCGACGCCGACATGAACACGAGCGTCACGGCGCCCATCCCGAGCGCGACTGCGAGCACGCGGTCCGCGAAGAGCAGCGCGACGCCGTCGCGTGCCCTCGGAGCGTCGGCATCGACCTGGACCGCGCGGCGCCTGAGTGGGAGCGTCGCAAGCACCGCGCCGATGACGAGAAAGGTCGCCGCGTCGCCGAGCATGGCGTAGCGCGTCCCGGCGCCGCCCGCGAGCAGGCCGCCGATCGCCGGCCCCGCGGCGAACCCGATCCCGCGCATCGACTCGACGAGCCCGTTCGCGCGCCCGATCTCCCGGCTGCCCGCGAGCAGCGGGATGAGCGCGAACTCGGCCGCGCCCGATACGGCGACACCGACGCCGAGCAGGACCGCGAGCGGCAGCATCAATGCGAGCGATCCGGCGAACGCGAGCAGGCACGCCACTCCGGCCTGGAACACGGCCGACCAGATCGCGAGCGTGCGCGTCTCGAGACGGTCGACGAGCACTCCGACGTGCCCGGCGAGGACCGCCAGCGGCGACCAGAGGCAGATCAGGAGCGCTGCGACGCCCCCGCCCGTCCACTCGTGGTTGGCCCGCAGGCCGAGCGCGATCATCGCCACCCAGTCGCCGATCGCCGACACGGCGATCGCGCCGGCGACGAGGCGGAGATCGCGGTGTCGGGTCACCGGATCGAGATTACGGATCCGCCCCGAGGACCTCTATACGAACGTGTGTTCTCCCGGTACACTGGGCCTCTACATGCCTGCCGACGAGCTTGTCGTCCACGGCGCCCGGGAGCACAACCTCAAGGACATCACGGTCAGGCTTCCCAGGAACGCCCTGATCTGCATCACCGGCCTCTCCGGGTCCGGCAAGTCCAGCCTGGCGTTCGACACGATCTACGCCGAGGGACAACGCCGCTACGTCGAGTCTCTCTCGGCCTACGCGCGCCAGTTCCTGCAGATGATGGAGAAGCCCGACGTCGACTCGATCGACGGCCTGAGCCCCGCGATCTCGATCGACCAGAAGACGACGTCGCGGAACCCGCGGTCGACGGTAGGCACGGTGACGGAGATCTACGACTACCTGCGTCTCCTCTATGCGCGCGTCGGGCGCCCTCACTGCCCGGTCTGCGGACGGCCGATCGCCGGCCAGTCGATCGACTCGATCGTCGAGCAGATCCTGGCGCTGCCCGAGGGGACGCGCTTCACGGTGAACGGCCCGGTGGTCCGCGACCGGAAGGGCGAGTACCGCGACCTCTTCGAGGAGCTTCGGAACGAGGGCTTCTCGCGGGTCAAGGTGGACGGCGAGCAGCACACGCTCGAGGAGCCGCCGGCGCTCGACAAGAAGTACAAGCACACGATCGAGGTGGTCGTCGACCGGCTCGTGATGAAGGAGGATCTCCGGCAACGACTGACCCAATCGGTCGAGACGGCGGTCGCGCTTGCCGAGGGTCTGGTGACCATCGACGTCGTCGACGGCGAGAGTCACACGTACAGCGAGAAGTTCGCGTGTCCCGAGCACGGCGTGTCGCTGCCCGAGCTGCAGCCGCGCGTCTTCTCGTTCAACTCACCCCACGGCGCGTGCCCGCGCTGTACGGGGCTCGGAGCCCAACAGGAGATCGATCCGGACCTCCTCGTGCCGGACACGTCGCTGTCGATCGACGACGGTGCGCTCGTGCCGTGGGCAGTCGGCGGCTCGGGTTTCTACGAGTCCGTCATCCAGGCGATCGCCGACCGCTACGAGATCCCGACCGACGTGCCGTGGAGCGAGCTGTCGACGCAGCAGCAGGACTACTTCCTGTACGGGACCGGCGGCGACAAGGTGTACGTGCAGTACCGGAACCGCATGGGCCGCAGGCGCTCGTACATGGTCGACTTCGAGGGCATCGTCGCATCTCTCCAGCGGCGCTACCGCGAGACGGATTCCTCGACGCAGCGCGAGCGGATCGAGGAGTACATGTCGTTCCGGCCGTGCCCGGTGTGCAAAGGCGCGCGCCTCAAGCCCGAGGTGCTCGCCGTCACGGTGGGCGAGAAGAACATCCATCAGTTCACGCAGCAGTCGATCACGCGCGCGCTCGCGTTCCTGGATTCCCTCCAGCTCACATCCACGGAGCAGCTGATCGGCGCGCGGATCGTGAAGGAGATCCGTGAGCGGCTGACGTTCCTCGACGACGTCGGCGTCGGGTACCTGCAGCTCGATCGCGCGTCCGCCACGCTGTCGGGCGGCGAAGCGCAGCGTCTCCGGCTCGCGACGCAGATCGGCTCGCAGCTCGTCGGTGTGCTGTACATCCTCGACGAGCCGTCGATCGGCTTGCATCAGCGCGACAACGACCGGCTGATCGGGACGCTCGAACGGCTGCGCGACCTCGGCAACACCGTCGTCGTGGTCGAGCACGACGAGCAGATGATGCGGAGCGCGAACTGGCTGGTCGACATGGGGCCCGGAGCGGGTGCGCACGGCGGGCACGTCGTCGCGGAAGGCCCGGCGGCCAAGGTGCAGAGGAACAAGAAGTCGATCACGGGACAGTTCCTTGCCGGGGCACGCGAGATCGACGTCCCCGAGCGGCGTCTCGACGACCGGGGCTGGTTCGTCGTCCGCGGCGCCGCGGAGCACAATCTCAAGGGCGTCGACGTCGAGTTCCCCGTCGGCCGCTTCGTGGCCGTCACAGGCGTGTCGGGCTCCGGGAAGTCGACGCTCGTGAACGAGATCGTCTACAAGGCGCTCGCCAACCGCCTGAACCGGATGCGCGTGAAGCCGGGAGAGCACGACTCGGTCGAGGGGATGGAGGCGTTCGACAAGGTGATCGAGATCGACCAGCGTCCGATCGGGCGCACGCCGCGCTCGAACCCGGCGACGTACACCGACCTCTTCACGCACATCCGCGAGCTCTACTCGCTGACCCCGGACGCGAAGGTGCGCGGCTACAAGCCCGGACGCTTCTCGTTCAACGTCAAAGGCGGCCGCTGCGAGACCTGCAAGGGCGACGGCCAGATCAAGATCGAGATGCACTTCCTGCCGGACGTGTACGTGCCCTGCGAGACGTGCAAGGGGAAGCGCTACAACCGCGAGACGCTCGAGGTGAGGTTCAAGGGAAAGACGATCGCCGACGTGCTCGAGATGTCCGTCGAGGAGGCGCTTGCGTTCTTCGCCAAGATCCCGAAGATTCGCCGCCGGCTGCAGACCCTGCACGACGTCGGTCTCGACTACATGCGTCTGGGCCAGCCGGCGACCACCCTGTCCGGCGGCGAGGCGCAGCGCGTCAAGCTCGCCGCCGAGCTCGGAAAGGTCGCAACCGGACGGACGCTGTACATCCTCGACGAGCCCACGACCGGTCTGCACTTCGCCGACATCGAGAAGCTCCTCGAGGTCCTGCAGCGCCTCGTCGACGGCGGTAACACGGTGCTCGTGATCGAGCACAACCTCGACGTGATCAAACAGGCGGACTGGATCGTCGACCTCGGGCCGGAAGGCGGCGAGGAGGGCGGCGAGGTGATCGCGGCCGGCACGCCGGAGGACATCGCGCTCGTGCCGGAGTCCTATACGGGTCGGTTCCTGCGGCGGCTGCTCGAACGGCACACCGTCGTCGCTGCCTGATTGAAGCTTCCCGATCTCCGTAACCGGCGTGCCGTCCTTCTCGCGTTGACGGCGTTCGTGATCGTCATGTTCGCCGGCGGGATCCTCGCCGCGTACCTGTCGCGCCACGACACGATCTGCCCGGACGGGAAGCCTCCGCTCAGGCAACGGTCCGAGGTGATCGGGCAGACGGAATACCTCTGCCCGGGCGGTAAGGTGGTGACGAAGTGACGCTGGATGCGCATGTCGGCGCAACGTCGGGCGGGATGCGTGACTGGTGGTTGCGGACGCTCCTCGTGCTGCAGCGGCCGCGTCCGGTGTTCGTCGCGCTGCGTGACGAGTCGAAGCAATCGCTGTCGGACCGCGCGGAGCCGATCCTCGCCGTCGTCCTGCTTGCCGGGATCGCCGGCGCCCTCGGCACGGGCACCGCGTCTCACATCATGGATCCAAATCTGTACGATCCGCCGGCGACCTACGACGGGCTGCAGGTCGCGATCTGGGCGTTCATCGCGGGGAGCCTTTCGGGTGTCTTCGGCTACTTCGCCCTCGGCGCGCTGTTGCACGTCGCCGCGCGGCTGCTCGGCTCCCAGGGCAGCTACCGCCGCAACCGGCAGATCGTCGCCTTCGCGGTGGTCCCGGTCGCGCTCTCGCTCGTGATCTGGCCCGTCAAGCTCGCCCTGTACGGCGACGACGTCTTTCGCACCGGCGGCCGCGATGCCGGGACGGGATCCCACGTCTTCGCCGGTCTCGAGCTGTCGTTCGTGGCCTGGTCGACGATCCTGCTCGTCGTCGGCGTTCGCGCCGTGCACGGGTGGACCTGGGCGCGGGCGGCGGCTGCGTCGGTTCTCGTCGTTGTCGTCCCGCTGACGGCGGCGTTGCTCTCTTAGAGGACGCGCGCGTCCGCGAGCGCCTGCTCGAAGAGCGCGAGCTCGTCCTCGGGGATGGAGTACGTGTGGCGGTCCTCCGGGAACGAACCGCTGCGTACATCTGCTGCGTACGCGGCGACGGCGTCGCCGATCACGGAAGCGACCTCCGCGTACCGCTTGACGAACCGCGGCGTGTGCCCCTGGTACAGCCCGAGCATGTCGTGCCACACGAGCACCTGACCGTCGCACGCCGCGCCGGCGCCGATGCCGATCGTGGGCACTTCGAGCGCATCGGTCACGCGCTCTGCGACCTCTGCCGGGACAGCTTCGAGGACGACCGCGAAGCACCCGGCATCCTGGAGCGCGAGGGCGTCCTCGTAGAGCTTCAGTGCCGCCTTCGCGGAGCGCCCTTGTGCCTTGAAGCCGCCGAGTTTCGTCGCCGACTGGGGCGTCAGCCCGACGTGCCCCATCACGCCGATGTTGGACTCGGCGATCGCGCGTACGCGCGAGACCATGCGGCCCGCGCCCTCGAGCTTGACGACGTCAGCCCCGCCTTCCTTGACGAGCCTGATCGCGCTCTCGACCGCCTGGTCGTCAGAGATCTCGTAGGTCCCGAACGGCAGATCGCCGACGACGAGCGGCCGGCGGGCCGCGCGCGTGACCGCGCGTGTCAGGAAGATCATCTCGTCGAGGGTGACCGGGACGGTCGACTCGTGGCCGAGCATCACCATCGCCGCGGTGTCGCCGACGAGGATCAGCTCGACGCCGGCCTCGTCCGCCAGGCGGGCCGCGGGCGCGTCGTAGGCGGTGATCATCACGATCTTGTCGCCGCGGTTCTTCATCTGCGTGAGCTCGGGGAGGGGCAACTTGCCCGGCGCGGGCGTCGCCGGTCCGGGTGTGCGTGGCCGCGTGCTCATCAGTCGTGTGCTCCTTCCAGGCGGGCGTTGTCGATCAGGCGTGTGCCGCCGACGCGTGCGGCGACTGCGAGGGTGGGGCCGTCGAGGTCTGCGACGGCGACGTACTCGGGCTCGATCCCGGCTTCGGCGAGGATTCGCCGCGCGAGCTCCGGGTCGTGTGTCTGCACGGCGCGCGGGATGGCGCGCGCGCGCGCCCGCTCACCCGGCGAGAGCCGCTCGTTGCGCGAGGAGACGGCGAGTCCGTCGTGATCGCGGACCGTCTCGACGACTCGGATCTCGACGTCGAGGTTCAGGTCGCGCACGACCTGCTTGAGGACGGCGACCTGCTGCGCGTCCTTGCGTCCGAACCACGCGCGTTGCGGGCGGACGATGTTGAACAGCTTCACGCACACGGTGGCGACGCCCCGGAAATGGCCGGGGCGGTGGTCGCCCTCGAGTCCTGACGCTGCGCCTTCGGGAACGACCCAGGTCGCGAAGCCCGGCGGATACATCTCCTCCGCAGGCGGTGCGAAGACCGCGTCGACACCGGACTCGGCGGCGGTCGCGGCGTCGCGCTCGAGGTCGTTCGGATACGCATCGAGGTCCGCGCGCTCCGAGAACTGTGCCGGGTTCACGAAGACGCTCGCGACGAGCACGTCGCACTCGGGGCGTGCCGCCTCGAACAGCGCCACGTGCCCGGCGTGCAGGGCGCCCATCGTCGGGACGAGACCGACGACGCCGTTGCGCGGGAGATCGAGCTCCCCGACGGAGCGCGCGACGATCACGGTTCCGTCGCCTCCGAGAGCAGGCGATACAGCGGCTCGAGCTCGGGAACCTCGCTGCGTATCGCATCGAGGTGGCGCTCCACCGTCTGCCAGTCGCCGCGAGTCATCGGGCCCGTGAGCTCGAACCCGTTCTCGATCGTGCGCCGCATCAGCGGCACGAGTACCTCGGCGGGAACGGCCGCCTCCGCGAGGAGCCGTCCGGCGGCGCGGTAGAGCGTGACGAGGAACGCCGACGCGAAGGAGGCGCCGGCGTGGTACAGCGCGCGCTTGTCGTCCCGGAGCGCGAACGGGCGCAGCCCGAGCGTCTCGGCGAGCCACAGCCCGCGTGCGCGTGCTTCCTCGCTCTCGGCGGTGACGCCGCCCCAGGCGCCGTTCAGCTGCTCCGGCCCGCGACCGCGCACCAGCGTCTGCAACGGGTGCACGGAGAACCGGCGTGCGTGCGGCTCCAGCGCCGCGAGCGGCGTGGCGCCCGAGACATGCGCGACCCACGGCCCCGGCTCGATCGCCCGTGCGACCTCTGCGATTGCGCGGTCCGGCACGCAGAGGAGGCGCAGGTCCCCGGCGTCGCTTACGCCGACCCCGCGCTCGCGAAGTCGTGCGGCGATGGCGCTGCCTGCACGGCCCGAACCGATGACGGTGACGCTCTCGAACATGTTCGCTCCAGCTCCTTGCGGATGCCGGGCAACGAAATCGTAGCTACCCGGACGAACCTGGCTCGGCGGAGCCGAGCCAGGTTCGCGAGGTACACCGTCGCGGCCGAGGCTACGAGGAGCTCGTCGTCGGCATCGGCGCGTTGCCTCGGGAGTAGGCGTTGACGCGCACGACCGCCTGGCTGCCCCCGACGGGTCCCGAGGACTCGATCCGCGCGGCCGCGCCGTCCGGGATGTCCGAGAGCGAGGCGGTCCTTCCGTTGAGCGTCACGACGGCCCCCGACGGCACCGTGAAGGACTGCGTGCGCCAGACGGCGCCGTTCTGCTTCTGCTGCAGGGTGATCGAGCCGCTGCTCGCCTGCGTCACCCAACCGCGGTCGAACGTCACCTGCATGAACTGCTGGGTGACCGGGTCGAGTTCGACCGCAGTCACCTCGGCCGCGCGCCTGATCACGACGGGCGCGAAGGTCCGGCGGAACCGGTGGCGCGCGATCTCGTGCAGCACGACGCGCCGTGCGACCGGGTGCCGATGACGGCGTCCCGACGTTCCCGCGACCGCGACGCTCGCAAGTGCGAGGCCGGCGAGGGCGACGAGGGAGACCATGAGCATCACGCGGCGATGGGACGGTTTCACGATCGTTCTCCTTTGTGTGGGGACGGAACGATCCGACCGTAGGAAGGAACTGTTGAGCGGCCGTCAGAATCAGGTCAACGTGCGTAATTCCCGTGCAAAACGACGATTTACGTCCGTTTTACGTGTCGCACACACGCGACTGACCACCGCCTACCATCCTCGGTGCATGCGTAGAGCGGTCCTCGTGGTCGCACTCCTGCTCGCCGCGGCGGCGCCGGCGCAGGCGCGCAGCCGCGTCGTCGACCGGGGTGTCGTGATCCGCGTGCGTCCGTTCGCGATCGTGCTGCAGGAGCTCGACGGGACACGTGCCCGGATCACGATCTCGCCGGGAACCGTCGTCATCCTCGACGGCCGGCCCGCGACGCTGCGCGAGCTCCGCCGAGGCGATGTCGCGTTCGTGCTGCACTTCGGCGACCGCCCCGCCCTGCGCATCCGCGCATTCTCGCGATGAGCCGTGTCGCGCTCGTCATCGAGGACGACGACGCGATCGGTGACCTCGTTGCCGCCTATCTACGGCGCGAAGGCTTCACGGTCGTGTGGGAGCGGAACGGCGAGGACGGCCTCGCAGCCGTCGAGCGGCATAGTCCGCGGATCGTCATCCTCGACGTCGGCCTTCCCGATCTCGACGGCTTCGACGTCTGCCGCCGCATCCGGCGTGACCGTTCCACGCCGATCCTGATCCTCACCGCGCGGGACGAGGAGGTCGACCGGATCGTCGGTCTCGAGCTCGGTGCCGACGACTACATGGCGAAGCCGTTCTCGCCGCGTGAGCTGATCGCACGGGTGCGCGCGATCCTCCGCCGCGTCGAGCCCGAGTCGCCGGCGGTGCTGTCGCTGGGCGATGTCGTCGTCGACCGCCGCGCCCGCGCCGTCACCGTCGACGGCGAGCCGGTCTCGCTGCGCACGCTCGAGTTCGAGCTGCTCGTCGTGCTCGCCGAGCAGCCCGGCCGGGTCGTGACCCGCGACGAGCTGCTCGAGCGCGTCTGGGGGACGACCTTCCCCGGCGGAACGAGGACGATCGACGTCCACGTGGCGCAGCTGCGCAAGAAGCTCCGGCGGCCCGACCTGATCGCGACGGTCCGCGGCTCCGGGTACCGGGCGGTCGAACCGGTGACGTCGTGAGGACGCTTCGGGTCAGGCTCGCGCTGTCGATCGCGGCGGCGGTCCTCGCAACCGTCGCGCTGACGCTGCTCGCCGCCGCCTTCCTCGTCGACCGCTCGCTGAACTCGGGTGCGCTCCGCGGGCTTGCGCGCCAGGCGGACCTGCTCTCGCAGCCGCGGTTGCGCCCGGCGGCCGGTCCGCTCGGGCTGTTCCTGCCGACGCAGTCGGAGCGCCTTGCCGTCCTGTCGCGGCGCCAGGCCGAGCTCTTGCTCCCGGCCTCGGTCGAGGCCACCAGGCCGTCGACCGGTCACGTCACCGTCAACGGCACGCGGTACCTGTTCGCGTCGCACCCGAGCGGCGACACCACCGTCGTGGTCATGCGGAGCGAAAGCTCGGCGTCTTCCGATCACCGGCCGTTCTTCCTCGCGTTCGCGGCCGCGGCGGGGCTCGGCGCGCTGCTGGCGGTCCTCGCGGCATCGCTGCTCGCGCGTGGGGTTGCGGGGCCGGTCGCCCGTGTCTCTGCGGCGAGCCGCCGCCTCGCGGCCGGCGAGCATCCCGAGCCGCTTCCCGAGGGCGGTTCCGAGGAGCTTCGGGTCCTCGCGCGCGCGTTCAACGAGATGGCGCGGCGGTTGGAGCGGGCCCGCGCGGCGGAGCAGTCGTTCCTGCTCTCCGTCAGCCACGAGCTGAAGACACCGCTCACCGCGATCGTCGGCTACGCCGAGGCGCTCGGCGACGGCGTCCTCTCGGGACGGCGGGCGGCCGAGGTGATACAGACCGAAGCCGGACGGCTCGAGCGGCTGATCGCGGATCTGCTCGAGCTCGCGAGGTTGAACCGGCTCGGTTTCGACGTCGAGCGGACGCCGGTCGATCTCGCGGCGGTCGCGCGCGATGCAGCCCAGCGGTACTCGGCCCGCGCCCGTGAGCTCGGGATCGAGCTCGACTGGGACGGAGCCGGAGACGCGGGTGCGTTCGCCGATCACGACCGGCTGCTGCAGGCAGTGTCGAACCTCGTCGAGAACGCACTGCGCTGCACGCCCCGCGGTGGTTCCGTGTCGATCCGGGCCGCGGGCGGCGAGATCGTCGTCGCCGATACCGGGCCGGGCATCGCCGAGGAGGACGTCCCGCGCGCGTTCGAGAGGTTCTTCCTGTATCGGCGGTACGGCAAGGACCGCCCGGTCGGCACGGGGCTCGGGCTGGCGATCGTCCGGGAGCTGGCTCGGGCGATGGGCGGCGACGTCGAGCTCGAGAGCGCACCGGGTGTCGGCACGAGCTTCCGGATCCGGCTGGCGCCGGCGGCGCTACCCGGCCAGCTCGAGGACGAGCTCGGCGGCGTGGGGGAGTCTCGCGAAGCTGGGAGCGAGCGGCTCGCGCGGGTCGCGCAGGGCGAGGGAGAGCTCGCGCCGTAGCTCGTCGCGAGAGCCGGCTACCCGCGCCAGCCCGAGCCGCCGGTACGCCCGGTCGTTGAGCCGGATGTGCGCGATGCCCCAGCCGTACGAGATCGGCCGGCAGCCGGCCAGCAGCGCCTCGAGAACGGTGAGCCCGGCGGTCGAGTGCACCAGCACGTCGGCGGCTGCGAGCAGCGTGGGCATGTCCTCGACGAACGGCAGGACACGGACGCCGCCGGCAAATCGGCGCTCGAGGCGGTCACGGAGCGTCGCGTTGGTGCCGGCGAGCGCGAGCACGGTCGCGCCGGGTTCCGCACGGCAGACCTCGACCGCGCCGGTGACGTCGCCGACGCCCCAGCCGCCCCCGGAGACGACGATCACCGGGTCGGCGGGCGGCAGGCTGAGCAGCCCTCGCGCCTCGGCGGAGGCCGGCGGATCGAGGAACCGCTCGTCGTAGAGGCCGCAAACCGCTTCGACGCGGCCCGGGCCGGCGATGCTCTCGACCTCGGGCACCGATTCGGGATGCGCGACGAGGTGGAGATCGATGCCGCGGCTGGCCCAGTACCACAGGGACGAGAGGTCGGTGATCGCCCCGACGGCCTTCGCATCGAGGCGGCGAGAGCGGCGGAGGCGACCGAGCACCTCGGTCGCGGCCGGGTAGACCGACACGACGACGTCCGGCCGGCGGCGCTGCACCTCGGCGAGCAGCCGGCTCCCCGCGCTTCGGTAGAGCGCGTTCTGGCCGAGCGCCCGTAGCGGCGCCGCTCGTGCGAAGAGCAGGTACTGCGCGTCGAAGACCCAGTGGAGCCGGTCGCTGCCGAAGGTCCGCCGCATCGCGTCCTCTGCGACGCGGTGGACGAGCGGGCCCATCACGCCGAGGACATCGACGATCTCGACGCTCGCGTCCGGACGCCGTTCCTGGATGCCCCGGGCGAGCCACCGGGCCGGGACGTCGTGGCCCGCGCCGACGCTCGCCGTGAGGACGAGCACGCGCGGCGGGCGGCTCACTTCTTCACTGTGACCTTGTAGTCGATCACCCGCTTCGCCGTCCCGGAGGTGACGATGATCCGGAAGGTGAGCGGGAAGCCGACCGAGTCCGTCGGCCAGATCACGTAGTCGCGGAAGGTTCCGCGAAACGGGATCTTCGTGACGTTGGCCTTGCTCGCGCCGAATTGGACGGGATGCACCCCTCCGAGTGGATCGACGATCCGTGCCGTGACGCGGGCGCGGGCCGGCTTGCCCCCGACCGTCGCGTGCACGCCGTACGGCCAATGCACGTTGGCCTTCGGCGTGTGACCTGCCGCTGTGAGCGTGGCGTGGAGCGGGCCGGCGACGAGAGCGCCTGCGGCGGCGAGAACTGCGGCGATCTTCATGGCGACAATCTATGCGTCCGGGCCGGATGCGAGGATGCGCTTGCTAGGGTCTTCCCAAGGTGCCGATCTACGAATACGTGTGCATGAGCTGCGAGTCTCACTTCGAGGAGCTCGTCGGGATGTCGGATCCGGATCCGGTGTGTCCCGACTGCGGCCACGAGCGGGTCGCGAAGCAGCTGAGCGCGTTCGTCGCGCACGGCACCGCCGGGCAGCCCAGCTTCGGTGGCGGCGGCTGTTGCGGCGGTAGCTGTGGCTGCGGACACTAGATCCGAACTGGCCCTCCTCGCCTACGGCGACGTGGTCGCCGGCTGCACCGACTGCGCGCTCGCGAGGACGAGGACGCAGGTCGTCTTCGGCGTCGGCTCTCCGGCCGCCGAGCTGATGTTCGTCGGCGAGGCGCCTGGCTTCCACGAGGACAAGCAGGGGATCCCGTTCGTCGGCGCCGCGGGCCAGCTGCTGACGAAGCTGCTCGCCGGCGTCGGGCTCGCGCGCGAAGACGTGTACATCGCGAACGTGCTGAAGTGCCGTCCCCCCGGCAACCGCGATCCGCTGCCGGACGAGATCGAAGCGTGCGAGCGCCACCTGTTCAAGCAGATCGAGCTGATCCGCCCGAAGGTCGTCGCGACGCTCGGCAATTTCGCGACCAAGCTGCTCTCCGGCAAGCCGGCCGGCATCACGCGGGTACACGGTCAGGAGCAGGAGGTGGTCCTCGGCGGTCACCGCGTGCTGCTCTACCCGATCTTCCATCCGGCGGCGGCGCTGTACACGCCGCGGATGCTCGAGGTGCTCGAGGCCGACTTTCGGCGGGTGCCGGAGCTGCTCGGCCGCGAGACGGCTCCGCCTCCGCCGGCCGAGCAGGAGCCTGCACCGACGGTCGAGCAGCCGCTCCAGCTCGGCCTGTTCTGACAGCACATTCGCCCGTGGAGGCGGTGACCGGGTCGCCCGAGGAGACCGAGGCGCTGGCCGGACGGCTGGCGCGGCGGCTTCGGGCCGGCGACGTGGTCGCCGTCGGCGGCGAGCTGGGAGCGGGTAAGACGACCTTCGTGCGCGGCGCCGCGCGGGCGCTCGGAGTCACCGGGCCGGTGTCGAGCCCGACGTTCACGCTCGGTCACGTCTACGACGCGCCGACGCCGGTCGCACACCTCGACCTCTACCGGCTGGCCGGGATCGACGCGGCGGAGTGGGGCGATCTGGAGCCCTACTTCGACGGGACGGTGGCGTTCGTGGAGTGGCCGGAGCATGCGGGCGACTGGCTGCCGTCGACGCGGGCGAGCGTTACGCTCACGCACGTCGACGAGACGCACCGACGCGTCGCGATCATCGGTGAAGACCTTGGCTTTTGACACCGCCACCAGCCTGGGAGCGGTCTGCGCCCTCTCGACGGGCGAGTACGCCCGCCGTGCGACCGCCGGCGAGCTGCTTGCAGCCGTCGACGAGCTCGTCGACGATCCGGCCGAGCTCGACGCGATCGTCGCGGGTCGCGGGCCGGGCAGCTTCACGGGCATCCGCATCGGGCTCGCGACCGGACGGTCCCTCGCGCAGACGCTCGACGTGCCGCTGAAAGGAGCGTCGACGCTCGACGGCTTCGCTGCCGGGGCGTTGCCGGTGATCGATGCGCGGAGGGGAGAGGTGTTCGTACCCGGGCCGCGCGTGTGCCGGCCCGAGCAGCTGGACGTGGACGGCAAGGTGCTCGTCGGCGACGGCGCAGTGCGTTACCGCGGGGTCTTCGAGGAGAGCGGTGCGACCGTGCCTTCGGACGATGATCCTGCGCACGTGCCTGACCCGCTCCTGTACCTGGCGCATGCGACCGACGACGTCGAACCGCTCTACGTACGCGATCCCGACGCGAGGCCTCGGCCGTGACAGCGGTCGCGGTCGAGATCCGCTCGCTCACGCTGGGCGATCTGAATGCGATCGAGCACATCGAGCAGCGCGCGTATCCGACGCCGTGGTCTCGCTCGATGTTCGCGTCCGAGCTCGCGAAGCCGACGTCGATCTGCCTCGGCGCGTTCGAAGGCGAGCAGCTCGTCGGCTACATCGTCAACTCGCGTTACGTCGACGCGTGGCACGTGATGAACGTGGCGGTCGACCCGGATCACCAGCGGCGCGGCATCGCGACGGCCCTGATCGAGCGTCTGATCGAAGTCACCGAGGACGACGAGCGCCGCGGCTACACGCTCGAGGTCCGTGTGTCGAACGAGGACGCGATCAGCCTCTACCGCAAGCTGGGCTTCGAGCCGCGCGGGATCCGGCGCGGCTACTACACCGACAATCGGGAAGACGCCCTCATCATGTGGCGTGACGCGCGATCGTGATCTTGGGAATCGAGACGTCGTGCGACGAGACCGCCGCGGCCCTCGTCACCCACGACGGAGACATCGTCGCGAACGTCGTCGCGTCGCAGGCCGACCTGCACGCGCGCTACGGCGGCGTCGTCCCCGAGGTCGCGAGCCGCCGACATCTGGAGCTCGTCAACCCGGTGATCCTCGAGGCGCTGCGCGAGGGCGGTGCGACGCTCGACGACGTCGACTCCGTCGCGGTGACGACGCGGCCCGGGCTGATCGGCGCGCTGCTCGTGGGTGTCGCGGCGGCAAAGGCCCTCGCCTGGGCCCGGCGCCTTCCGCTCGTACCCGTCGACCACCTGCACGGTCACGTCGCCTCCCTCTATCTGAGGCCGCTCGATCTCGAGCCCCCGTTCACGTGTTTGCTCGCCAGCGGCGGTCACACGATGCTGCTCGACGTTCGCGACCGGGGTGGCTATCACGTCCTCGGGACGACGCTCGACGACGCGGCGGGCGAGGCGTTCGACAAGGGCGCGCGGCTGCTCGGCCTCGGCTACCCCGGCGGGCGTGCGATCGACGAGCTCGCCCGGTCCGGCGACGCGACTGCCTACGAGTTCCCGGTCGCGCGTGTCCCCGGTCTGGACTTCTCGTTCTCGGGGCTGAAGACCGCCTTGCTCTACGCCGTACGGGATCTGACGGCCGACGAGCTCGCCGCGCGTCGGGCCGATCTCGCCGCGGGCTACCAGCGGGCGATCGTGCGCGCGCTCGTCGAGCGGATCGAGGCATCCGGCGCATCGCGCGTCGCGGTCGTCGGCGGGGTGGCCGCGAACTCGGAGCTTCGCGCCGCGCTGCCCGACGCGGCGCTGGCGCCGCTCGCGCTCTGCACCGACAACGCGGCGATGATCGCGTCTGCGGCGCGGTACACGGCCGCGATCGAGTACCCCGGCTACCTCGAGCTCGATGCACGCGCTTCGGCGTAGCGCGGCAGCGTTCCTCGTCCTCGTCGCGGCGGCAGCGGCGGCCGTCGTCCTCACCCAGTCCGGCGGAAGCAACGCGCAGACGTTGCGGCTGCAGCCCGGAAGCTGGCTCGGCTTCGTCGGCGATCCACGCCCCGACGTGCAGCTCGGTGAGCGGATGATCGTCGTGCTCAAGGCGCCGTCGGTCGGAGAGCGTCTCGTGCAGGCGCACTACGCGACGGAGGCGCAAGAACGCTCGTGGACATCGCAGGCGCTTGCCGCGCAGCAGCAGGTGCTGACGACGCTCGCGGCGGCGGGCATCGCGATCCGACCCGACTACACGTTCGAGCGCGTCCTCGACGGCTTCTCCGCGTCACTCGATCCGCGCGCGGTCTCCCTGCTCCAGCGCGACCAATATGTCGCGGGCGTGTACCCGGTTCGTGCGGCCTTTCCGGCGGCGACCTCGTCGTCGCTGCTCTCGGGGAAGGGCGCGGCGACGCCCGGCGTTGCGCTGCCGGGCTTCGACGGAACCGGTGTCACGATCGCGCTGCTCGACACCGGAGTCGACCTCGCGCATTCGTACCTGCGTGGGCACGTGCTGCCGGGAACCGACGTCGTCGGGAACGGCGACGATGCGAGCGCGCGACGAGACCCGCAGGACTCGGCCGTGCTCGAGCGGCACGGGACCGAGTTGGCGGGGATCCTCGTGGGCTCGAACGGCCCCGGCGGCCTACACGGCATCGCGTCCGGGGCGACGTTGCTGCCGATCCGCGTTGCAGGGTGGCAGCCCGACGTGCACGGCAACGACGTCGTGTATGCCCGCAGCGATCAGCTGATCGCGGGGCTCGAGCACGCGGTCGATCCGAACGGCGACGGCGACTGTCACGACGCGGCTCGCGTCGCGCTCGTCGGGCTTGCAGAGCCGTACGCTGCGTTCGCCGACGGGCCCGAGGCGCAGGCCGTCCAGGGTGCGCTCGATCTGAACACCGTCGTCGTCGCACCTGCCGGCAACGACGGTGCGGCGGGGCCGACGTTCGGCTCGATCTCCGCGCCCGCGGCCGCGCCGGCGGCCGTCGCCGTCGCGGCCACGGACTCGCGCAGCAGTCTCGAGGAAGCCCGCGTCGTGCTGCGCCGAGGGCTCGACGTCATGTACGACCGCGAACAGCCGCTGCTCGGACCGGTGACGCCGAGCCGTTCCTTGACGCTGTCCATCGCAGCACCGCGTTCCGGCGGCGCAAGCGGCGCCGACTTCTTCGACGCACGCGGAAACAGCTTGGTGGCGGGGAAGGCCGCGTTCGCGCCGCTCGGCACCGATCCGCAGGGGACCGCCGCCGCGGCCGCGGCGGCGGGTGCCGCGGCGATGGTCTTCTACGGGCCGGCGGCACCGGCCGGTGCGCTGAGAGTCACCCAGTCGCTCACGATCCCGGTTGCGTGGGTGCCGACGTCAGCGGCGGCCGCGCTGCTCGCCGCGCAACGTGCAGGTCTCGACGTCGGATTCTCGATCGGCCCCGGCCACTCGACCCGCGACCCTCAGGCGGGGTTCGTCGCCGGCTTCTCCTCCCGCGGGCTCGCCTTCGACGGACGCGTGAAGCCCGACGTCGCGGCGCCGGGAGTCGCGCTCGCGACCTCGGAGCCCGGCGACGCACCGGATGGAACGTCGCTCTTCGGGACAGTCAACGGGACGAGCGCCGCCGCCGCAACCGTCGCAGGGGCTGCCGCGCTGCTCGTACAGATGCGGCCGGACCTGAACGGGCCGGAGCTGCGCAGCCTGCTCGTCGGCTATGCCCAGCCGGGTCGCGCGCCGGCGCTCGAGGTGGGCGCGGGGACGTTTCGCGTCGGCTCGTCCGCGGTCGGTGAGGTGGCGGCCGACCAGGCGACGCTCGGCTTCGGGATCTGGCACGGGCCCCATTGGCACGCCACCCGCACGCTCGTCTTCCGCAACGTGTCGACGAGGCGGCTGCAGCTGTCGGTTGCGGCGGTCGCCACGGCAGGCGAGTCCGAGGAGCTGCATTTCCGCGTGAGACCGAACCGCCTCATCCTCCGTGAGGGTCACGCCAGGCGCGTCCAGGTGACGGTGACCGCCCCCCGCGCCCCGCCGTCGTCCGTCGTCACCGGGGTCATCCAGGCAACCCCCGCCGGCGGCATCCCGCTGCGCGTCCCGTGGGCGCTCGAGTTCCAGGCGCCTCCACCGGGCGACCTGCTCCAGCGGGTGTCACTCGACCACTCGTCGTTCAAGGCGTCCGATACGTCGCCGGCGATCCTGACCGTCCAGGCCGGCAACGTCGTCGCGGAGAACGGTGTGCAGATCGAGCCGGTGTCGCGGCTCGACATCCTCCTCTACACCGCGGGCGGCAGGTTCGTCGGGGTGATGGCCCGCCTTCGCGATCTGCTCCCGGGCGCGTACAGCTTCGGGATCACGGGTCGCGGGCCGAACAGCATCGTGCTCGCGCCGGGTGACTATGAGCTCCGCCTGGCCGCCTGGCCGACGATTCCCACGGACGCGACGCCGACCAAGGCGATCGTCCACTTCCGGATCCAATAGAGTCGCGGCCATGGCCACCACCGAGCACGAAACCCACCTCCGCGAGAACCCGTTCGGGCTCGCGCAGCAGCAGCTTCGGAAGGTTGCGGACACGTTCGACATCGACGACCGCCTCGTCAACGTCTTGCAGCAGTGCAAGAAAGCGGTCGAAGTCTCGATCCCGACGTCGATGGACGACGGGTCCGTCCGCGCGTTCACCGGTTATCGAGTCACGCACAACATCGCGCGCGGCCCGTCGAAGGGTGGGATCCGATACCACCCCGACGTCACGCTCGACGAGGTCAAGTCGCTGGCGATGTGGATGACGTGGAAGTGCGCGCTGATGGGCCTTCCGTTCGGCGGCGCGAAGGGCGGCGTCGTCTGCGACCCCAAGCAGATGTCGCGCAGCGAGCTCGAGCGCATGACCCGCCGTTTCACGTCCGAGATCATCAACGAGATCGGTCCGGAGAAGGACATCCCGGCGCCGGACGTCGGCACGAACGCGGCGACGATGGCGTGGATCTTCGACACCTACTCCATGAACAAGGGCCATTCGGTGCTCGGCGTGGTCACCGGCAAGCCGCTCACGATCGGGGGGTCGCTCGGGCGCGAGGAGGCCACTGCGCGTGGCGGCGTGTACTGCCTGGAGGCGGCGCTCCGCCGGCTCGAACGCCCGATGAGCGGCCTGCGCGTCGCCGTGCAGGGGTTCGGGAACGTCGGCTCGTTCTTCGCGAAGTTCGTGGCGGAGCTGGGGGCGACCGTCGTCGCGATCTCGGATTCGCGCGGCGGGATCCACAACGCCAACGGCATCGACGTCGCGGCCGCGTTCGCGCACAAGCGTGGAGGCGGCGCGCTCAGCGAGCTGAAAGGCGGCGACCGCATCACGAACGACGATCTCCTGCTCGCCGACTGCGACGTGCTCGCACCGTGCGCGTTGGAGCAGGTGATCGCGGAGGCGAACGCGGATCGCGTGAAGGCGAAGCTGATCGTCGAGGGTGCGAACGGCCCGATCACGCCCGCCGCCGACGAGATCCTCCAGGACAACGGCGTGCTCGTCCTCCCGGACGTGCTCGCGAATGCGGGCGGTGTCGTCGTGTCGTACTTCGAGTGGGTTCAGGGCCTGCAGGAGTATTTCTGGAAGGAAGACGAGGTGAACGCCCGGCTCAACGAGATCGTCACGCGGGCGTTCGACGAGACGTGGGCGACGTACGAATCGCGCCGCATCTCGATGCGGCTCGCCGCGTACGGCCTCGCCGTCCAGCGAGTCGCCGAGGCGACCGTCACGCGCGGGCTCTATCCGTAGAAGCCCGGCTCCGCCGGAGATTGCGAGTGCTCGGAGTCCCGCTGTGAGAGGCGTCACGCTGTACCGCGCTGCGGGCTGTCACCTGTGCGAGCGCGCGCAGGGGCAGCTCGCGCGCCTGCGCGCGGAGCTGGGCTTCGAGTACGAGGAGATCGACATCTCGGGCGATGACGCGCTCGAGGCGCGCTATCGCGAATGGCTGCCCGTCGTCGAGATCGACGGCGAGCGGGCGTTCGTCTACTACCTCGACGAGACCGCGTTCAAGCGCAAGCTCGGCGTCTAGGTGCCAGAGCGGGGTCAGACCCGTGCCAGAGCGGGGTCAGACCCGTGCCAGACCCGTGACGTGTCACAAACCTCGGCGCTTGTGACAACCGTCCGGCCCATGTGGAGCCTTCGGGCAGAATGCTCGTGATGTTGCAAGCGGGAGCAGGAGCCGCCGGGCCGGATCGCCTCACCGTCGGCGTCGCGGCGCGCCTGTCCCGGTACCTCCAGGTGCTGACGCAGGCGCGCAAGATGGGGAAGGAGCGGATCTCCTCGCAGGAGATCGCCGACTACACGAACATCAACGCGACGCAGATTCGGCGCGACCTCTCCAACTTCGGCAAGTTCGGCAAGCGCGGCGTCGGCTACTCGATCGACTCGCTGCTCGCGGAGATCCGCCGCATCCTGCGAACGCAGGGCCAGCACAACATCGCGCTCGTGGGCGCCGGCCGCCTCGGGCAGGCGATCGCGAGCTCTCCGATCTTCGCCGAGCACGGCATCAACATCGCGGCGGTCTTCGACAGCGATCCCGAGAAGATCGGCATGGAGGTCGGTGGCACGGCCGTCGACGACGAGCGGCGCCTGAAGGATGCGGTGCGCGAGAAGAACATCGTCGTCGGCGTGCTCGCCGTCCCGGCGCTCGCGGCCCAGAAGGTGGCCGACGACCTCGTCGACGCGGGCGTCCGCATCATCTTCAACTACTCCGAAGGCCTGCTCGACGTTCCGAGCGAGGTGACGGTTCACACGTCGAACCCCGCCGTCGAGCTGCTGCACGCGCTCTACTTCCACCTGACGTGAGCGACGGTCGAAACTCGCGTCCTTGGGTCGAAGACGAACCAAGGACGGGAGGTTTCTGAGTGCGCATCGTCCTCTGGCACGGGTACCTGCTGGCGGGAACAGGGTCGAACGTCTACAGCCGCGCGCTCGCGCGCGAGTGGAGCCGCGCCGGCCACGACGTCGTGATCGTCTGCCAGGAGCGCGCGCCGGAGCAGTACGACCTCGGGGGTGCGCAGGTCGTGGTGCCCGAGCTACCGGGACGGCTGCTGCCGGTGTTCGTGATGGACCGCTACGAGGGCCTCGAGCCGAAGTTCCTCCAGGACTTCACCGACATCGAGCGTCGGTCGTACGTCGACTCGAATGCGGCGGCGGTACGCGAGCAGCTGCCTGCCGACGTCGTCTTCGCGAACCACGTGTTGATGGGCGCGCCGGTCGGTCTCGCCTCCGGCGCGCCGTTCCGCGTGAAGGCGCACGGCTCGGAGCTCGAGTACTCGATGCGAGGGCGACCCGATCTCGAGGCGTGGGGGCGGGAGACGCTGGCCGAGGCGGAGTTGACCTTCGTCGGCTCGCGGCACATCCGCGACGTGCTCGAGGACATCGTCGGCCATGTGGACCGCGTCGTCGAGGTGCCGCCCGGGGTCGACGTCGACGAGTTCGCACCGGAGAGCCGCGACGATGCGCTCGCCGCGCTGCTGGCCGAGGCTCGCGGAGATCCACCGAATCCGGGGAACGCGCAGGAGCGGCTGCCGGACGAGGGGAACGCCGAACGCCTCCAGGCGTTCCTCGCCGGAGGCGGCCCGACCGTGGTCTACTTCGGGAAGCTGATCGAGCAGAAGGGCGTCCAGGTGCTGCTCGAGGCGATGCGCGGGATCGACGCGCGCCTGGTCGTGGTCGGGTTCGGGCCGTACAGGAAGGCGCTCGAGGCCGCGGCGCCCGAGCGGACGCTCTTCACCGGCCCCCTCGAGCACCGGCACCTCCGTCACCTGCTTCCGCTCGCCGATGCGACGGTCGTGCCCTCGATCTTCCCCGAGGCGTTCGGGATGGTCGCCGCCGAGGCTGCTGCCGCGGGCTCGCCGCCGCTCGTGGCCCGGCACTCCGGCCTCGCGGAGGTGGCGGCCGGGCTCGAGGACGAGTACCCGTCTCACCTCCGCCGGCTCGCCGCGTTCGAGAGCGGCGATGCAGCCGATCTCGCCTCGAAGCTGAAGGAGCTTCTCACGCTCCCCGAGGCCGACCGCGACGCGATTCGCCGCGCCGCGCGCGCGGCGGTCGTCACCCGCTGGTCGTGGGCGGGAGTCGCGGCCCGGCTGATAGAGCCCGCGGGCTAACCTCTCCCGACCGATGGGAGAGGAGCAGCGCGGCTCGTGGCAGGAGCTGCTCGCGGACGCCGAAGCGGCGTTCGAGGGCGGCGCCGATTTCACCGTTGCCGTCGAGGAGGAGTTCTCCCTGCTCGACCCGGACACGCTCGGCCTCGTCAACCGCTTCGAGGAGATCAAGGCCGCCTCGCTCGGCACCGAGCTGGAGCCGCACCTGGTCGGCGAGCTGATCGCCTCCGAGGTCGAAGTGCGGACGGGCCGGTGCGGCGACTTCGCCGAGGCGGCTGCGACGATGGGCGAGCGGCGATCGCAGCTGCACGGGCTCGCACGCGAGCTGGGCCTGGCGCTCGGCGCGACCGGGACGCATCCGTGGAGCCGCTGGCAGGACCAGCGGATCATCGACACCCCGCACTACCGGCGGAACGACGAGCTGCTCCGCTACGTGGTCTGGCGCAACAACACGTTCGGACTCCACGTGCACGTCGGCTTCGCGGGCGCGGACCGTGCGATCGCGGTCCACGACGCGCTGCGCGGATTCCTGCCTGAGCTGCTCGCGCTGTCCGCAAGCTCACCGTTCGTCGAAGGCGTCAACAGCGGCCTCCACTCGGCGCGGACGGAGATCTTCACCCGCATGTTCCCGCGCTGCGGGATCCCCGATCCCTATGGCGACTGGCGCGGCTTCCACGACTACGTCGCGTTTCTCTACCGCACCGGCTCGATCACCGAGCACACGCAGATCTGGTGGAGCGTGCGGCCGCACCTCGCGTACCCGACCATCGAGATCCGGATCTGCGACGGTCAGCCGGACCTCGCCGAGTCCCAGTCGCTCGCCGCACTGTGTTACGCCCTCGCCGCTCGCTGCGTGCGCGCGCACGACGACGGCGAGCCGATACCGAACCTGCCCCATCGGCTGCTGGAGGAGAACCTCTGGCGCGCGATCCGGTGGGGTCTCGGCGGCGAGCTCCTCGACTTCGAACGCGGCGAACCGGTCCCGGCGCGGGCACGGATCGAGCAGCTCGTCGAGTGGGTGGCCCCGGTCGCCGACGAGATCGGGGCCGCGCCGTTCCTCGCCGTGCCCGAGCGGAACGCCGCCGAGCGCCAGATCGCACGGTTCGAGGAGGGCGCGACCCTGGAGGAGATCTACGCCGAGCAGGTCCGCGCCTCGGAGCCGATCTCGTGAGCGAGCCGGACTACGAGAAGCTCGCGGAGCAGATCGCCCAGCTCCGCGTCGACGACGTGCTCACGGGTGCAGCGTCGACACTGGCGAGCGTCGCCTACGCGCAGCTCGCGGCGAAGGATCTCGAGCAGGCGAAGCACGCCATCGACGTGCTCGGCACGATCGTGCCGCTGCTGCAGGACGAAGGGCTGAAGCGGGACCTCGGCTCGGCCCTGGCGAACCTCCAGGTCGCCTACGCCGACGCCCGGGCAGAGCCCTCCTGACCGGGCTTTGTGATACATAATCGCCCGCGCCGAAGCCCTTCGGCGCTTGACTTTGTGAGGGAGCGAATCGGATGAGTTGGTTCATGCACCATCCCGTGCTCCTCGGCCTCGTCGGTGCAGGCGTCGCCGTGGCGTACGGGCTCTACCTGACGTGGTGGCTGCTCGCCCGTCCCGCAGGCAACGAGCGGATGCGCCAGATCGCGAGCGCAGTGCAAGAGGGTGCCGCGGCCTACTTGAAGAAGCAGTACACGACGATCGCGATCGTGGCGGTCGTGCCGTTCATCCTGCTCGGCGTCTACCACAAGCTCGGCTGGGGCCCGGCCTTCGGCTTCCTGATCGGCGCTGCGCTGTCGGCGGCGGCCGGCTTCATCGGGATGAACGTCGCGGTGCGCTCGAACGTGCGGACCGCGGAAGCCGCGCGAGGCGGTCTGAAGCCCGCGCTCGACGTCGCCTTCAAGGCGGGATCGGTGACGGGCCTCCTCGTCGTCGGTCTGGGACTCCTCGGCGTCACCGGCTACTACTGGTTCCTCACCGGCGCGCTGCACCACACGCCGACTTCCGCGATCAACGACCTCGTAGGGCTCGCCTTCGGCGGCTCGCTCATCTCCGTCTTCGCGCGACTCGGCGGCGGCATCTTCACCAAGGCCGCAGACGTCGGGGCCGACCTGGTCGGCAAGATCGAGGCCGGCATCCCGGAGGACGACCCCCGGAACGCCGCGGTGATCGCAGACAACGTCGGCGACAACGTCGGCGACTGTGCCGGCATGGCGGCCGACCTGTTCGAGACGTACGCGGTGACTGCCGTCGCCGTGATGCTGCTCGGCACGCACGTCGGGATCGTCGGCGACCTCACGCACCGCCTCTACCTGTATCCGCTCGCCCTCGGCGCGGTGTCTGCGGTGGCGTCGGTGATCGGAACGTTCTTCGCGCGGCTCGGCGGCGGCGAGAACGCGGTCATCAATGCGCTCTACAAGTCGGTCATCGTCGCGACGGTGCTCTCGGCGGCCGGCTTCATCCCGATCACGATCGCCTTCGACAAGGGCAAGTACGGCTTCGGCGATCTCTACGTCTCGGCGATCGTCGGCCTGCTCGTCACGTTCCTGCTCGTCGCGATCACCGAGTACTACACCGGCACGCGCTGGAACCCCGTGAAGGCGATCGCCAAGGCATCGCAGACGGGACACGCGACGAACATCATCGAGGGCCTCGCGATCGGCATGCAGGCGACTGCTGCGCCGGTGCTCGTGATCGTCGCGGGCATCCTCGTGGCGCACCACTTCGCCGGTCTGTACGGCGTGGGCGTCGCCGTGATGGCGCAGCTGTCGATGACGGGTCTGATCGTCGCGCTCGACGCGTACGGCCCGGTGACCGACAACGCCGGCGGGATCGCAGAGATGGCCGACCTGCCGCACGAGGTCCGCGACATCACCGACCCGCTCGACGCCGTCGGCAACACGACGAAGGCGGTCACGAAGGGCTACGCGATCGGGTCGGCCGCGCTCGCGGCGCTGATCCTCTTCGACTCGTACACGACGGGCCTGAAGGACCACGGACTGTCCACGTTCTTCTCCCTCTCGGATCCATGGGTGGTCACCGGCCTCTTCATCGGCGGCCTCATGCCGTTCCTGTTCGCGTCGCTCGCGATGCAGGCGGTCGGCCGAGTCGGCGGCCAGGTCGTCGAGGAGGTGCGCCGCCAGTTCCGCGAGCACCCGGGGATCATGGAAGGCACCGAACGGCCGGACTACAGCCGCGCGGTGGGCATCGTCACCGGTTCGGCGATCCGTTCGATGCTCGCACCGGCGATCATCCCGATCGGGTTCCCGATCGTCGTCGGGATCATCAACGCGCGCATGCTCGGAGGCCTGCTGATCGGCACGATCGTCACGGGCCTCTTCCTCGCGATCGCGATGACCTCCGGCGGCGGCGCGTGGGACAACGCGAAGAAGTCGATCGAGGACGGGCTGTACGGCGGCAAGGGCTCCGAGGCGCACGCCGCATCGGTCACGGGAGACACGGTCGGGGACCCCTACAAGGACACGGCGGGGCCGGCGATCAACCCGATGATCAAGATCGCGAACATCGTCGCGATCCTCATCATCCCGCTCCTCGTCTCGATCCACGGATGACGCGAAAGGGTGTCTGACACCATTGGTGTCAGACACCTTGCGCACGCCGGTCGCACGTTCGCTCATCGGCTCGGTTGCCGTGCTCGCCGCGGCGACAGGGCTCGTCTACGCCCTGCGCCCGATCGCGCCGACGCTCAGCCTCGGCGTCCTCTACACGCTCGCCGTTCTCTCGTCGGCGGTGCTCTTCGGCATCGGCTGGGCGATCGCCGTCGCCGTTGCGTCGATGCTCGCCTTCAACTTCCTCTTCCTCGCGCCGGTGCACACCCTCACACTCGCCGACGCGCGGAACTGGTCGGCACTCGTCGTGTACCTCGTGACGGCGGTCGTCGCGAGCGAGCTGGCGGCTCGGGCGCGCCGGCGGGCCGGGGAGTCCGCGCAGCGCGAGCGCGAGGCGGCGCTCATCGCCGACGTCGCCGCGGAGATCCTGCAGACCGGAACCGTCGACGACCTCCCCCGGCGCGCTGCGCGCGTCACCGCGACGGCCGACGCGGTCAGCCGCGAGCGGCTGCAGGCGGCGCTGGACACGCTACTCGGGATGAGCCGCTCCGACGCGATCAAGACGACGATCCTGCAGGCCGTCTCGCACGACTTCCGGACGCCGCTCGCGACGATGTCCGCAGCGGTCGACGGCCTCGAAGGAGGTGAGCTCACGCTCTCGGAGGCCGATCGCGCCGAGCTGCTCGAGACCCTCCGTCTCGAGCTCGACCGGCTCACGCGGCTCGTCGAGAATCTCCTCGACCTGTCGCGGATCCAGGCGGGCGCAGTCGTGCCGCATCTCGAGCTGTGGTCGGTCGACGACCTGATCGCGGACATCGGGCGATCAGAGCGCCTGCGGATCGACCTGCCTGACGACCTGCCGCCGGTGCGGGTCGACGCGGTGCAGCTGCAGCGAGTCGTTGCGAACCTCGTCGACAACGCGCTGAGGTACTCGACGGGAGACGTCGAGGTGCGCGTGCGCGCCGAAGACGGCGCGGTGCTCGTCGAGGTGCTCGACCGCGGCGGCGCCGGGGCGACGCCGGGTGTCGGGCTCGGGCTCGCGATCGCGCGCGGCTTCGCCGCGGCCAACGGCTCGGATGTCGCGCTCGAGCCGCGCGCCGGCGGCGGTACGCGTGCCGTGCTGCGGGTGCCCGCGTGAAGGTTCTCGTGGTCGACGACGAGCCGCAGTTCGCGCGCGCGCTCGCAACGAACCTTCGCGGTGCGGGGTACGAGGTCGTGACCGCGGCGACCGCCGCCGAAGCGCTCTCGGCGGCGGGATTGAGCCCTCCGGACGCGGTCGTGTTGGATCTGCGGCTGCCGGACGGGTCGGGGCGGGACGTCCTCCGCGAGCTACGGACCTGGAGCGAGGCGCCGGTGATCGTCGTGTCGGCGGTCGGCGACGAGAGCGAGAAGATCGCGGCGCTCGATGCGGGCGCGGACGACTACGTGACGAAGCCGTTCGCGATCGGCGAGCTGCTCGCGCGGTTGCGCGCGGCCCTGCGACGGGCGGGCCCGGCCGGCGAGCCTGTGCTCGAGATCGGCCCGATCCGAGTCGACCTCGAGCAGCATTCGGTCGAGGTCGACGGCCGTCGCGTCCACCTGACGCCGAACGAGTTCGACCTGCTTCGCGTCCTCGCGCAGCATCCGGGGAAGCTGCTCACGCACCGCACGCTCCTGCACGAGGTCTGGGGGCCTGCGTACGGCGACGAGTCGAACTATCTCCACGTCTACGTGTCCCAGCTGCGCAGGAAGGTCGAGCCTGATCCGGCGCGGCCGCGATACCTGCTCACCGAGCCGGGCGCGGGCTACAGGCTCGTCGAAGGGTCGTCTTGAGCATTTCTTGAGACGCTGCGGCTCGATCCTGAGCCGCCCCTGAGAGGCTGCGACCTACCGTGGCCGTATGGCCAATTTGCTGGCACCGATGCGCGCGTGGGGTGCGCGCCGCGAGCTGCGTGCGGCCCGGCGCAGCGCCGACGAGCAGCTGCTCGCAAGCAGATTGCCGTCGCCGCGCCTCGCCTGGCGCGTTGCGGAGCTCACGGCGGACGAGCACCGCATCTCGCTCGGGCGATCGCTGACGGACGTCATCCATTCGTCCGACGAACGGCTGCTGCCGAATGCGTCGCCGATCGACCGGGGTGTCGTTCGGGAGTGCCGGCCGCAGCTGCTCGGGCTGGCCTCACGGCTCTTCGATCTCGAGCGATCGGTGGCCCCTCGCGGAGTCCTGCTCGCGGAACGGCTGCTCCGAGGCGCCGACGGGCCGTTGTACGGAAACGGCTCGCAGCGCCGGCTCCGCCTGGAGATCCAGCGCATCGATGCTGCGCTCGACGGGCGCGAGGACCACGAATGAGCACGGCAGAGGCGGGCGCGAGGCTCAAGCGCCTGGTCGTCGGGCGTCCGATGGCCACCGGCCAGTTTGAGGAGACGCTCCTTCCGAAGACGCTGGCCCTCCCGATCTTCGCCTCGGACCCGCTGTCGTCCGTTGCATACGCGACGGAGGCGGCGTTGGTCGTGCTGCTCGCCGCCTCGGCGACCTCGGCGCACCTCGTCTTCCCGCTGTCGCTCGCGATCGCCGGCCTGCTGGCGATCGTCGTCGCCTCGTACCGGCAGACGGTTCGCGTCTACGAGAGCTCCGGAGGGGCGTATGTCGTCGCGCGCGAGAATCTCGGGAAGCTGCCGAGCCTCACCGCTGCGGCGGCGCTGCTGACCGACTACATCCTGACCGTCGCCGTGTCCGTCGCAGCCGGCGTGCTCGCTCTGACCTCGGCAGTGAGCTCTTTGCGCGGCCACGAGCTGCTTCTCTCGCTCGTCTGCGTCGTGCTGATCACCTTCGCGAACCTTCGCGGTGTTCGGGAGACGGGGCTCATGTTCGCGCTGCCGACGTACGCGTTCGTCACCTCGATCTTCGTGCTCATCGTGACGGGAGTCGGGCACTGCGCTGTCTCTGGGTGCCCGCACGCGACGGTCCCCCATCCGATGACCACCGGCACCGGTGTGATCACGCTGTTCGTCCTGTTGCGTGCGTTCTCGTCGGGGTCGACTGCACTCACCGGCGTCGAGGCGATCGCCAACGGTGTCAATGCATTCCGCAAGCCTCACGGCCGGAACGCGGCAACGACGCTCGCGATTCTCGGTTTGATTGCGATTCTCATGTTCGTCGGGGTCTCCTGGCTCGCGGTGCACATGCACGCGCGGCCGACGGCGACCGGCACACCGTCGGTGCTGTCGGAGATCGCACGAGGCGTCTTCCCGTCTTCGTCCGCGGCCGGCTTCATGTACTGGGTCGTCCAGGTGCTGACGTTGCTGATCCTGGTGCTCGCCGCGAATACCTCGTTCCAGGGCTTCCCGCGCCTGGCCGCACTTCTCGCACGTGACCGCTTCTTCGCGCGCCAGTTCACGAACCTCGGCGACCGGCTCGTCTTCTCGAACGGGATCATCGTGCTGGCCGGCGCGGCCTCGCTCCTCCTCTGGGTCTACAACGCCCAGGTCAACTCGCTGATCCACCTGTACGTGATCGGTGTATTCAGCGCGTTCACGCTGTCGCAGGCGGGCATGGTGAAGTACTGGCTGCGCACACACGACCCGGGCTGGCATCGCAAAGTGCTCGTGAACGGCGTCGGTGCCACGGCGACCGGGCTCGTCACGCTGATCGTCATCTGGACGAAGTTCGCCGAGGGTGCGTGGCTGGTCACGGTTGCGATCCCGACGCTCGTCATCTCCTTTCTCGGCATCAACCGCCACTACCGGCGGTTCGGCCGGAGGCTGCGCGCCGGCCTGACCGCGGCCGAGGCTGCGGGCCAGCCGACCAACACGACGCTCGTGTGGGTCGAGGCGATCGACGTCGCCACCGAAGGCGCCCTTTGGTACGCGCGGCAGATCGCGCACGACGAGCCGCTGCGTGCGCTCCATGCACCCACCCGCCGCTCCGATGCGGGCATCCGGCCCCGCTGGTTCGATTTCGCATCCGCTTCGCCCACCCTCGAGATACTCCAGCCCGTCGAGGGGCGTACGCAGGCGGTGCTCGAGGAGGTCTGGCGGCTGCCGCGCGGCGAGAACAGATTCGTGACGGTCGTGATCCCCGAGCAGTTCCGGCGGCGCTCTCTGCTGTCGGCAGCGGGGCGCGCATCGTTCCGGCTCAAGCTGCGGCTCCTTTCCGAGCCCGGCGTCGTCGTTGCGAGCGTCCCCGCCGTGACATCGGCGCCACACCCGGACGGGCGGACTCCGAAGCGGCTCGCCGTCCGGGTGATCCTGTCCGGGGTGCACGGCGGCTCCGTGCGTGCGCTCAAATACGCGGCCTCCCTCGACGTCGAGGACACGCGTGCCGTGTCCTTCGCGATCGACAGCGAGGAAGCCGCACGCATCGAGCGAGACTGGGCAGCCGCCGGATCCTCGTTGCCGCTCGACCTGAGCGACGCGCCGTATCGCGACGTCGGCGACCCGCTGCTCTCCTACCTCCGCGAGCTCACGAGCGACCCGGACACGGCCGTCAACGTGGTCATGCCCGAGATCGTCGTCCGCGGCTGGGCGCGGGTCCTCCACAACCAGCGCGCGCTGTACATCAAGCGGCTGCTGCTCTTCGAGCCCCGGGTCATCCTCTCCTCGGTGCCGTACCAGCTCTTCCGCTAGTCGCCCCTGGGCGCCTCCGGCTCCGGCCGGCGCGCCCCAGGAACGGGCGGGCCGCTTTGCGGCGTACGATCAGCCGGTGCCGAGGAGGCGGCGGGAGTCACACGGCCTGGAACGCGTGCTCGGCGCACCGGCGCTGTTCGCGACGGCGTACGGCAACGTCGGCTCCTCGATCTACTACGCGCTCGGGCTGACGGCCGGCATCGCGCTCGGCCTGACGCCGATCGTCTTCATCATCAGCGGGATCATCTTCGCCGCCACGGCGGCGACGTACGCCGAAGGCACCGTGCGGTACCCCGAGGCGGGAGGGTCGTCGAGCTTCGCCCGGCACGCGTTCAACGAGCTCGTGTCGTTCGGGGCGGCGTGGGCCCAGATGCTCAACTACGTGATCACCGTCGCCATCTCGGTGATCTTCGTACCGCACTACCTCTCGATCTTCTGGGAGCCGCTGAAGACGACGCCGTGGGACGTGATCGTCGGCGTCATCCTCACCTGGGTGCTCGTCGCCATCAACGTCGTCGGCATCCAGGAGGCGGCACGGCTGAACATCCTGCTCGCCGTCGTCGACTTCACGACGCAGCTGTTGCTGGTGTTGCTCGGTTTCATCCTGATCTTCCACCCGCACGTGCTGAGCCACAACGTGCGCTTCGGGGTCGCGCCGTCCTGGGGCGCCTTCCTGCTCGCGATCCCGGTGGCGATGATCGCCTACACCGGCATCGAGACGGTCTCGAACCTCGCCGAGGAGGCGCGCGACCCTGTGCGCTCGATCCCGCGTTCCATCTCTTGGGTCGCGATCGCCGTCTTCGCCATCTACTTCACGCTGCCGTGGATCGCGCTCTCGGCGATGCCCGTCGTCCATCAGGCGGGCCACTACGTCACACGGCTCGGCCAGAACCCACCGCACGGGTTCAAGAACGACCCGGTGCTCGGCCTCGTCGAGAACCTCGGGCTGCACGGCGCCCTCCTGTCCGTCGCGAAGATCTACGTCGGGATCCTCGCCGCCACGATCCTCTTCATCGCGACGAATGCCGGCGTGATCGGAGCGTCTCGGATCACCTATTCGATGGCGAGTTACCGGCAGCTGCCGGAACGATTCCGCCGGTTGCATCCGAAGCTGAAGACGCCGTGGCTCGCGCTCGTCGTCTTCGCCGGCATCGGCCCGACGATCTTCCTGATCTCCGGGCAGGTCGACTTCCTCGGGCGTATGTACGCGTTCGGCGCGATGCTGTCGTTCACGATCGCGCACGTCGCCGTGATCGCGCTCCGGATGCGCAGCAAGGGCGATGAGCTCGAGTGGCACGCCCGGCCGAACGTCCGCTGGCGGGGAGTCGACTGGCCGCTGTTCGCGATCGTCGGCGGCCTCGGGACCGGCATTGCGTGGTTCGTCGTGATCCTCCAGGACGCGCCGACCCGCTACGCCGGTCTCGCGTGGCTCGCGGTCGGCTTCGTCTTCTACCCGCTGTACCGCCGCCGTCAGCGGCTCGCGCTCGCGGCTACCGTCCGTGCGCCGATCCCGCTCGGGCCGGCGTTCGCGCTCGAGTACCGAACGATCCTCGTCCCGATCGTGTCCGGCCCCGCCTCACGCGAGGCGGTCGAGGTGGCCGCGCAGCTCGCGGCGGAGCGGGCCGCCCGAATCGTCCTGCTGCGCGTGGTCGTCGTCCCGCTCGAGCTGCCTCTCGACGCCGACCTCAGGCAGCAGCTCGACGAGGCCGACCGGCTGCTCGACGAGGCATCCGGGATCACGGAGGCCTACGGCGTCCGCTCGGTCGCGCGGGTCGTACGCTCCCGGCAGGCCGGCCGCGCGATCGTCGAGGAGGCCGAGCGGCGGGGGGCGGAGATCATCGTCCTCGGCGCGCCGCGGGGTCGCCACCGCCAGATCTTCGGGCACACTGTCGATTACGTCCTGAAGCACGCGCCCTGCAGAGTCATGGTCGCGGCCGGGAAGAAAGCAGCCTGATGAGCACGTACCGAAGCTTGACCGCGTTGCTGGCGTTGCTGACCGCGGCGCTCGGGCTCGTCATGCTCGCGGTCACGCTGAGCCGGGGAGGCGGCATCGGCATCCTGCTCGGGCTGCTGTTCGTCGCCGCCGGCGGCGGGCGCCTCTACCTGATGCACAGGAGGCGCTGAAGTGCCCCTTCAGCGAATGTCCTCCGTGTCCCCTGCGGCTGCAAAGCGGCGCGAGGCTGTGTCCTCGGTCGCCCCGATAGCTTCGGCTATCGAGGCTCCCTGCGTCCTTGCCTCGCTTGCTTTTCGCGCGCCGGGAACACGGCAACATCCACTGAAGGGGCACTAGTGGCTCGCAAGCTGCCTGGGCTGCGGCGCGAGCTCGACGCGAAGGCGCTCTACTCGGTCGCCTACGGCGAGATCGCCTCCTCGATCTACTTCGCGCTCGGAGTCCTCGCCGCGCATGCGCTCGGCTTCACGCCGATCGTGCTGCTCCTCGTCGGCGGCCTCTTCCTGATCGTCTCGCTGTCGTACGCGGAGGGCACCGCCGCCCTTCCGGAGACGGGCGGCGCGGCGACGTTCGTGCGACGCGCGCTCAACGATCTCGCCGGCTTCCTCACCGGCTGGGCGCTGTTCCTCGACTACCTGATCGTGATCGCGCTCTCCGCGCTCTTCCTGCCGCACTACTTCGCCGGGACGTTCCAGATCGCGACGCTCGACCGAAAGCCGTGGGACATCGTCGTTGGCCTCTGCGTGATCGTGTTCGTCGCCGGCGTACGGCTGTTCCGCCGCCCGTCGCTGTACGGCATCGGGTTCATCGTGCCGGCGCTCGATCTGCTCACCCAGCTCCTGCTCGTCGTCCTCGGGTTCTCGCTCGTCTTCCACTGGCACACGCTCACCGCCGGCTTGTCACTCGGACACGAGCCGAGCTGGCACGCGCTCGCGTTCGCCCTCCCGCTGGCGATGCTCGCGTTCACCGGCCTCGAGACGGTGGCCAACCTCGCGGAGGAGGCCCGCAGGCCGGGAGTCGACCTGCCGCGCTCGGTGTTCGGCGGCATCGCCACGGTCGTGACGACCTCCGTGCTGATCGCCGTCGTCGCCCTGTCGGCGTTCCCCGGGCCGCATACCGAGCTCGGCTCGCGCTGGCTCCATGCGCCGCTGCTCGGGATCGCCGCCCGGATCAGGAACGAGCTGCCGTTCCCGGCCGGTGACATCCTCCGTTTCTACGTCGGCGCGACGGGCGCGCTGATCCTCCTCGCGGCCGTCACGACATCGATCTCCGGCTTCTCGCGCCTCGCCTACTCGCTCGGGGAGCACGGACAGCTGCCGCGCGCGTTCGGGCGGCTCAGCCGGCGCGCACACGTCTCACCGTACGCGATCGTCTCCGCCGCGGTGATCTCGTGCGCGATCGTCGGCGCGACCTCGCTCTTCGGTCACGACGTCACGTTCCTCGCGAGCCTCTACTCGTTCGGCGTCCTGCTCGCGTTCACCGCGGCGCAGCTCGCCGTGATCAAGCTGCGGGTCGACGAGCCCGACCTGCCGAGGCCGTACCGCGCCCCGTTCTCGTTCGCCTTCGGCCGCGCGGAGATTCCGCTGCCGGCCGTCGTCGGCTCGATCGCGACGTTCGCGATCTGGATCGTTGCTCTCGCGACGCATCCGGGCGCGCGGTATGCAGGCCCGGCGTGGCTCGCCGCCGGGGTGGTCGTGTACGTCCTCGTCCGCCGCTCGCACGGGGAAGGGCTGATGGAACGGGTGAGGGCGCCGAGCGAGCTCCCGCGCACTCCCGCCGTCCATTTCCACAAGATCCTCGTTCCGATGAAGCTCGGCGTGATCGGCGAGGAGATGGTCGCGACGGCCGTGAAGCTCGCGGCCGAGCACGGCGCTCAGGTCGAGGCGCTGCACGCGATCAAGGTGCCTCTCGACCTGGCGCTGGACGCGCCCCTGTTCGACCTCGACGAGCGGGCCGAGGCCTCCATCGTCGAGTCGCGGCTGCTCGGAGCCGACCACGGCGTCGTGGTCGACGGCACGACCATCCGGACGCGCTCGATCGGCCAGGCGATCGTCGAGCACGCGATCGAGGTCGGCGCCGACCTGATCGTGCTCGGCTCCGCGCCGCGCTGGCGGCGCCAGTCGCGGTTCTTCTCTCCGACCGTGGACTACGTGCTGCGGAAGGCGCCGTGCGAGGTGCTGATCGTCGCGTTCCCGCAGTCCGTCATGGACGAGGAGCTTGCGACAATTTGACGCGCTACGCTGGGTATTCGTGAAGGCGATCGTGATCGGGTGTGGGCGGGTCGGCTCTGCCGTCGCGCTGCAGCTGCACGGGTCGGGCTGGGACGTCGTTGCCGTCGACGAGAACGAGGATGCGCTGACCAGGCTCGGGGAGCACTGGACGGGAGGGTTCCTCGTCGGTCACGGCATGGACCTCACGCTGCTCCGGGAGGCCGGCATCGAGGAGGCCGACGCGGTCGTCGTCACGACCGACGGCGACAACTCGAACATCGTGATCGGCCAGGTCGCGCAACAGCGTTTCCAGGTGCCGACGGTCGTGCTGCGGGTGCTCGACCCGGGAAGGGCGCAGTTCTACGCGGCGCGGGGCCTGCGGATCGTCTGTCCGACGTCGGCCGCCATCGAAACCCTCGTCGAGGCCGTCAGGGCCACCGAGCAGGTCACGGCGTAGTGCCTCTTCACCAAATGTCCTCGCCAGGAACACGGCAACATTCACTGAAGAAGCGCTGATGTACGTCCTCATCGCAGGCGGCGGGAAGGTGGGCGCGAACCTCACGCGGTCGCTGATTCGTATGGGACACGAGGTGACGCTGATCGAACAGCGGTCGTATCGCTACGACCAGCTCGAGGCCGAGTTCGAGCATCAGGCGGTCCGCGGCGACGCGACCGAGCTGTACGTCCTCGAGCGCGCCGGGATCAAGCGTCCGCCCGACCTCGTCGTCGCGGCCACCGGTGACGACGAGGACAACATCGTCATCTGTCAGATCGCTCGTGAGAAGTACGGCGTCCAGAAGGTGATCGCGCGCATCAACGACCCGCGCAACCAGCCGTACTTCGACCTGCTCGGAATCTCGCCGACCGTCTCTGCGACCGGATCGATCATGGCGTTGATCGAGCACGAGGTGCCGGAGCACGGACTCATCCACCTGCTCGAGCTCCGTAAGGAGAATCTCGAGATCGTGGAGCTCACCGTCGACAAGGACAGCGCGTGCGAAGGCAAGCGGATCGGCGCCGTGCGGCTGCCCGCCGGCGCGCGCCTGATCTCGGTGGTGCGCGACGGCAAGGCGGAAATCGCAGACGCCGAGACGCAACTCGAGGCCGGCGACCAGGTGCTCGCCATTCTCGAGGCCGGCAAGGAAGACGAGTTGCGCCGGGTGCTCCTGCGCAACTGAGGTTGTGCCCATGCGACGGGGGGTCGTGGCGCTCACAATCGTTGCCGTCGTCGCCGGAGGTCTCGCCGCAGCCGCAGTGTTCGCGTGGCCCCGCGCGACACTCGCCGCGCCGGGCCGGGCACTGGCGCGCGTGTCGCTGCCGGGGTTCGCGGGCAGCGTCGCCGCCGTCCAGGTTCGAGACGCACGGGGACACGACGTGGCGGTCTCGCTCCGCGGAAAGGAGTTGTGGCCGCGCCGCGACGTCGCCGCCGGCGAGCGGCTGACGGTCTCGCTCACCGTCCATCGGCCGGGGTGGATCGGCTGGCTGGTCGGACACGCCCAGCGCCGCACGTTCGAGGTCGTCACGCCTGTGGTCTCGCTGCGCGGACGATGGCTGCAGGTGCGCGCCGGCGCGCCGGTGCGCCTGCCGTTCACCGGGCCGGTGAGCGCAGTCTCCCTGAACCGTCGCGCACCGCGGCAGCTCGACGTGCCGTCGCAGAACGTGCCCACCGGATTCGTCGCCCGCGGCGAACACGCGGCCGGCGCCGTGCAGGTCGCGGCCGTCGCCCGGACCTGGGAGCGCCTCCCGCGGCCCGTTCGTGTCAGCTGGTTTCCCGCGAAGCCGTACGCGCAACTGCTCGTCAGCCCTCGCGCCGGCGGCCGGCTCCCGCCCGCGTCGCGCTTGACGCTCACGTTCTCGGCTCCGGTGCAGACCGTGCTCGGGAGCGCGCACCCGACGCTCACGCCGCGAACGCCGGGAAGGTGGCGGCAGCTCGACGGGCACACACTCGCGTTCGAACCCGCGGGTTTCGGGTTCGGCCTCGGCGCCCACGTTCGCATTCGTCTGCCGCGCGCCGTGCATGTCGCCGGCAGCGCAGGCGCGAGTCTCACGCGCACGCTTCGCTGGGATGTGTCACCGGGTTCGATCTTGCGGCTACAGCAGCTGCTCGCACAGCTCGGCTATCTGCCCGTGGAGTGGACGCCCGCCGCCGATCCGGGTCGTACCACTGTCCGCGCGGAGCTCGCGGCGGCGGCCTCGCCGCCGCCCGGTCGCTTCACGTGGCGCTACGCCGACACGCCCTCCGAGCTACGGACGCTCTGGCAGCCCGGCGAGGCGAACACCGTGACGCGCGGGGCGGTGATGATGTTCGAGGACGAGCACGACCTCGCAGTCGACGGCTTCGCCGGGCCGAACGTGTGGCGCGCCCTGATCGCCGACGCGGTCGCCGGCAAGCGCCGTACGGACGGGTACAGCTACGTGTTCGTCCATCGCAACGTCCCGCAGTCGCTGAACCTCTGGCACGCCGGGCACGTCATCCTCAGCTCGCCCGGCAACACGGGTGTCCCCGCCGCGCCGACCGTGCTCGGGACCTTTCCGGTGTTCGAGCACATCCCCTCCGGGACGATGAGCGGGACGAACCCGGACGGCACGCACTACGACGATCCCGGCATCCAGTACATCAGCTATTTCAACGGCGGCGACGCGATCCACGCGTTCAACCGCTCCTCGTTCGGGACGCCCCAGAGCCTCGGCTGCGTCGAGCTTCCTCTCGCGGCGGCGGCGAAGGTGTGGCCGTACACGCCCATCGGGACCCTCGTGACGATCGAGAATTGACCGCCGAGGCCCGCGGCCGGGAGCGCTACCGTGTGGGCGTGCGCCGCCACCGCCCAGCGACGCCCGTCCTGCTTGCCTGGCTCGCCGTCGTCGCCGGCGGCATCTCGATCGTCTCCGCCCTCACGCCCGAGCGGGCGGAAAGGATGCGCCTGGTGGCCGGGGTGCTGCCGCCCGGCATCTCCGATGCCGCGCGCACGATCGCCCTCGCCCTCGGCCTCGGAATGATCTGGCTCGCACGCGGGCTGGCGCGGCGCAAGCAGCGTGCGTGGCAGCTCGCGGTGGTGCTCGTGATCGCCTCCGCGGTCGCGCATCTCGTGAAGGGGCTCGATTTCGAGGAGGCGACTGCGCATCTGCTGCTGCTCGGCGGCCTTTGGCGGGCACGCAAGCAGTTCGTCGCGCCGGGAGACCCGACGACCGTGCGGCCGCTCGTCCAGGTCGGGTTGTCGCTGGCGGTGATCGTGCCGATCCTGGCGCTGCACATCGCCGGCGACGATGCGTACTCGCGTCGCGTCGACGACGCGCTTCTCCTGCTCGTCTTCGCGTTTGCCGCCCGCGGGCTGTGGCTGTGGTTCCGCCCGCACCGGATGGGCGTGCCGTGCGAGCTCGATCGCGAGCGGGCAGCAGACCTCGTGCACGCACACGGCCGCGACAGTCTTGCCTACTTCGCGCTGCGACAGGACAAGGGCTACTTCTTCTCGCCGAGCGGAAAGTCGTTCCTGGCGTACCGCGTCCTCGGCGGTACGGCGCTCGTCGCCGGCGATCCGATCGGCGAGCAGTCGGAACGGCTCGAGCTGATGCGCGAGTTCACACGTGTCGCGCACACGAAGGCCTGGCGCGTCGCCATCACGGGCGCGGCGAGCGAGGCGCTCGCCGACTACGCGGAGCTGGGTTTCAAGTCCCTGTACCTCGGCGACGAGGCTGTGATCTCGCCGACGCAGTTCTCGCTCGAAGGACGTGCGATCCGAAAGGTGCGCCAGTCGGTCTCGCGCTTGCACAAATCCGGTTACCGGGTGCGCGTGTTGTCGACGGCGGACGCCGATGAGTCGTTGCGGCGCGAGCTGCGCGCCGTGTCGGAGGAGTGGCGGGGGAACTGGCCCGAGCGCGGGTTCACGATGGCGATGGATGCGCTCTTCCTGTACCCGGACACCGTGCTCGCCGTCGCGATCGCGCCGGACGGCCGCCTGGGTGGGTTCTTGCAGCTCGTTCCGTCGCCGGCGAGCGACGGGTACTCGCTCGCATCGATGCGCCGCCGCAAGGACACGCCGAACGGGCTGATGGAGTTCCTGATCAGCGAGACGGTCGAGTGGGCGCGGAGCCACAACGTCGTCGAGGTCTCGTTGAACTTTGCGGTGTTCGCCGACTTCCTCCGCGCGGACGGCGAGGCGCCGCGCTCGACCCGTGCGGTTCGCTGGCTCCTCCTGAAGGCCGACCGGCTGTTCCAGGTCGAGCGCCTGCACAGCTTCAACCGCAAGTTCTTCCCGCACTGGCGGCGCCGGTACTTCTGCTTCGAGCGTTGGACGGACCTGCCGCTCGCCACGCTCGCATACCTGCACGCCGAGTCCCTGCTGACCCCGCCGGGCCCCTGGGTCAAGTCGCAGGACATCGCGGCGCGTTGACGAGGGCCTTCCTCATCGCGATGCTCCTCCTGGTCGGGCTGCCGGCGGCGTCGTCGCGGCCGAGCCCCGTCGTCCACAACTGGGCGCTGTTCGGCTACGACACCGCAAGGCGCGACGTCGGACCCGCGTCGACGGGGATCACGGCGACGAACGTGGGAAGGCTCCGGCACAGACGTCTCACGCTCGACGGCACGGTCGACTCGTCGCCGATCTACGTGAACGGAAAGCTCTTCGTCACGACGACGTACGGCCGTACCGAGGCGATCGACGCCGCGAGCGGGCGCGTCCTCTGGCGGTTCACACCGCCGACGTACGCCCAGATGGCGGGCAGCTACCGAATCACGAACGCGACTCCCGTCGCCGACCCGTCCGGCAAATCGATCTACGCCGCAGCGCCCGACGGGGAGATCCGCAAGCTGCGCGTCTCCGACGGAAAGGTGCTCTGGACGACTGCGATCACGCTCGACCCGACGCACGAGAAGATCACGTCGTCGCTGAACTTCTCCCGCGGGCTGGTCGTCGCGACGACCGGGGGCTACATCGGCGACGCGCCGCCGTACCAGGGACACGTCGTGACGATGTTCCCGAGCAACGGCCGCATCGACCACGTCTGGAACTCGCTGTGCTCCGACCGCCAAGGGCTGATCGTCCCGAGCACGTGCAAGTCGAGCGACTCTGCGATCTGGTCACGCAACGGCGCGGCCGTGGATCCCGCGAACGGCGATCTCGTCATTGCGACGGGAAACGGCCCGTGGAACGGAAGCACGGACTGGGGCGACAGCGTGCTCGTGCTGTCGCCGGACGCGTCGCAGCTGCTCGCTCATTGGACGCCTGTGAACCAGGCGGAGCTCAACGCCGACGACACCGACCTCGGGTCGACGAGCCCGGGGCTGCTTCCGGGCGGTTATGCGATCCAAGGTGGTAAGGACGAGATTCTCAAGCTCGTCCAGCTGCACGGTACCCCGAGCCTTCTGCAGTCGCTTCCCACTCCTGGTCACGGACAGATGTTCACCGTTCCGGCCGTCTGGAACGGCAGCTGGGTCTTCGCGGCCACCGGCTCTGGCACCGAGGGACTCCGATTCTCCGGGGGCAGGCTCCACGTGGTCTGGTCGAACCCCGTCGGCGGAACCTCACCAGTGGTCGCCGGCGGGCTCGTCTACGTCGCCGGTCAGAACCAGCTGCGCGTCTATGCGCCGACGACGGGCCGCCTGCTGGCGTCATTGCCGTCGGGGCCGGTCCACTGGCAGAGCCCGATCGTCGTCGACGGCCTCATCGCGCTGGCCGAGGGGAACGCGAACGCCCACAGCACGACCGGCGTGCTCGATCTCTACCGGGCTCGGTGAGCGGAAACTGTTTCGCCGCGACGCGGCGAAACAGTTTCAGGACGCGCGCCGGCGCCTGACCTGCGGGCCCTGGTGCCCGAGCGCCGCGTAAGCCAGCGCCTGCAGCGACTCGTTGAGGTTCCGCAGCTCGTGACCGATCACGGTGAGCTCTTCCCGCCGTTCCTCGCGCGCGTTCAGGCGACGCAGCTCCTCGATCACCGCGTCGAGCCGGGCGAGGAGCGCCTCGAGCTGCCGGTCGGTGACCTCTCCGTGCTCCATCGTTGCGAGTGTAGTCCGCGGCCCGGTGGTAGAGTCGCGACGCTAACGGGCGAGCGGAGAGGGAACCCGGTGCGAATCCGGGACGGTCCCGCCGCTGTGAGGGGAGATGCCCTCCGCCGAGACGCCACTGGCCCCCGGGCCGGGAAGGCGGCGGAGGGGGAGCCCCGAGTCAGAAGACCTGCCGGTCGCCCTCCACACCGAACCCCTCGCGGAAGGAGGATTCGTGGCACACCGTCTCTTTGCCACCCTCGCAGCGGCTTTCGCCGCCCTTGCACTCGCCTTCGCCGGCTCGGCGCCGGCCTCGCACGCTTCGCCGTTCCCGCACCGCATCGTCTCGCTCTCGCCGACCGCGACCGAGTCGCTCTTCGCGATCGGCGCAGGTCGGCAGGTGATAGCGGTCGACAGCCAGTCCGACTACCCGAAGGAAGCGCCGCACACGAGCCTTTCCGCCTTTACCCCGAACGTCGAGGCGATCGCCGCGTACAAGCCCGACCTCGTCGTCATCTCGTACGACCCGGGCGGCGTCGTGGCGGCTTTCGCCAAGCTGAAGATCCCTGTCCTGATGCAGGGGACGGCCGCCGACCTGGGTCAGGCGTACGCCCAGATCCTGAAGCTCGGCGCCGTCACGGGCCACGTCGCGAAGGCGAAGGCGCTCGTGGACTCGATGCGCACCAGGATCGCGCGGATCGTCGCAGCGGCGCCACACGACCCGTCGCTGTCCGTGTACCACGAGATCGAGCCGGACCTGTACTCGGCGACGTCGCGCACGTTCATCGGGAAGATCTACGCACTGTTCGGCCTGAAGAACATCGCCGACGCGGCCGACAAGACCGGCAGCGGCTACCCGCAGCTCTCCAACGAGTACATCGTCGCGGCGAATCCGTCGCTGATCGTGCTCGCCGACACGGTCTGCTGCGGGCAGACGCCGCAGACGGTCGCAGCACGCCCCGGCTGGTCGACGATCTCCGCGGTCCGCCACCACGCGATCGTCCGCATCGACGACTCGATCGCCTCGCGCTGGGGGCCGCGGATCGTCAACTTCGTCCGGGCTGTGGCGAGCGCGCTGCGCGTCGCGCGGAGCTAGTGGTCGCCGGGGCGACCACCAGCGTGCGGAGGACGACGCTCTGGCTGCTCGCCGGCGTTGCCTTCGCCCTCGGGGCGTTCTTCCTCGGCGCGTTCATCGGGCCCGTTCACCTGGGCGTGCTCGCCGTCCTGCAGGGAACGGTCGCCCACCTCTTCGGCTTCCACAGCCACCTGTCGGCCACGGACGACGCGATCCTGTGGGAGATCCGCCTCCCGCGGGTCGTGCTCGGCGGGATCGTCGGTGCGACGCTCGCCGCGGCGGGTGCCGCGTACCAGGGAGTCTTCAGGAACCCGCTGGCGGATCCCTACCTCCTCGGCGCCGCTGCCGGGGCCGGCCTCGGCGCGACGCTCGCCGTCGTCTACGGGCCGAGCGGCGGGTTCGCCGACGACCTCGTCCCGGTCGCCGCGTTCACCGGTGCGGCGTTCGCCGTCGTCATCGCATACGTCCTCGGCCGCTCCGCAGGCGCCGGTGCGAGCGCGGCGGCGCTCGTGCTCGCGGGCGTGACGGTCGCCGCCTTTCTCACCGCGGTCCAGACCTACGTGCAGCAGCAGAACGTCCAGACCGTGCAGGAGGTGTACTCGTGGCTGCTGGGGAGGCTCGCGACGTCGGGCTGGCACCAGGTCCTGATCGTCCTCCCGTACGCCGTCTTCTCCTGGACGGTCATCCTGCTCCACCGGCGGCTGCTGGACGTGCTCGCGGTCGGGGACGAGGAGGCGGCGGCGCTCGGGGTGCGCGTCGCGCGTGTCCGTCTGATCGTCGTGGCCGCGGCGACGGTCGGAACGGCCGCAGCGGTTGCGGTGAGCGGGCTGATCGGCTTCGTGGGGATCATCGTCCCGCACACGATCCGGCTGCTCGCCGGCGGGAGCTACCGCCTGCTGCTTCCGCTGGCGATCCTGATCGGCGGCGGGTTCCTCGTGGCGACCGACGTACTCGCCCGCACGATCATCTCCCCGGCCGAGTTGCCGATCGGCGTCGTGACCGCGTTCTTCGGCGCGCCGTTCTTCGCGCTCGTCCTCCGGACGTCGAGGAGGGGCATCTGAACGCAGTCTCGATCCGGGACGTCACGGTGTCGCTCGGAGGGGCGACGGTCGTCGACGGCGTCACCACGGCTGTCGAGCGCGGTGAGTGGGTCGCGCTGATCGGGCCGAACGGCGCCGGGAAGACGACCTTGCTGCGGGCGGTGGCGTCGCTCGTCGAGTACGGCGGGAGGATCTCGCTCCTGGGCGACGACGCGCACGGCCTGTCACGCGGCGAGCGCGCGAAGCGGGTCGCGTACGTCACGCAGAACCCGACCATGCCGCCCGAGATGACCGTTCGTGAATACGTCCTGCTCGGGCGTAGCCCGTACATCGGCTATCTCGCCACCGAGCGGAAGACCGACCACGACGCGGCGCACGCCGCGGTCGCGCGGCTCGAGCTCGAGGGCCTGGCACACCGCAAGCTGTCGTCGCTCTCCGGCGGCGAGCGCCAGCGCGCCGTGCTCGCACGGGCGCTCGCCCAGCGGGCGCCGCTGCTGCTCCTCGACGAGCCGACGACGGCGCTCGACGTCGGCCGCCAGCAGCAGGTGCTCGAGATCGTCGACGGACTGCGTGCCACTGAGGGCTTGACCGTTCTCTCCGCCATGCACGATCTGACGAGCGCCGGACAGTACGCCGACCGCCTCGTTCTGCTCGACCGCGGCAGGCTCGTCGCGGACGGGTCCGCGGACGAGGTGCTGACGCGCGCGCTCATCTCGCGGCACTACCGCGCCGACGTGCGAATCGTCGGCGAGTCCGAATCGGGGCTCGTCGTCGTGCCGGTGCGCGGAGGCGGACCCGGCTGACGGCATACTCGTGTCGTGCTCGCGGCCATCCTGACGATCGGCAACGAGATCGTCTCGGGTGACGTCGTGAACACGAACGGCTCGTGGCTGGCCGGCCGGCTCGAGCAGCTCGGCGTGCGGGTCGTCCTCGCCGCGGCCGTGCCGGACGACGTCGAGCGAATCATCACGTTCGTGCGCCGCGAGGGGCCGCTCGTCGACCATCTGCTCGTCACCGGCGGGCTCGGCGGCACACCCGACGACATCACGCGCGAGGCGATCGCGGCGAGCTTCGGCGTGTCGCAGGAGGTGATCCCGGAGCTGGCGGACGACCTGCGCGCCCGCTTCCACGGGGCGCCGGAGTACGCGGCGCGCTGGGCGGCGCTGCCCACCGGCGCGCGCCCGCTCGAGAACCCGCTCGGCGGAGCGCCGGGGTTCCGGCTCGGGAACGTCTGGGTGTTCCCGGGCCTTCCACGCGAGATGGAGGCGATGTTCGACCGCTACGCCGACGAGCTGCGGGCCGCCCGCCCGATCGGCGTGTGGCGCCGGCGGGAACGCACCCGCGAGTCGACGCTCGCCCCGGCGCTGGAGGCGGCGACCTCGCGCTGGCCGGGCGTCTCCGTCGGCTCGTACCCGAGCTTCACGCCCGACGGCCCGGAGGTCGAGGTCGTGCTGAAGTCGTCCGATCCGGCCGCGCTCGCAGCGGCCGTGGCGTTCCTGGACGGGGAGCTCGACCGCCTCACCTGATCGCTACAGTCGGGCGGGTGCCGACCGTGGGAGCCCAGCCCGAGAGCTATCTCGCCGATCTGAACCCCTCCCAGCGGGAGGCTGTGCTGACCACCGAAGGGCCGCTGCTCGTGATCGCGGGTGCGGGCTCGGGCAAGACGCGTGTGCTCACGCATCGCGTGGCGCACCTGCTGGCCGCCCACGGCGTGAAGCCGAACGAGATCCTCGCCATCACGTTCACGAACAAGGCGGCGGGTGAGATGCGCGAGCGTGTGCAGCGCATGGTCGGGCCGGTCGCGCGCGCGATCTGGATCCTCACGTTCCACTCGGCATGTGGCCGGATCCTGCGCCGGGAGGCCGAGCGGCTCGGCTACCGCTCGAACTTCACCATCTACGACCAGGCCGACCAGATCAGGGTGGTCAAGGACTGCCTGCAGGAGCTCGACCGCGACCCCAAGCGGTTCGTCCCGCGCGGCATCCACAGCCAGATCTCGAACGCGAAGAACCAGCTGATCGGGCCCGACGAGTACTCGAGCCGCGTCGCGAGCTTCTACGACCAGACGGTCGCCGACGTCTACCAGCTGTACCAGCGGAGGCTGTTCTCCTCGAACGCCGTCGACTTCGACGACCTCCTGATGCTGACGGTGGAGGTGCTCCGGCGGTTCCCGGAGGCACAGGAGCAATGGTCGAAGCGCTTCCGTTACGTCCTCGTCGACGAGTACCAGGACACGAACCATGCGCAATACGTCCTGCTCAAGCTCCTCGCCGGCGAGCGCAGGAACGTCATGGCGGTCGGCGACCCGGACCAGAGCATCTACGCATTCCGAGGCGCCGACATCCGCAACATCCTCGAGTTCGAAGCCGACTTTCCGAACACGAGGGTGATCGCGCTCGAGCAGAACTACCGCTCGACGAACACGATCCTCCAGGCGGCGAACGCGGTGATCGAGAACAACCGCGAGCGCAAGGAGAAGAACCTGTGGTCAGATCTCGGCGAGGGCGAAGGCGTGCACGTCGTCGAGACCGAGGACGAGCACGCGGAGGCGCGGTTCGTCGCCGCCGAGATGGTCGGGCTGATCGACGGCGGCTACAGCGGCAGTGAGATCGCGGTCGTCTACCGGACGAACGCGCAGAGCCGTGTGCTGGAGGACGTGCTCGTGCGGCAAGCGGTCGGCTACCAGGTGATCGGCGGCCCGAAGTTCTACGAACGCGCCGAGATCAAGGACGCGATCGCCTACCTGCAGGTGATCGACAACCCCTACGACGCGGTCTCGCTGATGCGGATCGTCAACCGTCCTCGGCGGGGCATCGGCGACACGTCCGTCGGACGTCTCGTCACGTATGCGGACGGGCTCGGCAGCACGCTGTGGGAGGCGATGGCCCAGCCCGAGGCGGCCGGGCTCTCGGCCGCATCCGCGCGTGCCGTGACGGGCTTCCGCAACGTGATGGAGTCACTGATGGCGACCGCGACGGACGCGACCGTCTCTCAGGTCCTCGATGCGATCCTCGACCGCACCGGCTATCGAGACGCGCTGGAGGCCGAGCGCACGATCGAATCGCGGGGCCGGCTCGAGAACCTCGAGGAGCTCGTCGGTGTGGGACGGGAGTACGAGCAAAACGCACAGGAGCCGTCGCTCAGCGGGTTCCTGCAGGAGATCTCCCTGTACTCGGACCAGGACGCCCTGCGCGGGGAGGAGGACGACGGCGGGCTGATCACGCTGATGACGATCCACAACGCGAAGGGGCTCGAGTTCCGCGCGGTGTTCATGATCGGGATGGAGGAGATGGTGTTCCCGCATGCGCGCTCGATCGAGGAGAACGCGCTCGAGGAGGAGCGTCGTCTGTGTTACGTCGGCATGACGCGCGCGAAGGAGCGCCTGACGATGACCCACGCGATGCGGCGGAACCTGTTCGGACGCAGCGAGACGAACCTGCCGTCGAGGTTCCTCGACGAGCTGCCGACGATCGGGGTCGACCGCGAGCGTCTCAGGCCTGCGTCGTGGTCCGACTACGGCAGGGCGACCGTGCGCGAGTTCGTGCCGCGAGACCATGTGCCCGACCTGTCGACGGGCGACGCGGTCAGGCACTCGACGATGGGCACGGGCATCGTCACGCGGATCGAGCCGGGCGGCGTGGTGACGGTCCGCTTCGAGGACGGAGCGGAGCGGCGGCTGATGCTCGAGTACGCGCCGCTCGAACGCGTCGGCTAGCGCCGCTTTGCAGCTGCCAGGGACGTGGAGGACATTTGCTGAAGGGGCACTAGGAGGGCTGTCCGGGCAGCGCCGGGGAAGACCCGGCCCGCTCACAGAACGAAAGCGCCCTCTCGTCCGGCGAGCACGACCTGCGCCGTGGACGGCTTCCCCTGCTCGATCCCGATCGGCAACCGGGCTCCGCCCAGCCAGCGCTCGATCCTGTCTGCGTCGCCGCGAAGCTCGAGCCGGCTGAGCTCGACCGGCCCGCTCCGATGCCGAACCGGTACCCGGCCCGGGTTCGCGGACGGATCGTCCCACGCGATGAAGAAGGGCAGCGATGGCTCCGCCGCGGCGTGCTCGACTCCTGCCAGCCGCCAGCTCAGGAGGCCGCCGTCGGGCGTCAGGCGCGAGCCGTGCCGGACCGCGAGGCCCAGCCGCGCCGCGTCGGCCTCGATCGAGTCCGTGCGCACACACCAGCCGATCGGCCCCGGCGGCGCGCCGGCGACCCAGCGTCCGAACGGATTCGCAGACGCGTCGTCCTCGGCGACTACCGTCACCAGCTCGAGATAGAGGCTGCCGAGGGGAACGAGGCGGTTTGCGGTTCCCCAACCGGGATGCCGGCCGCCCGCGACGGAGCCGAGTCCGTGGTCTGCGTCGAGCGCCGCCGCGGCCGTGTCGAGGTCACCGACCCGGATCAGGATGTGGTCGATCTGGAGGTCCGGCATGGGAGTGAGCGCGGCTAGAGTCGGTGAAATGGTCGCACGCATCTGGAGAGGGGACGTCCGGAAGGCAGATGCCGACGAATCCGCCTTCTACCCGGAGGACGATCGGGTCCTGTTCGAGCGCGTCGTCGCATGACCGACGTCCGCTGGTACGGACAGTCGGCATTCCTGCTCACGGGAGAGGACCGGCGGGTCTTCATCGACCCGTTCGGCGAGGTCTCGTGGCTCACCACCCGCGGGATCGAGTGGAACTACCCGCCGATCACGGACGTCGAAGCCGATCTGGTGCTCGTCACGCACGATCACCTCGACCACAACGCCGTCGACGTGATCGGCGGCAACCCGGCGATCATCCGCGCGACCGGCACGCACGAGTCGCCCGTCGGCGAAGTCGTCGGTATCGCATCCGAGCACGACGCGGCGGCCGGCACCCAACGAGGAGCGAACACGATCTTCCGCTTCACGCTCGAAGATGTCCGGATCGCGCACCTCGGCGACTTCGGCCAGCCCGCGCTTCGTCCCGAGCAGCGGGAAGCGCTCGGCGCAGTCGACGTCCTGTTCGTCCCGGTCGGCGGCGGAGCGACCCTTCCGCCGGAGGACGCGGCCCGGCTCGTACACGAGGTCGCGCCGAGGCTCGTCGTACCGATGCACTACCGCACGAAGCTCGTGAACTTCCTCGAGCCGCCGGACGCCTTTCTGGACGCGATCGGCGTCGAGATCACGCGGCTGACCGGGAACGAGCTCAGCATCGAGGACCATCTCGGCTCCGAGCTCGCGGTCGCGCTACTCGAGCCGCCGGACGCGTAGCGACGCGAGCACGGCCTCGGTCGACGCGATCAGGCAGATCGCAAGCAGCACGCCCGCGATGACGTCGGTCGGCGTGTGGTCCCCCAGCGCGACCAGCGCCACGGGCACGGTCAGCGCCCACACGCCCGCCACGACCCCGAGACGCCGCCACGTCCAAGCAAGGGCCGCGGCGACGATGCAGGCGCGAAGCGCGTGGCCGCTGGGGAAGGAATGGCGAAAGGAGTCGACCGTCAACGCCGGTCTCGTCAGGCTCGACTTCCCGATCAGCTCCAGCGCGTTCGCAGCGATCCAAAGGACGACGATCCCGATCGCGCGGCGTCGCCGACCGCGACGCTCGAGCACGTAGGCGCACCCCGCGACCACGATCGCGGAGACGAGCGGCGACGCCGGATACGTCCACAGAGCCACGAGTGTCGCGCCGGCCGTCGGCCGCGACTCCGGCATGAAGAGCGCCCGCACGTGTACCAGCATCGGCGCCGACGGCCGGAGCCACGGCATCAGCCGGCGGATCGCGTAGTCGTCGACGCCCGTCAGGGCTCCCGTCAGCACGAGCGCGACGAGGGCCGCCAGCGCTGCCACGGAAACGACGAGGACGGCTCTCGCGCGCACGTCGCGAACCTACCGAGGCAACGCGACGGTAGGCTCCCGGGCGTGGCCCGCCGCATCACGTCGATCGCCTCGGCTCCCGGCTGGAAGGCGCGGTACCTCGCCGACTGGGAGGTCGAGCCGCGGGTCGTGACCCTCGTGTCGTGGGCGCTGGTCGAGGACGACGCCGGAGCAACGGAGATCGTCGGCGTCGTGCAGCGCTCCGGGACGGAGGAGGAGCCCGCGGGCACCCTCGCCCTTGCCGACGAGGTCGAGAACTTCCAGGGCTACACGTTCACGGGGCTCGCGACGCGCGCGACCGACGCGTCGTCTTAGTCGACCGCGTCGAGCTCTTCCATCTGGCGGTCGTCGAGCTCGAAGTCGAACACGCGGGTGTTCGACTCGATGCGCTCCTTTCGGCTCGACTTCGGGATCACGACCGCGTCGTGCTGGATCGCCCAGCGCAGCATGACCTGCGCCGGGGTGCGATCGACGTCGTTCGCGATCCGGGCGATCGTCGGGTGGTCGACCCTGCCGCGTTCGAGCGGGCTGTACGCCTCGAGGACGATCTCGTGCTCGCGCAGGTAGTCGACCGGCTGGCGGCGGTGATGGAAGACGCTGTAGTGGACCTGGTTCACGGCCGGCGTCGCGAGCCCCTCCCGGCGCAGTGACTCGAGCAGGCTGCTCCCGAAGTTGCTGACGCCGATCTCGCGCGCGAGCCCGCGTTCCTGGAGCGACTCGAGCTGCCGCCAGCACCGCGTCGTGAGCAGCGGGATCGGCCAGTGGATGAGATAGAGGTCGACGTAGTCGAGCTTGAGCTTGTCGAGGCTCTTCCGGAGCTCGCGCTCGGCGTTTGCGTGCCGCGGCAGCAGCTTCGTCGTGACGAACACGTCCGAGCGCGGGAGTTCGCTGCGTCTGAGCGCCGCACCGACACTCTGCTCGTTGCGATACATCGTCGCGGTGTCGATGTGCCGGTAGCCCGCCTCGAGCGCCCACTCGACCGCCTGCTCCGTCTCCGTCCCGGCGGCCATCTGCCAGACGCCGAGCCCGAGCACGGGCATCAGGCTGCCGTGCGACAGCCGGCGCGCCGGTTGGTCTACGGGTAGTGCCATTTCCCGCCGTGTGCGCGGCTGCCGATCGTGAAGAGCGTGAACCTGCCCTGCGCGAGACGGCCCCCGTCGAGAACGGTGCATTCTGGTTCGACGTCTTTAGTCAACGCCGACCTCGGCCTGGCGCGTCGACCGCCGGAGCACGGGCGGCCGCGATCGGTCGAGCGACCGCAGCAGGTGCCACCCGGCCAGGGGGAAGACCGCGACGGTGACGAAGCCGATCCGCCACGAGCTCGCGGCCACCACGGCGCCGAACAGGGCGGGGTAGAGGACGCCCGGCAAGTTGAGGATCGTCTGCTGCACGCCGATCGCGCTGCCGCTGCGACCGGCGCCGGCGAGCTCGACCGCGGCCGCGAAGGAGAGGCTGTTCCAGCTCATCGCGAGGACGCCGCCGATCACGAGCACGGGAAGGAGCGCCGCCAGCGGTGCGTCGACGAGGAGCCCGAGCAGCGCCACGAGCGATGCTGCGGCGACTGCGATCGTGCGCAAGGGCATGATGCGGCTGCCGGTGAGGTCGGACCAACGGCCTGCTGCGATCCGTCCGGCGATCGCACCGACCTGCATCACCGCGAGCACGCGTGCCGCGCTCGCGGCGGTGAGCGCGCGGTGGTCGTGCAGGAAGACGACCGCGAACCCGGTCACGCACAGCTGCGGCGCGATGACGAGCGCGCTGCCGAATGAGAGCGTCCAGATCCGGCGGTCGCGAAGTGGCTTCACGTCGACGGCGCCGTCGCCGACCGCGGGGCGGCCGGGTGCCTCGCGGATCAGGAGGCCGGCCGCGGCACCGGCGAGGCACGCGATGCCGAGCGCGCCGAATCCCCAGGCGACGCCGCCCGCGTGCTCCACCGGCGGGATCGCGAGCGACACGGCGAAGCCGCTGAGCGGGATCGCGGTCTGACGGATCGCAAGCGCGAGGCCTCGCTGCGAGGACGGAAACCAGTGCATGACGGCCCGCCCGCTCGCCGACTGCACGCTCGCGCCCGTCAGCCCGGCGGCCGCGAGCAGGGCCGCAAGAGAGGCGAACCGATGTGCCTGCGACGCGCCGATCAACGCGGCGCCGCAGAGCACGAGCCCGACGATCAGCACGCGGCGCTCGCCGAAACGGTCGGTCGCCAGCCCCCACGGAATGAGGCTGAGGACCGATCCGGCGAGCGAGGCCGAGAGCAGGACGCCCGTCTGCCCGAGTGAGAGATGCAGCCCGCTGCGAAGCGCCGGCGCCATGACCGCGACGCCGAGCCAGATCGCGGAGTAGCTCGTCTGCGCGAACGTCCCGGAAGCCAGGACGACCCAGCGATAGCGTCCGGTCGTCGCGTCCATCAGCCGTCAAGTATCGGCATTGCGCCAGGGGCTACGCGCCCTCGCTACGGACCAGTCCTTGACGGTCATGTTTCTTGACTAAGAGTTCCGTACGCCGTACCCTGCGTCCATGTCCACATCTCCTGCCGACGACGTCGCGATCCCGGCGCTGCTCCGGGCGGCGCGGGGCGCCTACGGGCACGCCGTGCGCAATCGGCTTGCCGCGGCCGAGTTCGACGACATGCCGGCCAACGGCGCGTACGTGCTGGGCGGCATGGCCAACCGCGGTGGAACCGCGCGTGACCTGATCCGCCAGCTCGGCGTGACCAAGCAGGCGGCAAGTCAGCTGATCGACACGTTGGTCGTCCGCGGCTATCTCGAGCGTTCGACGGACGCCGACGATCGGCGTCGGATCACCATCGAGCTCACGGATCGAGGACGCGCCGCCGCCGCTGCGGTGCGTGAAGGGGTCGAGGCCGTCGACGCCGAACTCGCTCTCGAGCTCTCGCCGACCCAGCTTCGCGGGCTGCGTGCGGGCCTCGTCGCCCTCTGTGGGATCCGCGAGCGGATGGAGGCCGGCAAAGAGGCCGCTTGGCGCAGCTGAACCCGCACGAGGAGAATCGGTCTTTCGGGTAGCGGCCGACAGTGATTCCACCGATGCCGCCTCCGTCGCCGGGTGACGGAATGTGATCGGGCGGGCGTTCGCCCGCCCGAACGGCCCAGGAAGGAGGAATCGTGGCCACAGTCACGCGCAAGTCGCACCTGAAAGAGAACCCGTACGAAGTGGCGCGGGCTCAACTGCGCCGCGTCGCCGACACCTTCGACGTCGACGAGTCGCTCGTTCGTGTTCTCGAGCGGTGCAAGAAGGGGATCGTCGTCTCGATCCCGACGCGGATGGACGACGGCAGCATCATGGTGTTCGAGGGCTACCGCGTTCAGCACAACACGGCACGCGGCCCGTCGAAGGGCGGCATTCGGTATCACCCCGACGTCACTCTCGACGAGGTGCGGGCGCTCGCGATGTGGATGACCTGGAAGTGCGCCCTGACCGGGATTCCGTTCGGCGGTGCCAAGGGTGGCATCGCGTGCGACCCGAAGTCGATGTCGAAGGGTGAGCTCGAGCGGATGACCCGCCGCTACGCGAGCGAGATCGTCAACGAGATCGGGCCCGAGATCGACATCCCGGCGCCCGACGTCAACACGAGCGGCGAGACGATGTCCTGGCTCTTCGACACGTACTCGATGAACAAGGGACACTCGGTGCTCGGAGTCGTGACCGGTAAGCCGCTGGTCATCGGCGGCTCGCTCGGCCGCGAGGAAGCGACCTCGCGCGGCGCGCTCTTCGCGGTCCGGGAGACGCTGAAGCGGCTCGACCGCAACTTCGACGGCCTCACGTGCGTCGTGCAGGGATTCGGGAACGTGGGCAGCTATCTCGCCAGGTTCCTGCACGAGCAAGGCGCGAAGGTCATCGGCATCTCCGACTCAGCCGCCGCGCTGTACAACGTCAAAGGCATCGACGTGCCTGCCGCGTTTGCGTGGAAGCGCGAGCGCGGAACGCTCAGCGGACTGCCGGGCGCGCAAGTGATCGATCCCGAGGAGATGCTCGAGCTCGAGTGCGACGTGCTCGCACCGTGTGCGCTCGAGCAGGTCGTCACCGGCGAGAACGCCGATCGCATCAAGGCGACGATCGTCTGTGAGGGCGCGAATGGACCGCTGACTCCCGAGGCGGATGCGATCCTCGAGGACAAGGGTGTCGTGATCCTGCCGGACATCCTCGCGAACGCCGGCGGCGTTGTCGTGTCCTACTTCGAGTGGGTGCAGGGCCTCCAGCAGTACTTCTGGAAGGAGCAGGAGGTGAATGCGCGGCTGGACGACATCATCACCCGCGCGTTCGCGGAGACCTGGCAGCTGCACGAAGCACGCGACCTGCCGATGAGGGTTGCCGCCTACGGCCTCGCGGTTCAGCGCGTCGCCGAGGCGACGACCACCCGCGGTATCTATCCGTAGGCGCTTCGACGGACTGCTCGCCCGGAGCGCACCCGCGTTCCGGGCGAGCAGTCCTAGCCGCGGAGGTGGTACGGGACCGAGATCAGCATGATGCGAGGCGATTCGAAGATCACGCTTCGCTTGATGTGTAGCTCGCGGAAGTTGTGGAGCAGTCGGCGCCAACCGGTGACGACGATCTCGGGCACCACGTAGATGAGGGCGCGACGTGGATCCGCATCGATCGCCCTGTGTGCATATGCGTGGATCGGTTCGCTGATGTCGCGGAAGGGAGACTCGACGATCTCGATCGGCAGGGAGCTGACGCGCGTCCACGCCTCACGAAGCTCGGCCGCCTTCTCCGCGCTCGTCGCGAAGTGGAGCGCCTTGGTGTCTGCAAAGCCGAGCGAGGCGGCGTAGGCGGCTGCGCGGAGCGAGGCCGCGCGGGCGTCGCTGACGAGCACCCTCACGGAAGCGGAGCTCGGAATCGGCTCGTCGGCGTGGTCGACGACGGTCGACACGTCGCAGATTGCGACCCCGGACTCCTGGAGCAGCCGGAGCTTCAGCCTCAAGCCGGGCCGGCGGACGAGCTCGAGCAAGGAGGGCTTGGCGAACAGCTCGGGCACCACGACCGTGACGAAGTCGCGGCCGCCGTGCGGAAGCGACCAGACGTACTCGCGGATCGAGTCGACGAGCCCTTCGGGCGACGAGATCGGCTCGGCAGAACAGTCGTCGTCGGCACCGGCGAGTGAGACGGCGCGCAGCGGATGCTCATGTGCCATCTGGGCGGCGATCCAGGCGGCATGTCGCGCGAGTGCGCTGGGCTCGTCGACGATGAGCACCGGCTGGTTGCTGATCGTGATCGACGTCAGAGCAGGCACCGCCGCATCGAGCCGCCTCCGCAGACGCCGGTAGTGCCGCTTGATCCCCCGGAACGTGAGCACCAGCACCGGCACCGCGACGACCACCATCCAGGCGCCTTCGGTGAACTTCGTCCAGATCACGACGGCGGCGACGACTGCGGTCGCGGTCGCCCCCGTCGCGTTGACCACGAGCGAGCGGCGCCAGCCGTGTCGCCGCGTCCGCAGCCAGTAGCGGACCATCCCCGCCTGCGAGAGCGTGAACGCGCAGAACACCCCGACGACGTAGAGGTGGATGAGCGAGCTGACGTTCGCGTGGTAGACGGCGATCAGGGCGGTGGCGAGCGTCGCGAGGACGACCACGCCGTTCGAGTAGACGAGGCGGTCGCCGAGGTTCTCGAACTGGCGTGGCATGTAACGGTCGTGTGCCATCAACGCGGTGAGGCGTGGGAACCCCTGGAAGCTCGCGTTGGCGGCCAGGCAGAGAACGGCGAGCGTCGTCGCCTGGACGAAGAGGAAGCCGGCTTCGCCGACCGGCCCGGATCCCCAGATCGCGCGGGCGATCTCCGAGAGAACGGATGCGGTGGCCGAGGGACGCGCGTGCAGCCAGACCGCCAGGGTGGAGACGCCGAGGAAGAGCGTGCACGCGATGCCGCCCAGCCAGCCCAGCGTGATCGCGGCGTTGCGGGCCCGGGGCTGCTGGAAGGCGGAGGTCCCGTTGGCGATCGCCTCGACACCGGTCAACGCGGACGAGCCGGATGCGAACGCGCGAAGCAGGATGAAGACCCCGATCGTCCCGGCGCCCACCGGCAGCGCGTGGGGCGCGGTCGCGTGCGGGTGCTCGCCGAGTGCCAGGCGCACGGCGGCGAGCACGAACGTGGCGAACAGCGAGACGATGAAGAGGTACGTGATCGCAGCGAATGCGGCGCCGGTCTCGCGAATGCCGCGCAGGTTCGCCAGCATGATCACGCCGACACACGTCGCTGCGAGCCCGACCCTGTACGCGTGAAGGGCGGGTGCTGCCGACGTGATCGCCAGCACGCCTGCGGAAACCGACACGGCAACGGTCAGCAGATAATCGATCAGGATCGCCGCACCCGCGACGAGGGCGGGGTTCACGCCGAGGTTGTCGAGCGAGACTGCATAGGCGCCCCCGTTCGACGGATACGCCCGGACGGTCTGGCGGTAGCTCGCCACGACGATGATCATCAGCAGCGCTACAGCAGCCGAGATCGGCAGCACGTCCCGGGTGGCGGCTGCGGAGACTGCGAGCAGGACGACCAGCGCGGCTTCCGTCGCGTAGGCGACGGACGAGAGCGCATCCGAGCTGAAGACGGGCAGCGCGACGAGCTTGCGGAGCTTCGTCTCCTCGATCTCGCCCGACGCGAGCGGACGGCCGAGCAGGTGCGTCCGCACGTGCCGGGGCGGCGGGAAGTCGTCGACCCGGCGTACGTCAAGCTGCTCGGAGAGCGCCATGCTCAAAGTGTCGAACCGCACGAGCGTGCAGGAGACGGGAGACTTACGTGATCCGATGCGGCTTCTCCGCAGAATCTCGGTCCATGCAGCTCGCTGATCTCTTCCCGGTTCCCATCGTCGGAGCGCCGATGGCAGGCGGACCGAGCACGGCCGCGCTCGCCGCCGCCGTGTGCGAGGCCGGCGGCCTCGGCTTTCTCGCCGCCGGCTACAAGACGGTCGATGCCGTCGCGGCGGAGATCGCGGCCGTCCGCGCGCTGACGCACAAACCGTTCGGGCTGAACCTCTTCTTCCCGACACGCGATGCGCCGGACGGCGACGCGCTCGCCGCGTACGCGCGGACGCTGCGGGTCGAGGAGGAGCGGTACGGGGTGCGGTGCGGCGATCCCGTCTGGACGGCGGACGAGTGGGACGCGAAGCTGGAGCTGGTCGGCCGCGAGCGGCCGGCTGTCGTCTCCTTCACCTTCGGCTGTGCAGAGAACGAGGTCGTGGAGTGGCTGAAGAGCCTCGGTATCTCGGTTTGGGCCACGGTCACGTCCCCCGGCGAAGCCCGACAGGCGATCTCCTCCGGCGTGACCGCACTGGTGCTTCAGGGCGCCGAGGCAGGCGGCCACCAGGGGTCGTACCTCAACCACGACGACGAGCCGTCTTCGGTGCGGGCGTTGCTGCGGCAGATCCGTCCGGCGACGGAGCTTCCGCTGATCGCCGCGGGCGGCATCGCAGGAGCGCCCGGAGTCGCCGGCGTCCTGGCGGCGGGCGCCTCTGCCGCGCAGATGGGTACGGCGCTGATGCTGACGCCCGAAGCCGGGACGAGCACTCCACACCGGCAGGCGCTGCGTGGCGACGGGCCGACACGGCTCACCCGCGCCTTCAGCGGCCGTCGTGCGCGGGGCATCGTCAACCGTTTCATGGTGGAGCACGAGCAGGACGCTCCGGCGGCCTACCCCGAGGTTCACTACATGACCGCTCCGCTCCGGGCTCGCGCGCGCGAGCTCGATGATCCCGACGGGATCAACCTCTGGGCCGGCCGGGGCTATCGCCTCGCCGAGGACGCTCCCGCGGCCGAGCTCGTCGAACGTTGGGCGCCGCCGGCGCGATGACTGCACGTAACCGGGTGACGCCGCTCGGCGAGATCGTCGCGACGCCGCTTCGGGGGGCCTGGACGGGGAACCGCGGCTGCCTGCACCGCGGAACGGAGATCGTCCGCTTCCATGCCGGCGATCTCTGGATCGTGTGCGCACTCGAGTTTCGCGGCCGCCGGAGTGCGCTCTGGCGGCCGGGACGGTTCACGTGGCTGTTCTTTCACGACGAGGCGGTCGCGCTCGCGGCTGGCCACCGGCCGTGCGGTGAGTGCCGTCGCGGTTCCTACCTCGCGTATCGCGATGCATGGGCGGCGGGGCTCGGCGTCGCGACGCCGTCGGCCGGCGAGCTGAACCGGCAACTGCACGGCGAGCGCATCGTCCGCGGCACGCACCGGCGGCGCGTCCACCGCCGCCCGTGGCGCGGGCTTCCGGACGGCGCGTTCGTCTCCGTCGCCGGTACGCCGATGCTGGTGATCGGAGACGTGATCGTCGGCTGGACGACGGCGGGGTACGACCGGCCGGCGCGCAGGCCCTCTCGCGGCGACGTCGACGTGATCACGCCGCCGTCGACGCTGGCCGTCTTGCAGGCCGGTTACCCGGTCCAGATCGACGAGGGCGCGCTCAGGAGGGCTTGAAGCTGTTGTCGCGGGTGTCCCGCTCGACGGTGAGCCAGCGGCGGCAACCCGCCCAGTGGAACCAGCGTTCCTGCTGTGGCCCGGCGGCGTTCGTCCGCAGCCAGGTGTTGTCGTAGTCCTGCTGATCGGTGAGGTCGGGATCGAAGAGGCGCAGCTCGCCTCCGAAGTGGAACTCGTGGTAGGAGCGTTCGCCGCAGTTCGGGCAGGTCAGCCTGAAGCCCATCAGTGCGTCCCCGCCGAGCTTCGGTCGGGCACGGCCCGGTCGTCACGGAAGCGGTCGATCCGGAAGGGCGCGATGCTCGAAGGGGCGACTCCGGTCGCGACGAGCTCGGCCATCGCCGTTCCTCCGGCGGGGATCGCCTTGAAGCCCCAGGTCCCCCAGCCCGCGGTGACGAGGAATCCGTCGACCTCGGTGGGTCCCATGAGCGGCGAGTAGTCGGGGCTCATGTCGCAGACCCCGGTCCACTGGCGCAGGATCCGCAGCTTCGCGGTGAACGGCAGCAGGTCGATCGCGCGCGACGCGCATTCCGCCAGGAACGAGAACGTCGAGCGCGTCGAGTACGTCGTGTAGCGCTCGATCTCCGCTCCGACGAGGATCTCGCCGCGCGTGGTCTGCGAGACGTAGATGAGCATGTCGGCCGAGGCGACGATGCGGTCGAGGATCGGCTTGTACGGCTCGGTGACGAAGGCCTGGAGCGGATGTGTGGCGAGCGGCAGCCGGATGCCTGCGAGCGCGGCGACCGTGCTCGTGTAGCCGGCGGTCGCCGAGACGATCGTTCCGGCCTCGATCCGGCCGGCAGGCGTTCGGATCGCGACGGCGCGTCCGTTCTCGACGTCGATGCCGGTGACTTCTGCGCCCTCGTGGACGTCGACGCCGAGTCGCTGCGCGGCGGCCGCATAGCCCCAGACGACGGCGTCGTGGCGGATCACCGATCCGGGCGGATGGTAGGAGGCGCCGATGATCGGGTGCCCTTTGCCGCCCGCGGAGAGGTCGATCTGAGGGCAGAGCTCGACGACGTCGTCGGGCCCGATGAAGATGGTGTCGACGCCGAACGCCTGATTGAGCAGCGAGCGCTCGCGCTGGAGCCGGAGCGAGTTCTCCGAGTGGGCGAGCCAGAAGAGGCCGCGACGCGACATCAGGAGGTTGTAGTCGAGCTCGAGCGACAGATTGCGGTACAGCTCGAAGCTCTGTTTGAAGAACGCGACCGACTCGGGCATCTTGTAGTTGGCGCGCAGGACGGTCGTGTTGCGCCCCGTGGCGCCGCCGCCGATGTAGCTGCGCTCGAAGACGCCGACGTTCGTGATGCCGTGCCGCGACGCGAGGTAGTAGGCGGTTGCGAGGCCGTGCCCGCCGCCGCCGATGACGATCACGTCGTAGCGGCGCTTCGGCTCGCGTGCCTGCAGGTACGTGCGGCGACGAAGCAGGCCGCTCATGCGTGAACGAGATCGGCGCAGGCGGTGAGCACGCGCGTGTGGAGATGGTGCGAGACGACGGAGGGAACGAGCAGGAGCAGCTCGTCGGGGCCGACCACGACCTTCGCGGGCACCTGCGCGACGAGACCCTGCACGGTCGCCGGCGGTGCGGGCAGGGGAATCTGCGAGAGCCGGCAGAACGCCTCCGCCCGATCGTCGCCGCGCAGCGCCCAGACGGCGAAGGCGGAGGAGAGGTCGACCGCGATCCCGTAGCTGTCGAGACGGGCGAGCTCCCGCTCCAGTGCCCCGAGGTTTTCGCGGGCTCTCAACAGCAGCAGCTCGTCCGGCGCCACACGAATCGCAGGCGCGTCGCCCGCGAGCTCGTCGAGGGCGGCCGGCTTCGCGTAGCAGCCGACGACGTCCGGGGGCACGGCCGTGAGCTCAAGCACGGAGCCGCGCCCCCGCCGGGTCGTAGAACGGATCGTGCGTGACGGTGCCGACCGTCCCGTCGCATTCCAGCTCCGACGGGATCGCGCCGTTCTCCTGCTCCAGCCAGCCGAGAGCGACGCCGCAGCCGAGCACGTGCGACCAGCCGGACGAGGTCAGGTAGCCGACATTTCGACCGTTGGTGCGGAGCGGAGAGCCCTCGGCCGGGGCATGACCCGCGAACGACATCGCCGCCAGGCGGCGCAGCGGCTCGTGGGCGGCGGCGCGTTCGATGCCCCGCTTCCCCACGAACCACGGCTTGTCGAGCCGAACGGCCCAGCTCATGTCGAGCTTCGCAGGCGTCGCGTCGAAGTCGGTGTCCTGGCCCACGATGATGTGCCCCTTCTCGAGGCGGAGCAGCCGCAGCGCGTCGAGCCCGTGGGGACGGATGTCGAGCTCGCGGCCCGCCTCCAGCAGCGCATCCCACAGCTCGACACTCCGATCGCTCGGATGATGCAGCTCGTACGAGAGCTCGCCGACGAAGCCGAGCCTGATCGCCCGGCACGGCACCCCCGCAACCGTGATCTCGCGATGGTTGAGGTACGGGAACTCGGCGTTGTCGATCGGGTCGCCGGCGAGGCGCTGCAACAGCTCGCGCGCCCGCGGCCCCGCGACGTTGACCGCGCCGTAGGCCGCGGTCAGGTCGACGAGATGGATCTCGTGGCCCCACGTGTCCGCCCAATCTCGGAGCGTCGGCTCCGCAGCCGAGGCCCCTGCCGACGTGAAGGTGACGTACCAGCGCCCATTGCCGAGCGCGCAGATCACACCGTCGTCGACGACGAAACCATGCTCGCCGAGGAGCAGCGCGTAGCGGATCCGGCCCGGCCGCAAGTCGGCGACCCGGCACGGATACAGGCGCTCGAGGAATGCGCCCGCGTCGGGGCCGGCGACGAGGAACTTCCCGAGCGTGCCCACGTCCATCACGCTCACGCCCTTTCGCACCGCCCAGTACTCGGCGACGACATCGCCGTAGTGCCGTGGCCGTTGCCACACGCCGGCCGGCTCCATCGTCGCGCCGAGCTGGAGATGCCGACGATGCAGCGCCGTCTCCTGGTGCAGCTCGTCGCGCACCCCCGCCGAGACCTCCTCGAGCGTGATCCCGCGAACCGGCGGACGTGCCGTCGTCCGGGCCGACGCCGGACCGGTGGCGCCCGGCTTCGACGCGACGAACGCGCGCACATGCCGTTGACACAGCGCTCCCTGGCAGGGCCCCATGGTCGCCGTCGTGTAGCGCTTCAGGATCTCGGTGGAGCGGAAGCCCTCCGACCAGGCGGCCGCCAGGTCCTCGACGCCGACGTCTTCGCAGAGACAGACGACACCGGATCGGGGCGCCGACTGCGGCTCGTCGGCGCCTGCCGCGTCGCCGACCACGGTCACCGGCAGCCCCGACGCCTGCAACGCGAGGCCGTTGCGGGGAACGAGGCCGCGGGAGAGCACGAGCGCATCGCAGGGAAGCTCCTTGTGCTCTCCGTCGACGGTGACGACGACGGATTCGACGCAACGACGGCCGCGCGCGGCCACGATCTCGCCGTCGACCCGGGTCACGTCGGCGCCGGCCGTGCGCAGCGTCTCGGCGTGTGCCTCGACCTCGTCGGTCCCCCCAACGAGCACGACACGCTTTCCGGGCAGAACGCCGTGCACGCCGGCGAGTCGCGCCGCCCCGCGGCCGAGCCAGACACCCGGGAGATCGTTGCCGGGGAAGACACCGTGCAGCTCGACCGCGCCGGTGGCGACGACGACCTCCTGGGGATGCACCAGGTGCAGGAACGACGGCTCGTTGAGGACGACGAGCGGTCCCTCGTAGATCCCGACCGCCGGGGTGCGCTCGAGCAGAGTGATCGCCTCCGACGCTCTCGCGAGCGCGGCGAGCTCGTCGATCCGCTCCCGCACCGCGCCCGGTGCGACCTTCTCGCCGAGGCGGCCCTCGTCGCAGATCACGACCGAGCGTCCCGCCTCCGCCGCGGTGAGTGCCGCCGACAGGCCGGCTGTCCCGCCGCCGACCACCATCACGTCCGGGTGCAGATGCCGGACCTCGCGCGACGCCGCTGGGGACGCCGGCGGAATCGTCCCCAGACCGGTCATTCGCCGCACCAACGGCTCGATGCGGGGCCATAGCCACCGCGGCCGCAGCAACGTCTTGTAGTAGAAGCCGACCGGCAGCAGGCGGTGCATCCGGTCGAGCAGCCCGAATAGATCCCGATCGGCGGACGGCCATCCCACCTCGCGCCGCACGTGTTGCCCAGGCTTCGCGTCGGTGACGCACGCGCGAACCGCCGGCTCGCCGTCGACCGTGAGCAGGCAGTTCGGGCAGTCGCCCGTCAGGCAGTAGAGACCGCGCCGCCGGTGGTACTTGAAGGAGCGCGAGAAGACGCGGACGCCGCTGCGAAACAGCGCGGACGCGATCGTGTCGCCCTCGCTGATCGGGATTGTTTGTCCCTCGAACTCGAACACCGCAGCGAGAACCTACCCCGCCGCGACGCGCGGGCTAGGCGCAGGGAAACTCGACGATCGTCGGTGGGTGGTCGACCGATTCCAGGAACCGGATGAGCCCGTCCGGCGAGATCGTGGTCGTCATCGAGTTGTCGAGCGGGTGAAAGCCGAGCTGGTCGAGCGCGAGGAGCGCCGAATCGAGAACGACCTGCACCGTCCCGCCGCTGTCGTTGGCGGCTGCGAACGGGCTCACCGCTCCCGGCACGACGCCGAGCTGCGCCGCGAGCGCGTCACGGCTCGCAAAGCTGAGCCGGCCGCACCGCAGCAACACGGAAACGCCTCGCAAATCGGGCCGCCGGTCAGCAGTCGTGACGAGGATCCAGAACCTTCCATCTCGGCTGCGGACGAACAGCGCCTTCGTGCGACTACCCGGCAAGTCTTCGCGCAGGCGCGCGGCCTCGTCGACGGTGAACACCGGAGGGTGCTCGACCGTGCTCGCGGCGATGCCCGACGAATCGAGATACGCGAGGAGCTCAGACGTCGTCACGGCGAGCAGCGAAGCGTAGGCGGAGATCACGCAGAGGATGGTGGGCGGGCATCCTGGCCACCCCTGCCAGGGGGCGGTTAGCTTGGTTGACCGACGTTGGATATATCGGATATCCTGAGTCTGTGGCCAAGGTGCTCGTTTCGCTTGACGATGCTCTGCTTCGGCGAGTCGATCGGATCGCAAAGGCGCGCGGTTTGTCGAGGAGCGGATACCTCGCCGAGCTCGCAGAGCGCGATGCTGCCCGCTCGGAGGGGCCGGGTACCTCGCGCGCGGCGAGGCGAGCGCTCGCCAGGCTCGACGACCTCTTTAGAGGTGGACGTCTCGAAGATTCAACGGCCGCGATCCGGGCAGAGCGCGACGCTCGGTGACCGAGGCCGTTCTCGACGCCTCCGTCGTCATTAAGTGGTTCCGCTCTCGGGGAGAGCGTCACGTCGATGCCGCCCGGGCCCTCCGCCAGTCCTTTGAAGCGGGGGAGCTGATCGTGTTCACGCCGCCGCTTCTCCGGCTCGAGATCGTCAACGTCGCCGGCCGCCGCTGGCGCTGGAAGGAGGCAGCGCTTGGTGACCTCGCCGCTGCACTCGACGAGCTCGGATTCGAGTTGACCGAGCCCGACCTCGTGCGTGTCGCGTACTGGACAGCACGAGGTCTGACTGCGTACGACGGCGCCTATGTCGCGGTCGCCGAGACGGTTGGAACACGGCTGATCACCGACGACGACCTGATCGTCGAGATCGCCCAGGAGATCGCGCAGCCGCTCTCCGGCACGCACGACTGACCGGGCCTCGGCGACAATGCACGGATGGCCGTCTTCATCATCGCGATGGCCTCCGCGCTCCTCACCGCAGCGCTCGTGCTCGGCTTGTTCGTTTGGGCCGCACGCAAGGACGGCGAGTACGACAGGCAGATGCAGAGGCGGCTGGGGATCCGGCGCCGGACGCGGCTGTAGGTCGGCAGCCGCCGCGCGACACTCCAAGCGCAGATCACCTTTTCGCACAGCCACGACCCTTCAAGCGGTCGCGGTGACCGCTTGCCGTGCGCTGACCGGTCGCTAATCGAGCCTGAACACCTCTGGAAGAGGCGCGGGGCCGTGGTCGGGTACGCGCTGCTCGAGCAGCCCGGCCATCGCGTCCTGCCAGCGCGTGTTCACGTCTTGAGTTTGCATGTAGGCGCCGGCGGCCTCCAGATCTTCGGATTCGAAGTAGCCGAACATTTCGTTGCCGTGGCGGAAGATCGAGTAGTTCTGGATCCCGGCTTCGCGCAAAGCGGCGAGCATCTCGGGCCAGACGTTGCGGTGCGCCTCGACGTATTCGTCGATCTTGTCGGGCCGGACGCGGAGGACGAATGCGCTGCGTTGGGTCATGGCTGCTTCTCCTCGTCGATGATCAGAACGGCGAGCCTGCGTGGCCCATGGACACCTTCGACACGGCTGAGCTCGATGTCGGACGTGGCCGATGGGCCGGAGATGAAGGTCAGCGGGCGCCGCGAGCGGACGACGAGCTGCTCGAGCGCGGCGATTCCCTCGGGGACGAGCTCGACGACCTGCGAGCTCTGCACCACGCAGATGTGCAGGTCGGGTACGAGCGTGAGCGCGCGCCGACCGTCGAGCGTGCCGCCTGCGAGCACGAGCGTGCCGGTCTCGGCGATCGCGAGCGTGCATCCAGTGAGCGCGCCGTCGACGGCATCGAGCTCTCGCGTCGTGAGTCCCTGGTCGAGGACGAGCTCGACTGCCGCGGGGCGCCACTCGTCTGGGAACCCGGGCGGGACGGCGAGCTTGCGAGCAGCGTGGCGCTCGCAGACCGCCTCGACGGTCGCCCCGACTTCGGCAGCATCGACGCTCTCAACGTCGGCGCGGTAGTCGGCGAGCCGTTCCGCCAGCCTGTCGAGACGTGAACGCGGATCGAGACCGCCCGCGCGCCGGTAGGCGCGCGCGACGGCGGGTTGGGGCGCCCGCTCGATCGAACGGATCCGGGCCAGGATTGCCTCGCGGGGGGCGCTCACCCCTGCCGTGCCTTCCACCAGCGCCGGAAGGTTTGCCGCGCAACAGGCTTCAGATCGCGCGTCCCCGTCCAGCCGGCGAGCGGCGGCGGCAATCGTTTGATCACGCCCCGCCGGAGGAACGGACGCTGGCCGACGCTCGCTGCGCGAAGTCCGAGAGCAAACAGTCGAGCGTTGCCGAGCAGCCACGCCGCCGCCTTCATCATCACGCGCTCTCGGCGCTTCGCGCTGCTGCGCACAGCTTCGGCACGTAGGTGCAGCAGAACGGTCGGGATGTCGATCTTGACCGGGCAGACCTCGTAGCAGGCTCCGCAGAGACTCGACGCGAACGGCAGCGACGCGGCATTCTCGACGCCGACCAGCTGGGGCGTGAGGATCGCCCCGATTGGCCCGGGATAGACGGAGCCGTAGGCGTGGCCGCCGGTTCGCGCGTAGACGGGGCAGACGTTGAGGCAGGCGCTGCAGCGAATGCAGTGCAAGGCCTGGCGGCCGATCTCATCGCGCAGGACGTTGGTGCGGCCGTTGTCGAGCAACACGACGTGAAACTCCCGTGGCCCGTCTTCGTCCGTCACGCCGGTCCAGAGCGAGGTGTACGGGTTCATTCGTTCCCCGGTCGACGACCGGGGCAGGAGCTGGAGAAACACCTCGAGGTCGCGAAAAGTCGGGACGATCTTCTCGATCCCGAGCACGGTGACGAGAACGGGCGGCAGCGTCGTGCACATGCGGCCGTTCCCCTCCGACTCGACCACGCAGACGGTCCCGGTCTCGGCGACGCCGAAGTTGGCGCCGCTCACGCCGAGCTCTGCCTCGAGGAAGCGCTCACGTAGGTAACGGCGCGCCGCCTCCGCCAGGTCACGCGGTTCGTTCGACGTGATCCCCGGGGCGATCGTGCGTGCGAACAGGTCGCGGATCTCGTTGCGGTTGCGGTGAATCGCCGGCACGAGGATGTGCGAGGACCAGTCGCCGTCGAGCTGCAGGATCAGCTCCGCGAAGTCCGTCTCGAGCGCGTGGATCCCGAGCGCGGCAAGGGCGTCGTTGAGCCCGATCTCGTCGGTCGTCAGCGACTTCACCTTGACGAGCTCGCTGGCGCCGTGCGCCCGGGCGATCTCGGCCACGACGGTGTTCGCCTCGGCCGCGTCACGGGCCCAGTGCACCTGGCCGCCCGCCTCGAGCACGTTGCGCTCGAACGTGAGGAGGTAGTCGTCGAGGTGGGCTAGGACGTCCGCCTTGATCGCGCGGCCTGCGTCGCGCAGCTCTTCCCAGTCGGGGACCTCGGAGACGACGCGCGCCCGCTTCTCGCGGATCGTGTCGGTGGCCAGGCGCAGGTTCGTGCGCAGCTGCGTGTTCTTCAGCTCGTGACGGGCCGCTGCCGGGAAGCTTTCGAGAGTGCGGGTCACGCCGACGCCAGGATCTCCGCGAGATGGATCGGCCGCGCGGCGGAGCCGCGGCGGGAGAGGCCGCCGCCGATCTGCAGCAGGCACGAACCGTCGAGTGCGGTGCAGAACTCGGCTCCCGTCGACTCGACCGCCGCGCACTTGTCGTCGAGGATCGCGCTCGACGTCTCGGCGTTCTTGATCGCGAAGGTGCCGCCGAATCCGCAGCATTCGTCCGCCCGTGGCAACTCGACGAGCTCCAGGCCGCGGACGTTCTGGAGCAGCCGCGTCGGCGCGTCACCCACCTTCGCCACACGCAGGGAGTGGCAGGTGGCGTGGTAGGTGACTCGGTGCGGGAAGGTGGCTCCGACGTCCTCGACGCCGAGCTTGCGTACGAGCAGCTCGGAGAGCTCGAACACGTTTGTGTGTCCGAAGTGCTCTCGCAAGGCTCCCGCGCAGGACGACGAGGGCGCGACCACGACTTCGTAGTCGCCGAAGACTTCACCGAACCGGCGTCCGAGCCTGCGCGCATCCTCCGCGTAGCCGCTGTTCAGGTGCATCTGGCCACAACACACCTGCTGTTCCGGGAAGGCGACCTCGTGGCCGAGACGCTCGAGCACCGTCAGCGTGGCGCGCGCCGCCTCCGGGAACATCGCGTCCCCGACGCAGGTGACGAACAGCGCGATCCGCACGCCGGCTAGGTGCGCTCGTAGGCGCTCTCGACTGACTCTGTACCGCGCTCGCGGGCGAGTTGCTCCGCGAAGCCGCCGCGACGGAACCCTTCCACAGGATCGGCCTCCAACCCGTGTCCGGTCCGCAGGTCGGCGAGGAGCGGCCGGACGTCGGTCTCGAACGCCTCCAGCAGGACGCGGTGCGCACCGAGCACGTCGCCTGCGCGCTGCGCGTCGGCGAGAAGGGCATCGTCGACCATGAGCGCCTTCGCGTACGCCGTCTGGATGTTCGACACCGACTGGATCATCGCGCCGAGCTTCCCCTCGACGTTGTGCGACTGGTCGATCATGAACGCGATCCGCTCGGGCTTCTCACTGCGCGCGATTTCACGCATGATCAGGAAGAGCTCGAAGGGGTCGACCGAGCCGACGATCAGATCGTCGTCCGCGTACTTGCGGTTGTTGAAATGGAAGCCGCCGAGCAGTCCTTCGGCGAGCAGCACCGCGACGATCTGCTCGACGTTCGTCCCTTGCGGGTGGTGCCCGGTATCGACGAGGACCTGGGCCTGCGGCCCGAGACGACGACACATGAGCGCGGCCGTTCCCCAGTCGGGTAGGTCGGTGCTGTAGAACGCCGGCTCGAAGAACTTGTACTCGACGAGCAACCTCATCTCCGCAGGCAGCAGCCCGTAGAGCTCCTCGAGCCCTTCCGCAAGCCGCGCGTGTCTGTCGCGGAGATCGTCCTGCCCGGGATAGTTCGTCCCGTCAGCGAGCCAGAGGCTGATCGTCGTCGAACCGACCTCCGCCGCGATCTCGATGCACTCTCGGCAGTGGTCGAGCGCACGCCGGCGGATGTCCGGGTTCGGGTGGCACAAGCTGCCGAGCCGGTACGCATCGTCGCCGAAGAGGTTCGGGTTGATCGCGCCGACGCCGATGCCGAGACCCTCCGCGAACGCGCGCAGGGCGGAATAGTCGTCGACCGCGTCCCACGGGATATGCAAGGCGACCCTCGGGCAGCATCCGGTCAGCCGGTGCACGAGGGCGGCGTCCGCGATCCGCTCGTGCACGTCCCGAGCGGCGCCCGGCCAGGGGTAGACGTGGAATCGCGTCCCAGAGTTGCCGTAGCCCCACGAGGGCGTCTCGATTTCGAGCCGTCCCAACCGTTGCAGGACGTCCTGCTTCGTCACGAGCGAGAGCCTGTCACATTCGCCGTCGAATTACGAACCGGCTTTCGATTTATCGGAAATCGAAAGCAAATTGGGAAGCTTGACTTGACGATCGGGCAGGCGTAGGGTCGCGGCCTATCGGCGAGATCGTTGACATGCACGGTCTTTCGCAGGAGGAGCGGATGCGCCACGTGCTCCGGCTGCTCGAGAGTCGCGATTCCGTTCTGGTTTCGGAACTTGCGGAGGCATTTGCGGTTTCTGAGGTGACCGTGCGCAGCGATCTCGGCTCGCTGGCGAGACAAGGTCTGGTCGCCCGGGTGCGGGGCGGCGTCCGGGCGCTGCAGCACGGGCAGTCTGAGGTCGGGTTCGACCTGCGCCTTCGGCTCGAGGTCGAGAACAAGCGGGCCATCGCGCGCGCGGCCGCCGGGATGATCGGCGAAGGCGAGGCGGTCGCCCTGGACGCGAGCACGACCGCGTACTACCTCGCGCTCGAGCTTCGCGGCAAGCGCGAGCTCGTCGTCGTGACGAACGGGCTGCTGGTCGCGACCGCGCTCGCCGACGCGCCCGGGATCACGGTGCTCGTCACCGGCGGCGTGTTGCGTCTGTCGGCGATGTCGCTCGTCGGCGATCTCGGCACGGACGTCCTCCGGACGACACGAATCAACAAGGGCTTCCTGGGCGCCCGGGGGCTCAGCCTCGAGCGCGGCTTGATGGACCTCAACCCCGATGAGGTGCGGATCAAGCAGGAGATGGCCGATGCCTGCGAGCAGATCTACGGGATCCTCGACGGCACGAAGTGGCACCGCAGCGCACTGCTCTCGTTCGTCGCTTTCGACGAGCTCGCGGGCATCGTCACCGACTCGAGCGCGCCCCGCGACGAGGTCGAAGCGTGGCGCGCCGCCGGGGTCGACGTCCTCACCGTCGACCCCGGACCGCGCGAGCCGTTGCCGGTTCGTCCGCGCGACCTCCGTCGAGCAGTGCGCAACGAGGACGGCTCGAGTTGACCCGCACGCTCGCCGCGGTCGACCTCGGCGCGCAAAGCGGCCGCGTCGTCGTCGGGAGGTTCGACGGCGCCCGGCTGGCCGTCGAGGAGGTGCACCGGTTTGCGAACGTCCCGGTCGAAAACGACGGCGTGCTCGAGTGGGACTGGCCACGCCTCGAGGCCGACGTGTTCGAAGGGCTCGGCAGGGCCGGCGCGGGCGGACAGGTGGAGTCGGTGGCCGTCGACTCGTGGGGCGTCGACTTCGGCCTCGTCGACGCCGCCGGGCGCCTCCTCCGTAACCCGACGCACTACCGCAATCGGCGTCGAGCTTCGGTCTTCGACTCCGTTATCGACCAGATCCCAGCGCGCGAGTTGTACGAGCGGACCGCCATCCAGTTGATGCCGATCAACACGCTGTTCGAGCTTGCGGCGGCAGCGGCCGAGCGGGACCCGACACTGGCCGAGGCGCGTCGGCTGCTGATGATCCCGGATCTCTTCCATCAGCGGCTGTGCGGCAGCCAGGTGACGGAGCGAACGAACGCGACGACGACGCAGTGCTACGACCCGCATGCGCGCGATTGGGCCCGCGACCTGCTCGACCAGCTCGGCGTCCCGACCACGATTCTTCCCGACGTCGCGCCGACGGGAAGCCGGCTGGGCGCGATCGGCACGGAAGCGGGCGCAGGGCTCGACGGGGCAATCGTCGTCGCGACCGCGACGCATGACACGGCCGCCGCCGTCGCCGCTGTGCCCATGACCGGAAGGCAGTGCGCGTACCTGAGCGTCGGCACATGGTCACTCGTCGGGATCGAGAGCGATGAGCCGATCGCGGGCGAGGCGGCGTATCGGGCGAACCTCAGCAACGAGGGTGGGGTCGACGGCACGTTCCGCGTACTCCGCAACGTCACCGGTTTGTGGTTGCTCGAGGAGTGCCGCCGTGTGTGGGCGGAAGCCGGCCGCCCCTACAGCGTCAGCGATCTCGTCGCGCGCGCCGCGACCGCACCTGCGTTGCGCTCGTTCGTCGACCCGAACGACCCCACGTTCACGGAACCGGGCGACATGCCGGCTCGGATTGCCGCGTACTGCAAGAGCACGCACCAGGAGGTCCCGGCCGACGACGCAGCCGTTGTGCGCTGCATCATCGAGAGTTTGGCGCTGAAGCACGCGCAGACGATCGACCTCCTCGCCGACGTCGCGCAGCGCGAGATCGATGAACTTCACGTAGTCGGCGGCGGCGCGAACAACGAGCTCCTCTGCTCCTGGACGGCGCAGGCCGCGCAACGACCGGTCCTCGCCGGCCCCTCTGAAGCGACCGCCGTCGGGAACCTGCTCGTGCAGGCCGTCGCACTTGGTGAGCTCTCGACGATCGCCGAGGGACGCGAGCTCGTGCGCCGCTCGTTCGCGCCGAAAGCCTATGAACCGGCCGCCGACGCCCGTTGGCAGCAGGCGCGCGAGCGCTTCGCCGAGCTTGCATCGGCACGGCCGCGCGTCGAGGTGACGACATGACCCGCGTTCGCTTCCTCGGGCCCGACACCGATGCCTATGTGGCAAGCGTCCAGCGCCACTCGACGGAGTTCGAGGATGCGACCGGGCTCGAACTCGACATCCAGATCGTTCCGAGCGACGAGTACTTCTCGAACGACATCCTCGGCTACCTGACCGGTGACGGCGCAGCCGACGTCTTCATGTCGGGCCCGGTCCTCGTGTGGGAGCACGTCGCCGCGGGCGTCGTGAGGCCGCTCGACGACCTGTTCGACCGCGCGAGCGATGCGTACCGCCCCGACGACTTCGTGCCGGCACTCCTCGACGCCAACCGCTGGGAGGGCCGCTTCGGCCGCCCGCTCGGGGTTGGGCCGCTGCTGGACATCCCGGTCAACTGCGAGTCGTACAACCTCGCCTACGTTCCCGCACACCTCGAGCTCGCGGGCGTTCCGTTGCCCGAGACGTGGGAGGACTTCTTCGCCGCAGCGCGCGCGGTTTCGACAGCCGGCCGCTGCCGCGGTTTCGGTCAGCGCGGGGCGGATGTGTGGCACACGATGTACACGGGATTCGCGACGCAGTACCGGTCGTACGGAGCTTCCGACTTCGAGGCCGGTCGTTGCGCCATTGCGTCCGAGGCATCAATCCACGCAACGACCGACTTCGTCTCGGCGCTGCGAGCAGCAGGGCCCGAGGACTGGACGACCCAGCGTTGGTACGAGCTGGCGCTCGACTTCGCCAAGGGCCGTTACGCGCTGATCGTCGACTCGGATCACTACGTCGCGTACTTCGAAGACGAACGGTACTCCGATCTCGTCGGCCGCATCGCCTATGCGCTGCCGCCCACCGGGCCGGCAGGCAGGCGTCCGAATCTTTGGACCTGGTCGGTGGTCGTCAATGCGCAGACGCGCGAGCTCGACGCCGTGTGGCGATTCGTCGAGTGGGCAACAGGCCCCGACTTCCTGCGTAGGTCGGCGTTCGAAGGAAACATGAACCCGACTCGGCTCAGCACATGGGACGACGACGAGTTCCAATCGGAGGCGCGGCGCTGGGGAGCGTTCTACGACGTCGCTCGGAGGCTTGTCGAGCACGAGGCGAGCGTGCTCGTGACACCCGCGCCGAACTACCGGCAAGTCGCGACACGCTGGGTCGGCGCACTCCGTGAGGCCTACGCCGGCACGAGCGACGTTCTCGCCGCCCTCGAGGCCGCGGCCTCCGAGATCGACGTGCTCGTCGGCGCAGAGGTGGAGGCGTGACCGAGACCGTTCAGGTCTTGCACGGCATCGCAGCGCCCGCGAGTCGCTGGGACGCCCACGCCGCGTCGGGGTTGTCGATGCTCGAGGGGCTCGTCTATCGGTCGAACCTGCTCGGGGCCGATCGTGCGATCGCCAATCAGGGCGGTGGGAACACGTCGGCCAAGGAGACGCTTCCCGACCACACCGGAGCAGACGCCAGGGTGCTCTGGGTCAAGGGGTCGGGGACCGATCTGGCCACGATCACGACGCGAGGGTTCCCCGGCATTCGTCTCGACGAGCTCCTACCGCTGCTCGAGCGCGAGTCGATGAGCGACGCCGAGATGGTCGACTACCTGCTCCGAAGCGCGATCCGGCCCGATCAGCCTCGTCCCTCGATCGAGACGCTTCTGCACGCGTTCATCCCGGCAACGCACGTCGACCACACGCATCCCGACGCGGTGATCGCGTTGACCTCGACGCCGAAGGGACGTGAGCTCGCAAAGAGCACCTTCGGCAGTGAAGCGGTCTGGCTCGACTACCAGCGGCCGGGCTTCGACATGTCGCGGCGGATCGGGCTCCTGCTCGCGCAGAACCCCGAGACGCGCGCGGTCCTGCTCGAGAAGCACGGGCTCGTCACCTGGGGCGAGACCGGTGAGCAGAGTTACGAGGCGACGATCGAGTTTGTGTCTCGCGCGGCCCAGGCGATCGAGCACGCCGGCAGCGGACGGTTCGGCCTCGGGGGGCCGGATAAAGCGGAGCTGGGGGAGGGCCGTGCGCTCGCCCTCCTCGCGCAGACCCTTCCCGCGCTCCGCGGTGCGTTGCTCGCCGACTCCGACGGTGTCGTGCTCGAGGTCGACCGCAGCCCCGAGGCGGTTGCGTTTGCCTCTGCACGGCGGACTGCGGAGGTGAGCCAGATCGGCGCACCGTGCCCCGACCACTTGATCAACACCAAACACAAGCCGCTCGTGGTCGAGTTCGACCCGGAACGGGACGATGCGGCGGTGCTCAACGATGCGTTCAGACGAGGGGTCGCCGAGTATGCGCAGTGGTATCGCGGCTACTACGACGCCAACCTCGACGACGAAACCCGCCGGTTCGCGATCGATTCCGCTGGCCCGCGCGTCGTCCTCGTGCCGGGCCTCGGCATCATCACGTCCGGCCCCGATGCGGGCAGGGCTCGATTCGCGCGCGACCTCTACCATCGCGCGATTGCGGTCGAGGATGCCGCCGATGCGCTCGGCGGCTTTCGGTCGCTGAGCGAGAGCGAGGCCTTCGCAATCGAATACTGGCCGCTCGAGCGGTACAAGCTCGCGCAGGCACCTCCGCGCGGGGAGCTCGCCGGCCGGGTCGCAGTGATCACCGGCGGGGCGAGTGGGATCGGGCGTGCGACCGCCCGCGTGCTCGCGGGACGCGGCGCCAACGTCGTCGTGGCGGACCTCAACTTCGACGGCGCCCAGGAAGTCGCGAACGAGCTGCTCTCGACCCACGGACTACGCCGCGCGATTGCCGTCGCGGTCGACGTGACGAGCGAGGACGCCGTTGTCGAGATGACGCAGAGGGCGGTGCTCGAGTACGGCGGCATCGACATCCTCGTCGCCTCGGCAGGTCTCGCGACCAGCGCTCCGATCACCGAGACCTCGCTCGAAGAATGGGAGCAGAACTACGCAGTGCTGGCGCGCGGTTACTTCCTCGCGGCACGTGAGACCTTCCGCGTTCTCCTCGAACAGGGTCGCGGAGGCACCGTCGTGTTCGTCGCCTCGAAGAACGCGCTCGTCGCCGGCGCGAACGCCGCCGCCTACTCGTCGGCGAAAGCAGCGTCGCTCCACCTCGCCCGTTGCCTCGCGGAAGAAGGGGGTCCGCACGGGATCCGCGTGAACACCGTCAACCCCGACGCCGTCATCCAAGGCTCCAGCATTTGGTCGTCCGACTGGAAGGCCGAGCGCGCGAGCACCTACGGCGTCAGCGAGGACGAGCTCCAGACCTTCTACCAGGGCCGAACCAAGCTGGGAGTCGCAGTGCTTCCCGAAGACGTCGCGGAAGCGATCGCGTTCTTCGCAGGCCCACGTTCGGCCAAATCGACCGGAAATGTCGTCAACGTCGACGGCGGCGTGACTGCCGCCTACCCGCGGTAGTGCGAAGGAGGCGCACTCCCACCCCGTTGCCCAACCTACTCCCCAGGCGAAAGGAGTTATCCAGCATGCACGGACGCAGGTGGATGATCGTGCTTGCGGCAGTCCTCGTCGCAGGTGTGGCCGTCACGGCCGCGCTTGCGTCATCGAGTCGCACGAGCGCAGGCAAGACGTTCTACTTCATCCCGAAGGACACCTTGAATCCGTACGAGGTGATCGCAGACAAGGGCGGCAAGGAGTCCCTGACCGCTCTCGGCGACACCCAGGTCGTCTCCTCCGGGACGGAAGACACAGCAGCAGCGCAACAGCCTGCAATCCAGGCGGCGATTCAGGCGCACGCAGCCGGAATCGTCATTGCCGGTAACGACCCGCAGGCAGTGTGCCCGGCCCTGAAGCAAGCGCAGGCGCAGGGCACCAAGATCGTCGCGTTCGACTCCGACGTGAACTGCCGCCAGCTTTTCATCAACCAGGCGGATACGGAGACGATCGGTCGTAGCCAGATCCAGTTGCTGGCCAAGCTGATGCACTACTCAGGCCAGTTCGCAATCCTGTCCGCGGCCTCGACAGCCACGAACCAGAACGCCTGGATCAAGTACATGAAGCTCGAGCTGAAGAAGCCGGTGTACAAGAACATGAAGCTCGTGAAGATCTACTACGGCAACGACAACCCCGCGCAGTCTCGTGCAGCGACGGTCGCGATGCTGCAGGCGTACCCGAACCTGAAGGGCATCGAGTCGCCCACGACGGTCGGAATCTCGTCCGCGGCGCAGTACCTCTCGACGTCGAAGTACAAGGGCAAGATCGCGCTCACCGGTCTCGGCCTGCCGAGTCAGATGAAGAAGTACGTGCACAACCACACCGTGACGGCGTTCGCCCTTTGGAATCCCGAGAACCTCGGCTACCTCGCGGGCTACGCGGTCGCGGCGCTGGCCGATGGGAAGATCACGGGCAAGGTCGGCGAGAGCTTCTCCGCTGGCAAGCTCGGCAAGTACAAGATCATCAAGGGCCCGGACGGACGGCCGCAGGTGATTCTCGGCCCGCCGTTCACCTTCACCATCAAGAACGTCGACAAGTTCAAGTTCTAGGGGATTGACGGAAGAGCCTGTCAATCACGTGGGGGATGGGAGCGTCGCCGAAGGCGGCGCTCCCATCTTGCTGCTCGAGCACGCAACCAAGAGCTTCGGCGCCGTGCACGCGATCGAGGACGGCGCAATCGAGCTCTACGGGGGAGAGGTCCACGGGCTCGTCGGTGAGAACGGCGCCGGCAAGTCCACGCTGGTCAAGATTCTGGCCGGTGTTCACCGCCCCGATTCGGGGACGCTGCTCGTCGACGGCGAAGAGGCCATCTTCGACAACGCGAAGCAGTCGCAGGCGGCCGGGATCGCGATCATCTTCCAAGAGCCGACCCTCTTTCCCGACCTGAGTGTCGCCGAGAACATCTTCGTCGGAGCCCAGCCGCTCAAGCGATTCCGGCGTATTGACGGCCGCAGGATGCGCCGGGAAGCAGCGACGGTGTTCGACCAGCTCGGAGTACGCATCGATCCCGACCGGCCGGCGCGAGGGCTTTCGATCGCCGACCAGCAACTGGTCGAGATCGTGAAGGCGCTCACGACCAATGCGCGGGTGATCGTGATGGACGAGCCGACTGCCGCACTCACGGGGGCCGAGGTCGAGCGGCTGTTCCGCATCGTCGAGACGCTCCGCTTGCGCGGTAACGCGATCCTCTTCGTCTCGCACCGGCTTGACGAGATCTTCACCCTCTGTCAGCGCGTCACCGTCATGCGCGACGGGCGGCACGTGCTGACCCAACCGATCGTTGAGCTGACGATTCCTTCCGTGATCCGGGCCATGGTCGGCAGGGACATGGATGCGCTCTTCCCGAAAGTCGACGCCGAAGCAGGACGACCCATGCTCAGGGTGGAGCGCCTCACACGGGAAGGGGTGTTTACCGACATCTCGTTCGAGGTCCGCGCGGGCGAGATCGTCGCCCTCGCCGGACTCGTGGGCGCCGGTCGAACTGAGGTGGCACGCGCTATCTTCGGCATCGACCGGTGGGACGCCGGACAAGTGGAAGTCGACGGCCGCCGGCTCACGGCGGGCTCGCCCACAGCGGCGATGGCTGCTGGCGTCGCACTCGTTCCCGAGGACCGGCGTCAGCAGGGGCTCGTGATGGACTTTTCGATCGAGCGAAATATCGCTCTCGCCTCGCTCGACCGTGTCCGGCGCGCAGGGCTGATCCGGCGCGGCGCCGAGCGCAACTTCGCCCGTGACTGGGCAATCCGCCTGCAGCTCAAGTACGGGCGGCTCACAGACCAGGCTTGGACGCTGTCGGGCGGTAATCAGCAGAAGGCGGTGCTTGCAAAATGGCTTGCCCGGCGCCCGCAGGTGCTGATCGTCGACGAGCCGACACGCGGGATCGACGTCGGCACGAAGGCCGAGGTGCACCGGCTGCTTTCGGAGCTCGCTGCGCAGGGCGTCGCCGTCCTGATGATCTCGTCCGAGCTCCCGGAAGTGCTCGGCATGGCCGACCGGATCGTCGTCCTCTTCGAAGGCCGGGTCATGCGCGAGTTCGCGCGTGCCGACGCAACGGAGGACGTGATCATGCATGCCGCGACCGGCGTGATCGAGGTCGCGGCATGACGACCGTCGCCGAGCGGCGAAGCGTGCTCCCGCCTCGGGCATCCTCCCACGTCGTCGCGGAGCTGCTGTTCCGGTTCCGCGAGCTTGGAATCGTCCTCGCCCTTGCGCTCGTCGTCGTCCCCGCGACGGTCGACAACCACCGTTTTCTCAGCACGACGAACGTCCAGCAGATCCTGTCGAGCACAGCGATCATCGCGCTGCTCGCGATTGGTGAGACCGTCGTGGTGATCACGCGCAACGTCGACCTGTCGGTCGGCTCGGTGCTCGGGATCTCCGCCTACGCGACGGGCGTGCTGTACGTCCACCATCCACACGTCTCCCTGCTCATCGTCTTCCTCGTCGCGATCGCGATCGGAGCAGCGTGTGGAGTCGTGAACGGGCTGATCGTCACCGTGGCTCGCGTTCCCAGTCTCGTGGTGACGCTCGGCACGCTCTACGTCATCCGCGGCATCGACGGTGCCTGGGCCGGCGGCAATCAGGTGAACGCGTCAATGCTGCCGAACAGCTTCAACAAGATCGGCTACGGCACCCTTGTGGGAGTTCCGTACCTCGCGATCATCGCGATCGTCGCGGTTGGTATCGCTGGCTACGCGATGCGCAGCTTCCGAACTGCGCGCGACTTCTACGCGATCGGCTCACAGCCCGATGCGGCGCGGCTGGCGGGTATCCCTGTCGGCAAGCGCGTGTTCCTCGCGTTCGTGTTCAGCGGCGCGATGGCCGGCTTCGCAGGAGCGGCGTGGCTTTCCTTGTACGGCTCCGTCGACGCGATCGCGGGCGTCGGCTACGAATTCCAGGTCATCGCCGCAGTCGTCGTCGGCGGAGTGGCGATCTTCGGCGGAAGCGGCACCGTTCTCGGCGCGGCGCTCGGTGCGCTCCTGCTCAACACGATCTACAGCGCACTTGTCGTCGTGAACGTCTCGTCGTTCTGGAGCCAGGCGTTCTCCGGAGGGCTGCTCGTGGGCGCTATCGCCTTCGACCGCTTGATCTCCGTGCGCGTCGCTCCGGCACTCCGCAGCCGAAGAAGAGTTCGTGTCTGATCTCGGTTTTCAGCCACAGGACGAGCCGCCCGCTCTGAAGCCCGCGCCGCGGTGGCGTGCGCTCGCGCGCTGGGAGGTGCTCCTCCTCGCAGTGCTCGGCGGCACGATCGCGTTCGGCGCAGACGTGTCGCCGTACTTCCTGAACTCGACGAACCTGTTCTTCATCTGTCTCAACGTCGGAGAGGTAGCGATCATGGCGCTGCCGCTGACGCTCATCGTGGTCACCGGAGAAATCGATCTCTCCGTGGCGTCGACCCTCGGACTCAGCGGCGTGCTGATGGCGGAGTTGTTCAAGCACGGTTGGCCGATCTGGCCCGCAATGATCATGGCGGTCATCCTGGGTGCCTTCCTGGGCGCGTTCAACGGAATCCTCGTGACGCGACTCGGACTGCCGTCGCTCGCCGTGACGATTGGGACGCTGACCCTTTACCGCGGGGTTGCCCAAGGGATCCTTCCGACCGACACGATCGGCGGCTTCCCGAACGGTCTTGCCAGCATTGGAGTCGTCCCGATCCCGCACACGCACATCCCATATTCGTTTGCGTTCTTCCTTGCACTGGCGCTCGTGTTCGGTGTCGTCCTGCACGCGACCCCGCTCGGTCGCTCCATCTATGCGATCGGCGCAGGTCAGGAAGCCGCCTTCTTCGCGGGCATCCGCGTCCGGCGGATCAAGTTCTGGCTCTTCGTTCTTTCGGGGACGATGAGCGGCTTCGCAGGCGTCCTCTGGACGCTGCGCTTCGCTTCAGCACGTTACGACGCCGGCACCGGGATGGAGCTTGTGGTCGTCACCATCGTGCTGCTCGGTGGCATCTCGATCTTCGGCGGTCGCGGCACGATCGTCGGCATCCTGCTCGCTGTTCTCGTGCTCGGGTGTCTGCAGACCGCGCTCACGGCCGACCTGATGCCGGCGCAGGACCAGAACATCGTCGTCGGCACGTTGTTGGTCGCGAGCGTGATCGTCCCGAACGGCAGCGAGCTCTACCGTCGCGCGCGTGCGCGTCTCAGAAGCGCTGGGGAGCGGCGTCGAGCTGCCGCTGCGCACGCCGAGGCCGGATGAGCCGCACCGAAGCGCCGCGGGTCGGAGTCTTCGGCATCGGGCTCGAGGCCTACTGGCCGCAGTTCGAGGGGCTCCGCGAGCGTCTCGAGGGCTACCAGCGAGAGATCGAGGTGCGCCTCAGCGCGGCGGGGGCTGACGTCGTCTCGGCCGGCCTCGTCGACACCGCGCAACGAGCGCGAGAGGCCGGTACGACACTTGCAGCTGCCGGCCTCGATCTACTTCTCGTCTATACGGCCACGTATGCGACCTCGTCCCAGGTGTTGCCGACGGTGCAGGCCGTCGGCGCGCCGGTCATCGTGCTGAACCTGCAGCCCACTCGGACGCTCGACTACGAAGCGATGACGACTGGCGAGTGGCTCGCGAACTGCTCTGCATGTTGCGTGCCCGAGATCGCGGGTGCTCTCACCCGCGCTCGCATCCGGTACCGCACCGTCACCGGCACGCTGCTCGAAAGCGATGCGGCGTGGGAGACGCTCGCCGAGTGGCTGGATGCGGCGCGGGCGGTCCGCAGTCTGCGCACCGCCCGCATCGGCTTTCTCGGCCACACCTACCCGGGAATGCTCGACATGTACTCGGACTTCACGCAAATCCACGCCCAGACCGGCGCGCACGTGGAAGTTCTCGAGATCGACGACCTCATTACGCGAGTCGAATCGGCCGACGAGGCAACCGTTGCGCGTAAGGGCGAGGAGATCCGGACCACGTTCGACCTCGCAGATCCGGGCGTGGATCCGATCGCAGGCGAGATTACCCCGGAGGTATTCGACTGGTCGGCGCGCGTCGCCACCGGCCTCGACCAGCTCGTCGCAGACTTCGAGCTCGATGGGCTCACCTATTACTACCGCGGGCTCGGGGGCAACGCCGCAGAACGCGTCGCCGCGGGGCTGATCGTCGGGAACTCCCTGCTCACGGCCCGGGGGATTCCCGCATCCGGCGAAGGCGACTTGAAGACCAACCTCGCGATGCTGCTCATGGATCGACTCGGCGCCGGCGGGTCGTATACCGAGTTCTACGCGCTGGATTTCGAAGACGACTTTGTCCTCATGGGACACGACGGCCCCGGCCACCTCGCGATTGCCGACGGCAGACCGGTCGCACGTGCGCTCAAGCTGTACCACGGCAAAGCAGGTGCGGGTCTATCGATCGAGATGAATGTCCGCCTCGGACCGGTGACGATCCTGGGGATCAGCCAGACCGCGGACGGCCGTCTGAAGATGCTCGGCGCTCAGGGCGAGTCGATCCCTGGTCCCACGTTTCGCATCGGGAACACGAACTCCCGAATTCGTTTTTCTTCCGCACCGGCTGCGTTCTTCGATGCCTGGTGCGCCGAAGGTCCGACGCACCACGTGGCGCTCGGTGTCGGTCACCAGTTGTCGAGGCTCGACAAGGTCGCACACTTGCTCGGCTTGGAATTGGCGGTCGTCGACTAGGTGCCCGCGCAAAGCGGTTGAGACAACCGCTTGCACTTGCCGGCGTCGTTAACTCGGGCTCATGCAGCGTATGACGAAGCGGTTGCATTGACCGCTGGCGCCGGCTGTCGCAAGCGGCGCGCCGAACCGCTCCCGTGGGGCCCGCGGTGGGGGCGATTTCGTCGTTCTGCGGCTATGATGGCCAACCCTGTCAAGGGCGATAGTTGGGAGAGCAGGATGTCCAACTATCAACATATAAAGTGCTGGAAATCAAGCACTTTTGGGCGGTTAGCTCAGTTGGGAGAGCACCAGCTCGACAAGCTGGGGGTCACTGGTTCGAGCCCAGTACCGCCCACTGCAAAAGGCCTGCTAATCAGGCATTTTTGTTTGCGGCTCAGGCACCATGTTTTTGCGCAGTGCCTGGTTGGTGCCTGAGATCTCGGCCCGCCTGCGCATGGTTGAGCGAAGACGGCCCGAATCGGCGTTCGACAAGCTGTGGGTCCAGTTGCTTGCATTGGTGATCGGCTGGTCGGGCTCCCGGCTCGAAAGCAAAGCCGCCTACCCTGAAAGAGGGATCCCCCTCAACTGGGTTCGCGACGCGAGTCGGCGGAGGTCGCGCGTTTGAGGAACTGGCCGAGCAGTGCTCGTTGCCGGTTGATCGCGGCGTCACGCCCTCCGCCTACCTGGTGTCGGCCGGCCACGAGGATCGCGAGCGTGAACTGGTCGTCGGCGGTCTAGCAGTCCGCCGTGATTCCGACTCGGCTAGCCGGCCTAGCGCACCTCTTGCCCGCAGCAAGTTGACCTCGCGGCGCCCGCGCAGGAGGATCGAGGTCTCGGGCACCTCCTTGCATCATGGGGGAAAGGCGAACTCCGAGGGCCGAGGTGCTGGCTGGCGCTTGTGGCCCTCCCGAAGCCCGGCCGCACCCGCCCTAAGGCTCGCTGCTTGACTGGCCGAAGAGAGCACTGCGGCTCGTTGCCGTACCCCGCCGGGCGCACGCCCAGAACTGGGAGCGGGAGTGCGCCCGGCGCTTTCCCTCTCCGTCACTGTCGGTGCTTCCTGGTGGCCATCTAGAGTTGTTCCCGGCAGCGGAGTGGTGGAGCAGAAGCGTCTCGGTCGATGATGAGGTACCCGCGGCGGTCCTTCGCGGCCATCGTGTGTGCGGCGTCGATGGCGGCTTCCCAGTCGCGGAAGTCTTCGTCAATGCCGTCGCCGTAGTCGACGTTCCAGACGCCGTTCTTCTTCTTCTCGACTCTAATCGCCACGCCGGCGACTGTTTTCCGAACAGGCGACCGATCGAAACGTAAGGAGGGCAGGCTACTCCGGGCATGACGGTCGCGCCGGGCCCGGAAGGAGAGGGTGGGCCGTAGGTACTGGGCTGTCAAGCCGATCGTGTGGTTGTGTCGTGTTCGGGAGCGGGTGACGATGGCGAAGTCCGACTGGGACGCAGGCACCAGCACCAACCTTTCCTGGAGGAGCAAATGCGCACGCGTGTCCTCCTGGCCGTCCTCGCGGCCGGGATTCTGTCTGTTGTGGCGTTCGCAGCGTCCGCGGACGCGGCACCCGGGCAGAGCCAGACGTTCCACTTCAACAGCCTGGTCGACCAGTTTGGAACCCCGACGGGGCAGACGAGCAACGTGAGTAACTGTCCGGCGCCGGTGTTGAACGACTTCACCGACGTCAACGCGAGCGGCAACGGCGTCACCCATCAGACGGTCAACGGCGCAGGCGACGTCTGGTTCACGTCAACCTTCAGTGGTAATGCGACGGTCAGTTACTGGTCGGGCGGAACGGTTGATTCAAACGGCAATGTCACCTCAATCGGAGGTACGGAAGACCTGGTGGTGACCGGCCACTTGACAGAGTGGTTCGGCTTCTCGGGCAACGAGAAGAACGCGGTCGCCACGGGCACCGTCAACTTTCAGGGCACCGTGGTCGGAACGGGGGCACCGATCAGCTTCCACGATGTCACGCACGTCGGGTGGCTTCCGGGCGTCGACGAGAACGGGCCGCCCTCGTTCGCTTTCAACGTCGCGCGCTGCTAGCACGTCCTTGACGCGGGAGCGACTGAGCCAAACTCGGTCGGTTCCGCGTGAGGGTTGACCAAGCCGGTGGGAGTGTGCTGGCGCGTGTGGCTCGCCACCCGCACAACCGTGCATGTGCGCATCCGTCTCACCCTGCAGCTTGAGCAGCGCCGTCAAGGTGAGTTCGGTGTGCTTCGCCTGCGGGAGGCAAACGGCAGGTCAGGTCGATCCTTAGTGCGCTTGCGCTGGTGGTCGTTACCGCGGGGGCTATTTGCTGCCGGTGCGGATTCGGTAGCAGTGGACGATTGGGTGCGGGCGTTGGAGCGTTCGTCTTGCCAGCGTGCGTAATTGCTTGAATGTTTGGGTGACTTCGGGGGCGGCGTCGCCGAAGATCGCTTGCGGGCCGCCGATGCTCTCGGCGAGCCCGATGAGTCGGTCGGCGTCGGTCTCGCCGCAGCTGTGGCAGACAGCCTCGCGCACGTATCGGAAGTAGCCGCTTGAGCGGATCTGTTTGAGGTGCTGCTCCTTCGGCCAGGTGGAGGCCCCGGCCTCGAGGCCGAGCCGTGTTCGCGCTCTGCGGCGTGCGTCGAAATGGGCGGCGAAGGCGGCGTCGAGCTCGGGGTGAACGATTGGAGGGACGTCGTAGTCGTAGGCGGCGAAGACGCCGCCGGCGCGTAAGACGCGTGCGGCCTCCTGGAGCACGGGCTGCGGCTGCATCCAGTGGAAGGCCTGGGCGCAGGTGACGATGTCGGCTGCTCCGTCAGGGAGGCCGGTCTCGGAGGCGAACCGGCTCAGATACTCGATGTTTCCCGCTCGGGTGGCCTTCCTCGCCTCGGTGAGCATCGCCTCGTTCGGCTCGATCCCGATGATTTGTTCGGCGTCGTCGGTCCAGGCGCGGGTCGAGAGGCCGGTGCCGGCGCCGAGATCAACGACCAATTTCGGATGCTCGGCGAGTGCCAGCTGCTTGAGGATTCGCAGCAGTGCGGGCGGCGGTGCGGGACGAAAGCGGTCGTAGGCGTGCGTGAACGCTTCGCCCGTGTAGCCGGAGCGACCGATCAGCGTCTCCGAAAAACCAGTCAAGGGGAGCGTGATCCTAAGACAGCGGGCCGACGGACCGGCTGCTCGACCCGGAACTGCGAGTCCCTAGGAGGTCAGTGGGAACCCGGAACTGCGAGTCCCTAGGAGGTCAGTGGTAACGGCAACACGATCGCGCACCTACACCTGCACTTGTTCCCACGCTTCGCCGGAGACCCGGGCGGGGTGGCCGATCGACGTGCGCAAGGCGCGGTTCACGCGAACGCAAGCCGACCTCGACCGCATCACGCGTGCACTCCTAGCGGACGCGCGAAACGTTGACCGTCACGTGTCCCCCAGCGTCTTTGGAATGACGCCAGAGCGCACCTCAGCGCGAACCGGGTGTCAGACACCTTCAAGGCGTCTGACACCTCACGTGCGCGAGTGTTTCGGATTCCTACGGATAACCAGATATGGACGCAAGAACAGGCTGTCGGCAGGAGTGCACACAGCCCGGCGTCATCGGAACCTCCGAAGGGAGACTACATGCTGATTAGTCGCACCACCGGGTCTGCCAGTGTCGTCCCGGAACTGGTTTACGCCGATGTCGAGGAAGCAATTCAGTGGCTGTGTGACACCTTCGGCTTCGCCGAACTCTGGCGGGTCAACGGGCATCGTGCCCGACTCGCCTTTGGCAACGGCGTGCTGATCGTCGCCGACCACGATCCGAACTATGGGCGGGCGCTGCCTGGCGATGGTGGGTTACGCAGCTACTCGATCATGGTGAAAGTCGAGGACGTGGACGCACATCATGATCACGCGCGCCGGCAGGGCGCCCGGGTTCTGAGCCCGCCGACCGACTACTCATATGGTGAGCGTCAGTACTCGGTCGAGGACTTGGCCGGGCACCGGTGGACGTTCACCCAAACGATCGCCGATCTGGCGCCTGAGGACTGGGGCGGGGCATCGAAAGCGGAATCAGCGGCACCAAGAGGGTCGACACGGAGATGACTGCGGCCACGCGCTCTGCTTGAAGCACTCGCGTGCGACCCGAAAACCGATTACGTGCCGCTCTTGGCCCGTTATCCCCGTGTTGCTTTGGGCGAGTGAGCGCGGTCTGGGCCAGCTGGGGTACGCCAGGAGTCCTCCGCGCCAGCGGTTCGGGAATCTCGTCTCGGCCGCGCGGTGTGCCTGCGCCAGCAGTTCGTGGGTGTCACGGCGTCCGCGCGATTGGTCGGTGGGGCGCAGGGACGGCGCGCCGGAGGAGCTGCAGTGGTTGCCTAGAAGAGGCGGGGATGGCGAACGTTCCGGACCAGCTGGTCCTCAAGCGTCACCGCGACTTGGAAGGAGTGCAGCGCGGCGGGATCTGGTTCCGCCGCGCCGTGCTCACGTTGCTCGCCGTTCTTGCTGCGCTCGGGTTGGCGAACGTGTTCGGACAACGTCCCTCGACGATACGGGCGGAAGTCGCTGCAGCAACGCTTTCGATTTACGCGCCGACTGCCGTCCGGGGCGGCGACCTCTGGGAGGCGCGCTTCCATATCACCGCCAAGCGCGACTTGAAGAAGGCGACCCTTAAGCTCGACCCCGGCTGGGGTGAGGGAATGAGCATGAACACAATCGAGCCCTCGCCGCTCGGACAGGCAAGCGACAACGGCCGCTTCTCCTTCGAGCTAGGTCACATCGCCAAGGGGCATTCGTTCATCCTCTTCCTGCAGTTCCAGGTCAACCCGACCAACGTTGCCTGGCGTCGGCCTCAAAACGCCGAACTCGACGACGGCAACCAGATCATCGCCCGGTTGCACCGGACGATCACCGTGTTCCCCTAAGAGCGCCTTTCATAAAGAAGGGACCTGTTGGTTGGTGGCGAAGGCGGTTGCGTCCACTTCGATTGGGAGGATGGGGCGCAGATGCCGAGGCCGTTGGTGTCGGATGAGTTGTG
>Ga0070731_10000264_pt1 | contig 85193 bp, 97 predicted proteins | sample Coa_R1_2_FD_66448 | JGI IMG/M metagenome (GOLD analysis project Ga0070731, IMG submission 66448) | Surface soil microbial communities from Centralia Pennsylvania, which are recovering from an underground coalmine fire - Coalmine... | ecosystem: Environmental > Terrestrial > Soil > Unclassified ... | reverse complement strand
GGAAGCGCGTCGCCGGAGGCCGCAGCCATCACGACTTCCTGGTGCCGGCGCTTCGCCATCCACCGGCCGGCAAGCACGACGAACACCGCGCAGGCGATGGGGGCCACCCATTCCATGTAGTGCGCGCGCGTCTCGACCGTCTGCGCGATCGACGGATCGCCGACCACCATCTCGCCCGCCACCCAGCCGAGCAGCCCGGCGCCGAAGGTGATGAAGATCGGGAAGCGTTCCATCAGCTTCATGATCAGCACGCTGCCGAAAAGGATCAGCGGAATCGTGATCACCATGCCGATGAACAGCATCCCCAGGTGGCCCTTCGCGGCTCCCGCCATGCCGAGCACGTTGTCCAGGCTCATGACGATGTCGGCGATGACGATGATGCGCACCGCGTCCCAGAAACTGCTGCTCTGCTCGACCTCGTCGCCCTCCTCTTCCGCCGCGAGCAGCTTGACCCCGATCCACAGCAGCAGCAGGCTGCCGATGATCTCCAGGTAGGGCAAGGTAAGGAGAAAAGCGGCGGCCGCGGTGAGGCCGGTCATCAGAATGATCACGCCGGCGGCGCCGATCGCGAACGCCTGCTTCTGCTGCTTGACCGGCAGCCCGCGGCAGGCCATCGCGATGACGACCGCGTTGTCGCCGCTCAGCAGCACGTTGATGACGCAGATTTTGAACAGCGCTACCCAGACATCCGGATTACTCAGCGACTCGATCACTCGATGCTCCCCCTCGGTTGGAAGGAGCAGGCTAAGCGCGGGCGCTTACGGGTCTATTGACGGAAAATTACGCCTTGCTTTCCGCAACATTACGGCGATGCAAGGTTCAGGCGGCTTCGGACTCCGCGCCCGAGGAACTGCCCGCGATCCCCGGAAAGGTGACGGTGAAGGTGTTGCCGACGCCGTCGCTGTCGTCGGCGAGCGATATTTCCGCCTCGTGCAGCGCAGCAATCTCGCGCACGATGGCTAACCCGAGGCCGCTGCCTTCAGTCCGGTTATCGAGCAGGCGGTGAAAGCGCTCGAAGACGCGATCGCGTTCCTCGACGGGAATTTTCGGGCCGTCGTCGCTGACCGAAACCTGCGGCCGCGCCCCCGCCAGCACTTTCACCGTTACGCGGCCTCCTTCCTGCGTGTAGCGCACCGCGTTGTCCACCAGGTTGTTGACCAGCTCGGTGAGCCGCGCCGGATCGCCGTTGATGATCACCGGCTGCTCGGCACCCTCGAAGCCGAGATCGATTTTCTTCTTGTAGGCGTCGGCCACCCATTCCATGGTCGCCTCGAAGATAAGCTTGTTGAAATCGAGCGGCGCGAAGTTGGCCAGCCGCGCGGTGCTCGGCTCGTTGCGCGCGAGCGACAATAGCTGCGCCACTAGGCGCGACAGGCGCTCGGCGCTGATATAGAGGTGCGCGAGACCCCGCTTCATCTGCTCCAGGTTCTGCTCCCGCAGCGCCACTTCTAGGTGGGCCTTGAGTCCCGCGACCGGCGTGCGCAACTGGTGCGCGGCGTCGGCGATGAAGCGGCCCTGGAATTCGAGCACCGCGCCGAGCCGCTCCATCAGGTCGTTGACCGCGACCACCAGCGGGCGTACTTCGCCCGGCACGCCCTCGGCCTCGACGGCGCTCATGTCCAGGTGCGAGCGCTCGGCCACCGCGCCGCGCAGGCGCTCGAGCGGCGCGAGTCCGCGCCCCACGCCCAGCCACACCAGGGCGGCGGCGACCAGGATGAGCAGGACCTGCGGCAGCGCGAAGCCGAGGAGCAGCTTCCTCGCCAGCAGGTTGCGCTTGACCAGCGTTTCGGCGACTTCGACGACGACCGCGCGGGACCCGGGCCGCCCGGCCGCCGCAAGGCGAAGCGCGGCGATGCGCACCGGCTGCCCGGCGAACACCCCGTTGCCGTAGGTCATTTCCCGGCGCGCGGCGCCGGATTGCGGCAAACCGGCCTCCCCGGCGATCGTCCTGCCGTCTTCGGTCCGTATCGCGTAGTAGATCTTGTCGAATTCATCGAGCAGCAGCGTGCGCTCGGCATCCTGCGACAGGTCGAACGCCAGATCGTCCCCGGCATAGCGCACGTGCAGCGTGAGCTCTCGCGCAATCTCACTCAGTTCGCCGTCGTAGATGTCCTCGGTGACCGCGCCGATGACGAAGTAGCTGATGCCGACGCCGACGACCAGAAGCGCCGAAAGCGGGACCAGCATCCCGCGCAGCAGCTGGCTACGCAGGGTCGGCTGGTTCGCCGCCATTCGCCTTTTCGATCAGGTAGCCCATTCCACGCACGGTGCGGATCTCGATGCCGAAAGGCTCGAGCTTCTTGCGCACGCGGTGCACGTAGACCTCGATGGCGTTGCTGCCCACGTCGTCGCCCCAGCCGAACAGGCGGTCGACCATCTGCTCCTTGGTGACGACCCGGCCCTGGCGCGACATCAGCAGTTCCACCACCGCCAGCTCGCGCGCCGAAAATTCCACCGGCCCGCCGTCGTGGAACACGCGGCGCGCAGCCAGGTCGAAGCGCAGCCTGCCGTGCGTGAGATCGTTGCCCGCCTGGTCCTGCCCGCGGCGGATCAGCACCCGCACCCGCGCTTCGAACTCGGGCAGGTCGAAGGGCTTGGTCATGTAGTCGTCGGCGCCGATGTCGAGTCCCTTCACCCGGTCCTCCAGCGCGTCGCGCGCGCTCAGCACCAGCACCGGCACGCGCGACTTGCGGTCGCGCAGGCGCTGCAGCACGGTGAGGCCGTCGACCTTGGGCAGCGCAAGGTCGAGCACCACCAGGTCGTAGGAGTCCGAGCCGAGCGCGCGGTTGGCCTCGTCGCCGTCGCCCACGACGTCGACGGCGTAGGCGCTCTGGTTGAGCGCGCGCACCAGCGCCGCCGCCAGCACTGCATCGTCTTCGACTACCAGGATTCGCATGGCTCGCTGCTCCGGGACGGTTTCTACCACGAAAGGCGGATCGTTATCCCGTCATTCCGTCATCCGCCTAGCGGGCCAGCATCCGCGCCATGCGGTAGTACTCGAGGTCTGGCGCGCGCTGCCGGCTGGCGACTTCCGCAAGCGAAGTACCGATGATCTCGCGGGCGCTGAGCCCCACCATCACGCCGTTCTCCCCCCTTTGCAGGCGTTCTACCGCCGCGACGCCGAAACGCGCGGCAAGCAGACGGTCCCAGGCGCTCGGGCTGCCGCCGCGCTGCACGTGGCCCAGAATGGTGACGCGGAAATCGAAGCCGGTGTTCATGCCGTCGAGCTTCTGCTTCAGGACATTGGCGCCGAGCTTCGCGCCTTCAGAGACGACGACGATGGCGTGGGTCTTGCCGCGGGCGTGGGCGCTGCGCACCGCTTCGGCGACTTCCTCCGCGCTCGCCTCCTGCTCGGGGATCAGGATCATTTCAGCGCCGCTGATGATGCCCGACATGAGCGCGAGGTGGCCGCAGTTGCGCCCCATGGTTTCGACGATGAATGCACGCTCGTGCGAAGAAGCGGTGTCGCGCAGCTTGTCGATCGCATCGAGGATAGTGTTGAGCGCGGTGTCGACGCCGATCGAAATATCGGTGCCGTAGACGTCGTTGTCGATGGATGCCGGGATGCCGACCACCGGGAAACCGAGCTTCTGCAGCGCCGCCGCGCCGCGCATGGTGCCGTCGCCGCCGATCGCGACCAGCGCTTCTACGCCCTTCGCCTTGAGTCGGCGCAGGGCCTCCTGCTGCACCTCGATCCCGGCGAATTCCGGAAAGCGCGCCGTCTGCAGGATGGTGCCGCCGCGCTGGATGATGCCGCCGACGTCGCGCGCGCCGAGTTCCGTGATCTCCCCTCCCGCGAGGCCCTCGTAAGCGCGCCTGATCCCGAAGGCGCGCATGCCCAGCGCGAGCGCGGCGCGCACCACCGCGCGCACCGCGGCATTCATTCCCGGCGCATCGCCGCCCGCGGTCAGTACCGCCAAGGCCTTCACGCTCACCCGGCGTACTTTCCCATGTATCGCTTCACCGCCTCCGCGTCGGGTTCGATGACCTCGAAACGCTGCGGCAGCGATTCGAGATTCTCGAAGCCCTTCGGCATCTCGGGATCGCGGCCGAGCGCCTCTCGGATGGTTGCAGCGAACTTGGCCGGCAGCGCAGTCTCCAGACACACGAGCGGCACGCCCGGCTCGCGGTGCTCCAGCCCGACTTTCACGCCGTCCGCGGTATGCGGGTCGATGGTCACGCCGTATTTCGCGTGAATGGACTTGATGGTCGCGATGCGGTCGGCATGCGTGCTCTTGCCCGAGACGAAGCCCTGCCTGGGGATAAGCGACAGGTCGAACTCTTCGCCGGAAGTAAACAGCCTTTTCACCCGGGAGCCGTCGCGCTCCAGCAGGTCGAAAACATATCTTTCGAAGTTCGACGCCTTGGAAATGTCCATCGAGGGGCTGGACGTCGCCACCGCGGCCTTCCTGACGCGGTACCTCCCGGTGCGGAAGAATTCATCGAGCACATCGTTCTCGTTGCTGGCGAGAATCAGCTTGCGGATGGGTAGGCCCATCGAGCGCGCAACGTAACCCGCATAGATGTTGCCGAAGTTACCGGAAGGCACGGCGAAGGAAACCTGTTCGGCGTCGGACTTCGTGGCGGCGAAATACCCCTTGAAGTAGTACACCACCTGCGCAGCGACCCTCGCCCAATTGATCGAATTCACGGCGCCAATGCTGTATTTCGCCTTGAACGCGGCGTCGGCGTTGATCTTTTTGACCAGGTCCTGGCAGTCGTCGAAGACGCCCTTCACGGCCAGGTTGTGGATGTTGGCGTCCTGCAGCGAGTACATCTGCGCGCGCTGGAAGGCGCTCATGCGCCCCTGCGGCGAGAGCATGAAGACGTTGACGTTCTTCTTGCCGCGCATGGCGTACTCGGCGGCAGATCCGGTGTCGCCGGAAGTGGCGCCAAGAATGTTCAAGGTCCGATTTTTTTTCTTCAGCGCATCTTCGAACAGATTGCCCAGCAATTGCAGGGCAATATCCTTGAACGCCAGGGTCGGCCCGTTCGACAGGCCGAGGATGTACAGACCGGGCTCCAGGGTCCTGAGCGGCGTGATCTCGACGCTGCCGAAAATTTCCTTCGTGTAGGCTTTCTCTACCAGGTTCCTTAAATCAGGAACGTCATCCATGAACTGCGAAAGAATATCGTGAGCGAGTTGAGGGTAGGCCTTACCCCGTAGTTGCGAAAGATCAACCTTGGGAAAACTCTCCGGCACGTAGAGGCCGCCGTCGGCGGCGAGGCCTTCGAGCAGAATCCCTGTAAAGCGCCGTGGAGGTGCTTCACCGCGGGTCGAAACGTACCGCATTACAACAACTCTTCGAGGCGGATGCGCGTGACCTTGCCGACCACAGTGGGCAGCTTCTCGATTTTCGCCATCGCGGCGTTGACGTTCTTCTCGATCGCCTGGTGGGTGAGCATCACGATGTCGACGCGGCGCTGGCCCTCCTCCGGCTCCTTCTGCACCATGGCGTCTATCGAGATCTTCGAGTCGGCGAGGATGCGCGTGACGTCCGCCAGCACGCCCGGCCGGTCCTGGACCCGCATGCGCAGGTAATAGGAGGTTTCCACCTCGCCGATCGGCAGGATCGGGTCCTTGGCCAGGCGGTCGGGCTGGAACGCGAGGTGCGGCACGCGCTGCCCGGGGTCGGCGGTGACGAGGCGCGTGATGTCCACGAGGTCCGCCACCACTGCGCTGGCGGTCGGCTGGCTGCCGGCGCCCGCGCCGTAGTACATGGTCGCGCCGACTGCGTCGCCATTCACGAGGATCGCGTTCATCACCCCTTCCACATTTGCGATCAGCCGCCGCGCCGGCACCAGCGTCGGGTGCACCCGCAGCTCGATGCCCTTGTTCTTTCTCTTGGTGATGCCGAGCAGCTTGATCCGGTAACCCAGTTCCTCGGCGTAGCGGATGTCTTCCTGGGTCAGTTTCGAGATGCCCTCGGTGTAGGCTTTGAGGAACTGCATCGGGATGCCAAAGGCGAGCGCGGAAAGGATGGTCAGCTTGTGCGCGGCGTCCACGCCCTCAATGTCGAAGGTCGGATCGGCTTCGGCGTAACCGCGGCGCTGCGCGTTGCGCAGGGCGTCGCCAAAGGAGGAGCCCTTGTCGCGCATTTCGGAGAGGATGAAGTTGGATGTGCCGTTGATGATGCCGGCGATCCACTCGATGCGGTTGGCGGCCAGGCCCTCGCGCAACGCCTTGATGATCGGGATGCCGCCGGCGACGGAAGCCTCGAAGGCCACCATCACGCCCTTTTTCTGCGCCGCCTTGAAGATTTCGTTGCCGTGAGTGGCGAGCAGCGCCTTGTTGGCCGTGACCACGTGCTTGCCGTTGCGGATCGCCTCCAGCACCAGGTCCTTGGCGATGGTGTAGCCGCCGATCAGCTCGATGACGATGTCTACGCCTTTGGCGCGCACGACTTCGAAGGCATCAGCGGTGATTTTCGCCTTGCCCTTTACAAGAGCTTTTGCCTTTTTTACGTCCTTGTCCGCGACCCTTGTGATCTGGATCGCTCGCCCGGCCCGGCGTTCGATTTCGCTGGCATTGCGCTGCAGGACGTCCCAGGTGCCGCTGCCGACCGTGCCGATGCCGAGCAGCCCCACATTGATGGGCTTCACGCCGCTCCCTTCAGCAATCCGTCCTTCCTGAACATCTCGCGGATGCCGCGCAGCGCCTGGCGCAGCCGGTGCTCGTTCTCGATCAGCGCGATGCGTACGTAGCCGTCGCCGTATTCGCCGAAGCCGATGCCGGGCGAAACCGCGATCTTGGCCTCGTCCAGCAGCCGCTTGGTGAACTCGATGGAGCCCATCTTCGCGTAATAGTCGGGAATTTTCGCCCACACATACATCGACGCCCTGGGATTGTCGACCATCCAGCCGATGTCGTGCAGGCCCTTGACCATGACGTCGCGGCGTTTCTGGTAGGTCTGGCGGATTTCCTCGACGCATTCCTGCGGACCGTCCAGCGCGACGATCGAAGCCACCTGGATCGGCGTGAAGCTGCCGTAGTCGTGGTAGCTCTTGATGCGCGCCAGCGCATTCACCAGTTCGGCGTTGCCGACCATGAAGCCGATGCGCCAGCCCGCCATGTTGTAGCTCTTCGACATGGTGAAGAACTCGACCGCCACGTCGCGCGCGCCGGGCACCTGCATGATGGAAGGCGCCTGCCAGCCGTCGTAGGTGATGTCCGCGTAGGCAAGGTCGTGCACCACCAGGATGTCGTGCTGCCGCGCGAGCGCGACCACGCGCTCGAAGAACTCAAGCTCGACGCACATCGCCGTGGGGTTGGAGGGAAAGCCGAGGATGAGCATCTTCGGCTTCGGGAACAGCTCGCCGATCGCGCGCTCGACCTCGGCGATGAAGTCCACGCCCGGCGTCATGCGCACCGAGCGGATGTCGGCGCCGGCGATGATCGCGCCGTAGATGTGGATCGGGTAGGAGGGATTGGGCACCAGCACCGTGTCGCCGCGCTCCAGCGTCGCCAGCATCAGGTGCGCGAGGCCTTCCTTGGAGCCGATGGTGACGATCGCCTCCTTGTCCATGTCCAGGTCCACCGCGTAGCGGCGCTTGTACCAGTCGCAGATGGCGCGGCGCAGGCGCGGGATGCCCCTGGAGACGGAATAGCCGTGCGTGTCCTGGCGCTGGGCGGCCTCGACCAGCTTGTCGACGATGTGCTGGGGCGTCGGCCCGTCCGGGTTGCCCATGGACAGGTCGATGATGTCCTCGCCGCGGCGGCGGGCGGCCATCTTCAACTCGTTGGTGATGTTGAAGACGTAGGGCGGAAGCCGCTTAATCCTTGAAAATTCGCGCATTGTAGAATTCTAGCAGTGAAGCTCCACGCCTCCACGCCCTCGGCCCTGCACACCTTCTCCGGCTACGGCGAGGGCTTCGTGATGGTCAACGGCCAGCGCCACGAGTCAAACCTGATCGTGACCCCCGAGCAGTTGCTGCCCTGGAGCGCAACCGCGTTCGACGCGCTCACGGCAGCGGACTTCCAGGGCTTTCTCGAACTGAACCTGGAAATCCTGCTGCTCGGCACGGGGCCGAAGCAGCGCTTCCCCCATCCGCGCCTGACCCGGGCGCTGATGGAGAAACGCATCGGCGTCGAAGCGATGGACATGCAGGCCGCCTGCCGCACCTACAACATCCTGATGGCGGAAGAGCGCCGCGTCGCGGCGGCGCTGCTGTTTGCATGAGCTTTGTCTATATTGCCGCCGCGGTAGTTCTGGGCACGGCCGCCCAACTGTTCCTCAAGGCGGGCACGAATGCGGCGCCGGTGGATTTCAGGCTCGCGCTCGAACCGCGCATCCTGGCCGGCATCGCCTGCTACGCGGTAAGCCTGGTGGTCTGGATCCTGGCGCTGTCGAAGACGCCCGTCAGCGTCGCTTACCCGATGGTATCCATCGGCTTTGCATTGAACGCATTGCTCGCCTGGTGGCTGCTCGGCGAAACCGTGACGCCGATGCGCATGCTGGGCATCGGGATCATCATCGTTGGAGTATTTCTGGTGGCGAGGTCTTGAATGAAGCTCTTCAAGAACTTTGAATCAAAAAAAATCCGCGTCACCGGTGCCACCATCAACCTCGTCACCCGAGGCAGAGGCCCGGCCGTCCTGCTGCTGCACGGCTATCCAGAGACCCACGTCATGTGGCACCGCGTGGCGCCGGCCCTCGCGCGCGACTACACCGTGGTATGCGCCGACCTGCGCGGCTACGGCGATTCCTCCAAGCCGAAGGGCCTGCCCGACCATTCGAACTATTCCAAGCGCGCGATGGCGCAGGACATGGCCGAAGTCATGACGAGCCTCGGCCACCGCAAGTTCCATCTCGTCGGCCACGACCGCGGCGGGCGCGTGGCGCACCGCCTCGCGCGCGACTATGGCAGCGGAGTGCACTCGCGGGTCATGTCCCTTACGGTGCTGGACATTTCGCCGACGCTGCGCGTGTTCGAGAATACGGACATGGCGCTGGCGCGCGCCTTCTACCACTGGTTCTTCCTGATCCAGAGCGCGCCCATGCCCGAGCGCATGATCGGCAGCATGGCGAGGGACTACCTGCTCGGGCGCATCGGGCGCGGCCCCGGCGGCCTGCGGCATTTTCCGAAGGCCGTGCAGCGCGAATACCTGCGCTGCTTCGACGCGCGCGGCATCCACGGCTCCTGCGAAGACTACCGGGCCGCCGCCACGATCGACCTGGTCCACGACAGGAAGAGCCTGAAGCAAAAGCTCAGGATGCCCGTGCTCGCGCTGTGGGCCAGGCATTCGCCGGTCGGCACCATGTTCGACTGCCTGGCGAACTGGCGCGAAGTGGCGCAGGACGTTCGCGGCCGCGCGCTCGACTGCGGCCATTTCCTGCCGGAAGAAAAACCGCGGGAAGTCCTGCGCGAACTGCGCCACTTCCTCGCCCGTGTCTGATATTCCGGGTACGCGGGAGCTAAGCCGCCGCGGGCTGCTCGGCCCAGAGGAAGGCTGGTCGCTCGCGCCTGTCGCGGCGTGGCTCGCGATCGAAGGCCGCCGCATCACCGACCCTGTAGCGCTCCTTACCGGGCTGGCAGCCAGGCTCGACGCCGCCGGCGGCCATATCGACCGGCTGAGCATCTCCGTCGGCACCCTGCACCCGCAACTGGTCGCTTGGGGCTGCGTCTGGCGCCGGGGCGAGGGGGCACGAATGTTCGAAGGCGCGCACGGCGCGCAGAACAGCGACTCCTATGTGGGCAGCCCGCTGCAAGTTGTGCGTGAGCAGCAGCGCGTCTTCCGGCGCCGGATCGAGTCGCTGGACGAGGAACGCGACCACAGCTTCCTGTACGACATGCAAGCCGCCGGCATGACCGACTATGCGGCGGTGCCGCTGGTGTTTGCCGCCGGCAACGTCAATGTCCTGGGCATGGCGACGCGCTCGGCCGCCGGATTCATCGACGCGGACGTGGACCGCTTCGAAGCCCTGGCGAATCTGCTCGCGGCTCCGGTGGAACTGATCGAATCGCGCCGCATGGCGCTCGGCCTGCTGGACACCTTCATCGGGCCGCGCATCAGCCAGCGCATCCTGCGCGGCCAGGTGAAGCGCGGCGACGGCGAGCGCATCGAGGCCGCGTTCTGGTATTCGGACCTGCGCGGCTTCACCGCGCTCTCGGAGTCGCTGCCCGCCGCCGAGCTGCTGCAACTGCTGAACGAGTATTTCGAGAACTGCGCCGCGGCCGCGGCGGCGCGCGGCGGCGAGATCCTGCAGTTCATCGGCGACGCGATCCTGATCGTGTTCGAGATCAAGCGGCCTGAGGACGAGGCGGCGGTCTGCGACGCCGCGCTCGATGCGGCGATAGACGCCTTTGCGTCCATCGCCGTGGTCAACCACCGGCGGCGCCATGCCGGCATGCCGCAAATAGAATTCGGCCTCGGCCTGCACCTGGGAACGGTGACGCACGCCAACGTCGGCTCGCCCAACCGGCTCGCCTTCAACGTCGTCGGCCCCGCAGTGAACAAGACCGCGCGCCTGCAGTCGATGACCAAGCAGGCAGGCGTGCCGCTGCTGTTGTCGCAGGAATTCGCGGCACACATCCAGCGGCCGGTGCGCTCGATCGGGCATTTCGACCTGCGAGGCGTCAGCGGACCCCAGGAGATGTTTACGCTGGAAAAAGAGCTTTAGGATCAGTCCCCTGCGTCCGACTTGCGGCAGCCATAAAAAACGTGTTCAATGAATACGTTGCATTGCATAGCTGAGATTGTTTGCTAACTGACTCAGAGCATGCCCGGTAAGGCGGTCAAGGACTTCTCCCTGCCTTCGACCGGCGGCGGCACCTTCAGGCTCTCCGACCAGCGCGGCAAGAAGCTGGTGGTCTACTTCTACCCCAAGGACAACACCCCCGGCTGCACGGTCGAAGGCGGCGATTTCCGCGACCGCTACAGGGAATTCGCCAGGGCGGGCGCCGAGGTGATCGGCGTTTCCCGCGATTCGCTCAAGTCGCACGAAAATTTCAAGGCGAAGATGAAGCTCCCCTTCGAGCTGCTGTCCGACGGCGAGGAGCAGCTCTGCACGCAGTTCGGCGTCATGAAGATGAAGAACATGTACGGCAAAAAGGTCCGCGGCATCGAACGCAGCACTTTCGTCATCGACAGGGACGGAACGCTGGCGCGCGAATGGCGCGGTGTGAAGGTCCCTGGCCACGCAGAGGAGGTATTGAACTTTGTTAAAGCCCTATGATGTCGAGCAGGCCGAAGCAGCAGTAGAACCCGCCACCAGCGACGCAATGTCGAAGAAGTCCAGCAAGCCGAAAAAATCCAAGGTCAAGAAGCTGTTTGTGCTCGACACCAACGTGCTGATGCACGACCCGGCCAGCCTGTTCCGCTTCGAGGAGCACGACCTGTACCTGCCGATGGGCACGCTGGAAGAGCTCGACAGCAACAAGAAGGGGCTCTCGGACGTGGCGCGCAACGCGCGCCAAGCGAGCCGCTTTCTGGACGAGATCGTCACCGGCAAGTCGGGCGACATCGCCGCGGGCCTGCCGATACGCACCCGCGATGGCGGGCCTTCGGCCGGCGGGCGCCTGTTCCTGCAGACCGAGGCGATCAACGGCGACCTGCCCGCCACGCTGCCCGCCGGCAAGACCGACAACCAGATCCTGTCCGTGGTGCGCCACCTGCAGAAAAAGGAACCCGCGCGCGGCGTGTTCCTGGTGTCGAAAGACATCAACATGCGCATCAAGGCGCGTGCGCTCGGCCTCGCCGCGGAGGACTACCACAATGACAAGGTGCTGGAGGACACCGACCTCCTCTATACCGGCGTGCACAAGCTCGCGACCGAGTTCTGGGAGAGCCATGGCAAGGACATGGAGTCCTGGAAAAAGGACGGCCACACCTACTACCGCATCCGCGGCCCGCTGGTGCCGCAGTTGGAGCTGAACCAGTTCGTCTACGACGAGTCCGGCGAGCGGCCGATCCACGCCCTGGTGAAAGAGAAGGCCGGCCGCGTCGCGGTGTTCGAGACGCTGCGCGACTACAGCCACAGCAAGAATTCGGTGTGGGGCATCACGGCGCGCAACCGCGAACAGAACTTCGCCCTCAACCTGCTGATGAACCCGAACGTCGATTTCGTCACGCTGCTCGGCCAGGCGGGCACCGGCAAGACGCTGCTCACGCTGGCCGCCGGGCTGACCCAGGTGCTGGACGAGAAGCGCTATAGCGAGATCATCGTCACCCGCGTGACCGTGCCGATCGGCGAGGACATCGGCTTCCTGCCGGGCACCGAGGAAGAGAAGATGCAGCCCTGGATGGGCGCGCTCGAGGACAACCTCGACGTGCTGAACGTGTCTGACGAATCCGGCGGCGAGTGGGGACGCGCAGCGACGCGCGACCTGGTGCGTTCGCGCATCAAGGTCAAGTCGCTCAACTTCATGCGCGGACGCACTTTTCTCAATAAGTGGCTGATCATCGACGAGGCGCAGAACCTCACGCCCAAGCAGATGAAGACGCTGGTGACGCGCGCCGGCCCCGGCACCAAGGTGGTGTGCCTGGGCAACATCGCGCAGATCGACACGCCCTATCTCACCGAGGGCAGTTCGGGCCTCACCTACGTAGTGGACCGCATGAAGGGCTGGGCGCACGCGGGACACGTCACGCTCGCTCGCGGCGAGCGTTCCCGCCTGGCCGACCACGCCGCCGAGACGCTCTGATATCTGCTACGCTTTCTCGCCTTTTCGGGAGGATCGGGAATGAATGTAACGGCGAAGATCGCTGCAGCGCTTGCGGCTTCCTTGCTGTTCTCGCTGCCCGCGGCGGCCCAGCAGAAACCCTACGAGCCGCAAGTCGGCCAGGCCGGCAAGGACGTGATCTGGGTGCCCACGCCCGACGAGGTCGTGGACCGCATGCTGCGCATGGCGCAGGTCGGGCCCAACGACCTGGTGTTTGATCTCGGCGCGGGCGACGGCAAGATCGCGATCGCGGCGGCGAAGAAGTTCGGCGCCCGCTCGGTGGGCATCGAATACAACCCGGACATGGCCAAGTTCGCGCAGGGCAACGCCGAGAAGGCCGGCGTCGCCGGCAGGGCGCGCATCGTCAACGGCGACATCTTCGCCACCGATTTCAGCCAGGCGACCGTGATCACCATGTACCTGCTGCCGCAGCTCAACATGAAGCTGCGGCCGCAGATCCTGTCGATGCGCCCGGGCACGCGCGTGGTGTCGCACTCCTTCACCATGGAGGACTGGGAACCAGATGAGACCTCGAGCCTGGAAGGCCACCGCGCCTATTTCTGGATGGTGCCGGCGAACGTCAACGGCGGCTGGGCCCTGGAGACGGGCAGCGACAAGGCCGAGCTCGCATTCGAGCAGCGTTTCCAGAAAATCGAGGGCGCGATCGGCCTCGGCCAGACCCTGGGCGGATTGCGCAGCGCGCGCCTGAGCGGCGCCAACATCAGCTTTTCTTATGTCGGCAACGACGGCGTGCTTCGCAACTACACCGGGCGCGTCGCCGACGGCAGGATGGAAGGTACCTTCCATGCCGACAACGGCACTGAAGGGCGCTGGATCGCGACGAAGAAGTAACCCTGGGTTCCCGCTTTCGCGGGAACGACGTCTCTTTATACTTTCTTGTGCGACCCGTCGCAGAACGGCGGGCCGCCGCTGTGCTTGCACCCGCAGAGCCAGACCTTCTGCGCCTCGGTCATGGTGAATTTCACGGGAGTGAATTCGGTGGTTTTGTGCGAGCCGTCGCAAAACGGCTGGCGCTTGGACTGCCCGCAGGCGCACCACCAGTAGTCGCCCGGCGCCAGTTCGACGGCGTAAGGCGATTTCTGCGGAATCAGCGGCTCTGCCATGCCCCCTCCCTCGCCCGGTCCTCGAACCTGGTGTGCTCGCCGAGGAAAGTCAGGTTGACCCTGCCGATCGGGCCGTTGCGCTGCTTGCCGATGATCACTTCGGCGGTGCCCTTGGATTCGGGCTTCTCGGGGAAATAAACCTCGTCGCGGTAGATGAACAGGATCACGTCGGCATCCTGCTCGATGGCGCCCGATTCGCGCAGGTCCGACATCATCGGCCGCTTGTCGTTGCGAGTCTCCAGCGCCCGGTTGAGCTGCGACAGCGCAACCACGGGCGCCCCCAGTTCCTTGGCGAGCGCCTTGAGCGAGCGCGATATCTCGGAGATCTCGGTGGCGCGGTTCTCGCCGTCGCTCGAGGCCGACATCAGCTGCAGGTAGTCCACCATCACCAGGCCCAGCTTGCCGCACTGGCGGTGGATGCGCCGCGCGCGGGTGCGCAGTTCGAGTGCGTTCAGCGCCCCGGTCTCGTCGATGAAGATCGGCGCGTCGTGCATCTTGCCCATCGCCGTGGACAGCCGGCTCCACTCCTCGTCGTTCAGGCGCCCGGTGCGCATTTTGTGCTGGTCGACGCGGGCGATCGAGCCGAGCATGCGCATGGCAAGCTGCGCGGCGCCCATTTCCATGCTGAAAATCGCCACCGGGACACCGTTTTCCACGGCCACGTGCTCGGCGATGTTCAGCGCGAAAGCCGTCTTGCCCATGGAGGGACGGCCGGCGACGATGACCAGGTCGCCTTCCTGCAGCCCGGCGGTCCGCTCGTCGAGATCGACGAAGCCCGTCGGCAGGCCGGTGACGTCGGATTTGTTTTCCTGGCGGTAAAGATGGTCGATGCGCTCGAATACGCGCGCCAGTACCGGCTGGATCGCCTCGAAGCCCTGGGTGCCGCGCTGCCCCTTCTCGCCCACTTCCAGGATGCGGGACTCCGCCTCGTCCAGCATCTGGCCGATATCCTTGCCGGAGGGCGCCAGCGCGGATTCGGCGATCTCCGTGGCAACCGTGATCAGCCGGCGCTGCACCGCGCGCTCGCGTACCAGCTCGGCATAGCGGCGGATATTGAGCGCGCTCGGCGTGTTCTGCGCGAGGGACCCCAGGTAAGCCGGGCCGCCGGTGCGGTCCTTGTCCTCGCTGGCTTCGATCGATTCGGCGATCGTCACCACGTCGGCCGGCTTGGCCTGCTCGATCAGCTTGGAAAGGTGGCGGAAGATGCGCCGGTGGTCGTCGCGGTAGAAGTCATCCGCCGTGACCAGGTCGGCAATTTTGTCGAAGGCCTGGTTGTCGAGCAGCAGGCCGCCCAGCAGCGACTGTTCGGCCTCGACCGAGTGCGGCGGTACCCTTAGCGCGAGGAGCTGGGGATCGCCGGGCTCGCTGCGGCGCGCTTGGGGTTGGGCCATGGGAGTCAGGCCATTCTAGAAAAGAAAAAGGGCCGTTGCCAGCCCTCGATAAGGAAAAAGGGCCGTTGCCGGCCCTTTTTTGCATTAAAACTTCAGCGAGAAAATATTTTCAGGCTTCGCCGGCCACCGATACTGTGATGGTGACCACCACGTCCGTGTGCAGCGCGATCTGCGTCGGATATTCGCCGACCTGCTTCAGAGCCCCGGCCGGCATGCGGACATTCGCGCGCTCGACCTCGTGGCCCTGCGCCTTGAGCGCCTCGACGATGTCGTAGTTGGTCACGGAACCGAACAGGCGCCCGTCCACGCCGGCCTTCTGCGTGATCTTCAGCACCAGCCCGTCCAGCTTCGCGCCGCGCTCCTGCGCCTGGGCGAGGGCCGCGGCCTGGGCCTTCTCCAGCTCGGCGCGGCGGATTTCGAAGGCCTTCAGGTTCTCTTCGGTCGCGCGCTTGGCCTTGCCCTTGGGAATCAGGAAGTTGCGCGCGTAGCCGTCCTTGACCTTGACCACGTCGCCCAGGTTGCCCAGATTGGCGAGCTTTTCCATCAGGATTACTTGCATGGCGCGTATTTTCCTATTTTCTCAGTGCAGGTCGGTGAACGGCATCAGCGCGAGGAAGCGCGCGCGCTTGACCGCCGTCGACAGCTGGCGCTGGTAGCCGGCGGAGGTGCCGGTGATGCGCGCCGGGATGATGCGGCCGTTCTCGTTGATGAAGTCCTTGAGAATGTCGATGGCCTTGTAGTCGACCCATTCGATCTTCTCGGCGGTGAAGCGGCAGAACTTGCGGCGGCGGAACAGCGCCCGCTGCCCGCGGTCCTTCTTGTCCTTGCCCTTGAACTTTCCCTTGCCCTTGCCGCGTCTCGGTGGAGGCATGTCAATTCCCTTCCATGAATTCAATGTTCGTCACGTGCAGCACCGGCTTCTTCGAATACCGGCTCTTCGCACACAAAAATCCTTCGGCTTTCAGCTGCCGGCCCAAGGCGCTGGCGGCCAGCAGCCTTGCCTGCGCTTCAAACGCAACCGCGTCGATCTCGGCTTTGACCTTGCGCTGCGCGCCGGCTTCGGCGCGCTCCGACTCATGCATCAAGCGGAACTCCACGACCGGAATCCCGCCCGGCGTATGCCGCAATGTGTCCAATGCCGTGATCACACCGGAAATCTCGACCTTATTCGCCGGGCCGCTCAAGCCGGCGCGGACGCGGCCGCCGGAGCCTCGGCCGCAGCCGGGACGTCAGCGGGTTTCGCCTCGCCCATCATCGAGCGCGACTTTTCCTCCTTCATCATCGGGGAGGGGTCCACCACCGCCTTGGTCATCTTGACGGTCAGGTGGCGCAGCACCGCGTCGTTGAAGCGGAACGAGTGCTCGAGCTCGGTGATGGTCTCGTTGTCGCACTCGATGTTCATGAGGACATAGTGCGCCTTGTGCACCTTGGCCAGCGGGTACGCCAGCTGGCGCCGGCCCCAGTCCTCGAGGCGATGCACCTTGCCGTTGCGCGCCGCTACGATGCCCTTGTAGCGCTCGACCATCGCCGGAACCTGCTCGCTCTGGTCAGGATGGACGATGAAACAGATTTCGTAATGCCGCATTCGGTGATTCTCCTTATGGGTAAGCCACCCCTAATGCGTTAGGGTGTAGCAAGGAAGGGCGCGGATTGTACGGTAAATCAGGGGGATAGCACAAGTCAGGCGAAACGGGCCCCGCGCGCCGCCAGCAAGGTCCTCAGCAGCGACCGGTGGCAGCGTCCTTCGTCGGCGCAGTAGCAGCCCACGGAGAAATCGGCCTGGCGGGATAGCGCCGCCAGCAGGTCGAGTGCCCGGCTTGCCGGCCCGGCCGCCATTTCCGACCGATAGCGCTTGGCGAAAGCGGCCCACTGCTTGTCGGTCTCCGCGCCCTGTCCGAGTTTCACGGTCTGGACGCTGGGTGCGAGTTCCGGGAGCCAGACGTCGTACCAGTCCTGCCGGGAAAACTCGGCTTTGGGCACGCCGCGCGGCGGCTTGCGCACGGTTCCGATCCGCAGGCCCTCGCCCTGCACGCGCTTGCTGCCGAGGCGGACTACGCGGATCGCCATGGCCCCTACCGGCGCCTCACCGACTCGAACAGGCAGATCCCTGCCGCCACCGACACGTTCAGGCTCTCTACCTGCCCGCGCATCGGCACCTTTACCAGCAGGTCGCAGCTTTCTCGCGTCAGGCGGCGCATGCCCTCGCCTTCGGCGCCCAGGACCCAGGCGATGGACTTGGGCAGGTCGGCCTCGAACAGCGACTTTCCCGCCCGTTCGTCCATGCCCACGATCCAGATGTTCCTGTCCTTCAGGTCGGCCAGGGTCCGCGCCAGGTTGGTGACCATGAAGTAAGGCGTGATCTCGGCCGCGCCGCTCGCCACCTTCGATACGGTGGCGTTGATGCCCGCGGCGTGGTCCTTGGGCGCGATCACTGCGTTCGCGCCGGCCGCATTGGCCACGCGCAGGCAGGCGCCCAGGTTGTGCGGATCGGTCACGCCATCCAGCACCAGCAGCATGGGCGGGGTTTGCAGCGCCTCCAGCAGTTCTTCGAGCGTCTGCTTCTGCGAGTTCACCTGCACGCGGGCGACGACGCCCTGATGGCGGCCGCCGCCGGCCATGCCTTCCAACCGCGTCGCGGATACGCGCATCAGGCGCGCGCCGGCGCGCTCGACCTGCACCGCGAAATCCTTCGCACGCGCGTCCTTGCGCGATTCATCGAGGAACACTTCGAGCACCGATTTCGGGTCCGCGCGCAGGCGCGCGAGTACCGTGTGAAAACCGAAAATGACGCGCTCAGCGTCGCTTGCCATCGCCATCCGCCGGCACCAGGTCGATCTTGCGGGTCTCGAGGTCCACGCGCACCAGCTTCACCTTGATGCGGTCGGCCAGCCGGTAGCGCTTGCCGGTACGCTCGCCGAGGAGCATGTGCCGGTTGGCCTCATAGCGGTAGTAGTCGCGCCCGAGTTCCGAAATGTGTACCAGGCCGTCGACGTAGTACTGGTCCAGCATCACGAACAGGCCGAACGCGGTGACGCCGGTGACGGTGCCCTCGAACACCCCGCCCACCTGGTCCTGCATGTAGTAGCACTTGAGCCAGTTCTCGACGTCGCGGCTGGCGTCGTCGGCGCGGCGCTCCGTCTCGGAGCAGTGCCGCCCCAGCTCGGCCCAGTCCACGCCCTCGTATTTCCGGTTGGCGAGCACCGCCTTGATCGCGCGGTGCACCAGCAGGTCGGGATAGCGGCGGATCGGCGAAGTGAAGTGCGCGTAGGCCTCGAACGCGAGCCCGAAATGGCCCAGGTTCTCCGGCGTGTAGACCGCCTGCTTGAGCGAGCGCAGCAGGATCGTCTGCAGCAGCGAGAAATCGGGACGCGGCCTGATCTTCTGCAGCAGCGCCGCGTAATCCTTGGGCGTGGGCTTTTCGCCGCCCGGCAGCGCGAGGCCCAGTTCGGCAAGGAAATCGCGCAGCGCGGATACCTTTTCCGGCGCCGGCACGTCGTGCACGCGGTAGAGCGCCGGATGGCCGCGCTCGGCGAGGAAGTTGCCGGCGCAGACGTTCGCCGCCAGCATGCACTCCTCGATCAGGCGGTGCGCCTCGTTGCGCGGCTCGGGAACGATGCGCAGGATCTTGCCGTTGGCATCGAACTCCATCCTGGTCTCGACGGATTCGAAATCAATGGCGCCGCGCCGGCTGCGTTCCTCGGCCAGGACCTTGTATACCTCGTACAGCGTCTTCAGGTCCGCGTTCGCCTTGCCCTTGGAAATCATCTCCCACACGCCGGTGTAGGTGAGCCGCGCCCGGGAGTGGAACACCGCCGCGTAGAACTCGTAGCGCACCACCTTGCCGTTCGGGCCGATCGCCATGTCGCAGACCATCGCCAGCCGGTCGACGTTCGGATTGAGCGAACACAGCCCGTTGGAGAGCTTCTCGGGCAGCATCGGGATCACCCGGCGCGGGAAGTACACCGAGGTGCCGCGCTCGCGCGCCTCCTCGTCGAGCGCATCGCCCGTGCGCACGTAGTGGCTCACGTCTGCGATTGCAACCCTCAAGCGGAATCCCTTGCCTTCGCGCACCGCATGCACCGCGTCGTCGAAGTCCTTGGCGGTTTCGCCGTCGATGGTGACGAAAGGCAGATCGCGCAGATCGCGCCGTCCCTTTGCGTCCTCTGCGCGCACCTCATCCGGCATCGCACGCGCGAGCGCCATGGCTTTTTTCGAGAATTCGTGCGGCAGGTCGAACTTGCGCAGCGCGATCTCGATTTCCATGCCCGGATCGGTGTAGCCGCCGAGCACTTCCACGACCCTGCCGATGGGCTGCGCGTGCTTAGAGGGCTGCGCGACCAGTTCCACCGTGGCCACCTGCCCCGGCTTGGCACGCCCGGTTTCGTTCGGCGGGATCAGGATGTCGGTGGCGATGCGCCGGTCTTCCGGCACCAGGAACAGCACGCCGTGCTCCTTTTGCAGGCGGCCGACGATGCGGCGGTTGGCGCGCGACAGTACTTCGACGATCGTCCCCGCGGGCCGGCCGCGCGGATCCTGGCCGGCAATACGCACCGATGCACGGTCGCCGTGCAGCACCTGGCGCATTTCGGCCTGCGGCAGGAACACCGGCGGGCCGCCGTCGTCCGGGATCAGGAAGCCGTGGCCGTCGCGATGGCCTTCGATGCGGCCGGCGATCACGGCGATGCGCCGCGCGATCAGGAAACTGCCGGCGCGGTTCTGCACCACCTGCCCGGCGCGCTCCAGATCAGCGAGCGCGGCCGCGCGCTCGCGGCCGCTGCCCGCGATCCCGGCCATCAATTCGACGCGGGTCAGCGGCGCGCCGGCGCGCTCGAGCGCGGCGAGAATTTCGCGGCCGATGGATTCAGGCGCCGAAGCCGGCGGCCGAGGGGATTTTCCGTGTTTCTTCTTTGACATGCGTGGGCTGGGACCCTAAAATTCGCCCCCTTGCCGAGGTGGCGGAATTGGTAGACGCACTAGGTTCAGGTCCTAGCGGTGGCAACACTGTGGGGGTTCGAGTCCCTTCCTCGGCACCAGTGTAATCCATTCATGTACGAAAACCGCACCCGCCCTCCGATCTCGCACGCAGCGTTCATCGTCAGGGTGGTGCGCAATGCGGCCGTTGCATTCGCGCTCACTCTGTTGTCCCTCGCCATTGGCATGGCTGGATACAGATTTCTTGAAAACCTGTCCTGGATGGACGCTTTTCTGAACTCGGCCATGCTGCTCGGCGGCATGGGACCAGTGAACAACCCGGTGACGCCAGCCGGCAAGCTGTTCGCGGGCTGCTACGCGCTCTATGCCGGGCTGGTGTTCCTGATCGTGGCCGGCCTGCTGCTGGTGCCGCTCCTGCACCGCATCCTTCACCTCTTCCACTGGGAAGGGAAGGAAAAGTAGGCCTGCCTCAAATCAGGTCGAATGGATGCCGGCGCACGATGGTCTCGGTGCGGTCGGGGCCCGTGGAGATGATGTCAATCGGCACGCCGGTAAGCGATTCGATGCGCGCCAGGTAGTCGCGCGCCGCCTTGGGCAGCTTGTCGTGCGCCTTCACCCCTACGGTGCTCTCCTGCCAGCCCGGCATCTCCTCGTACACCGGCACGCAGCGCGCGAGTTCTTCCGCGCCCACCGGCAGGATATCGCTCAGCTCGCCTTCCATGCGGTAGCCGACGCAGATCTTGAGCGTTTCGGCGCCGTCCAGCACGTCAAGCTTGGTGATGCACAGCCCGGAGACGCCGTTCAGCTGCACCGCGCGCTTCAGCGCGGCGGCGTCGAACCAGCCGGTGCGCCGAGGCCGGCCGGTGGTAGCGCCGAACTCCTGGCCGCGCTGGCGCAGGCGCTCGCCGACATCGTCCGACAGCTCGGTCGGGAACGGGCCTTCGCCCACACGCGTGGTGTAGGCCTTGGTGATGCCAAGCACGTAGTGCAGGTGCATCGGCCCGATACCGGCGCCCGCCGCCGCCGCGCCCGCGACGCAATTCGACGAAGTCACGAAGGGATAGGTGCCGTGATCGATATCGAGCAGCGCAGCCTGCGCGCCCTCGAAAAGGAGATTCTTGCCCGCGCGGTTGGCGTGGTACAGCGCTCGCGGCACGTCGGCTACCAGCGGCACCAGGCGCGGCGCCAGCGCCAGCGTTTCATCCAGCGTCTTTTTGAGGTCGACGCGCGGCTGTCCGAAGTATTTTTCGAGCACGAAATTGTGGAAATCGAGCACTTCCTCCAGCTTCTTGGCGAAGCGCTCCGGATTGAGCAGGTCCTGAAGCCGCACCGCGCGGCGCGCTACCTTGTCCTCATAGGCCGGGCCGATGCCGCGGCCGGTGGTGCCGATTTTTTTCGCCGTCTCCCGCGCGCGGTCCAGCGCCACGTGGTAGGGCAGGATCAGCGGGCAAGCCTCCGAGACGCACAGCCGCGCCTCCACATTGCGCACACCGGCGGTCTGCAACTCGTCCATCTCGGCAAGCAGGGCCTCGGGCGAAAGCACCACGCCGTTGCCGATGAAGCAGTCGACGCCCTCGCGCAGAATGCCGGAAGGAATCAGGTGCAGCACGGTCTTCTTGCCGCCGATCACCAGCGTGTGGCCGGCGTTGTGGCCGCCCTGGAAACGCACCACGCCCTGCACTTCATCGGCAAGCAGATCGACGATCTTGCCCTTGCCCTCGTCGCCCCACTGGGTGCCGACGACGACGACGTTGCGGGCCGTCTTCTTCATTTTTTCCTTTTCTTCGGTTTCATCGCGGCGGCCAGGCTTCTCAATTCGATCGAGAACCCGGTCGCGGCGCGCGGCCGGCCGAATGCCTTGCCGACTTCGTCGTAGCGCCCGCCGCGGGCGACGGCTCCGCTGACGCCGTCGCAATAGGCGTCGAACACCACGCCGGAGTGATAGTGGTAGCCGCGCAGTTCGGCGAGGTCGAAGCTGACGGGAACGGACGAGGCTTTCGAAAGCGCGCGCAGGGTTTCCAGCGCTTTCTTCAGGTCCGGCAGCCGGGGAAGCTTCTTCTCCGCCAGATCCAGGATATCGGCTCCGCCATACAGGTCGGGCAACAGCAGCAGCGCGGCCCGCGTTTTCGCGTCCGTCCGCCTGGTCAGGGCCTTCAGGGCGGGGACGTCCTTCTTCTGCAGGGCTTCGAATAGTTCGACTTCAAGCTCGTGGCCGATGCCCGCCGCCTGTACCACCGAGCGGAACACCGCGACGTGCCCGATATCCATGCGCGCGCCCCTGACCCCGGCCATGGCTAGCGACCGGCACAGCAGGCCCTGGATCTCGACGTCGCTCGCGATGCCGGCGTGGCCGAATATCTCCGCTCCGATCTGGATCGGCTCGCGCGTCGCGCCGGGGCCCGCAGGACGCGCGTGCAGCACGCTGCCGCAGTAGCACAGGCGCGTCACGCCCTTGCGGTTGAGCAGGTGGGCGTCAATGCGCGCCACCTGCGGCGTGATGTCGGCGCGGATACCCATCATGCGGCCCGAAAGCTGGTCCACCAGCTTGAAGGTGCGCAGGTCGAGATCGTGTCCGGTACCGGTCAACAGCGAGTCGGTGAATTCCACCAGCGGCGGCATCACCAACTGGAAGCTATTTTTAATGAATAAATCCAAAATCGAACGACGCAACCATTCGATGCGCATCGCCTCTTCGGGCAGGACGTCTTCGATATGCTCGGGAAGCAGCCAGCGCATAGGCGTCACCAGTTGGCAAGCAGAAGCAGCGCGAGCCCGACGATCATCGAGGTCAGCCCGAAGAACCGGATCTGTCCGTCCGAGAGCAGCATCAGGCGCCGGAAGGTCTCGCGCCAGGTATCAGGCGCGAGGAAGGGAAGCAATCCCTCGATCACCAGCACGAGGGCGAAGGCCATGAGTAGCGTGGTGCCCATGGCCCATTATTTCCTGGCCCCAGCCTTGCCGGCGGCGTCCCTCAGGTACTTGAAGAAATCCGAGTTCGGCTCGAGCAGCAGCAGGTCGGACTTGGAGCGGAAGCTCGACTTGTAGGCTTCCATGGAGCGGTAGAAGGAATAGAACTCGGGGTTCTGCGAGAAGGCCTGCGCATAGATGACCGAGGCCTTGGCGTCGCCCTCGCCCTTGATCTTCTGCGCGTCGCGGTAGGCGTCGGCCAGGATCACTTCGCGCTGCTTGTCCGCGTCCGCGCGGATGGCCTCGGCCTCGGCCGCGCCGGTCGAACGCAGCTGGCTCGCCACGCGCTTGCGCTCCGAATCCATGCGGCGGAACACCGAGGCGCTGACCTCGTCCGGCAGGTCGACGCGCTTCAGGCGCACGTCCACGATCTCGACGCCGATGCGGCGCAGGTCCGCGTCGGCGATGGTGCGCACCTGCTCCATGATTTCGTCGCGCTGGCCGGAGACCACATCGTGCACCGTGCGGCGGCCGAATTCCACCTGCAATCCGTTGGAGATCGTCTGCTTGATGCGCGTCGCGGCGCGGGTTTCATCGCCCTGGACCGACACGTAGTAGTTCTTGACGTCATAGATGCGCCACTTGACGAACGAGTCCACGGTCACCGGGATGTTGCCCGAAGTGAGGAAGCCGAGCGGCTCGGGGTCGTCGTAGGTGAGGTTGCGCATGTCGAAAAAGCGCACGTTCTGCAGTAGCGGCCACTTGACGTGCAGCCCCGGCTTGGTGATCACTTCCTTCACCTGGCCCAGCTGGAACACGATCGCGTTCTGCGCCTGGTCGACCGTGAACAGCGCCGAACTCGCGAGCATTACGAGCGCGGCCAGCGCGGCGGCAATGGGTCCGAGCAGCTTCATTACGGGCGCTCCTCCCGTCCGCGCTCGCGCAGCGCCTCGCGGGAACGCGGCATCGCGTCCGGCGCAGGCGCCGGGTCCGGCGCCTGCTGCTGCCGGGACGCCGCCGGATCGGCGAACGACGCCGCGCCCTGTTGCATCAGCTTGTCCAGCGGCAGGTAGAGCAGGTTGCCCCCGCCCTTGTAGTCCAGCATGATCTTCGAGCTGTTGGTCATGATCTGCTGCATCGTGTCCAGGTAGATCCGCTCGCGCGTCACCGCCGGTGCCTTGGCGTACTCGGTGAGGGTCTGCTTGAAGCGGGAGGCGTCGCCCTCGGCGCTGGCGATCACGCGCTGCTTGTAGCCGTCGGCCTCCTGCATCAGGCGGATCGCGGTGCCGCGCGCCTTCGGGATCACGTCGTTGGCATAGGCCTGGCCCTCGTTCTTCTGCCGCTCGCGGTCCTGGCTCGCGTTCTGCGCGTCGCTGAACGATGCCTGCACCTGCTCGGGCGGCTGCGCCGCCTGGATGGTGACGGTGGAAACCAGGATTCCCGTCTTGTAGCGGTCGAGGATCTGCTGCATCAGCTTCTGCGCGGCGATATTGATCTGCGCCCGCGACTCATACAGGATGCCGTCCATCTTGCTGCGGCCGATGATCTCGCGCATCGCGGATTCGGCCACCTGCGCCGCCGTCTCCTCCGGCTTGCGGTTGCTGAACAGCCACTCCTTGGCGTCGGTGACCACGTACTGCACCGCGAACTGCACGCTGACGATGTTCTCGTCGTCGGTCAGCATCAGCGCTTCCTTGTTGTTGCGCAGCTTGACGTTGTTGTTGCGGTAGCCGATCTCGATCGTGCGCACCTGCGAAAGATTCACGATCTGGTTCGACTGGATCGGCCTCGGCAGGCGCCAGCGCAGGCCCGAGCCGGTCTCGTAGGAATATTCGCCGAAGGTGAGCACCACGCCGCGCTCGCCCTCGACCACGATGTACAAGCCGCTCGCCAGCCAGGCGGCGACGATCACGGCGAATATGATGCCCGCGCCGCCGCCCATGCGCGCATTCGATGGCATGCGCGAGGGCGGCTCGCCGCCGCCGCGCTTGCCGAACAGGTCGTTCAGCTTGCGGTTGAAGTTGCGCCAGAGCTCGTCGAGGTCGGGCGGGCCCTGGTTGCCACCGCCAGGGCGGTTTCCGCCCCCGCGTCCCCAGTTCGGGTCGTTCAGCGACATTACAAACTCAGTTCTGGAGAAAGGTTGGAGGATCTGTCCGGGAAAACGGAAGCCGGCTTCGGCGGCTCCATTGCTTCGGCGATCGCGGCGCGCAATCCGGCGAGTCCTGCACCTGTCCGCGCGCTCGCGAAAACGCGGCAAATCCTACCATATTCGTCACGCTCGGCGCCGGGTTCGAGGCTGCTCTGGTCGATCTTGTTCCACACCAGCAGCTGCGGAATCGCCGCGGCCCCGATCTCGGCAAGCACCTTGTTCACGTCCCCGGTTTCGCGCTCGCGGCCGGGCGAGGTGCTGTCCACGACGTGCAGCAGGAAGTCGGCACGCACGGTTTCTTCCAGCGTGGCGCGGAACGCGGCCACCAGCCCGTGCGGCAGATCGCGCACGAAACCCACCGTGTCCGAAATCACCAGCTGGCCGGCGCCTTCGACATGGATTTTCCGCGTTGTCGTGTCCAGCGTGGCGAACAGCTTGTCGGCAACATAGGCATCCGCGCTTGGGTGCGTCAACGCGTTGAAGAGCGTCGACTTGCCCGCGTTGGTGTAGCCCACCAACGCCACCGAGAACACGTCGCGCCGGGCGCGGGCACGCCGCCGGACCACTCTTTGCTTTTGCAATTCATGCAGTTTTTCCTTCAACACCCCGACGCGCCTGGCGATATAGCGCCGGTCGAGTTCGATCTGCTTTTCCCCCGGGCCGCCGGTCTTGCCGAGGCCGCCGCGCTGGCGCTCCAGGTGCGTCCAGCCCCGCACCAGGCGCGTCGACAGGTGCTCGAGCTGCGCCAGTTCCACCTGCAGTTTGCCCTCGTTCGTTTTCGCGCGCTGCGCGAAGATGAGCAGGATCAATTCGGTGCGGTCGAGGACCTTGCGGCCGAGTTCCCTCTCGAGGTTGCGCTGCTGGCCGGGCGACAGCGCGTGGTTGAAGATCACGGTCGCCGCGTTCATCGCGTCCGCGGCGAGCCCGATCTCCACGACCTTGCCGCTGCCCGCGTAGAGCTTTGAATCCGGCCGCGCACGCCTGCCGCGCACGACCCTGGTTCTGAGCGCGCCCGTGCTTTCCGCGAGGCGCGTGATCTCGGCGATGCCTTCCTCGTAGCCCTCGTCGCCAAAATCCAGGCAGACGAGGATGGCAGCGGCCGGGCCGGAGGCCCTGCGGAGGGTTCCGGTGGGGGCGTCTAGCAAAAGAACCTAAGCGCCCGCGTCCGGATCAACGCTTAGGTTGATCGGGCGCGAGGGTACGACGGTGGAGATCGCGTGCTTGTAGACCATCTGGGTCACGGAATTCTTCAGCAGGACCACGTACTGGTCGAAGGACTCGATCTGGCCCTGCAGCTTGATGCCGTTCACCAGGTAGATCGAGACCGGCACGTGCTCCTTGCGGAGCGTGTTCAGAAAGGGGTCTTGCAGGAGTTGTCCCTTGTTGCTCATTTTTATACCTCTCGCGAGGAGGTTTGGGACACTACTGTAATTGATATTTAAGCGTTTTCCTAGCCAAGTTTGATCGGCGGCGCCACGTCGCCGCACTGGGCGCGGTGCCTGAGCGCATGGTCCATCAGCACGCAGGCAAGCATGGCTTCGGCGATGGGCGTGGCGCGGATGCCGACGCAGGGGTCATGGCGTCCGGTCGTCTCCACGGTGGTCGCCTTGCCCCGGGTATCGATGGTGCGGCGAGGCAGCCGGATGCTGGAGGTGGGCTTGAGCGCGATCGACACCGCGACGTCCTGCCCGGTGGAGATGCCGCCCAGCACGCCGCCATTGTTGTTCGACAGGAAGCCTTTCGGCGTCATCTCGTCGCCGTGCTCGCTGCCCTTTTGCGCCACAGCCGCGAAGCCGGCGCCGATCTCCACTCCCTTGACCGCGTTGATGGACATCATCGCGCCGGCGATGTCTGCGTCCAGCCGCCCGTAGACCGGTTCGCCCCAGCCCACCGGGACTTTCTCGGCAATCACGTTGACGCGCGCGCCGCAGGAGTCGCCGCTTTCGCGCAGCTGGTCCATGAACTGTTCGAGTTTTTTTACAATCGATTTGTCCGGCGCGAAGAAGGGATTCATCTGCACGTCCGGCCAGGCTTTGAACTTGATTTCCAAGGGACCGAGCTGGGCCAGATAGCCGCGGATCCTGACGCCGTACTTTTCCGCCAGCCACTTCTTCGCGATCGCGCCCGCCGCCACGCGCACCACCGTCTCGCGCGCCGAGGCGCGGCCGCCGCCGCGCGGGTCGCGGATGCCGTACTTCTGCCAGTAAGTGTAGTCCGCGTGCCCGGGGCGGAATTTTTCCGCGATCGCGCTGTAATCCTTGGAGCGCTGGTCTTCGTTGCGCACCAGGAAACCGATCGCCGTGCCCGTGGTCCTGCCCTCGTAGATGCCGGACAGGATCTCGACCGTGTCGCTCTCGCGGCGCTGAGTGACGTGGCGCGAGCTGCCGGGCTTGCGCCGGTCAAGTTCCTGCTGCAGGTCGGCGGCCGACAGAGCCATTCCCGGCGGGCAGCCGTCCACCACGCCGCCGTAGGCCGGGCCGTGCGATTCGCCGAACGACGTGACGCAGTAGAGCGTGCCGAAACTGTTGCCGGACATGCGAAAAGCTTAGCATAGCGAGCTTCGCCGACCGGCCGTTCCGCTCTAGGGAATTTCCAGGTCGACGATCATCAGGGCCTGCTGCTGCGGATCGACCCAGAACTCCCAGTCGGTCGCACCCACGACCGTCAATTTGCCGTCCGTCGCCACGCAGATCGTCCGTTCCTGAATGTCGATGATGCAGGACTCCGAGAACCGGTCCGGCATGATCTCGGCGCGTTCCCGGTGGAACTCCTTGCCGTCCGGCCCGTCCGGGACCGACGGCAGGCCCCTGCCCGGCTCGCTCAGATCGGGATGGTCGATCACAGGCTTGACGTAGATCCAGATCGCGCTACGCACGTATTCCTTCGGCAGCCACCGGTTGCGGATGGCGGGAAACTGCGCTTCGCGGTTGTTGAAGGCGAAAGCCAGGCAGGCGTCGTCCGCGGTCCCCGGGAACTTGCGGATGGCGCGGTGCCAGCGCTCCAGCAGCGCGTCGACGCCGGGACTTCTCCGGTAGAGCTGGACGCAGCCGCTGCATAGCAGCTGCGCCGGAGAATAGCTGGCGACGCGGTGGGAAAAAGCATAGAAGCGCGCGTGATAGATCTTTCCTCCGGAGCGGACGTCGATCGGGATAAACGCCTCGTTGTCAGGATCTGCGGCCCAGTTGAATACGGCGAAGTCCGTGCCGCCGTCCAGGTATTCATCGAGCAGCACCGGATACGAGCGGAACACGCAGTCGGCGTCGAGATAGAGGACCGGCTGTCCGTACCGGGTAAGCATGGTGTGGATGAAGTTCGCCTTGGTGTAGCGCAGGTCGGGACTGCCGCTTGGGCTGATGGAGTTGTGGATGGTCGGAACCTCCTGCAGCGCGTATGGCAGCGCAAACTTCTCGCAGGAAGCGCGAAGACGTTCTGCCTGATCGGCGTAGGAGGCCGTGTACATCGACACCACAAGGAAGCGGCTGCCGCTGCGGCCCAGGTTCTCGTTGGTGCGCGCCGCCGGCATCGGGAGAGGGAATGCATCGCTCGTGTCCATGTCCCGGTTAGGCATCCGATTCGAAGAACGGCCGCGTCTCGAACACCGAATTCGAGAGTGCACGGCCATCCGAGCGCCAATGGCGCTTGAGTACGAAGTCGAACAGCAGCGGATTATGCCTGCGGATCTCCGTCAGCACCGGCGAGCGCGGCGCCGCCGGCGAGAAAATTACGTCGTTTCAGTAGCGAAAGAAAGTACGGCCAGTTCGATCCATTGGCCGGCTATGCCGGCCAATTCTTTATGTAGCCCTTGAGCATCTTGTTCTCGAAATCCTGCTCTTCGAGAACCGCCTTGGCGACATCGCGGAACGAGATCACGCCGAGCAGCTTGCTGTCCTGCATCACCGGCAGGTAGCGCGCGCTGGTGTCGAGCATCGTGCGGCGCAGGTCGTTGACTTCCATGTCGGGCGTCGCGGTGACGGGGTCCTTCACCATGATTTCGCTCACCTTGACTTCGCCGAGCGTGCCGCCGCGCTTGGCCAGCGCGCCCAGCAACTCGTGGAAAGTCAGCATGCCGGCCATGCGGCCCTGGTCCAGCACCACCAGCGAGCCCAGGTTCTGGTCCGCCATGGTCTTGACCGCGTCCACGGCGCGGCTTCCAGGCTCCGCGCTGATCAGCCGGTTGCCCTTCACGCGCAGGATCTCTTTGACTTGCATAACCCCTCCTCTCCCGACGCATTTCGCTACCAGTGCACCTACATACTAGTCCAAACCGTGGCAGCATAACCAGTATGCGCTTCGCCCTAGCCTGCGCGCTTTTGCTTTGCGCCCCGCTGAATGCCGCAGCGCAACCTTACGCTGCAAAACCTATCCGGCTGGTCGTCACTTATCCACCGGGTGGCGGCGCCGACACCATGGCGCGGCTGCTGTCGCCGAAGCTGGGCGAAGCGCTAGGTCAGCCAATCGTGGTCGAAAACCGGGCGGGGGCCAGCGGCACTATCGCCGCAGACCTGGTGGCGAAGTCGTCGCCGGACGGCTACACCCTGATGCTCGATGCTGCGAACTATGCGGTAAATCCGAGCCTGTATCCGAAGCTGCCCTATGACCCGGCGAAAGCCTTCGCTCCGGTGACGCTGCTCGCGCTGTTTCCGAACGTGGTCGTGGTCACGCCGGCATTCCCCGTTTCTTCGATCCGGCAGCTGATAGAAAAAATCAGGTCGGAGCCCGGCAAAATCGCCTTCGCTTCCTCCGGCAACGGTTCGGCGCAGCATCTCGCTGCGGAGCTGTTCCGCCAGCGCGCCGGGCTGGACATGGTGCATGTGCCGTACAAAGGCGGCGGCCCGGCGCTCATCGACGTGATGGCCGGCCAGGTGCCACTCTATTTCGGCAACATGGCTTCGGCGCTGCCGCACGTGAAGAACGGCAAGCTGAAGGCGCTCGCCATCACCGGCGCGAAGCGCTCGCCCGCCGCGCCCGACCTGCCGACGGTGGCGGAATCGGGCATGCCCGGCTACCAGGTCTACGAGTGGAACGCGATCTTCGCGCCGGCCGGAACGCCGGAGGCCATCTTGAGGCGCCTGCACGCAGAGATCGCCAAGGCGCTGGCCGCACCCGATTTGAAGGAACGCATCGCCGCGCTCGGCGGCGAGATCGTCGCCAGTTCCCCCGGCGATACCGCTGCCTGGCTGCGCGAGCAGACCGCGAGCTGGGCCAAGGTCGTGCGCGAAGGAAATATCAAGGTCGAGTAATCAAAGCCCGACCGCCTCGGCGACGAGGAGCTTCAGGTCGCGGTGCAGCTTTTCGCGGACCGCCGCGTAGGCCCTGCTCCCGATCAGGTTCCTGATTTCGTACGGGTCCTTGTCCAGATCGTAGAGCTCGTCCAGCTCACCGTCGCGGCCGCGGTTCACCCAGTGGATCAGCTTGTAGCGTTCGGTGCGTATCGCCTTGTAGGTCATGCCGATGAGCCAGGGATAAGCCTGTTCGGCCCAATATTCCGCGAGGACGGCTTTTCTCCAGGGAGTTTTTTTATTTTTAAAAATATTTACCAATGATTTTCCTTGAATCTGGGGACCCGGTTTCCCGCCCGCGAGCTCGATCAGCGTCGGGGCGATGTCCTGGCAGATCAGCAGATCTTTTTTCCTCGTACCCGGTTTTATCAATTTCGGATAGCGGACCAGGAACGGCGAGCGGATCCCCTCTTCGTAGGCGAACCTCCGCTCCGGTCCCAGGCCATGTTCGCCGAAGAAGTAGCCGTTGTCGCCGAGGAAAACGATGCAGGTGTTGTCGAGCTCGCCCTTCTTCTCGAGCGTGTCGAGGACCATGCCGACGCCCTCGTCCACCGAGGCCATCATGCGCGCGCGCAGGCGGATCTCCTCCTGCGTGCCGGCATGGATCGCGTCGAGCAATTGGCGCGATTTCGGCTCGGCGCGCATCTTGAAGATTTCCGTCCATACCGGCTTTTGCTTGAGGACCTCCTCGTAGCTCAGCATGTTCGGCTTTTTCGGGAAGATCGCGTCCTTGTAGAGGCTCTTGTGGCGCTCGGCCGGTATGTAGCCGCCGTCCTTGCCGAAGGACACGGTGCCGTCGGCCTGCTGCTCCGCGTCCGGATGCACCGCCTTGTGCGCGAAGAACAGCGACCAGGGCTTGTCGTGCTTCCTTTCCAGGAACTCCACCGCCAGCCCGTTCATGATGTCCGTGATATATCCGACGTGCTCCACGTACTTGCCGTCGTGGCACAGCTTCGGGTTCACGATCCGGCCGTGGCCGTCGTAGCTGACCCAGTGGTCGTAGCCCGGGCGCGGCACGCCGTCGTTGCCCATGTGCCATTTGCCGATATGCGCGGTCTCGTAGCCGAGTTTCTGCAACTCGAGGTGGTAGTTCGGCAGGCGGTGGCTCATCGCGCCGCGCGCCACGTTGTCGATGATGCCGTGGCGGCTCGCGTACTGGCCGGTAACGATGGAAGCGCGGTTCGGCGAGCAGATGGACGTGGTGTGGAACGCGCGTTCGAACAACGCCCCCTCGTGCGCGAGGCGGTCGATGTGCGGCGTCTTCATGTACGGATGCCCGCCCGCGCCGAACTCGTCGTAGCGCAGGTCGTCGATCAGGATGACGAGGAAATTGGGCTTTTTCACGATTGCATTGGCTTGAGAATGCCGAGCATGGTGGGAATCAGTTCAGTCACCGTCGGGTGAATGTGCACCGCGCGCTGGATCGTGGTGTAGGGCTTCTTCGCATACATCACGTCGAGCAGCGAGTGCACGATCTCGTCGCCGTTCAGGCCGAGGATCGCGGCGCCGAGCAGTTCCTTCGTATCGGCGTCCACCAGCACCTTCATGAATCCCTGCGTCTCGCCCGCCTCGCGGGCGCGGCCGACACGGGTCATGGGCATCTTGCCGGCAAGTAGTTTCCTGCCGCTCTTCTTCGCCTCCGCTTCGTTCATGCCGACGCGGCCCAGGGGCGGGTCTATGAAGAGCGCGTAGCAGGAGATGCGGTCGGAGATTTTGCGCGGATCGTCGTCGAACAGGTTGGCGGCGACGATTTCGTAGTCGTTCCAGGAGGTGTGGGTGAACGCGCCCCTGCCGTTGGCGTCGCCCATGCACCACACGCCTTCGGCGCTGGAGCGGCATTGCTCATCCACGGTGATGTAACCGCGCGAGTCGACGGCGACGCCGGCTTTCTCGAGGCCCAGGTCGCCGGTGTTCGGAACGCGGCCCACGGCCAGCAACAAGTGACTTCCCTGCACTTCTGTTTTCTTCTTCTCGCTTTCAAACCGGACTGAAATTCGATCATTCAATTTCGAAATATTCATGCTGTCCGCACCAACATGAATCTCCACCCCTTCCCGCCCCAGGATGGCGCGGATCTCGGCGACGACGTCCTCGTCCTCGCGCGGCAGCAGCTTCGGGAATTTCTCGATGACGGTGACTTTGGCGCCGAAGCGCCGGTACATCTGCGCGAATTCCAGGCCAATGTAGCTGCCGCCGACGATGACCAGGTGCTCGGGCACGCGATCGATGTCCATCATGTTGGTGTTGGTGAGATAGGGCACATCCTTCACGCCCGGAATGTCCGGCACCACCGCGCGGCCGCCGACGTTGATGAAAATCCTGTCCGCCTGCAGCGTCCTGCCGCCCACTTCCAGCGTGCGCGGCGCAGTGAAGCGCGCGTGGCCGCGAAGCAGCGTCACGTTCTTCATGCCGGCGATCCAGCCGGCGAGGCCGTCGGAGGACTGCCTGACCACGCCATCCTTGCGCGCCTTGACCGACTTCATGTCGACGCGCACGTCGCTCGCTGTAAAGCCGTATTCGCCGCCGCGGCGCGCCATGTGGATCGCGCGAGCGCTGCCGACGAGGGTCTTGGTGGGGATGCAGCCGACGTTGACGCAGGTACCGCCGAGGAGCTTGCGCTCGATGATCGCGGTCTTCAATCCTTCGGCGCCGAGGCGCGCGGCAAGCGGAGGCCCTGCCTGCCCGGCACCGATTACGGCTGCGTCATAGCGTTCAACCAACAACTTAATCATGGCACAATCTTCCGCGTGAAGAAAGAGAAGGTCTCCGTCACGATAAGGATCGCCGAGCCCGGCGACGCGCAGGGCATCGCCGAGATGTCGCGCGACCACATCGAAACCGGCCTCGGGTGGAGGTACGACCAGGCGCACATCCTGCGCGCCATGCGGCGGCGCGAAACCGTGGTGCTCGCCGCCAGCGGACGCCCGACCTACATCGCCCGCGAACGCCCTTCGCTTGCCGGCTTCACGATCATGGATTTCGGCGACGAGCGCGCGCACCTGGTGCTGCTCGCGGTGCATCCGACGCAGCGCCGCAACGGCATCGGCCGGCGGCTGGTGGAATGGCTGATGGAATCCGCGCTGACCGCCGGCATGGCGAGCGTGCACCTCGAGTTGCGCGCCGACAACGCGGCCGCGCGTCGCTTCTACCGCGCGCTCGGATTCTCCGAAACGGTGCTGATGCCCAGGTACTACGACGGCCGCGAGGCGGCGATGCGGATGATCCGCGTGCTGCGCGCCCCGGGCCCGTTGCCGCTGTCCTGGCGTCCGCCCGTCCTCGGGCAGAGCTAGACACCCCTCGTCATGGATCTTGGCATTTCGGGCAAGACGGCCCTGGTCACGGGCGCCAGCGCCGGCATCGGCCGCGCCATCGCCAAGTCGCTCGCCGCCGAGGGTGTGAGGCTCGCCGTGGTCGCGCGGCGGCGCAAGCTGCTGGAAACGCTGCAGGACGAGATCGGCGCCGAGCTCGTCATCATCGAATGCGACTTCATGCTGGAGACCGCGCCGAAGACCATCGCGGATGCCGCGCTCGCTGGCCTGGGCTCCGTCGAGATCCTGGTCAACAACGCGGGCGGTTCGCGCGCCTTCAAGCTGGATGCATCCGAAGAGCAGTGGAACGAGGCCCTGACGCTGAATTTCACGCGCCAGCGCCAGCTCACCCACCGGCTGCTCGATCAGATGACCGCGCGCAGATGGGGCCGCATCGTCAACATCACGGGCAAGTCCGAGCCCGAGGGCATCAACGGCGCCTTCTGCGCCAAAGCGGCGATGCATTCCTGGTCCAAGGGCCTGTCGCGCGAAGTCGGCAGGCACGGCATCACGGTGAACTGCATCCCGCCCGGGCGCATCATCAGCGAGCAGATCCTGCGCAACTATTCGCCCGAGTACCGCAAACACCAGTCCGAGCACGAAATCCCGGTGGGCGAATACGGCCAGCCGGAGGATCTCGCGAATCTGGTCTGCTTCCTCGCCTCGCCGCGCGCGCGCTACATCACGGGCGCGGTGATCCCGGTGGACGGCGGCCTGCGGAAATACCAGTTCTAGCATGGAGTACGACGTTATCGTCGTGGGCGCAGGCAACGCGGCCTTCTGTGCGGCGCTCGCCGCCGCCGAGACGAAGAAGAAGATCCTGGTGCTGGAGCGCGCGCCGGAGGAAGAGTCCGGCGGCAACTCGCGCTATACCGCGGGCCTGATGCGCGTCGCCTACCGCGGCGTCGACGACCTGAAGCGGGCGATCCCGGACCTGAGCGCGGAGGAAATCGCGCGCAGCGATTTTGGCACCTATACGGAAGAGCAGTTCCTCGACGACATGGGCCGCGTGACGGAATACCGCTGCGATCCCGATCTGACCGAGGTCCTGGTCAAAAACTCCCTTTCGACAGTCGAGTGGATGCGCGGCAAAGGCGTGCGCTTCACCGCGGCCTGGGGCCGCCAGGCGTTCAACATCGGCGGCAAGTTCAAGTTCTGGGGCGGCCTCACGGTCGAAGCGGTGGGCGGCGGGCCGGGACTGGTGGAATCGCTCACCAGCATCGCGAAGAAGAACGGCATCGAGGTCTGGTACGAGGCGCGCGCCAAGGAACTGTTGAGCGACGACTCGGGGATTACCGGGATCGTCGTGAAGCACAAAAGCAAAACCGTGTCATTGAAAGCAAAAGCGGTCGTGCTCGCGGCTGGCGGCTTCCAGTCGGATCCCGAGCAGCGCACGCGCTACCTGGGACCGGGCTGGGAACTCGCCAAAGTCCGCGGCACGCGCTTCAACACGGGCGACGGCATCCGCATGGGGCTCGCTGCGGGAGCGGCGGCCACCGGCAACTGGTCGGGCTGCCACGCGGTGGCCTGGGAACGCAATGCGCCCGAGTTCGGCGACCTCGCGGTCGGCGACCAGTTCCAGAAGCACTCCTATCCCTGGGGCATCTACATCAATGCCGAGGGCAGGCGCTTCGTCGACGAAGGCGCGGACTTCCGCAACTACACCTACGCCAAGTACGGCCGCATCATCCTGCAGCAGCCGGGCCAGTTCGCCTGGCAGATATTCGATGCCAAGGTGAAGGCGCAACTGCGCGATGAATACAAGATCAAGCAGGTCACAAAGCGGGTCGGCAACACACTGGAGGAACTCGTATCGAAACTCGAGGACACAAACCAGGCAGCCGCCTTGGAGGAGATCCGGCAATACAACGCCGCGGTGCAGACGGATGTGCCCTTCAATCCCAACCTCAAGGACGGCAGAGGGACGAAAAACCTGAAAATAAACAAAAGCAATTGGGCCAACACCCTCGACACGCCGCCCTACGAAGCCTATGCGGTCACCTGCGGCATCACTTTCAGTTTCGGCGGCCTCAAGATCAACACCGACGCACAGGTGATTTCATCGGACGGCGCGCCCATCCCGGGCCTTTACGCGGCAGGCGAACTGGTCGGCGGCATTTTCTGGTTCAACTACCCGGGCGGAACGGGGCTCACCAACGGCGCGGTGTTCGGCAGAATCGCCGGCCAAAACGCCGCACGCAGCTAGTTCTTCGCCTCTTCCAGCAGCCAGGCTGCGAACTTCGCCACATCCTGCTTGCCCGCGGCGCGCGCCGAGCGCACCACGAAGTACCCGTGCGAGGAAACCACCGATTTCTTGAATGGCGCCACCAGCGTCTTGTCTTTCAGCATGCGCCGCAGTAGCGGCAGGCGCCCGAGCGCGATGCCCTGCCCGTTGACGGCGGCCTGCACCAGCTGGTCGTACTGGTTGAACTGCAGCGCGCCGGCGGGCTTCAGGTCGCGCAGTCCGTGCGCGTGCAGCCACAGGTTCCATTCCATCCAGGAGAATTTCGCGTCGGCCGAGTGCAGCAGCACGTGCGCGCGCAGGTCCGCGGGTTCGCGCAGCGGCCGCGCCGGATCGGCGGCGAGCGATGGGCTGCAGACGGGGATCACCGCCTCCTCGAACAGCGGGCGCTGCCCTTTCATTTCGGCGTCCGGCGCATAGCGGATGCCGAGGTCGATCCCCTCGCGCTCGAGGTTGGCAAGTTCGTAGGAGGCAGAGATGCGCACGTCCACGCCCGGATTTGCCTGCAGGTAGCCGTTCAGGCGGGGAATCAGCCAGAGCGAGGCGAAGCCCGGGGTCGTGGTCACCGTCACGGTGCGCGCGGCGGCCGCGCCGCGCAGCTTCTGCGTCGCGCCGTCCAACTCGCCCAGCGCCCCCTGCACCACCTGGTAGAAACGCTGTCCGGATTCGGTCAGCAGGAGCGCCCGCGTGCGGCGCTCGAACAGCTTGGCGCCCAGGCTTTCCTCCAGCGCCTGGATCTGGCGGCTGATGGCCGACTGGGTCAGGGACAACTCCCCCGCCGCCTTGGTGAACGACAACTGGCGGGCCGCCGCCTCGAAGGCGAGCAGCAGCTCCAGCGGGGGCAGCTGCCAGCGCTGGCTATGGATTCCTGGCATGCATGCATCTCATTCGAAAAGACCGCTTGTTCCTCTGTAGAGCAACGCACAAAATAGATGCATACCAAGAATGAGTCAAGGAGCTCTCCATGAACCTCAGCCAGATCGCAGGCAGCATTCCTCTCCGCAGCAACCAGCCGCTGCGCATCGAAAACGGCTACGGCAGGCGCATATCGGTGCTTGAAGGCCATGTCTGGGTGACGCAGGACGGCGACCCGCGCGACATCGTGCTCGGCGCGGGCGAGGACTTCGTGTTCGATCGCCGCGCGATGGCGGTGCTGTCCGCCCTAGACGGCGATGCGCGCATCGTCCGCCAGGACGGCGTGAACCTCGCCTAGGCGACCGACAGCGTACCGGCAGCGTAATATCGGAGTTCAGATGCAATAGGGGGCTCCGGGGTGCTGCGCTGGCTGGTCGTTCTGGGTTGCCTGCTCGCCGGAACGGTCGCCGCGGCTTACCCCGACAAGCCCATCCGCTTCGTGATTCCCTCCGCGCCGGGCGGCTCGCCCGACGTGCTGATGCGCGTTCTGCTTGCCGAGATGTCGAAGCAGATGGGCGTGGCCTTCGTGGTCGAGAACAGGCCCGGCGCCTCGTTCGTGATCGGCACCCTGGAGATCGTGCGCGCGCCCGCCGACGGCTACACGCTGGGCTACGGCAATATCGTGTCGCTGGCGGTCAACAGGTCCCTGCTCGACAAGATGCCCTACGACGTCGAGCGCGACCTCGCGCTGATTTCCAATTGCGTACGCGTCTACAACATGCTCGCGGTGAACAACAACCTGCCGGTACGCACGGTAGCCGAGCTGATCGCGTACGCGAGGCGCAATCCCGGCCAACTGGTGATGGCATCCGCAGGCAACGGCACCACGGGCCACCTCGGCGGCGAACTGTTCAAGTCCATGACCGGGACTTTCATCCTGCACCTGCCCTACCGCGGCAGCGCGCAGGCAATCAACGACCTGATCGGCGGCCAGGTGCAGCTGATGTTCGACAACGTTCCGTCCATCGGGCCGCACGTCAAGGCAGGCCGCGTGCGCGGCATCGCGGTATCCGGCCCGCGGCGCTCGCCGGTGTTCCCGGAACTCCCGACCGTCGCCGAGGCCGGCGTAACGGGCTACGAGACTGTCGCCTGGGGCGGCGTCATCGGTCCCGCCGGCCTGCCGAGGGACATCGTCGCCCGATTGCATGCCGAGATCCGCACCGCGCTCGCTTCGCCCGCGCTGCAGGAGCGCTACCGCAACCTCGACGCCGAGATCGACGGCGGCACGCCGGAGGAATTCCTCGCCCTGGTGCGCAGCGAAACGCCGAAATGGGCGGCCGTGGTGAAGCGCTCCGGGGCGAAGGTGGACTGAGGCGCGTACCCGGCTGAAGCCTGCTCGCGAGATAATTGCGCGTGAAGAGCAACCCTACCCCCCAAGGAGATACCCGCATGAAGCTCTACTACTCCCCCGGCGCCTGCTCGCTCGCGCCCCACATCGCCATGCGCGAGCTCGGCATTCCCGTCGACCTGATGAAGGTGGACTTAAAGGCCAAGCAGTACGAAGGCGGCGACTACAAGCAGGTCAATCCCAAAGGTTATGTGCCCGCCGTCGAGACGCCGGCCGGCGTGCTGACCGAGGCGCCCGTCATCCTGCAGTACCTCGCCGACCAGAAGCCCGACGCGGGGCTCGCTCCCAAGCCCGGCGACCCGGCACGCTACAAGCTGCAGGAGATGCTCAACTTCATCACTTCCGAGATGCACAAGGGCATGGGCAATTTCTTCAACCCTGCGATGAACGACGGCTGGCGCCAGGCGGTGACGGACCGATTGGGCGTGCGCATGGACTGGCTCGCCAAGCAACTCGAAGGCAGGCAGTACATCATGGGCGACAAGTTCACGGTCGCCGACGCCTACCTGTTCACGATCCTCAACTGGGCTGGCCCGAGCAAGTTCGACCTGTCGAAGTGGCCGGCGATCACCGACTACCAGAAGCGCGTGGCGTCGCGACCGAAGGTGCAGGAAGCGCTCAAGGCGGAAGGCCTGGTGAAGTAAGGACCGGCCAAAGACCGGCAGTCGCGATGACCGCAGCGCTGCCCACCCTGTTCCTGTCGCACGGATCGCCGATGCACGCGATCCAGCCCGGCGCCGTGCGCGCAGTGTGGGAGGGCATCGCCCGCGGCTTGCCGCGGCCGAAGGCGATCCTGATCTCCTCGGCGCACTGGGAGACGAACCTCCCCGCGGTCACGGCGACGGCGAAACCGGAAACGATCCACGATTTCTACGGCTTCCCGAAACCGCTTTACGAAATTCAGTATCCGGCCAACGGGGATCCTGCGCTGGCTTCCCGCGCACTGGCTTTGCTGAAAAATTTCAGAGCGACGGCAGATCCGGTTCGCGGCCTCGATCACGGGGCCTGGTCGCCCCTGCTCTACATGTATCCGAAGGCCGACGTGCCGGTGGTGCAGATCGCCGTGCAGACCGAACTCGGCACGCGGCATCACATCGAGCTCGGCCGCGCGCTCGCGCCGCTGTCTCAGGAAGGCGTGCTGATCATCGGCTCCGGACACCTGACGCACAATCTGCGCGATAGAGGCAATGGCGGGATCGCGCCTTACGCGCTCGGATTCCAGGACTGGGTAAAGCAGCGCATCGACCGGCACGAACTCGACCAACTCGCCGACTACCGCCGGCTGTCGCCCGACGGCGCGCGCGCGCACCCGACCGACGAGCATTTCCTGCCGCTGTTCGTTGCGCTCGGCTCGGCGCCTGAAAACTACGCCGCACAGCGCCTGTACGACCGCATCGAGATGGGCGCGCTGGCGATGGACGCCTACCTGTTCCGGCAGGCCGCATAAGGCGCCTGCTCAGTTGTCTCGCCTGGGCCTGAGCAGCGCGGCGATCAGTTCCAGTCCGACTGCGCACCCAAACAGCACGATCGCCAGCACTACGTCCTCTATTGGTGCAACCAGGAAGAAGTAGGCGCTGCACAGCGCGCAGAGAGTTCCCCCCCAGAAGCAGGCGATGGAACCGTACTTGCCGATGTGGTCTGCGCCCGATGCCATGTCCGCTGCGAAACTACCCGCTACAATTGCCGCGATCACTATACACAGCGCCATGCTGGCGGCACAATAATGCCGGTACTGTTCTTGCGTCCACTACAGTCCCGCGGTCTTCCATTGATCCGTCGCAGTTGAATCCGGCTCCGCGCTGAGCGTCAAACCCAGGAGATTCTTGTGCCTGCAAATCATCCGCGTGCATTGTCTACCGCCCTTGGCGCGCTGGCATCGGCCGTGTTACTGCTCGCGCTGTCCGGCTGCGGCGACAAAAACGCGAACCAGGGTCCGCCGCCGGCCTCGGTACCGGTGCTCAAGGTCGAGCTCAAGCCGGTCGAGGTGAGCGAAGAATACGTCGCGCAAACCGAAGCGGTGGACACCGTGGAGATACGCGCCCGGGTCGGCGGGATACTCGAACGCCAGGCATTCACTGACGGCGCGAGCGTAAAGAAAGGCGAGTTGCTGTTCGTGATCGACCCGCAACCCTACGTCGCCGCGCTGGCGCAGGCGAAGGCGGCGCTGGCCCAAGCCCGCGCGAATCACGTCAATTCCAGCCAGGTGCTCGAGCGCGTGCGGCCGCTGGTCGCCGACCAGGCGATCAGCCAGCAGGACTTGGATGCCGCGACGGCAAAGGAGGCCGCCGACGCCGCCGCCGAAGAGGCCGCGCAGGCGCAGGTCACCACCGCCGCACTGAATCTCGATTACACGACGATTCGGGCGTCGCGTGACGGCATGATCAGCAAGGCCCTGATCAAGCCGGGCGGCCTGGTCAATGCGTCCACCACGCTGCTGACGACCCTCTATTCCGTAGACCCGATGTACGTCAACTTCGCCATCAGCGAGCAGAAGCTGCTCGAGTTGCAGAAGCAGCTCAAGCTCCGCCCGGCGGAGGCCAAGGGCAAATCGGCGCCCTTCCGCCTGATGCTCGTCGACGGCAGCGTCTATCCGCACGACGGAAAACTGAACTTCATCGATACCGCGGTCGACGCCAGGGCCGGCACCGTGCAGCTGCGCCTTTCGGTGCCGAACCCGGAGCGCGAGCTGCGCGCGGGCCAGTTCGTGCGCGTGGTCGCCACCTCGGCGGTGCCGCTCAACGCCGCGCGCGTGCCCCAGCAGGCGGTGCAGGAGTTGCAGGGCAAGCGCTCGGTGCTGCTGGTCGGCGCGGACGGCAAGGCGGCATACCAGGAAATCACCGTCAACCAGAGGATGGGCAACGATTGGCTGGTTGAGAGCGGGCTGAAGGACGGCGACCTGGTGATCGTCGAGGGCATCAACAAGGTCCGCCCGGGAATGGCGGTCACGCCGCTGCCGGCGGGCGCGCCCGCCGATGCGGGCAAGGCGGCGCCGGAAAAAGGCAAGAACTGATGTTTGACTTCTTCATCGACCGGCCGGTCTTCTCGACCGTGATCTCGCTCATCATCACGCTTGCGGGCCTGGTCGCCTCGACCAGCCTGCCGCTCGCGCAGTATCCGCAGATCGTGCCGCCGCAGGTGCAGGTTACGACGGCGTTCCCCGGTGCCAACGCGGAAACCGTCGCGCAGTCCATCGCCGCGCCGCTCGAGCAGCAGATCAACGGCGCGCGCAACATGATCTACATGGATTCCAAGAGCGCCAACGACGGCACCTACAACCTGGTGGTGACCTTCGACGTGGGCACCAACCAGGACCTCGCCGCCGTCGACGTGCAGAACCGCGTCGCCATCGCGCAGACCTCGCTGCCGCCGGACGTACTGCGCCAGGGCGTCCAGCTGCGCAAGGTATCGACCGACTTCCTGGAGGTGTTCGCGCTGATCTCGCCCAAGCACAGTTTCGACAACGTGTTCCTGTCCAACTACGCGCTGCTCAACGTCCAGGACGCGCTGTCGCGCATCAAGGGCGTCGGCTTCGTGCGGATTTTCGGCGCGCGCGACTACAGCATGCGCATCTGGCTGGACCCGGACAAGATGGCGCGCCTCGGCGTGACGGCGGGCGACGTGTCGCGGGTGGTCCAGGAGCAGAACCAGGTGGCGCCTGCCGGGCGGGTCGGATTGCCACCGACGCCCGCCGGGCAGCAGATGCAGTACACCATCTACGTCCAGGGGCGCCTCGCCGCCGCGTCGCAATACGAGAACATCGTGCTGAGCGCAGCGCCCAACGGTCAGATCGTCCGACTGAAGGACGTCGCGCGCATCGAGCTCGCCGGAGTCGATTATTCGATCAACGTCATGGAAGGCGACAACCCCTCGGCCTTCATCGGCCTGTTCCTTTCGCCGGACGCCAACGCGCTGGACGTCGCCAAGGAGGCCAAGCGCACGATGGACCAGCTCGCCCAGAGCTTCCCGCCGGACATGGCCTACACGATCCCGTTCGCGACCACCCCGTTCGTCACCGAGTCGCTGAAGGAGGTGGTGAAGACGCTGTTTGAGGCGATCGTGCTGGTGCTGATCGTGGTGTACGTGTTCCTGCAGAGCTGGCGCGCCACTCTGATCCCGATGGCGGTGGTGCCCGTGGCGCTGATCGGCACCTTCGCCGCCTTCGTCGCGCTCGGTTTCTCCATCAACACGCTGACCCTGTTCGGCATGGTGCTGGCGATCGGCATCGTCGTGGACGACGCCATCGTGGTGGTCGAGGCGGTGCAGCACAAGCTCGACAGCGAACACATGACGCCGAACCAGGCGGCCAAGGCCGCGATGGCTGACGTGGGCGCGCCCGTGATCGCGATCGCGCTGGTGCTGTCGGCGGTGTTCATCCCGGTCGCCTTCCTCGGCGGCCTCACCGGGCAGCTCTACAAGCAGTTCGCACTGACGCTTGCCACTGCGGTGCTGCTGTCGGCGGTCTGCGCGCTGACGCTGACGCCGGCGCTGTGCGCGCTGCTGCTACGGCCTGCGGCGCAGGACAAGCCGAGCGGCCTGACCGGACGCTTCTTCGGCCTGTTCAACCGCGCCTTCGGCGCGTTCAGGGAGCGTTACACGCGCTCGGTCGCCTCGCTGATCAAGCGCGCGGCGCTGGTGGCGCTGACTTTCGCGGTGCTGCTTGTCGCCGTCTACGGATTGATCGGTACGCGCCCGACGGGGCTGGTGCCGGACGAGGACCAGGGCTACCTGTTCGTCGTGCTGCAGCTGCCGCCCGCGGCCTCGCTCGACCGGACCGACGAAGCGGTGCGCCAGGCGAGGAAGATCATCCTGGAGCAGGTCAAGGGCATCGGCGGCGTAGCGACGCTCGCGGGCTTCAACCTGCTGACCGGCCTGACGACGTCGTACAACGCGACCATGTTCATCCGCCTGAAGCCCTGGGACGAGCGCAGGGATCCCGGCGAGCGCGCCAGCGCGCTGGTGCGCAAAATGTCCGGGCTGCTGAACGCCCAGGTCAAGGACGCCAACGTGCTGGTGCTGAACGCGCCACCGATCCGCGGCCTCGGCACCGCCGGCGGCTTCGAATTCATCCTGCAGGACCACGCCGGCCGCGATCCGAAACTGTTCTCGCAGGCGCTGCAGAATTTCCTCGCCGAGGCGAGGAAGCGCCCGGAGCTGGGCTTCGTCTTCGCCAACTACGACGACCGCATTCCGCAGATCGAATACGAGATCGACCGCGACAAGGTCAAGTCCTACGGCATCTCGCTGTCGGACGTGTTCTTCACGCTGCAGACGATGCTGGGCGGCTACTACGTGAACGATTTCAATCTGTTCGGGCGCACGTTCAAGGTGCAGGCGCAGGCCGAGGCCTGGGCGCGCGCCGGGCCCGACGACGCCAAGCGCTACTACGTGAGGAGCGCCGCGGGCGACATGGTGCCGCTTTCGGCAGTGCTAAAGCCCAAACCGTTCAACGGCCCGGAATACTACGAGCGCTACAACATCTACCGCGCCGCGACCATCAACGGCGCCGCCGCGCCCGGCTACAGCTCCGGCCAGGCGGTGGCCGCGATGGAAGAGCTCGCCAAGACGCTGCCGCAGGGTTTCGGCTACGACTGGACCGGCGCCACCTACCAGGAGAAGAAAACCGGCGGCCAGACCGGCTACATCTTCGCGCTGTCGCTGATGTTCGTGTTCCTCGTGCTCGCGGCCCTCTACGAGAGCTGGGCGATGCCGGTGGCGATCATGATGGTCGTGCCCTTTGGCGTGTTCGGCGCCTTCGTCGGCCTCGCGCTGCGGGGCCTGGACAACAACGTCTACGCCCAGGTCGGGCTGGTGATGCTGATCGGCCTCGCGGCGAAGAACGCCATCCTGATCGTCGAATTCGCCAAGCTGGCTCATGATCGCGGGGCTTCGATCGTTCGCGGCGCGATCGAGGGCGCGCAGCTGCGCCTGCGGCCCATCCTGATGACCTCCTTTGCCTTCGTCCTCGGTACCCTGCCCCTCGCGATAGCGACCGGCGCGGGCGCCGGCGCGCGGTTGTCGCTCGGCAACACCGTCGTCGGCGGCATGCTGGCGGCGACCGTGATCGGCATCTTCGTGATCCCGGTGTTCTACGTGATCATCCAGCGGATCAGCGAACGCAAGGCGCCCTTCCGCGACGAGGAAGGCGACGCCAAGGACGGCGCGGGATGAGGATCGCGGCTCGCGCGTTCGTGCTGGCGACGGCCCTGGCGCTGTCCGCGTGCCAGATGTTTCCGGCCTACAAGCGGCCGGAGGTCAAAGTGCCGGAGACGTTCCGCGGCCAGACCGGGCCGGCGGGCGAAAAATCGATCGCGGAAACGGCGTGGTGGGAGATATACCGCGATCCGATACTGGAAAAGCTGATCCGGGTTGCGCTGGAGCAGAACTACGACATCCGGCTCGCGATCGCGCGCGTCGACGAATTCCGCGCCCTGGCGGGCGTCGCGGGCCTGGGCTCCGTGCCGCTGATTTCGGCGGGCGGGTCTGCGGGCAGGGAAGCCTTCTCCACCGTCGGCCCGACGCCGTATCCGACGAGCATTCCGAGTATCACCCAGGCCTACGGCGCCAACGTCGTCGCCAGCTACGAGGTAGACCTGTGGCGCCGCATTGCCGACCTGCAGGACGCGGCGAAAGCCCAGCTGTTCGCGAGCGAATTCGCCCGCGAAACGACGCGCATCACCGTCATATCGAGCGTGGCGACCGCCTATTTCGCGCTGCGCTCGCTCGACCGCCAGCTGCTGGTGACGCAACGCACCCTGGCATACCGCATGAAGTTCGTGGAACTGACGCGCGCGCAGTTCAGGCGCGGCGTGGTCTCCGGCCTGGACGTGAACCGGGCCGAGGCGAACCTGGCGGCGGCCCGCGCCGCAGTCCCCGTGCTGCAGTCCCAGATCGCGCAGGCGGAAAACCTGATCCAGGTGCTGCTCGGACAAAATGCCGCGCCGGTGCTGCGCGGCGAGCCGACGGAAACGGCGTTTTTCCCGGTTCCGCCCGAGGTGCCCGGCGGCATCCCGGCGACCCTGCTCCAGCGGCGCCCCGACCTGCAACTGGCGGAGTACAACCTGATCGACGCCAATGCTCAGCTGAAATCGGTCAAGGCGTCGCTGTTTCCGACGATTTCCCTCACTGCCGCGGCGGGGTCCTCGAGCGCGCTGCTGCGGAACCTGTTCACGGGGCCGGCGAGGACCTGGTCGTGGGCGCTCGGTTTCCTGCAGCCGATCATCGACCCGAACCGCAACCTCTACCAGGTCGACGCCTACAGCGCGCGCGAAAGGCAGGCGATCATCCTCTACCAGCAGGCCGTAGTGCAGGCCTTTCGCGAGGTAGCCGACGCGCTGGCCGCTCGCGAGGGCTTTACCGCTGCCCTGAGCGCGCAGGAGGACCAGGTCAGGGAGCTGCGCGAGGCAAGCCAGCGCGTGCTGAAGCGCTACGCCGCCGGCTACTCGTCCTATTTCGAGGTGATCGACGCCGACAGCTCGCTGTTCACCGCCGAGCTGCTGCTGGCGCAGGCCTACCAGAACTCGCTGGTGTCCTTCGTCCAGCTCTACAAGGCGCTCGGCGGCGGCTGGGACGTGCCTAAACCCGGCGAAGCTCCCGGGCAGCAGTGAGCAGAAGGAAAAAAGCCTCCCGCGCGGCGCTCGGGCTCACGCGGGGCGAGTACGCGATGCTGCGCCGCCTGCGGACGCCGGAAAAGATCCAGCAATTCCTCTACCGCCTGAAGCAGAACTTCGAGCCCGGCGGCGATACCTGCAACTCGGTGCGCGTCGTGCTCGGGAAGCGCCGCGCGCACTGCATCGAGGGCGCGATGGTCGCCGCCTGCGCGCTGTGGATCCACGGCGAGCCGCCGCTGCTGCTCGATTTCCAGGCGGTGCGCGATTTCGACCACGTGGTCGCGGTGTTCCGCCGCAACGGCCGATGGGGCGCGATCTCCAAGACCAACGGCATCGGCCTGCGCTGGCGCGATCCGGTGTACCGGTCCTTGCGTGAACTGGCCATGTCCTACCTGCACGAGTACTACAACAAGCGCGACCACAAGACGCTGCGCACCTACTCCCGTCCCTATGACCTGCGGCGGATGGAGACCGGGGACTGGGTCACCGCCGAAGACGGCGCCTGGGGCCTGATCGACAACCTCGAGGCGACCCGTCATTACAAGCTGATGACGCGGGCGCAGACGCGCAGCCTGGTACGCCGCGATCCATTCGAGCGCGAGGTGGGCAACCTGCTTCAGTACAGAAGGCCCAGGAAGAAGTGATGCGAGGTTGATGATCCCAGAATGACCGCTTTCGACCCAAAGCAGTCATTCAGGCATAGACTGATGTTTGGCGCCTGCGGGTGAGTCCGTGCACGAGGGGGACGCGAACATGGCTTGGTTCGGAATCGTCTTTGTCGTACTTGCGGCCGTGTTTCTGGCCTCCGCGATCCGCATATTTCGCGAATATGAACGGGGAGTCGTCTTCACCCTGGGGCGATTCTGGAAGGTGAAGGGGCCGGGACTGGTAATCATCATCCCCGCAATCCAGCAGGCCGTCCGAGTGGATCTTCGCACCATGGTTCTGGAGGTGCCGACCCAGGACGTGATCTCCCGAGACAACGTATCGGTGAAGGTCAGCGCGGTGGTGTACCTGCGCGTCATCGACGCGGAAAAGGCGGTTATCCAGGTCGTGGACTATCTGAATGCCACAAGCCAGCTGGCTCAAACCATGCTGCGATCGGTGCTCGGAAAACACCAACTGGACGACATGCTCGCGGAACGGGAGAAGCTCAATCTGGACATCCAGACAGCCTTGGACGCGCAGACGGATTCGTGGGGCGTAAAGGTCGCAAACGTCGAAATCAAACAGGTCGATCTGACCGAATCGATGATTCGGGCAATCGCGAGGCAGGCCGAGGCCGAGCGCGAGAGGCGCGCAAAAGTGATTCATGCCGAGGGCGAACTGCAGGCTGCGGAAAAACTGTTCCAGGCGGCCAAGATTCTGGCGCAGGAACCGCAGGCAATCCAATTGCGATATCTGGAAACACTTACCGTAATCGGCGCAGATAAGAATTCCACCATCGTATTCCCGCTGCCGATGGATCTGCTGGCCCCTTTCCTGGAACGGCAGAAGCGACTCCCCTAAATACAGAGGACCTATAGTCCCGGCATGGATGCGCGGTGGCTGACGCTGCTAGCTAGCTTCTGGATCATGCCGGCATTGGCTGCGCCGCGGCCGGTCGTTGTCATTCCGGTAGAGGGGGCGATCGGACCGGCAACGGCTGATTTCGTGCATCGCGGCCTGGAGCGTGCCGCCCTCGAAGGCGCGCAGCTCGTGGTGCTGCGCCTGGACACGCCCGGCGGCCTGGATACTTCGATGCGCGACATCATCAAGGACATCCTCGCCTCGCCGGTGCCGGTGGCAGGGTTCGTCGCGCCGTCGGGCGCGCGCGCGGCAAGTGCTGGCACCTTCATCCTGTACGCGACCAATGTCGCCGCGATGGCGCCGGCGACCAACCTCGGCGCGGCCTCGCCTGTGGCGATCGGTCTACCCGTGGGCGGGGCGGAAAAAGGCGAGCAGAAAAAGGACGCAGGCGGGGATTCGGGGGCGGCGCCGGGCGACACGCTGATGCGCAAGCAGATGCACGACGCGGCGGCCTACATCCGGGGCCTGGCGCAACTGAGGGGGCGCAATGTCGAATGGGCGGAACGCGCCGTGCGCGAAGCGGTGAGCCTGCCCGCGGCCGAGGCGCTCAAGCTGAAGGTAATCGATATCGTTGCCGATGATGTTCCGGCACTACTCAAACAGCTAGACGAGCGCACGATCGGGGGCAAGACGCTGCACACAGCCGGCGTTACCGCGCACGAATATGCGCAGGACTGGCGCACGCGTCTGCTCGGTACGATCACCAACCCCGGCGTCGCCTACCTCCTCGGCCTGCTCGGTATCTACGCCATCATCTTCGAATTCATGAACCCGGGATTGGTGCTGCCCGGCGTCGTCGGCTCGATCTGCGCGCTGGTGGCGATGTACGCCTTTCACCTGCTGCCGGTGAGTTACGCGGGCGTTGCGCTGGTTCTGCTCGGCATCGGCTTCATGGTGGCCGAGGTATTTCTGCCGTCCTTCGGCTCGCTGGGGGTGGGCGGCGTGATCGCTTTCGCCGTCGGATCGGTCATCCTGATAGACACCGACATGCCGGAGTTCGAGATCCCCTACGCGCTGATCGCGAGCCTGACTGCAGCGAGTGCCGCATTCTTCATCCTCGTCGCCGGCATGCTGCTGCGCGCGCGGCGGCGCCCGGTGGTGAGCGGGCCGGAGCGATTGATCGGCGCCGCCGGCGAGGCGCTCGAGGACATGCAGGACGAAGGCTGGGCGCGGGTGCATGGCGAGAGTTGGCGCGTGCGCTGCCCGATCCCGGTCAAGCGTGGCGAGCGTTTGCGCGTTACCGCAATCAACGGCCTGGTTCTCGACGCAGTTCCGGATCCCCGGATCGGATCATGAATCACTCCGCCTTCGGAGCAAACTCGGTAGTCGGCGTCAGGTCCGAACGCTAGCCCCATGGACGGTCCGCCCACCTACACGCCGCCGAAGGTCTGGTCCTGGAACAAGGAAAACGGCGGACGATTTGCGAGCATCAACCGCCCGATCGCGGGCGCGACGCACGACAAGGAGCTGCCCGTGGGCCGCCATCCGCTGCAGCTCTATTCGCTGGCCACGCCCAACGGCGTCAAGGTCACGGTGATGCTGGAAGAACTGCTGGCCCTGGGCCATGGCGGCGCAGAGTACGACGCCTGGCTGGTACGGATCAACGACGGCGAGCAGTTCGGCAGCGGCTTCGTCGCGATCAACCCGAACTCCAAGATCCCGGCCCTGCTGGACCGCGGCGGGCCAAAACCGGTCCGGGTATTCGAGTCTGGCGCGATCCTGCTGTATCTGGCCGAGAAGTTTGGCGCCTTTCTTCCAGCCGACGGCGCCGAGCGCGCCGAGTGCCTGTCGTGGCTGTTCTGGCAGATGGGCGTTGCGCCTTTTCTCGGCGGCGGGTTCGGCCACTTCTACGCGTACGCGCCGAGCAAGATCGAATACGCCATCGATCGTTACGCGATGGAAGTAAAACGCCAGCTCGATGTGCTCGACCGGCGCCTCGCCGCGAGCCCCTATCTGGCGGGGGACGACTACACCATCGCCGACATGGCGGTCTGGCCCTGGTACGGCACGCTTGCAAAGGGCCAGCTCTACGGGGCAGGCGAATTCCTGCAGGTTCATACGTACTCCCACGTCTTGCGCTGGACCGACCAGATCGCCCAACGTCCGGCCGTGAAGCGCGGCCGCATGGTCAACCGCACCTGGGGTCAGCCGTCCAGCCAGCTGCACGAGCGCCATAACGCCGGCGACTTCGATAACAAAACCCAACGATGATCACCCTCTACGACTGCGCTACGGCACCAAGCCCGCGCCGCGCGCGCATCCTGCTCGCCGAAAAAGGCGTCGCGCATGAAACGGTCCAGGTGGACTTGAGGAATGGCGAGCAACTCAGCGACGCCTACCGAAAGATCAACCCGCAATGCACCGTGCCGGCGCTGCGCACCGACGAGGGGTTGCTGCTGACCGACAACGCGGCGATTACGGCCTACCTCGAGGCGCGCTTTCCCCAGCCGCCGCTGCTGGGTAGCACGCCGCAGGAAAAGGCCGAGATTGCGAGCTGGAACTGGCGCGTCGAGTTCGAGGGTCTGCTCGCTATCGCCGAAGCCCTGCGCAACAGCGCGCCGGCCATGGCCAATCGGGCACTGCCCGGACCGGTGGACTATCCGCAGATCCCCGCTCTGGCGCAGCGCGGCCTGGCCAGGGTGCAGCAATTCTTCGTCACGCTGAATGAACGGTTGGCCGGCCGCGACTTCATTGCCGCAGATCGATTCAGCGTTGCCGACATCACCGCGGTGGTGGCCGTCGACTTTGCGCGCGTGGTGAAGGTCAGGCCGGGCGAGCAGCACCCCCAGCTGCAGCGCTGGCGGGCGGCACTGGCGCAGCGGCCGTCGATGTCTTTCCAGCAATAGGGGCCATCCGGGCCTCCGGCTAGTTGGGGTTCGAGAGGAAATGCATTGCCAGCCAGGTGGCAAGAGCGCAAATCCCCAAAGCGGCGACGCAGACCGCAAGAACCTTGTCGAAGCGGAATTCCGCCGAATAGCGCTCCACCTCGCTGACGCGCCGCTGCAGGTCAAGCTCCAGGATCGAGCCGTTCGCATCCCGGAATTCATCGAGCGCGATCCCGAGCTTCGCCGCGCGCGCCGCGAGGGCATCGCCTCGAAGACTACGGCCGTTTTTTCGTGCCATTGGATATGGATAAGCTTACTCTCCTCGCCCAAGCGAGGGATTGAGGCTTAGACTTTTACGCCAGTTCGATCAAGGAGAGGGCATATGACGGATGCAGTGCCAGTGACGGGCCCCGGAGGTCCCTCGAAGATCGCGACCGTGCTTCGCGTCACGAGCGGAAACTTTCTCGAACAGTTCGATTTCTTCCTGTTCGGCTTCTACGCCACGTACATCGCCAAGGCGTTCTTTCCGGCCCAGAGCGAGTTTGCCTCGCTCATGCTGACTTTCAGCGCATTCGGGGCAGGCTTTCTCATGCGCCCGCTGGGAGCGATCGTCCTTGGCGCGTACATCGACAAGGTCGGCCGCCGCATGGGGCTCATCGTGACGCTGTCGATCATGGCTTGCGGAACGATCCTCATCGCCTTCGTGCCAGGCTATGCTTCCATTGGTCTGGCTGCGCCGCTGCTGGTCCTGACCGGGCGTCTGCTGCAGGGGTTTTCAGCCGGGGCGGAACTTGGCGGAGTCTCGGTCTATCTCGCCGAAATGGCGACGCCCGGCCGCAAGGGCTTCTATACCAGCTGGCAATCGGCGAGCCAGCAAGTTTCGATCATCCTGGCCGCTGCGCTCGGCTACGCGCTCAATCACTGGATGTCGGTCGACGACATCCACGCCTGGGGCTGGCGTATTCCATTCTTCGTCGGCTGCGCGATCGTGCCGATTATCTTCATCCTGAGGCAATCGCTCCTGGAGACCGAGGAATTCAAGGCGCGCAAGCACCACCCCACGACGGCCGAGGTGTTCCGATCCATGGCCGAGAACTGGACCGTGGTGATCGAGGGAATGCTGCTCGTGGCCATGACCACGACGACCTTCTATCTGATCACGGTCTATACGCCGACGTTCGGCAAGACCGTGCTGAAACTCAGCGCCGCGGACAGCCTGGTCGTCACCCTTTGCGTCGGCATTTCAAATTTCTTCTGGCTGCCGATCGGAGGCGCGCTGTCGGACCGGATCGGCCGGCGCCCGATTCTGCTCGCCATCGCTACGCTGGCGATTTTCACCACCTATCCCGCGCTTTCCTGGCTCACGGCGGCGCCGGATTTCGAGCGGATGCTGTTGGTGCTCCTCTATCTGTCATTCTTCTTCGGCGTCTACAACGGCGCCATGGTTGCCGCGCTTACGGAGGTCATGCCGGTCCAGGTACGCGTTGCGGGCTTTTCGCTCGCCTACAGCCTCGCCACGGCCGTGTTCGGCGGCATGACGCCGGTGATTTCGACTTACCTGATCGAAAGGACCGGGGACAAGGCGGCGCCTGGATATTGGATGAGCATTGCCGCCGCCTGCGGTCTGGTCGGTACGGTATTGCTGTACCGCCGGAAGGATTGGATCCGGCCGGGATGAATCTGCAACAGCCCGGTCTATCCGGTCAAGGAAAGTGATTATTCAGGATCGAAGCGGCCGGAAATCGAAGCCGGCCCTCGTTCTTCTCCTGCTGATCCACGCGCTCGCCCTGGCGACGGCGGCGCCGGCAGGCGAATCCGCGCCGAGCCGCTACACAACTGCTGCGGCGAGCGCCGACGGCATCGGCAAAGTCTATTTGGGCCGTGAGATTGCGCAGGTCATGAGCTTCCACGGCGCGCGATGGCTGGAGCGCGTCGAGCGCGCCGACGAGGAACGGCCGGAGCTGGTGCTCTCCGCGCTCGAGCTGAAGCCCGGCATGACGGTCGCCGATATCGGCGCGGGCACCGGCTATTACTCGTGGCGCATGGCGCAACGCGTGGGCGCGAGCGGTACGGTGTACGCGGTGGATATACAGCCAGAGATGACGAAGCTCCTCGAGCAGCAGATGTCGCGGCGCGGCGCCGCCAATGTGAAGCCAATGCTCGGCGGGTTAACCGATCCAGGGCTGCCGCCAGGCAGCATCGACCTCGCGCTGATGGTGGACGTTTATCACGAGTTCGAATATCCGTACGAGATGCTTGCCGCCATCGTGCGCTCGCTCAAGCCCGGCGGGCGCCTGGTGTTCGTCGAGTTCCGGGGCGGCGATGCGGCCGTGCCGATCAAGCCTCTTCACACCATGACTGAAGCGCAAGTGCGCAAAGAGGCCACCATTCACGCGCTGGAATGGGTGAAAACCGCGCGTGACCTGCCCTGGCAGAACGTCATCGTTTTTCGCAAGTTGTCCGGCAACTGACGAAATGCGCGGGCGAGGTGCATGTGTGGTATCGCACAGACCGCGCGTCCGCCGAGGGAGAGAGTATGGACATGAACAAACTCTCTCGAATCACCTCGTACGCGCATCGCAATCCATGGATCGCCGTGCTTGCGACGTTCGCTTTCCTTCTGGCAATGCCGGCATGGAAAATCGTTCATGCACAATCCGCGGAACACTTGCCAATGAGCAATGAGACGGCGGCCCATCGCCACGTCGAAGGGCTTGCAATGGAGCGCCGCGGAGACGAGCAGGGCGCATTCGTCGCCTTTCTCGAGGCCGCGGAAGAGGGCTACCCGCCGGCGCAGCGCCGGCTCGGCGAGATCTACGACAGCGGGAATTCTGCCGTTGCCCGCAACTATTCCGAATCCATCCGGTGGTACGAAAAGGCGCGCGAGGGGGGAGAAGAGATTCCGAAGCCGCAATCCCCTTACCCTGTGTTCGACGCGAGCCCCCCGACCAACATAAGGCATTGATCCCTCAGCGCGGCTGGCAACGGAAATCGCGGGAATTGCGTTGCGAATCACGGTGTTCTCCTCCCTGGTTGCGGATGTTAGATTAGCTGCTGTCAGGTCGCGCGCTGTTCCGCGACCAAGGCTTCGAGGAACTCGAATCGAGGAGAATGCAATGCAACGGCGCACCTTGTTGGGATTTCTTGCCTTGGGGCCCTTCTTTGCCCACGTTCATGCCGCCCCTCCAAAGACCATGAAAGGGATACAGGAAATGCAAGACAACTGGAAAACCCTGCTCGCGCCGGGCACCGAGATTCCCAGCGCGACCGAAGAGCTGAAACTGCCCAAGGAGGAATGGAAAAAACGCCTGCAGCCCGCGTCCTACGGCGTGCTGCGCGAAGAAGACACCGAGCGCCCCGGCACCAGCCCGCTGAACAACGAGAAGCGCTCCGGCGTGTTCGTCTGCGCCGGCTGCGGCCTGCCGCTGTTCACCTCGGAAATGAAATTCGAGAGCGGCACCGGCTGGCCGTCGTTCTTCACCGCCATTCCGGGCAACCTGCAGACCAAGACGGACTACAAGATCGTCTACCCGCGCACCGAATACCACTGCGCGCGCTGCGGCGGCCACCAGGGCCACCTGTTCGACGACGGCCCGGCGCCCACCGGCAAGCGCTACTGCAACAACGGCGTGGCGCTGAAATTCATCCCGAAGGACGCGAAGGCGTAACAAGCCTCAGTTCTTCGGCGAGCGGCTTCGCCGGGAAGTGAAAGCGCACCGGCCCGTCCGGCAGCGCTTTCAGGAACTGCTTCAGATAGGGATCCTCGGAGGCGAGAAGCTGGTCGGGCGTGCCTTCGCCCATCAGCTTGCCTTCCGCGATCACGTAGATGTAGTCCACCAGCTTGAGCGACTCCGAGACGTCGTAGGTCACGACGATCGAGGTCAGGCCGAGCGCGTCGTTCAGCTTGCGGATCAGCGTCGCGATGACGTTGAGCGAGATCGGGTCGAGGCCGGCAAACGGCTCGTCGTACATCGCCAGCAGCGGATCGGCCGCGATCGCGCGCGCCAGCGCCACGCGGCGCGTCATGCCGCCCGATAGATCGCCCGGCATCATGTCGCGCGCGCCGCGCAGGCCGACCGCGTCGAGCTTCATGAGCACCAGCGAGCGCACCAGTTCCTCGGGCAGGTCGTAGTGCTCGCGGATGGGGAACGCGATGTTCTCGTACACGGACAAGTCGGTGAACAGGCCGCTCGACTGGAACATCATGCCCATCTTGCGGCGCATTTCGTATAAATCATGGGTGGACAGCTCGTGCACCACCCTGCCGTTGACGCGGATCGCGCCGCCGTCGGGCGCGAGCTGGCCGCCGATCAGCTTGAGCAGCGTCGACTTGCCGCTGCCGCTGCCGCCGAGGATCGCGACCACCTTGCCGCGCGGGATTTTGAGCGACAGCCCGCGGAATATCTGCAGTTCTCCGTAGGAAAACTGCAGGTCGGAAACGTCGACCAGGTCGTTCGATTCAGCCACCGCGCGAATTCTACCCCGGGGTCAATCGGCGAACCTCACAAGTGCCGCGTTTCCGCGGGCGGCGACTTGAAATTGTCGTGCAGCATGTCGAAGTACCGGACTGGCGCATCGACAAACTCGTTCGCATCCACGCCTTCCAGGCAATTCACGCGCACCACATATGACCTGTTGCCCTTGGGGTCTTGCCCTTGCGAAAACGGCCGCACGCCGCAGACCGAGCAGAACAGGTGGTGGATTCTCTTCGGGCCGAACTGGTAGTCGCGCAGGTTCTCCTCCCCGGAGAGCAGCCGGAACGACTCCGCGGGCACCGGGGCGAGCCAGGCGCGCGACTTGAAGCAGATCGAGCAGTTGCAGCGGAACGTGCCTTCGGCGAGGTCGACGTCCGCCTCGAAGCGAACGGCGCCGCAATGGCAGCTGCCTTGATGAGTTTTCTTCATGGTCTGAGGTCCTGTTCAGGTTGCGGGTTTCAGGGCGAGCCGTGGCGGCGGGAAAGCGAGCGCGATCGCCACCGCGCCCAGGCCGACGGTGAACGAGCCGATGTAAAGCCAGGTATACGTGCCGAAGGCGTCGAAAATCCAGCCGCCGGCGAGCGGACCCAGCGCCATGCCAAGGCTCGAGACCAGGCTCGCGGCGCCGATCACGCCGCCCATGATGTGCGGCCCGAAATAGCTGCGCGCGAGCACCGCGTAGAGCGGCATCACGCCTCCATACGCCAGGCCGAAGACGAAAGACACGGCGTAGAACTCGCCCAGCCGGCTCGCGAAAACGAAGGCGCCCGCGGCGAGCGCCTGCACGAACAGGCCGGCGATGAGCACCCGCTTGGCGCCGTAGCGATCGCCGAGCATCCCGAACAGCACGCGCCCGCCCAGCCCGGCGAGCCCCTCAAGGCTGTAGATGCTCACCGCCGCCATCGCCGGCACGCCGCAGTAGATGGCGTAGCTGATGGTGTGGAAGATCGGCCCGGAATGCATCGCGCAGCAGGCGAAGTAGGTGGCGCCGAGGACGACGAACGGCAGGGAGCGCAGCGCCCCGCCGAGCGACATCTCGCGCCCGGGGCTCGCGCCCGGCGCCGGTGCGCCGGCGGGCGCCGCCGGCGGCTGGCGTACCAGCAGCGACGCCGGGACGAGGACAAGCGCGACAATGGCCGCGATCGTCAGTTGCGCGCCGCGCCAGTCCGTCGCCGTCAGCAGCCAGCTCGCGAACGGCGACATGGTCAGGGGCGCTACGCCCACGCCCGCCGTCGTGAGCGAGACTGCCAGCGCACGATGCCGGTCGAACCAGTTGCTGACCACCGCGATGAACGGCGGGAAGAAGCTTCCGGCGGCGAAGCCTACGAGCAGGCCATAGGCGAGCTGGAATTCCAGTAGGCTGCCGGCCCGGCTCGCCAGCGCGAGCCCGAGCGCGAGCAGGACGGATCCCGCGAGCACGACAGGCCGCGCGCCGATGCGGTCGCTGAGCGTGCCCCAGGCGAAACCGCCCGCGCCCATGGCGAGGAACACGAGCGTCATCGCGCCAGAGATCCCGGCGCGCGACCAGCCGGTCGCGTCCGACATCGGCTGCAGGAACACCGCCAGCGAGAACACGGCGCCAAAGGCGATGCAGGTCATCAGCGCGCCGGCAGCGACGATCACCCAGCCGTAGTAGATGCGCATGGCAGGTTCCTTTTCTGATCCGCGGTTTCAGTGCGAAGCAAGGCTGCAATCAGCGAGGCGGCGGCAGCGAATAGTGCGCCGACGCCAAAGGCGGCGTGATAGCCGCCTGTCAGCGCAGCTGGAATCGCGGAGCCGGCAGCGAGCAAAGCTTCGCTGCGCGCGGCGGCAAGGCTGGCAAGCACCGCGAGACCGAGCGCGCCGCCCATCATGAACGCGGTGTTGACGATGCCCGAGGCGAGCCCGGAATCCTCGGGGCCGACGTCGCCCATCGCGGCGAGCAGCACGGGATTCAGCGCCATGCCGCAGCCGAGGCCGAGCAGCGACATACCCGGCAGCACATGGACGACGAAAGTCCCGTCGACCGGCGCCAGCGCGAACAGCGCGAGCCCGATGGCCGCCAGCAGCATCCCCGCCGCGATTGGCGGGCGCAGGCCGAAGCGCATCACGATTTTTGCAGACAGGCCCAGCGAGAACGCAGCCATGATCAGGTTCGACGGCAGGAAGGCGAGGCCGACTTGCAGCGGGCTGTAGCCCAGCACGAGCTGCATGTACAGCGCCGAAATGAAGAACCAGGCGAACATGCCGGCGGCCCACAGGACTCCGATCACGTTGGCGACGGCGATGTTGCGCAGCCGGAACATGCCGAGCGGCATGAGCGGCTTGCTCACCCTGGCCTCGATGCCGAGGAACAGCGCGAATAGCGCCGCGGCGCCGGAAAGCAGGCATATGGTCTGCGTGGAAACCCAGCCCGCTTCGTTGCCGTTCACGATCGCGTAGACCGCGAGCATGAGGGACAAAGTCACCGTCACCGCGCCGGCGACATCGAGCCGCCCGGTTCCCGCCTGCCCGCGGTCGTTCGGTAGCAAGGCCAGGCAAAGCGCGTAGACGACGACGCCGATCGGCAGGTTGACGAGAAAGATCCAGTGCCAGTCCAGCGCGTTGGTGAGCGCGCCTCCGAGCAGCACGCCGATGCTGCCTCCGGCCGCACAGACGAAACCGTAGACGCCCATCGCCTTCGCCTGCTCCCCCGGCTCGCTGAACAGGTTCATGATCAGCGACAGCGCGATGGCCGAGACCACCGCGCCGCCCAATCCCTGCACCGCCCTCGCTGCGATCAGCAGCTCCTGCGAATTCGCCAACCCGCAGCCGAGCGAGGCCAGCGTGAACAGCGTGAGCCCCAGCAGGAACACGCGCCGCTGGCCGTAGAAATCGCCCAGACGGCCGCCCAACAGCAGGAAGCCGGCGTAGGTCAGCATGTAGGCGTTCACCACCCAGACCAGCGAGGTCTCGGAAAAGCGCAGGCTCTCGCGGATCGAAGGCAGGGCGACGTTCACGATCGTCGTATCGAGGACGATCATCAGCTCGCCCAGGCAAAGCAGGTAGAGCGCCAGCCAGCGCTGGCGGTCTGCGGATTCCGGCATCAGTTCTGCAGGTACTTGACGAGGTTTTCGACCAGGCCGCGCGTGCCCTGCTCGGCCCGCGTGTCGAACCAGAGGCACGTCGTGATTTTCTGCATGGCTACATCTTCTGCGGAACGATGACCATCCAGCCGACGCCGAACCTGTCGGTGAGCATGCCGAAGCGCGGCGAGAAGAACGTCTTGTTGAGCGGCATCTGCACCTTGCCGCCGTCGACGAGCGCGGCGAACAGCTTGTCGGCGTCGGCGGCGTTCTTGGCGTCGACCGACAGGCAGAAGCCCTGGAAGCTGGGCTTGTTGCCGCAATTGCCGTCGGAGGCCATCACCAGCGTCTCGCCGACGCGGAACGCGGAGTGCATGACCTTCTTCTCGGCGCCCGGCGGGATCATTCCCGGCGGCATCGGATCGGGGCTGTCGCTGTAGCGCATCAGCATCTCGACCTTGATGCCGAGGGCTTTCTTATAGAACTCGAGGGCCTCTTCGCAGCGGCCGTCGAAAAACAGATAGGGTTGAGCCTGCATCACATCTCCTTTCAGGTTTTCGCCAGGTATGCCGTGAACTGTTCCATGGTGCCGCCCCAGCCCTGCGTCATGCCGGCGCGTCCCGCCTCGAAGGTGGCGATTTCCTCCGGCGAGGCATTGATCGGCAACCATTCCAGCGTGAGCGTAGTCTTGCCGCCCTGCTCCGCGAAGGTCGTGGTGGACAGCATTTCGAGCGGCCAGGTGGGCGCCATCGGGTGGCGCGTGATGCCGCCCGCGGCATCGGAAAAGCAATTCACCAGCACCAGGCGCTGCGGCGCCTCGATTTCCCGGAACGTCCACTTGCCCCACATCTCGTGGCCGTCCGGCGTGCGCATGCCGTAGTGGTAGGTGCCGCCGGGCCGCAGATCCATCTTCGCGGCGATCACGGTGCAGCCCTTGGGGCTGAACCACTGCTTGAGGCGCTCCACCTCGGTCCACGCTTTCCAGACGCGGTCGCGCGGCGCGTCGAACACGCGCGATATGACGAACGGTTCAATTTTTTTCATAGTTGTCGTGATGCCTGACCCATGACATGGTGAATTCCAGTTTGTCCTCGTCGCGTCCCCTGGGCGCGATGTCGAGCCAGTTGTAGGCGCCGATCATCATGTCCAGGCCGCGCGCGTAGGTCGAATAGGTGTGAAACACGCCGCCCTGCGCATCTTTGCAGAACGCGCTGGCGCCGGGAAGTTCCTCCATGCGCGCGTCGCCCAGCTCGTAGTTGTACTCGACCTTGCGCTTGCCGATGTCCTCCTTGCGGAAGGAAACATGGAAATCGAAGTTGAAATCGTTGCCGTGCGACGACACCCACGGGAAACGCCAGCCCATGCGCTTGCGGAACACCTCGATTTCGGCCAGCGGCGCGCGCGACACGGCGACGAAACTGACGTCGCGCGCCGCGAGGTGCGGCAACGCGCCTTCGAAATGATCCGCGAGGTAGGAACAGCTCTTGCAGCCCGCCTCCCAGCCCGGCCCCAGCATGAAGTGGTAGACGATGAGCTGGCTCTTGGCGCCGAAGAGTTGCGCCAGCGTCCGTTTTCCCTCCGGCGCCTCGAATACGTAGTCCTTCTCCACTTTCACCCAGGGCAGCGACTGGCGCTCGCGCGCAAGTTCGTCGCGCTGGAGGCTGAACGCCTTCTCCTTCGCCAGCAGTGCCTTGCGGGCCGCCAGCCAGTCTGCCTGCGATACGATTTTGTTCGGCACGGCGTCTCCTACAGGTCGACCATGATCCTGAAGCCGCCGTAGATCATGCGCTTGGCGTCGAAGGGCATGCCCTTCGGGTCCATCATCCGCGCGAGGCGCTTGTCCTTCATTACCTTGGCCAGCACCCGATCGCGATCCCTGCGGGATTTGTAGACGATCCACGAGAACCACACCACCTCGCTGCCCTTCAGCTTGACGCTGCGCGGGAACGAGGTGCGCTTGCCCCACTTTACATCGTCGGCCACGCTCTCGCGGTACTCGAGCGCGCCGTGCTCGCGCCAGACCCTGCCCGCCTTGCGCGCCATGGCGCGGTAGGCCGCCAGTTTCTTCTTCGGTACCGGCACGACGAATCCGTCTACGTAACTCATGATTGCGCTTCTCCATTGAGAAAGGCTTCCAGCTTGACCAGAAACTCGCTCCAGCCGCGCTTGTGGCCGTCGCGCGACGCTTCGTCGAAGAACTGCTCGTGCAGAAACTCGAGATCGGTGCCGCCGCCCGCCGGCTTGAAGAGGATCGTCACCTGCGACACGCGGTCGGGCGTGGTATTGGGCCAGCACCAGGTGAATACCAGCTTGCGGTTCGGCGCGATTTCCTTGTAGATACCGGCGCACTCGTGCTCGCGCCCTTCCTTGCCGCCAAAGACGATGCGGAAGCGCCCGCCCACGCGCAGGTCGAGTTCCGCCGCGGAAACCGGATCATGGCCCGGACCCCACCATTTCGCTATCGTTTTCGGGTCGGTCCACGCCCGCCAGACCTTTTCCGGTGCGACGGGATAGTGGCGCGAGAGGGCGAGCGAGGGTTTGTCCGCGGGTTTATTCTTAACGTGGGCTTGTTCCATGTCTGCAGTTCCTCTTGTTGGTACAGGTAGCGGGCGAGCGAATCGAGCTTGTCGCTCCAGAATTTTTCGTAGCGGGACATCCACGCGGAGGCTGCCTTCATCGGCTGGGCGGAGAGCTCGCAGCTCACCACGCGCCCCTCCTTGGAGCGCGCGATCAGGCCCGCCTCCTCGAGCACGCGCAGGTGCTTCATGAAGCCCGGCAGCGACATGCCGTGCGGCGCCGCCAGTTCGCTCACCCCGAGGCTGCCGCCGCTGAGCGACTCCAGCACGCCGCGGCGCGTCGGGTCGGCCAGCGCGGAAAACACTTGGTCCAGGACAGGCTCTTCATACTTAACCATAAGGTTCAGTATTAATCAGCACGGCGGCCGTGTCAAGCACCCTAAAATGCCTGCGTGAACTCAAGGCCTTATGAAAACCTGACGCCGGACGCGGTGCTGGACGCGCTCGAGGGCATCGGCCTGCGCGGCGACGGGCGCATGCTGGCGCTGAACAGCTATGAAAACCGCGTCTTCCAGATCGCGCTCGAAGACGATTCCTACGTGGTCGCCAAGTTCTACCGCCCGCAGCGCTGGAGCGATGAGCAGATCCTCGAGGATCATGCGTTTTCGCTGGATCTGTCGGGGCGCGAGATTCCGGTCGTGGCGCCTCTCGAAATCGGCGGCAGGACGCTGCATCACGGCGCCGATTCGCGATTCGCGGTATTCCCGCGCCGCGGCGGGCGGCCGCCGGAACTGGAAGACGAAAAGGTGCTGGAGTGGATCGGCCGCTTCCTCGGGCGCATCCATGCCGTCGGCGCGACGAAGCCGTTCAAGGTGCGGCCGGCGCTCGACGTCGAGACCTTCGGCATCGAACCGCGCGACTGGCTGATCGCCTCGGGCATGATCCCGGAGGACTTGCGGGAAACCTGGGAGTCGACCGCCGACCTCGCGCTTGAGAGCGTGCAGAACCGCTTCGACATCGTGCAGGCCGGCCGGATTCGCCTGCACGGAGACTGCCACGCCGGCAACATTCTGTGGACGCACGATGGGCCGCATTTCGTGGATCTCGACGACGCGCGCATGGGGCCGGCCGTGCAGGACCTCTGGATGCTGCTGGCAGGGGACCGCGCGACCGCGACCATTCAGCTGCGCGCGCTGCTGGAAGGTTATGAGCAGTTCCACGCTTTCAACCGCGAGCAGCTGAGCCTGATCGAACCGCTGCGCACGCTGCGCCTCGTCCATTACTCGTACTGGCTGGCGCGCCGCTGGGAAGATCCGGCCTTTCCGGCGGCGTTTCCCTGGTTCGGCACGACACGCTATTGGCAGGATCGCATTCTCGAATTGCGCGAGCAGACTTCCGCAATGGACGAAGCGCCGCTGATCGCTTAAATTCGCGCGCCCGCATGCTCCTTTTCGCCGCCACCGTATTCACCAGCGCGTTCCTGCTGTTCCTGGTGCAGCCGATCATCGCCAAGCAGATCCTGCCCTGGTTCGGCGGCAACGCCTCGGTCTGGACCGTGTGCATGGTGTTCTTCCAGCTGGTGCTGCTCGGCGGCTACGCCTATGCCGACGCCGTCAGCCGCAAGCTCGCGCCGCGTTCGCAGGCCGTCGTGCATACGGTGCTGCTCGCGGCGAGCCTCGCCTTCCTGCCGATACTCGCGTCCGAGAGCTGGAAACCCGGCCCCGGCACCGAGCCCTCCCTGCGCATCCTCCTGCTGCTCGCCTCGACCATCGGGCTGCCCTACTTCCTGCTCTCCACCACCGGGCCGCTGGTGCAGGCCTGGTTCGCACGCAGTTTTCCGAGCGGCACCGTGTACCGGCTGTTCGCGCTCTCGAACCTGGCGTCGCTGATGGCGCTGGTGGCCTATCCGCCGGTGATCGAACCCGCATTCGCGCTGCAGTCGCAATCCTACGCCTGGAGCGCGCTGTACGTTGTCTTCGCAGTTTTGTGCGCCTGCTCAGCATGGAAGGCGGCGGGAAATTCTGTCGCGGCAAAGGATTTTTCTTCGGAAGAAAAAAACCAAGAACAGCCGGCGCCGCGCGCTTCTGACTACGCGCTCTGGCTGGCGCTCTCGGCGCTGGGCTCGCTGATGCTGCTCGCGGTGACCAGCCACATCACGCAGAACATCGCCTCGGTGCCGTTCGTCTGGATCGTGCCGCTGGTGTTGTACCTGCTGTCCTTCATTCTCGTCTTCGACGTCGGCGGCGCGCGCGGCCGCAGCGGCTGGTACTCGCGCAAGTGGGGCCTGCCGCTGCTGTTCGTGATGCTGCTGGCGATGTCCTGGACGTTGTACGAGAACCTCGGCGTGATGAAGATCCGCTACGCCATCGCGCTCTACTGCGCGGGGCTGTTCGCGGCCTGCATGTTCTGCCACGGCGAACTCGCGGCGATGCGGCCTGCGCCGCGCTATCTCACGCGCTTCTACCTGATGGTGTCGGCCGGCGGCGCAGCGGGCGGCCTGTTCGTCGGCCTGATCGCGCCGCGCATCTTCCACATCTTCCTGGAGCTGCCGATCGCGCTCATCGCCTGCGGCACGCTCGCCGCGCTGCTCAGCTGGCGCACGGCTCGCGGTCCCTCGGCGGGCAGGTTCGCCTACGCGGTACCGGCGGCCGCGCTCGCCGTCACCGGGGCGGTCGCCTGGCACGTCTACCAGTACGTAGCCTACATCGGCAGCGACGCGATACTGATGACGCGAAATTTCTACGGCACGCTGCGCGTCAAGCAATACGACCGCAGCGGCGACGGGAAAATCACGCGCGCGCTGGTGCACGGCGTCATCAACCACGGCTGGGAATACGTCGATCCGGCGACGCGCGCGCAGCCGATCAGCTATTTCGGCCCGGGCTCGGGGATCGCGAAGGCGCTCGATTTCTACAACCAGCGGCCGCGGCGCGTCGGCATCATCGGCCTGGGCGTGGGCTCCTTCACCGCGTGGGGAAAAACCGGCGACTACTTCCGCATCTACGAACTCGATCCCGACGTGGTCAAGATCGCGCGCGAGCAGTTCTGGTACCTGCCAGACGCCAAGGCGAAGATCGACATCGTCGTCGGCGACGGGCGCCTGAGCATGGAGCGCGACCCGCCGCAGAACTTCGACCTGATTTCCGTGGATGCCTTCTCCAGCGACGCGATACCGATGCATCTGCTCACGCGCGAAGCGCTGCGCGCCTACAAGCGCCACCTCGCGCCCGGCGGCGTGATCGTCTACAACGTCACCAACCGCTTCGTGAACCTGCCGCCGCTGATCAAGCTCGTCGCCGAGGCCGAAGGCATGAAGGTCCTGCTCATGGACGACGACCCGACGGAGGAAAAATACTCCGGCACCTCGTACGTGCTGGTGACGGACAACCCGAAATTCCTCGCCGACAAGCGCTTCGCCGGTGCCGACGACATCGAGCCCATCAAGGGCCTGCAGACCTGGACCGACGGCTTCAGCAACCTGTTCAAGGTCGTGCGATAGCTATTCCGGAAGATCGTCCAGCGCGCTTTCAAGGTGGGCGACATCAGCCCAGGATTTAATCTGCCAGCCGGCGGGCGTGAGTTCGATGCGATTCAGGCCGGCGTTGGGGATGCCGAATTCGCGTTGCGCGCTCAAGGGCAGCCCGGTGACGAAGCGATAGAGCTTGTCCAGCACGCCGCCGTGGGTGAACACCAGGATGCTTTTGCCTTCGTACGCATTCGCTATCCTTGAAATGACGGCAATGCTGCGGGCGGAAAAATCCCTGAGGCTCTCGCCGGTCCGGAACGCATAGTCCGGCTCGCGCGCCTCGAAGCGGGCGTAGTCCTCCGGGTACCGCGTCTTCACTTCCGCGTAGGTCAGGCGCTCGAAAATCCCGTAGTGCCTTTCCCGCAGGTCTTTTTCCAGCAGGATTTCCAGCGACAGCAGGTTCGCGGTCGGCCGCGCCGTCTGCCGCGCGCGCGAAAGGTCGCTCGAATAGATGGCGTCGAATTTTTCCCGCGATAGGACTTTCGACGCCGCCAGCGCCTGCGCCTGCCCGATCGCATTCAGCGGCACGTCGAGCTGCCCCTGCACGCGGTGCTCGGCGTTCCACGCGGTCTCGCCGTGGCGCACGATGCAGAGGCGCGTGGTCATTTCCTACCCGCCCCCATCCAGACGATCGCGCCGACGACGATGAAGGCTCCCGCGACCTGCAGCGGCGCCACGGCCTGGTCGAGGATCGCCCAGGCGAGGCCCAACACGGCGATCGGCTCGAAATTCAGCACCGCCATGTTGTTCACCGCGCCCAGCCGCGGCAGCACCACGAACAGCGAGGTGATCGCGGTGCCGTAGAACGCGGTCAGCAGCGCAAGCGCGATCCAGCCAGTGCGGTCGGCGGGCCAAGCGAAATCGCCCGCCGCCATGCCGCCGGCGAGCGTCACGACGGCGACGACGCTCATGGTGAGGAAGCTGCGCAGGCGGCCGTCCATGCCGACCAGCCAACGCGTCGTCAGCAGCATCGCCGTGGCGAAGGAAAGCGACGCGCCGCTCGCCCACAGCACGCCGGGGCCTATCTCGGCCCAGCGCCCGGCAAAGCCGGATAAATGCGCGCCCGCCCTTCCCCAGACGTCGAGCGCGAGCGCGAGGCCGGCGAGCGCGATGGGCATGGCGATCAGCACGCGCGGCCGCGGACGCTCGCCGCCAGAGGCCCAGGAGAGCAGCGAGAGCGCCAGCGGATGGGTGTTGAAGGCGAGCAGCGCGAGCGCCACCGGTATGCGCGCGACAGACGAATACAGGCAGTAGCTCTGGATCGTGAGCAGCAGCCCGATGACGATGGCTCGGTCTTTTCTTTCTACCCTTAGGGAAACACCGTTGTAGACAAGAAGAGCCAATACAAACAATGCCGTGCCCGTGGAGCGCACCACCACCGCCACGGTCACGTTGGTGCCGTGGTCGAACGCGATGCGCGCCGCAATGTGATTGCTGCCGAAGACGGCAGCAATCACCAGCATCAGGACGATGCCGAGCCCGCGCGATTCCAGAAAATCAGTCCGGCTTGATGTTGTTGTCTTTGACGACCTTGCTCCAGCGCGCCATCTCGCCGAGCAGGAATTTCTGCAGGTCTTCCGGGCTGCTCACCACCAGGTCCATGCCGAGCGTCTCGGTGAGCGTCTTGCGCAGGTCGGGCTGGCCGAGCGCCTTGACGAGTTCGGCGTGGAACTTGTCCAGGATCGGCCTGGGCGTGCCGGCGGGCGCGAATATGCCCCACCACGCCAGCGCCGAGAATCCCTTGAACCCCTGCTCGGCAAGCGCGGGCACATCCGGCATGGACGCCGAGCGTTTGTCGCCGGTGACGGCAATGGCGCGCAGCTTGCCATTCTTGACGTGCGGTCCGACAGCGGCCACGGACGCGACGCCCAACTCGATCTGGCCGCCGATCGTGTCGGTGATCATCGGCCCGCCGCCCTTGTAGGGCACGTGCACCAGCCTGATGCCGGCCGACTGCTGGACCAGGATCATGGTCAGGTGCCCGAGTGAGCCGTTGCCGATCGAGCCGAAGGAAACCGAATCCGGCCTGGCTTTTGCCGCCGCAATGACGTCGGCAAAGCTCTTATACGGTTTCGAGGGATTGGTGGTGATCGCCATCGGTGCGGTGCCGACCAGCATCACGGGCGCGAGGTCCTTGGCGGTGTCGAACTGCATCCCCGGGATCAGCGAGGGATTGACCGCGTGCGTGTCGAACACCACCACGTAGGTGTAGCCGTCGGGCCTGGACTTGGCGACGAATGCCGTGCCGATGGATCCCGATGCGCCGGGCTTGTTCTCGACGACGAACTGCTGCTTGAGCGCTTCGGTGAGCTTGACGCTCAGCAGCCGCGCCAGCGGATCCACCGATCCGCCCGGCGGGAACGGCACTATCAGTGTCACCGGCTTCGCCGGCCAGTCCTGGCCGTGGGCGCCGAAAGACGCCGCGAGCGACAGCAGCAGTGCGATTGCAAAACGTGGCATTGGCATTCCTCCCCGGTCGCTATGATAGCGGCGGAATCCACCCGGGAGAACAAAAGCAAATGAAACCCTTCGACCTGAACGGCAAAGTCGCGGTCGTCACCGGCGGCAACGGCGGCATCGGCCTGGGCATGGCGCGCGGTCTGGCCGCCGCGGGCGCAAAAGTGGTGGTCGCGGGCCGCAATGCGCAAAAGAGCGCCGCCGCGGCCAAGGAGGTCGGCGGCATCGCGATCGAGGCCGACGTCAGGAGCGAAGCCTCGCTACGGGCGCTGATCGCCGGGACCGTGAAGCACCACGGCAGGCTCGACATCCTCGTCAACAACGCCGGCATCAACATCCGCAGGCAGCCGCAGGAGTACACGCTCGCCGAATACCACGAGGTCATGAACACCAACCTCACGAGCGCGTTCAACTGCTCGCAGCTCGCCTATCCCGAGATGAAGAATGCCGGCGGCGGCAAGATCATCAACATCGGATCGATGATGTCCATTTTCGGCGCCTCGTTCACCACGCCCTACGCCGCATCCAAGGGCGGCATCGTGCAGATGAGCCGCGCCATGGCCTGCGCCTGGGCAAAGGACAACATCCAGGTGAACGCGGTGCTGCCGGGGTGGATCGACACCGATCTCACGCGCGGCGCGAGGCAGGACGTCGCCGGCCTGCACGAGCGCGTGCTCGCGCGCACGCCGGCAGGACGCTGGGGCGACCCGGCCGATTTCGCCGGCATCGCAGTGTTTCTTGCGAGCGCCGCCTCGGACTTCGTCACCGGCACGGCAATTCCCGTGGACGGAGGGTATTCAGTTCAGGGCTAGCTCCCAAGTCTCGGCAACCAGGTATTTGCCGAAGCTTTTGTGACGCGCGCTCGACACCAGGCGGAATCCTTCCGCCTGGTAGATGGCGCGCGCCGCAGCGAGATGGCTCTGCGTCCACAGCACCATCCTGCGGTAGCCGGCGCGCCGCGCGAATGCGATGCAGGCACGGGTCAGGCGCCTGCCGAGCCCCTGACCGCGCGCCCTGGGATGGACGATGAGCAGCCGAAGCTTGGATTCCCTGGCGGAATTCCTGACCAGGAAGACCGAGCCCACGACCTCGCCGTTCATTTCGGCGATCCAGCAGCGCTCGAATTTCGGCTTGAAATCGCGCACGAAGCCGGCGGCGATTTCGGCCACCAGCGCCTCGAAGGTCGCGTCGTAGCCGAATTCGCGCGCATAGAGCTCGCCATGCAGCTGCACCACGCGGCCCATGTCGCCCGGCCGGGGCCGCCTCAAGCGCACGGCTATGCGGCACACGTCAGGAAGCCAGCGTGCACTTGCCGTTGTTGATCACGACGATGTCGTTGCGCTCCGGGATGCGGCAGCGGAAAGAAACCGTCCTGCCATCGACCCAGATATCGGTGGCGATGGCTTCGCCGGGATAGACCGGCGCGGAAAAACGCACGTCGAACCCGGCGATGCGCGTGTGGTCGTAAGCCGCGACCGTCTGCAGGATGGCGCGGCAGGCCACGCCGTAAGTGCAGAGACCGTGCAGGATGGGCGCCGGAAAACCCACGCGCTTCGCGAGGCCGGGATCGGCGTGCAGCGGATTGCGGTCGCCATTCAGCCGGTAGAGCAGCGCCTGGTCCTTGCGCGTCGGCAGCGTCGCCGTCATATCGGGTTTGCGGCCGGGAACCGGATGCGGCTGCGGGCCGGGCCCGTGCTCGGAACGTGCGGGTCCGCCGAAGCCGCCGTCACCGCGCGCGAATGTCGACGAGCGCAGCGTAAACATCGGCTGCCCGTCGGCGGCGGAACGCACCGCGGCTTCCGTGCAGATGACCGCTCCCTTGCCGGCTCCCTTGTCGTAGGCGGCGGTAACGCGCGCGCTCGCGATCAGCTCGCCTTCAGGGGGCAAGGGCCGGTGCAGGGTCAGGCACTGCTCGCCGTGCACCACTTTCGTGTAGTCGTAGCCGCAGTCCTTCAGCAGCGGCACCCGCGTCAGCACGGTCGCCATCGACGGCACCGTCTTCAACGCAGGCTGCTCGAATACATATGGCAGCTCGTTCCGGTCGAGGGGATCGGCGCCCATGCCGATGCCGACGGCATAGAGCATGGTCTCGCGGTCCGTGTACCGGAAGCGCTCGCCGTCGCGCTTGAGGCCCATCAGGTGGTCGTAGTTGAGAGCCATCGCGTCCTCAGTCCAGTTCCATTCCGTCCATGCCCGAATTCTTGCGCACCTTCGGCAGCATGGCGCGGATCAGCCGGCCCGCTTCGGCGGGATCGGCCACCTGCTGCGCTTCCGCGCCGCGCCGCCAGCCTTCGCAGACCGCGATGCGCCCGACGCCGGCCTGGATCACGCGGCCCGTGATGTCCTGGGCCAGCTCGCTTGCGAGATAAGCGACGACCGGCGACACCCACTTCGGATCGCGCATGGCGCGCTGTTCTTCGGTCACCGCGCGCAGGCCCTCCGTCATGCGCGTCTGCGCGGAAGGCGACACCGCGTTCACCGTGACGCCGATGCGCTTCAACTCGCGCGCGGCGATGATGGTGAAGGCCGCGATGCCCGCCTTGGCCGCGCCGTAGTTCGACTGTCCCACGTTGCCGTAGATGCCCGAGGTCGAAGTGGTGTTGATGATCCGTCCCATGACCGGGTCGCCTGTCTTCTTGTGCAGTTCGCGCCAATGGGCCGCGGCGTGGCGCGACGGCGCGAAGGTGCCCTTGAGGTGCACCTGGATGACGGCGTCCCACTCCTCTTCGCTCATGTTGACGAGCATGCGGTCGCGCAGGATGCCCGCGTTGTTGACGACGATGTCGAGCTTGCCGTAAGCCTCCACCGCGTGGTCGATCATGTGCTTCGCGCCAGCCCAGGAGCTGACGTCGTCGCCGTTGACCACCGCCTCGCCGCCCGCCTTCCTGATGTCGGCGACGGTCTGCGCCGCGAACGAGGCGTCGCGGCCGGTGCCGTCCACGTTCGCGCCCAGATCGTTGACCACCACCCTGGCGCCGTTCGCCGCGAGCAGCAGCGCGTGCTCCCGGCCCAGTCCGCGGCCCGCGCCCGTGACGACCGCCACCCGCCCTTTGCACAATCCCGCCATGCCTGCCCTCCCCCTGTGTCTACCGTTTCCGGCCCGCTCAGCGCCGGCCCTTCTTCACGAAATCGAGCGACGCCTGGAACAGTTCCAGGTCCTTTTCGTAGTCGGCCGCATCGGCGCGCTCGATCTGGATCCACTCGCGCGTGCTCGCCACGCCGCCGGGCGAAAAGGGTCCGACGTTGTCGCGGGTAAACTGCAGCTCGGTCGCAGTCGCCACGGGCAGGCGCAGGCCGACGCCGTTGCCGCTGATGCAGGCGAACATCTTGTCGCTGGCGAAGTAGGCGTCGAGGCCGTTGATCTTGCGCGCGCTGACGCCCGGCAGGGCCAGCAGCAGCGCGTCGATCCGCTCTTTTCTAGAAGAGGGAATATCCGCCATCGATGAGGAAGGTGTCGCCCGTGTGGTAGCTGCTCGCATCGCTCACCAGGTAGACCGCGATGGCGCCGAAATCCTCGGGCTTGCCCCAGCGGCGCACCGGCACGCGCGGCAGCACCTTGTCGCGGAACTTGTCCCAGTTGAGCGCCTTTTCGGTCATCGCGGTCTCGATCCAGCCCGGCAGGATGGCGTTGGCGCGAATGCCGTGGCGTGCGAATTCCACCGCCAGCGCCCGGATCATGGAGATCAGGCCGCCCTTGGTGGCGGCGTAGTGCTCGCCACGCGGCTGGCCCGAGATCGCAGCCAGGCTGGCGGTGCCGACCAGCGCGCCGCCCCTGCCGTGTTCCGCCATGTGCCTGGCCGCGGCGCGCAGCGTATAGAACGCGCCGTCCAGGTTGACGCGCGTGACGCGCTTCCATTCCTCGGTCGTCATCTCGGTGAAGGATTTCACCGTCGCGCGGCCGCTCACGCCGGCATTGGCGAAGCAGGCATGGACCGGTCCGAGCGCGGCGACGGTTTCGGCAAAGCGCTTTTCAACTTCCTGTTCGTCGCCTACGTCGCAGTGCAGCGCGATCGCTTTCCCGCCATGGGATTGTATTTTTTTCAGGGAAATTTCATTTTTTTGGGCATTCGTGCCCCAAATGCAGACCGCGGCACCCGCCTGCGCGAGCGCCTCGGCCATGCCCAGGCCGATGCCGCTGTTGCCGCCGGTAATCAGCGCCGTCTTGCCGGTCAGATCGAAAGCCTTGTAGGCCATGGGCGGCTCGCCAATTAGAATTCAAACATCATGAACGAAAAGTACGGCGTCGGGCAATCGGTTTCGCGCTTCGAAGACCCGCGCCTGCTGCGCGGCGAGGGACATTTCATCAACGACCTCGTCGTCCCGGGCATGGCCCACATCGCCTATGTGCGCTCGCCGCATGCGCGCGCGCGCATCGCCGCGATGGACGCGGCGGCAACGCTCGCCGCGCCGGGCGTGCTGGGCGTGTTCACCATCGACGACCTGGAACGCGACGGCGTCGGCGTCACGTCGCCCTCGCTCAAGCGCAGCCGCCCGGACGGCAAGCCCGCCTTCTGGCGCGCGCACCCGGGCCTCGCAAAGGGGATCGCGCGCCACGTCGGCGACCCTGTGGCCATCGTCGTCGCGGAGACGCTGGCGCAGGCAAAAGACGCCGCAGAACTGCTGCAGGTGGACTACGAGGCGCAGCCCGTTAGCGGGCCTGTCTGGGAGGAATGCCCCGACAACATCAGCAACGTATTCGAGGTCGGCAACCGCATCGCGACCGAGGCCGCGTTCGCGGCCGCTGCTCATGTCGTCAAGCGACGCTACACCGTGTCGCGCGTGCACGCGCAGTTCATGGAGCCGCGCGGCGCGCTGGGCGTGTGGGACCGGGGCGAAGACCGCTACACCCTGCATTGCGACGTGCAGTATCCGCACCGCGTGCGCGAGATCCTCGCCGGGGTGCTCAAGGTCCCGGAACACCGCATCCGCGTCGTCAGCCAGGACGTCGGCGGCGCCTTCGGCGCCAAGGGCTGGGCGCACTTCGAGCACCGGCACGTGCTGTGGCTCGCGCGCAAGCTCGGCCGTGCCGTGAAATGGACCTGCGACCGCAGCGAGTCGCTGCTCGCGGATGAGCACGGGCGCGACCTGTCCTCCGAGATCGAGCTCGCCTTCGACGCCGATCACCGCATCCTCGCGCTGCGCGCGCAAAACGTCAGCGCGCTCGGCGCCTACGTCTCCACCGACCGCAACCTGCTGCCCGGATTCGTCAACCTGGGCTCGCTTGCCGGCATGTACGTGATTCCGGCGGCGCATGTGCGCGTCACCAGCGTCTTCAGCCACACGCAGTCGCTCGCACCCTACCGCGGCAACGGCCGGCCGGAGGCGATTTTCCTGCTGGAGCGCCTGATCGACGACGCCGCGCGCGAACTGGGCATCGACCGCGTGGAATTGCGCAGGCGGAATTTAATCAGGACCTTTCCATACAAGACCGCGATCACCTTCACTTACGACTGCGGGGACTTCGAGAAGGGACTGGACAGGGCCCTTGCTCTCTCGGACTGGAAAAATTTCCCCGAAAGAAAGAAGCAATCCCTGTCGAAAGGAAAACTTCGCGGCATCGGCCTCGCCAACGCCATCGAACGCGCCGCGGCGCCCGGCATCGAATACGCGGAAATCCGCTTCGATTCCTCGGGCGGCGCGACGCTCGCGGTCGGCACCAAGAGCCAGGGCCAGGGACACGAGACCATGTACCGCCAGATCGCGGTGGAACGCCTCGGGCTCGCGCCCGGCGAGCTGCGCTTCATCGAAGGCGACACCGACGCCGTTGCCTGGGGCGCGGGCACGGGGGGCTCGCGCTCGGCCGCGATCGGCGGCACCGCGCTGTGGCTCGCCGCCGACAAGGTGATCGCCAAGGGCAAGCGCATCGCCGCGCACCTGCTGGAAGCGGCCGATTCGGACATCGCGTTCGCCTCCGGGCGCTTCAGCATCGCCGGCACCGACCGCGGCGTTTCCATCAAGGAAGTGGCGCGCGCCTCATTTGCCTTCGCCACGCTGCCCAGGAACATCGAGCCGGGCCTGTTCGAGAGCGCGACGTTCTCGCCCGCGCAGGAGACTTTCCCGAACGGCACGCACGTCTGCGAAGTAGAGGTCGATCCGGATACCGGGGCCATCGAGCTGCTCAACTACGCGGTGGTGGACGACGTCGGCACCGAGATCAACCCGCTCACGCTGCAGGGCCAGGTGGTGGGCGGCATCGTGCAGGGCCTGGGCCAGATCCTGATGGAGCAGATCGTCTACGACGCCGACGGCCAGCTGCTCACCGGCTCCTTCATGGACTATGCCATGCCGCGCGCCGGCGACATCTGCGATTTCAAGGTCGGCCACAACGCGGTGCCGACGAAACTCAATCCGCTCGGCGCCAAGGGCGCGGGCGAAGCCGGCACCGTGGGCGCACTCGCCGCGGCGATGAACGCGATCGTGGACGCGCTCGGCACGGAAAACATCGAGATGCCCGCCACGCCGGAACGGGTATGGAGGGCGCTACGTACGAAACCGCACACCACAAATACCGGCCTCTAGGGCTCCCGACGCTGCGGCCTCGAGCACAACGCCCGCGAATACCGGTTCCGGGCCGATTCCCGGCAGGAAATCGATCGCGCCCGCATCGAGCGCGATACGGAATTTCCCGCCACCCAGTTCCTGCGCCGGCCGCTCCATGATCCCGCCCCACTTCGCGGCCAGCGCAGCGGCGTCGGGGCATTCGATTTCCACCGCGAGCAGGCGGCGCGCGACGTTGTCGCGAATCGCGCGCTGCCAATCGGGTCCAGCCGGCGCGTAATGTCCCATCGGATCGCTGCCACCATCGGTGCGGTTGAATTCCAGCATCGCCGCGCCAGTGTCTTTGGGGTGCAACTGCACGCCCAGGTAGCCGCCGTGCCGGATCACGTTGGCGGCGCGCACGCCCAGCGACTCCGCGTGCCGCTGCCGGCGCTCGGGATCGTCGCAGTCCATGATCACCATGTAGCCGTAGCGCCCGCCGTGGCGCTCCAGGAAACGCCCGGCCGTAGTGCCGGAGCGCGTAGGCGAGACGATTTCGATGAAGCTGCTGCCGACCGGGAACAGCACGTTCTCCAGGCCGTACCTGGCGACGTTCGGGTCGCGATGGCACTCTTCGAGGCCGAGCTGCGACTTGATCTTCGCGGCCTCGGCGGCGAGGTCTGCCGCGACCAGGCAGACCTGCCGCAGCCGCAGGTAAGGCGCCACGCTCAGATGCCCTTGAACGCCGCCGCGCGCTTCTCCACGAAATGCGCCACGCCTTCCCTGAAATCCGGCGTGGTGAAGCTCTTCTGCATCTCGCCGTCGGCCAGCGCGAGCGCTTCGTTGAAATCCTGGAACAGCGCCTTCCACACCTGCGCCTTCATCACCGCCATGGAGCGCGGCGACACGGCCTGCGCGAGCGATTTCGCATAGGCGAGGACTTCCTGCATGAAGGTTGCCTGCGGGAATACCTTGTTGACGAGGCCGATGCGCTCGGCTTCGGCGGCGCTCAGCTTGCGCGCCGACAGGAGAAGGTCGAGCGCGTGCGCGGGCCCGATCAGGCGCGGCAGCAGCCAGCTGATGCCGTGCTCGGCGATCAGGCCGCGCTGGGCGAAGGAGGTGGTGAATTTCGCCTCGCTGCCGGCGAAGCGCACATCCGCATAAAGCGCCAGCACCAGTCCCAGTCCCGCTGCCGGCCCATTCAGCGCCGCTATCACGGGCTTGCGCGCCTGCAGCAGGTAGCCGAAGCGGCCGCCGTAATGCGGGCCGACGTCGGGCCCCAGGCCCGTATGAAAGTCTGGTCTTTCATCCTTCACCTGGGCGGCGCTCCTGCCGCCGGCAGGGATGCTCTGCAGCAGCTTCATGTCCGCGCCGGCGCAGAAACCGCGGCCGGCGCCGGTCAGCACGATCACGCGCGCCGCCTCATCGGCCACCGCGTCCGCGACGGCGCGCTTCAGGCCCTGGCCCATCGCCGCCGTGAAGGCATTCAGCGAATCCGGGCGATTCAACGAAATCACCGCGATACCGTCCTTCACCTCGCAGATCACATCTTCGTAGGCACTCATAGGACCTCCTGTTGGCGGACTAGACTGGGTCCGGCGTTCATGGCCGGCATTTCAGCGGCAGGAAAATCACCGGGATATCCGTCTTGTTTTCGCCGTTGACGGTCATCTTCTCGGGCGCCGTGGAATTGCCGCACACCCACGCCACGGGAACGATCGGCGCGTCGGCGACCACGGCCGGGCGCAGCGTGAGCACCTTGCCCTTGAGGGCGCTGTTCGCGTGATTGCCGAAGGTGATGTGGATCGCGCCGCCCTGCACCAGCACCGAACTGACGAGATTGCTGACGATCTTGTCGGCCGGCGGCAGGCCGGCCGCATCGTTGCTGCCGGGGAACGGCTGTCCGAGGGCCCATGACGCGGCGACGGGCGCTTTCGCGATATCCGCCAGCGGCAGCGCTTCGATGATCTGGTCCCTGACGATTTTCTCCTGGTAACTCGGCACCGCCATCAAGGCCAGGACGGCAACGACCCCGATCACAACCATCACCTCGATCATGGTGAAGCCGAGGCGCCGTTGTCTCATCAGGCTTGCGAAACGCCTAGACGGCGTTTTCCAGCGACTTCTCTATGTCCTCGGTGGTAGCGCGGCGCATTTCGCGCCGCTCGGACAGGTCGAAGCGCCGCCCGCGATGCAGCACGGCGCGGTTGTCCCACATCACCAGGTCGCCCACCTGCCAGCGGTGCTGGTAGACGAACTGGCGCTGCGTGGCGTGCTCGAGGAGGTCCATCAGCAGCATGCGGCCTTCCGGCACCGTCATGCCGAGGATGTGCGTTGCGTGGATGCCGACGAAGAGCAGCTTGCGCTTCGAGCCCGCGTGCGTGCGCGCCAGCGGCCACACCGCCGGCGGAATGGCCTTCTTCTGCTCCTCCGTGTAGCCGGTATCTCCCATCATCAGCCGCGAATGCAGCGCATGGTGTTCGGCCTCGAGGCCAGCGATGTCTTTTTTAAGGTCGTCCGGCAGCGCGTCGTAGGCCGCGCGCAGGTCGGCGAATTCGGTCTCGCCGCCCTTCGCCGGGATTACGACCGAATGCAGCATCGAGTAGCGCGCCGCGGGCTTCTGGAACGAGCTGTCGCTGTGCCAGAGCCGGTTGGCGATGTTGTTGACGATCTTGGCGTGGTCGCGCGGCGCCACCTTGCCGTCGCCCTGCACGTTCGAGATGTCGGCCAGCTCGTCGTACTTGAAGCGGTGCGGCTGGCCCTTGCGGATTTTTCTCAATCCAAGGTCCAGGGGTCCGAATTGCCTCGCATACGCGATCTGCTGGTCTTCATCCAGTTTCTGGCCGCGCCACACCAGCACCGCGTGCCGGTCCATGCCGGCGACGATTTCCCTTACCTGCGCCGCGTTCAGCGGCTTCGACAGGTCGGCACCGCTCGCCTCGGCGGCGAGCAGCGGGCGCAACGGCTTGAAGGCGATGGCCATGGCGTGGTTTCAGTCGGCCTTGATGTTGTTATCTTTGACCACTTTGGCCCACTTCGCAATCTCGCTGCGCACAAACGCGCCGAACTGCTCGGGCGTGGATGCCACGACTTCCAGGCCCAGCCCCGCGAGCCGCTCGCGCACGTCCGGCATCGCCAGCACTTTCGCGCTGTCCGTGTAGAGGCAGGCAAAGAACGGCGATGAAAAAACCGATGAACCGCATCGACCCCCTCCTTCGCCAGCATTCTTGACGAAGTCGGGGGCCGGCTCAAGCCGGTGTTTACAGGGCGATGACGAGCAGCAGGATGACGATGATGACGAGCAGCCAGTTCTGGTCGGTCATGCCGCCCGCGGGCAGCGCATCGATCCGGCCCGCGAGCTTGCCGACTTCCTCGTCGGTCAGCGCGTCGACCCTGGCCTGGGCGTCCTTCGGCATGACGCCGAGCGACTCCAGTTTCTTCGCCACCTCGGGGCGCGCGAGGAGCGCCTTGACGCGCTCGCGTTCCGATTGTGCCGGAGCCGCTTCATTGGTGCCGATCAGGCCGGCGCTCGCGGGTGGGGCGTAGGCACAGACGCCAAGCAAAACGGAAAAAGCGACAGCAGACAGGACATGGCGGGGGTTGCAGGTCATGTTGCCTCCTTCCCCTTTCGACCCCGAAATTCGGCGCCGGGTTCGCGGCAAAACTGTCGCCATGTGCCGACGCAAAACCGCGCCGCCATTCAACCGGGAGGATAATTCGGAGCGGAGGAGTTCGAACATGACCCCGATGAGGAAAATCGCCGCGCTGGCGTTGCTGGCCTGGTCGGCGGGCGCCGCGGCGCAGGCCTATCCGGCGAAACCGATCCTGATGCTGGTGCCGCTGCAGGCGGCCAGCGCGGTGGACAACGCCGCCCGCCTGGTGGCGCAGAAAATGTCGGATAACATGGGCCAGCCGATCGTGGTCGAGAACCAGCCCGGCGCCGCCGGCCTGATCGGCGCCGAGCGCGTGGCGAAGGCCGCGCCCGACGGCTACACCATCGGCGGCTTCAACGACAGCATCATGACGATGCTGCCCAACATGCACGCGAAGCTCGCCTGGGACATCCAGCGGGATTTCGTGCCGGTGTCGCTGGTCTCGACCATGGAATGGGCTCTCGTGGTACCGCCCGGGTCGAACCTGCACAGCGCGGCCGACCTGATCGCGGCGGCGAAAGCGCGGCCGGGCGCGCTCAACTTCTCTTCCGGCGGCAACGGCAGCCCGCAGCACATCGCCATGGAGATGTTCAAGGCGCGCGCCGGCATATTCGTCACCCACATCCCGTATCGCGGCGCCACCGCCGCCGCGCTGGACGTCGCCACCGGCCAGGTGGACGTGCATTTTTCCGGGATGCCGACGGTGTACACGCTGATCAAGGGCGGCAAGCTCAAGCTGATCGGCGTCGCAAGCCCCGCGCGCTCGGCGCTGTTTCCCGAGGTGCCGACGATCGCGGAGTCCGGGCTGCCCGGATTCGAGTTCCGCTCCTTCTTCGCCATCACCGCCCCCGCCGGGACGCCGCGCGACATCGTCGCCCGCCTGAACGCGGAAGTCGCCAGGGCCTGCGCCGATGCCGCGGTGCGCGACAGGCTGGTCGCGCAAGGCTTCAGCGTGGTCGCTTCGCCGCCGGAAGAACTCGCGCGCGTGACGCGCGAGCAACTCGAGCGCTACGCCAGGCTCTTCAAGCAGGCCGGGATAACAGCCGAATGAAAATGCTCCGGCATGTACTTGCCGCCGCCGGGGCCCTACGGAAAACTCGCGCCGTAACTACTGGCGTACGGTCGCAAGGCGCTGGTTCGCCAGCGCGAGGCGGTCCACCACGTTGCGCGTCAGCGCCTTCACCAGCTGCAGCTGCGCGTTCAGGCTCATCTGCCCCAGCGCGGTCGGATCGAATTCGGCGATCAGCAGGTCGGTCATCGCGTCCGCGGTGGCGTGGCGCGGCAGCTCGCCGCCCCAGATGTAGGCCATCTCGCCGAAGAATTCGCCCGCGCTCACCATGTTCAGCAGCCGGTTCTGCCGCACGATCTTGACTTCGCCCTTGGCGACGAAGAAGAAGCTCTGCCCGGGCAGGTGCTCCTGCACGATGTTCTTGGCCCGCTCCAGGCGCGACCACTTGCCGGCGCGCGCCAGCTCCCAGATTTCGGCGTCCGACAGCGCCGAGAGCATCGCCACGCGCTTCAACGCAACGAATTTTTCGCTGTCCGGGATCGCGTTCGGCGGCAGCACCAGCGCGCCCAGGCGCGACAGCTCGAAGGCGAGCTCGTTCCAGGTCGCAAAGCGGTGCTCGGGCTTCTTGCCCAGCAGCTTCAGCATCGCCATGTCGATGTCCTTGGGCAGCCCCTTGCGCAGGCTCGAGGGCGGCGCCGGATTCTCGATCAGGATCTTCTTCACCAGCGCTTCGAGCGTGTCGGCGACGAACGGCCGCCGCCCGGTGAGCAGTTCGTAGAGCACCACGCCCAGCGAGTACATGTCGCTGTGCAGCGTCAGCGTCTTGCCCTCGATCTGCTCGGGCGACATGTAGAACGGCGAGCCCATGGCGGCCGTCTGCACCACCTGCGTCTTGCGCAGGAACGCGGCGCCGAAATCGGCGATTTTCACGTCGGTGCCCTGCACGATCATGATGTTCGCGGGCTTGATGTCGCGGTGCACGATGCCCTGGGCGAAGGCGTAGTCGAGCGCGCCGCAGCACTTGAAGCCGATCTGCAGCACGTCCTCGATCGGCAGCAGCTTGTCGGGCTTGACGTACTGCGCGAGGTCGCCGCCGCTGACGATCTCCATCGCGATGTAGCCGGAGTTCTCCTCCACCACCGCGTCGAGGATGGCGACGATGTGCGGGTGGCGCAGCTTGCCGGCGAGCGAGGCCTCGTTCAGGAACTGGACGCGATAGACGGAGCCGAACTCGGGATCGCGGAACACCTCGGGCTCGATGGTCTTCAGCGCCACTTCCTTGCCGGAAAAGGTGTCCCTGGCGAGGTAGACGGTCCCGGTCGCGCCCTTGCCGAGCAGCTTCTGGACGTCGTACTTGCCGACCTGCAGGCTCAGGTCTAGAGTGAAATCTCCGGCCATGCCCTTGAATTTACCTTAAAAAGGAGACCACCATGCTATCGGCCCGCGCGCTCGCAGCGAGTCTGCTTTTCTGCTTTTTTTCCGGCGCAATGGCCCAGGCTCCGGCGCCGCGGATCCGCGGCGCCATCGAGAAATTCGACGCCGGCATGCTGACCATCAAGCAGCGCGACGGCGGCACGATCGCCGTCAAGGTCGGCGACAAAGTCGGCGTCACCGGCGTGGTCGCGGCGCCGTTGTCCGACGTCAGGACCGGCAAATTCATCGGCACCGCGACCCTGGGCAGCAAGGACGGCGCGCTGGTGGCGCTCGAAGTGCTGATCTTCCCGGATGCCATGCGCGGCGCCGGCGAGGGGCATTACGCCTGGGACCTGAAGCCGGAAAGCATGATGACCAACGCCAACATCGAAGGACTGGTTTCCGACGCCACCGGCCGCAGGCTGATGCTCAGGTACAAGGGCGGCGAGCAGACCGTGCTGGTGCCGGAAGGCACGCCCATCGTGACCTTCGTGGATGCCGACGCGAGCGCGCTCAAGCCCGGCGCGCACGTGTTCATTTCGCGCGCGACGCGCGAAGCCGACGGCAGCATCAGCGCCGCCCGTGTCGCCGTCGGCCTGGACGGCCTCATCCCGCCGATGTAGCTAGATGAGTTGCAGGAAAATCCTCGCCAGGCCGATGATGGAGACGACCCATACGCCGGTGCGCAGCCAGGGAATGCCGGCGACGTAGACCACGGCGTACGCGATACGCGCATACAGGAAGATCTGCGCTCCCTGCAACGTCGTGGCGTTGGTCTTTCCTGCGGCGACCGCCACCAGTACCAGGACCGCAAACAGCACCAGGTTCTCGAGCATGTTGCGGTGCGCGCGCGCCGCGCGCCCAGCCCAGCCGCGTATCTCCGGCAAGCCTTCGCGGTTGCCGGCGAGCGTCGCCAGCCCGACCTGGAATGCGGCGCCCTGCGCAGCCACGACAGCTTGCACAACCGTCAGCAATACGGCCCATACCAGCAGCGTAAACTCCGGGTTCATGTCGATCCCTCCCTCGGGTAAAGGAGCGAGGATACGCCACCGGTTACAACTTGAAACACATCATTACCAAAATGTCCGCCCGCCGGCGAACGCCGGCGGTATTCTTCATGTCCAAGAGGTGACCATGAAAACCACTAGAACAGCTCTTGTACTTTCAGTGCTCCTGATAACCGCCGTGGCGACCGAGCCTGCGTACGCGTGGGGCCGGGGGCGCGGTTGCTGCTGGGGCGCTCCGTTTGTGGCTGGCGCATTGGTGGGCGGTGCATTGTTTGCCGGGTACCCCTACTACTACGGCTACGGGCCCTATTCGCCGTACTACTACCCGCCCTACTATCCGCCGGCCGTCGCGCCTGCCCCGTCGGTGTACATCGAGCAGCCCGCGCAACAGCAGCTCGCGCCGGCAGCGCCACAGCAGCAGATGCAGGGGTCCTGGTACTACTGCGCCGCGTCGCACGCGTATTACCCCTACGTGAAGGACTGCCCGTCCGGCTGGCAGCGGGTCGCCCCGCAGCCTGGCTGATGCAAGGATGAATGCCATGCCAATCATTTCCCGCGTCGCACTCGCCGGTTCGTTGCTGCTGCTCGGCGCCTGCGTGAGCATGCCCACCGGCCCCAGCGTGATGGTGCTGCCGGGAACCGGCAAGAGCTTCGACCAGTTCCGCGCCGACGACATGGACTGCCGGCAGTTCGCCAGCAGCCAGGTCGGCGGCACTTCGGCGGACCAGGCGGCCGCGGACAGCGGCGTGAAAAGCGCGGTGATCGGCACGGCGATCGGCGCCGCGGCAGGAGCGCTCATCGGCGGCAATCATCAGGGCGCAGCCGTGGGTGCGGGAACCGGTTTGCTGTTTGGCAGCGCAGCGGGCGCAAATGCCGCCAATGCCTCCGGGCGCACGCTGCAGCAACGCTACGACCACGGCTATACGCAATGCATGTACTCGAAGGGGCACCAGGTGCCGATGGCGGGCTATGCCAATTCGCCCGCGCGGCGTCCCGCCATGAGCTACACGCCGCCACCGCCGCCCCCGAACGCGCCGCCGCCGTATGGAGCGGGTTCACCGCCTCCGCCCACAGCGAGCAGCGTGCCGCCGCCACCTCCGGGCACGCCGCCACCGCCACCGCCCGGCGCGCACTGACGGCGCCGCTTGCCGTCGCCACAGGGCGACGAAATTTCCGCGCCTCGAAGCCCGGGCGCGAACAAACGATTGATTTGACGCGGAGCAGATCCCGCATGGCATGAACTTCGCAGGGAGAAGGTTGCAGATGCATTGCACCTTTTTTCTGACGAAGGAGCAGTCATGAAAACCATGCCGTACATCGCGTCCGTCGCGCTCGTTTCTGCAAGTCTGGCCGCCTGCGACTCTCAGGCCCCGGTCGAACCAGCTGCCGCCAATCGCGCGCCCGCTTCGCCCTCCACGCCGGTCGCCCAGGGCGCGCCGGTTGCCCAGGGTACGCAGGCCGCGCCAAACGCCGCATCCAGCGCCGACGCCGAATTGAGCGATAAAGTGAAGTGCACCCTGACCAGCGCCAGCGGGATGGAGATCCAAGGCGTCGAGGTCCAGGCGTCGAACGGCGTCGTGACTCTCTACGGCATGGTCGAAGCGTCCTCGGCGAAGGACCGCGCGGCGATCCTCGCCCTGGGCATCGACGGCGTACGCTCCGTCGTCAACAATCTGGTGGTGATCCGCGGCTCCTGAACGGCGCCGCGGATCGGGGCGAGCGCCCTTACAGAGTGGTGATGGCGAACCGGCGATACCGGTAGCCGCCCATGCTGCCATAGCTCGGCAGCGGCCGGATGACGCGTGTTTCAGCGACGGTCACGGGTTCGACCGGCGCGACCGCCGCCTCGCCCGCCGGCGCGCTCGCGCAGCCGGTAATTCCCGCCACCGCCAATCCTGAGACCACTGCCCACGCCAGTTTATTCGTCTTTTTCATGATCGCTCCTTATGTGGAGGTCCGATGACTCTTTGTACCCCCGCCACCGGAAACGATCGGCTTTTCTTCGCGCCGCCGTGACTTAATTTCCACGGCAAAACCGGAGATCCGTCACGGGCGCCGCAGCAATTGTGACTTTTGCCGGGGCCTTCAGACGGACGGCAGGGTTCCGGGATCGAGCGGATAGACGGGCCGGCGCACGCGGCTGAATTTCAACTGTGAATAATCTGACGTGCAGACGCCCTCGCCCGCGCACTCGACCACCGCCTTCGCGAGCGGGCCGAGGCCGGCGCGCCAGTGCACGCGGCTCTTCAGCATGACATAACGCTTTTTCGCCGGTTCGATGCCGAGCGCGCGGAAGGAGCCGATGTCGTGCGGCTCGACGTGGCGCGATATCACCGCGATTTCCGCCTTGCCGGTATCGAGCACCGCCGAGGGGCCCATGTCGGCGAGCTCGCCGCGCGCCATGGGGCCCTCGTTACGGTAGATGCCGTTGCAGATGCGCCGCACGTTGCCGGTCACCGTGCGCGGCCTGCCCTTGAGGCCGATCGCCGGCATGTCCATCTTGCCGCCCAGCGGGATCGTGACCCGCGCGCCCTCGCCCGCCCGCTTCATCTGCTCGACCGCCTGCGGGTCGCAGATCGCGAACGCGGCGACCTCCTCCAGCCCGGCATCGAGGATCGCGCCCAGCACCGCCATCGTGTCCATGCTGCCGCCGGAGGCGCAGTTGTCGTAGTGGTCGAGCAGCATCACCGGCCGCGCGCCCATGTCCTTCGCGCGCAGCAGCGACTGCTCGAGCGGCTCGATCCTGTAGACGAACTGCTCGCGCGCCCGCCACGCCATGTCGAGCAGTTCTTCGCTCAGGGCCCGCGCTTTCGCCGGGTCGCCGTCGGTGACCACCACCGCAGAGGATCCGGCATACGGAATGTCGGCGTGCGGAAAGCCGACGAAGAAGCTTGCGGACAGCGTTCCCTGACGTTCCATCTCCCGTGCGCGCGATTGGATTTCCTTGTTGGGCGAGTCAAGGCTCGACTGGCGCATGACGTGGGGCAGCATCGGCCGATGGCCGAAAGCCATGACCGGTTTCGCTTTTTTCTCCAGCATGGAAAAAATCGCCCGCCCGGCGCGCATCCCGGTCTCGTGCATGTCGACGTGCGGATAGGTCTGATAGCCCGCGATCACCGTCGCCAGGCGGCCCATCGCCGGAAACAGGTTGGTGTGCATGTCGAGCGCGACGCCGATCGGCACCTCGGGCGCGATTTTGCGGATGCGGCCGAGCAACTCGCCCTCGCCGTCGTCGTGGCTGCGCGTCACCATCGCGCCGTGCAGGTCGAGCAGCACCGCGTCGCAGCCCTTCGCCACGGCATCGACGATGCGCCCGGCCATCGCCTCGTAGGCCTCGTCCTCCACGGGCGCGCTGGGCGCCGCGTTGCCCGCGACCGGATAGACCGCTTCGGCGCCCGCCTTTTCGGCCAGATCGATGAAGGCGCCGATCGCGGTGCCCGTACCCTTGAACGCCTCGTACACCTCGCGCCCCTCGGGCGGCAGCGGCCTGCCGTGCGCGAAGCGCGCGAGCGGCGTCGGCACCGGGGAGAAAGTGTTGGTCTCGTGCTTCATCTGGGCGATGACGAGGCGCACCTGCCTAGTCTAGCCCCGAAAAACAAAAGGGCCGCTCAACGCGGCCCCTGGGCTGGATTGCCGCGCGTCAGCGGTGGCCGCGGCCGTGCTCGTCCCGATGCCAGTCGCCGGAAACGAAGTGATACCGGCCACCCCGGTTATCCCAGTGCTCGGGCCGCCAGACGTATCCGGGCCGCGGCGCGATGTAGCGGCCACGGACCCAGATATACCGGTTGTCGTTCCACCCCCAGTACCCCGGCGCCCACACGTAGCCGTACGCGGGCGGCGGCGGTACCGGTTCGTATACGGCTGCCGGCGGCGCCACGGGAATGCCGACGCCGACGCTCACGCTCAGGCCCGCGATTGCCGGCGTTGCCATGGCGCCCGCGGCGATTGTCGCTGCAATGAGACAGTTCTTCAGGTTCATGACATGCCTCCTTTGGCTTGCATGTCCATTTGACGCGCGCCGGGGCGGGAAGTTGACGCCGATTCGTAACAGCTTGTATCTAGGGATTTCCGACGTAGTCCCGCTTGCCGATCTCCAGGCCATTGTGGCGCAGGATGCTGTAGGCAGTGGTGAAGTGGAAATAGAAATTGGGCCAGGCGAAGCCGAGCAGGTACTGCATGCCCTTGAACGGCAGGTCGTTGCCGCCGATCTTGAGCACGATGTCCTTCTCCTCGCTGCCGTCGATCTGGGCGGCCTTCGCGGTGGCGATGAACGCGAGCGTCTTGGCGATCCGCGCCTTGAGTTCGTCGAAGGTCTTTTCGGTGTCCTCGTGCTTGGGCGGCTCCATGCCGGCCAGGCGCGCCACCGCCCCCTTCGCCGTGTCGCAGGCGATCTGCACCTGGCGCGACAGCGGGTACATGTCCGGGTAGAGACGCGACGAAGTCAGCACCAGCTCGTCGATTTTCCTCGCCTCGGCGTGGGCCTTGGCCTTGTCGAGGATCGCCGAGAGGTTTTTCAGCAGGTTGGCGAAGCGCGGCGCGCTCGCCTGGTACATGGAAATGGCCATTGAAATGCTCTCTGGAGGATGTTTTGGGCAGCCTTTATACTCCCACATATAGGGGGCACGCCATGGCCAGGTTCAAGATCGCGCCGCATTTCCGGCTGCAGGAATGGGTCGCGGAGGAGAAGGGTTATTTCAGGGCCGAAGGCCTCGACTACGAATTCAGCGACAGCTGGGGCAAGGACGACCCGGGGAAAACGCACCAGGTCGCCGACAAGGTCGGCGCCTACCAGACTTTCGAGAAAGGGCGCGAGCAAGGCGTGAGCTGCGCCTGCCACTGGACGGTGAACGCCGCCGCCTCGCAGGGCCACGGCAAGCTCTACGCCGACTGCTACTCGGTGGCGCCCGCGGCGGTGTTCGTGCCGCCCGAGTCGCCGGTGAAAACGCCGCAGGACCTGAAGGGCGTGCCGATCTCGGTGGGCTACCAGTCCGGCAGCCACTATTCGACCATCCAGGCGCTGGAGCAGTACCTGAAGCCCGGTGAAATCAAGCTCTCCTTCGCCGACGGCATCCTGTTCGGCCGCCTGCAGAAACTGGTGGACCGCGAGGTGCCGGCCGCGGCGCTGTTCAGCGGCCCCTACTACTTCGCCGAGCAGCTCGGCTTCCGCAAGGTCATCGACACCACCTTCATGATCACCACCATGATTTCCGGCGCGGTGGACGCCGGGGACGTGAAGAAGTATTTCCGCGCCTTGCGCCGCGCCCAGCGCGACATCGACCTGCGCCCCGAGCTCTACACGCGCTTCTACCGCAACGAATTCCCGGCCCGCTTCCGCGAGCAGATGGACACGCGCCGCT